>WNFS01000041.1_pt1 | contig 79774 bp, 57 predicted proteins | sample 5400141 | NCBI WGS metagenome assembly WNFS01 (sample SAMN13153358, study PRJNA577476) | soil metagenome | isolation source: 60 cm saprolite under Madrone tree | place: USA:California | collected 2016-06-14 | reverse complement strand
CCAGCATTTCATCGAAGCGGTCTATAATCGGAAGCGACTTCACTCGGCCCTCGGCTACCGGCCGCCAGTCGAGTTTGAAGCTTCGCTTTCGCCACCACTACTTTCTTAACTTCTTGTGTCATTTCAGGGGTGCACTACAACCCTACTGGCGCTTAGCAAGGTCAAGGCCCGATTGTCGAAGGACAAGGAGGCATTTGAGGATCTTAAAGCTGGCCTCCGGCTTCTTTCTGAGTGCCACGATTTTTCACCTCAAAACAAAGAGGTCAAAAGCTTGATGGATCAGTTCGAGCTGGCGCTAAATATCTTAAGCCGTTCTTAAACCAAACCTAGCCTACGCGTTTGACCATTCTGATTTCGGAGAAGCAGCATAAGAACAGGTCGAAGACGCATTTGCTGACATCGGTCTTTATTCCGCGCGGAAAAAGTGAGTTCATTCGCCGAATGGCACCCGAACTCTCACAGAGAATCCACCCCAACTTAATTATTTGCAACGCAACGCAATTGGTTTACTTTCTTTTTTTATGTGCGCTCGCCGCAACCTGTTTTTGGCAACAATTCCCTTGACACCTGGCTGATGTTTTTGTTATACGAGCGTAGCCTTTAAGCTTACCCAAAGGAGATCCAAGATGCCGACCAAGATAGTCTTAGCTGACAAAACCCTCTCGCGGCAGCAAGCATTGACTCTCACCTCCGACGAAGTGGAGCTACTTCCCATTGACCCTGATAGCGTCGACAGTGAGATTCTGAGAAATGCTCTAAAGAGAGCCCGCGAGCGCCTTAACGGCGAAATCACAGCCAAGCACAATTCACATCACAGCCATCACTCGCATGGCACCGCAGCCTGGTAGTGACTACTCGAGCTTCTAGTTGGAATCATAACTTCTGGTTGCCACCGGGAGTTGTCGTAGGGAAGCTTTTCCGCAGGCCGTTTTATACTTTCCTGCTCAAGGTTGCCTCGCGCTGTAATCTGGATTGCGACTACTGCTACATTTATCACTTGGCCGACCAGTCGTGGAAGGAGCAGCCGCGCTTCATGAGCGAAGCGGTAGCGCGCGACACAGCAAAACGAATCGCCGATCATGTCCTCCAGCACCAGCTTTCGGAAGTGCAAGTTGTGTTTCACGGAGGAGAGCCACTCCTGGCCGGACCTCAACGCCTTAGGATGTTCGCCCGTATTATGCAAGAGGCTATACCCTGCAAAGTAGAATTCGGAGTTCAGACCAACGGAATCTTACTTGATGAGGAGATGCTCGATACCTTGCTTGAGTTCAACTCTCGCATTGGTATTAGTCTCGATGGTAATCGAGAAGCAAATGACCGCCATCGTGTTTACCACGACGGCAGGAGTTCTTACGATGACGTTCTGCGCTCCTTTACACTCATTCAATCTCAACCGCGGTGGCGTTCTCTCTTTGCGGGGCTGCTGATTGTCGTTGACCTGGAAAACGACCCCGACGAAGTTTATAAGGCGGTCGTATCCCTCGCACCGCCAAGTCTGGATTTGATCTTACCCGACTGTCACCACGACGCGCCACCACCACGACCGAATGATATGGAGCCACAGATCGCATATGGCCGGTGGATGTCGAGAGTGTTCGAACGATGGTATCAGGAACAACCTGGTTTTGATATACGTTATTTCGACGAGATAATTACATTGATGCTCGGGGCACCTTCTGGTCTGGAAACGATCGGCGCAACGTCAGTTGATTTGATCGTGATCGAAGCTAATGGAGATATTGAAGCCGTCGACACACTAAAGGCCGTTGGGCGCGAGGCGGTTCAACTCGGGTTAAACGTCCACGAGCATAGCTTCGACGACGCTCTTGAACATCCAGCGATCTATTCACGGATGGCCGGATTTGAAGCTTTGTGCGAGGAGTGCAAAGCTTGTCCCGAATTGCGAAACTGTGGTGCAGGCTATTTGCCCCACCGCTACGGACTAGGGCGAGGTTTTGTGAATCCGTCTGTCTATTGTGAGGACCTGAAGTACCTTTTCCAGATCATTCGCGCGCGAATACAAAGAGATTTATTGGCAGCGCAGCAATTCCCTGCAGGTGCAATTGCCATGGAGGCCGTCGCTGAATGAGTGCAATCATTTCCTCTTTCACTCGCCCGACACCACTCCTTTCCCGGCAAACACAACTTCGCGCAACATTAAAGGGGATCGAAGATTTAGTCCTTATCGCTCTAGGTACGAGCCCTACGTCAGCAGATCGTTCTTCGCTGTTATGTTCCTATGAGCATATACGTCGCGTCTCGACACAGGCGCGCGCGCTGGTCCTTTCCGATGCTCGCACGGCTTGCTGGGTTGACCGGGGTAACCGACTTGCCGCTGCACGGCATCCTGAGTTATTGCCGTTTGGTCCGTGGCAACGGCACCTGGAAGACCTGGGTCGGTTCGCGCTTGGCTGTGCTGTTTTGGATGGCGCGCCGTTGAATGTGTCTTTGCCTGTTGATTCTTCGTGTCGCATTGTTCTTCCCGGTGTAAATTCAGCGTTGACCCTCACGGACGGCTGGCGCTCACGGGCCAACGTTATCGTTCATGACGATGGTCACATCACTCTGGATGGCGAGCCAACTTTTGCCAGGCCCCTGACAACTGCATCAGGATTTCGAATCACGGCTGAAGAGGCTGCTCTCCGACCCCGCCCGATAGATGGGTTTATGCCTCTCAATTATGATCGCATAGACCTGGACGAATGGGTCAGAGTGCTTTTCTCTGTGCGTGAAATCGTTGATCAGCATGAGTCCTCCCGCGAACTGGTCACAGCCTTTGCTACTACCATCATTCCTCTCGAACCCGCTTCCGATGATCAGCACTTAAGCGTGAGCTTCGCCGAGTGTCCCGGTATTGTCTACCTGGCGTTCTCATCAACACCCCAGGTACTGGCCGAGGCAATCGTACATGAAGCTGATCACCAGTGGCTTAATGCGATCGCACAACAAATGAGCCTTTGGCGTGGGGCGCCCGCGGGTCGTCCCGCCTGTTACCGATCTCCCTGGCGACCCGATCCGCGTCCACTTGACGGCTTACTTCTCGGGGCAAGCGCATTTGTATCGGTAGGAGAAATGTGGGTCGAACTGGCTCGAAACCACGATCAGTACGCCGGCAGTCGCGCCGGTTTCGTTTTGTGCCAGTCACTCGACGCACTTTCACAGGTAAGGGCTTTCGGTGATTTGACAGATACCGGGCGGAATCTGGTTAGTTGGTTGGAAGTCAGAGCTACAACAGCTTTTGATAGGTTGAAGGCTGCGCCCGAATTCCACTCTTGGCATGGGAAGGCCCTAAGGCGCCTGAACAAACAAAAGACTGCCTGGAAGACTCTGCATGGTCATTCCGATTACACAATTCCTGGCCTGTTACCCACGCCGACCGATCGCTTTCCCGGAGCGTCACCGGATAAGCCAGGGGGAACGCTTGAGTTTGCCGGCACCTTCATTGATTTAGACACGCCGCATGCTCCTGCCGCCCTCCTTGAGATTGATGGCATGCGTGACGCTTTGTTTCGCATGTCGCGAGAAAATGGCGACCAACGCGCGCACAAATTAATTGCGCACGGAGGTCTGGCAAATGAAATAGTGCGAATGGAGGAAAGCTGGTTACGACGCGACTTTGACAGTTGCGTCGCAGCAACTGTAGCGGCCTTGCGCCATCGCCCGGGTTGGCTTTTCCTGTGGTGGCGGTTGGGTGCCACCTTGCGCGCCGCTGGTTATATAGCCTCAGGCCGCTCCCTACTCTTTGAGACCGATTCGGTCGCTGACACCTTTTGGGCCCACATAATTAGTCCGCAACAGCGACCCACCGCGGCATCTTTCGCCGCGATCCTTTCACACAACGACTCATGATTACGCTCAGACGTGAAGAAGTTTTGCGATTCCAGCCCGGCCATCAAGCGCTTCAGCAACTCGCGCGGGCAAAAGGCACGTGTGCGGGGCTACCGCAGATTTTGTCGGTGGCAGCCGGTGTGCGCCCAGCTACGGATGATTGGGTTCCTCATGCGACATTCGAATCCTACGCAGAGTCTATCGCGGCGTTAGGTCTAGTGGTCTTAAAGGATGCCGTCTTCCTCCCTTTTGGTACAACTTCAGCGCTTGGCACTAACTATTTGACGACCACACGCGCGCGCGGCACCCTTCCCGATCAAGCCAGAGAGGGGGATGTTCTTCACGTATTCATAGGCGCAGATAACTATTCCGCCGAACGGGCGCAGGCGGCAGGTTGGTATCCTCTCGTCATTGGGGATGCGGTAGCGTCGGCAGCCTGGTCGGACGCCGCGACCTTTGGAGCCGCACTTGGCTATCCCGCTTGTTGCATCAGATCGTTTCTCGAGCATAACTCGTGGGACGAATTGGGACACTTACAGCGTCTCGGCAACCCTGGATGTGTAGATCCCGCGCGCAACTTCTTTGCCCGAAATATCGGTCTGTCCTGGACTTTTCCCATACCATGTTCATGGAACTGTGCCTTGTCGCTCGAACAGGCACTCGCAACCAGAGATGCGATGAGAAGCATCGATCCAGCATACGCTCATTTGATTGAAGCGGTATCGAGCATGCCTGTTTTGATTTTCTCTGAACGCACGCTTTACCTGTTATTTCGGGATGAGAATAACCACATCGAGCCTCTCTTCGTCGGCGGGACGGCGGCGGATGATAGTTATGGGTCTCTGCTGTCGAAGGGTCGTGAGCTCCTTATTGATGGAGAGGTGGTAGCTGTTTACGATCGTGATAGTGCGCCCGTTACGATTTTGACGACGCACTCGGTTGGCACAGGAGCCGAGGTTCCCGTGCTTTATCGCTTCACTTCATCGGGGGACTAACCGTGTGACAGAAACATCGTGGCTGCCATCTCACGAACTTGAAGAGCTCCGGGGAAAACTCACCCGTGTTAGGCCTCAAGTCATCGAATTGTTGGTTGCGATAATGGAACGCCTGCGAGTGGAAAGCCCACACACCTGGGATGAGCTTGAAATGCCTGATGCCAGGTTGCGCCGGGATTCATACTTGCTGCGTTTCGTACTGCCTCTCGCTGAACTGTCTGGCTGGCCGACGCAAGTGGATTTGAAACTCCCCGATGCGCTAGCGTCACACCTCCTTTGGTGCTTAACCTGGCGCCGCATTGACGACCTTGTCGACGAGCCTTCTCAACCACGCGTAAACACCGATCAAGTAGCCGAGGTGGCCGTCATGGTAGCTCGCGCCGCAGCCTTGCATCAAAGAGTCGCCAGCCGCTATCAGTTTTGCGATCTCGAAGGAGTTGAGGATCTACTGCGCCTCACCTGTCAGGTTGCCGCCGGCGAACGCAGCGCTCCAGTGGCCCAGGACCACATTTGGCAGCGTGCCTCGCCTTTCCTCATCGCGCCACGATATCTACTTGAACTCACCTCTGAAAAAGAACGCGTGTATTGTTCTTATCTGAATCTAGTCGGCCTGTTGCATGATGCGCATGATGTCGCAAGAGACCTTGAAGCGGGTCTTTGTACGCTTCCTATCCAATGGCTCACCGAAATTGATGGAAAACGTGTGTTTCGCCCAGAGGTGTTGCAGCAGTGGTTTACGAGAATTGCCACCGAGCTAAAGCACGCCATCGATGAGGTTCGGAGTGGTTGCGTCGGTCAGGACTGGCCTGTCCTGAATGTGCTGATTGCTGAGGCCGATGAGTATCGGAGCGAAACTGAAGCGGGTGGTTTGACAGTTTATGAGGGATGATCTCTTAGCTCGCGCTCGGGCTGTTTATCAAATTCTGTGCGACGAGGCTCCGGCGATTGGGCTTCGTGAACTACTGGAAGCCGTTTTGGGATTGAAGTGTTCACGCGTATCTGTTACGCGCGACGGCTTGGAACGTTTGGAAGTGTTAGGTCGCGAGCTTGGCTTCGGCATCGCTGTTGCTGACTCGAAAAGAATCTCTACCTTTCATCCCGGAAAGGGATCCTGGTCGGATCAGGCAAGCAAGTATGTTCCGCTAGACGACCCGGCCGAGGGTCTCTTTGCAGTTTACCTGGCGTCAATCCCTGAAGACGCACTGACGGCTCGCGAAGCAGAGGCATCCATGGGAGACGAGTCGTTCGGTGAGTTGTTGCTTATTCCGGCGTGCTGTCGTCGTTTCTATCTGGAGCGGCGCACCCAAGCTCTGGCCGCGGGTGACGACTACCTGTGGGAAACTATCGGAGATAATCTGACAAGTGGAGTGCAGCCGGCGGGAGCAAACATAGTTGCGCAATATTTCGACCGATGCTTACTGAGTCACTTTCCCTGCAGCCTGAGGTGTGTCGCTAGTCGTCAGGCCTCGTCTTCAAGGCGTGAAATCATCGCTCAAGTGTCGCGTCAGTTCTCAGACTATCTGGCCGAGGGACATAGCTGGTCCATTTTGGTCATTAGAGGAAAAGGCATGATTGCCTATCCGGGAGCGGAGGTTGTTAACGGTTCGGTGGCGCCTCGCCCCGGTCAAGCACCGGAGGTGATCGGCGAGATTCCCACAGAATTCATTCAGCCTGATCTGTTGTTTACGGATGCAAAGGGCTATGTAGTTGCAGAGCACGATCGACAAGGCCGACGGATTCCGGGTATGGACGCGCGACTGATAGCAATTGGGACGGAATGGTAAGCGAATGAATAACTCACCGGATGGTGGTCAATTAAGTAATCAAGAGCGGCTTGAACTAGCAGCAGTTAAGGCGGGTTCAAAACCGGTACAGCGTCTTGAGCGGACCGCCATCGAAGCAGACAAGCTCGAAAAGAAACTTATCGACAAAGGCATTGTATTTGTAGCGGCGGAGTTTCACGTCATTGAGCACCGCTCTCATCCGCTCGGCGACGCATTCATGCGAACCATTCCTGGGCGTGCGAGCGGGTCACAGGTCGGCATCTACTATGTGGCCCGCAGAGCGAACTTTGATGCGGCGAGGGTCCTGGCTCGCTTGGAGTTCAGTGATCCCGGCTCACCGGAAATCGGACAAAGATTGGGCTATCCAGCATGCTGCGTTGCTGCTTATCAGGACATACAGAGTGGTCGCGATTGGCTCGAGTCTATGCTCGACCATACATCCGAAAGTGATCCAGGCTTTATGGCTTGTAACAGATTGGCAAAGCTCTTTGGCGGCTGGACTTTACTGCCTGACTATTTCCCTTGCTCCTTCGGGTGTTCCCTATCTGCCGACTGGTCTAATCAGATCCTAAGTTCTATCTCCGACGCGAGCCTGAAAGAATATGTAGCTGCCGCGAGAGTTGCTTTAGAATTTCCCATAAGAATCGAAGCAAACAATATTACTCAACTCACGCCCTCTCCCCAGATCGTGTTCCACAATACAAAAATCACCAGACCCCGAACGCTTACCTGGTTGAAACATTCTTAAGATACCCCAATGCACAGCCCCCATTCCCAGGAATTTTCGTCGTTGCGACAACGTCTCAGTTTGCACTTTTCAGACAAGCTCGTTGCGGAAGTCCTTGGCGTGGCCTCGATGTGTGAATGGTTTATAACAAGAAAAGACAAACCCGTTAACATTCCGACTGGTCGAGAAGACTCGACTACTGTCTCACTTACCAATCTCTGGGTGCTGGGTGAAGCCGTTCCAGAACGACTCGTCCAAAACGCGCTGGGCGATTTAGCAAAGTGCTTAAGTGATGCCCGTTGGTTAACCACGACTGATGACGGACATATTCAAAGCTCCTTGAGCATCCTGCCCTGTGACGGTTTGTGGCTTGTTACAGATCATATCCACAATCAGGATCGGTCAGATTCTGTGTTCTTTCCAGATTCCAGTTCTGTGAATTCGTTTTGCTGCTTTCCGGCGTCAGAAGGCTCTCATTTGGACGTGGGGACCGGCTGTGGGCTGACGGCTCTTGCGGCAGCGCGTAATGGGCAAGAGGTGGACATCAACGACATTAATGCCCGAGCGCTGGCCTTGACTCAAATAGGCTTCAAATTAAACGGTTTCTGCGCTCCCCGCATTCACGAAGGTGACTTTGCGCGCGTTGAGGGCCGGTTTCATTCGATAGCATTCAACCTTCCGGTTCCGGCAGATGCAGGAATGTTGCCTACCGAGCCTGTCCATAGCCGCTCTCCTCGCAGCGATCTATTGGAGAAGATGTTTGATTGGCTGCCAGCACATCTGGCACCGGGCGGAGTTGCCGTAGTACATACCCGTTTTCCTGATGATATTTCAGGTTTTGGCCGCTCACTTGAAACAATCTGTAATAGCTTGGGTTGGCGAGGACTGGCGGTTTATGCGCCTAATAATGGCACCGGCTTCTTTGGAGTTTTGATGCTGCAGCGAGAAGGGTCAGCCGGATTCAAATCGATAGAGTTCGATCCGAACGATACTGTCTGGCGCACACACTGGGAGTGGCCGGCAATTGTGGATCTACTACGGGCCGAGCCGGTGTCCGACTCACTATCTCTCGCTTCACATCTGGATCTTGTCCCCTGGGTGCGTCCACTGGCGCGAATGAGCACAGCTCCAGACGGAAAGTGGGGCATAGAAACGATCAAACTATTCCGTGTGGAGTTAAGCGGCGCTGACGCCCAGGCCTTTCGTCTCCTGGCAGAAGGGCGTTCACTGGAGGAGTCGATTGAATACCTAAGCGGAAGGTTCCCTCTCACGCGAGACGAGGCCGAAGGGTCGGTTGAGCAACTGGCCACGCGCCTTTTGTCGGCGGGCTTGGCAACTTTGAGAACCGAGTAAAGAGCAGCATTACTCGGAAGTAGCGGCAGAGAAGGAAACTCATGTTGGGTCTTTAGCTAGGAGATTAGTAATTCCACGCAACCTACCAGGCATTAGGAGGAGTGCAGATGAATATTGATTACGTAGTCGCTCAATATCGCGAGCAGCACCCATTGTATGTCCGATTTACAAAAAAGCTCAGGGACCTGCTGGAAGAGTTGTTAGGCCCTCTTCAGATTGAATATGGCATCATTGATAGCCGAATTGATGGCCGAACGAAGGAGATCGGCAGTCTTCGTAAGAAGATAGACGGTAAGTCTTATGTTGACCCATTGGGAGACATTACTGATCTGTCCGCCTTACGGATAGTCTTGCACAAACTGTCTGACATACCAAAAGTAACAAGAATAATTAGGAAGGCATTCGCGGTCGACGCGAAGAATTCAAAGGATAAGGAAGAAGACTTAAGAGTGGATCAATTCGGCTACCGGTCAGTTCATCTGATTGTCAGTATGCGCAGGAATCGAACTGAGCTGCCGGAGTGGAAACCATTTCGAAAGATGAAAGCTGAGATTCAGGTGCGCACTGATCTTCAAGACGTGTGGGCGGTGTTCGCTCATCCTCGCGAGTATAAAGTTGATGCTGAAATTCCCATGGAACTCCGCAGAAGGCTGTTTCGGATGAGCGCCTTATTCGAACTGGCCGACGAGGAAATAAACAATATGAACGAGAGCTATAAGAGGCTGATTATGAGTTACGAAGAAAAGTTGAAGCGGGGAGACTTGGGCATTCCGTTGAATATCGATTCATTACGCGTCTTTATCGAGGGCGATAAAGAAAGTAAGTACTGGATCCGACGCGCCAGGAAAATCACGGGCCGACCAATAGACGACTTGGGAGATTTGTCGAGAGCTTTCCAGATAGCTCAGTTTTGTAAATTGAAAACTATACGAGACCTTCAACGCGTAACTAGAGATGCGCGTGGGTGGGGCGAGAAATTCATCTCGGACTACTTTGCTCAGCTGGCTAAGGCTTTCGATTCGAAGATCAGCAGTACGGATCCCAACAAAGATAGCATCATAAGCGGCCTCATCATTGCGAGCTATCCCAAAAAGTTTGACGATGAGATCCTCGAACGAGATTTTGGATTTCCACATACTGACATTATCGTTACCGCATACAAGGCTCAAAGCAGATAGTTTTCTGGATTCGATTTGACCGCTTTTTTGGAACACTACGCGTTGCTATGCTTGCCGACAGCTAGACGCCCAGGCCATTGTGGATCCGGCGTACACAGTTAGCTTAAAGACTGATTGCCGTCCTCAATGCGGTTTCATGCGTAGCGATAAGATATCGAAGCCAATAAGAGTATTCGAAATGGTTTGTGCGAATCTCCGCCTTTAGTTCATCAATACTAATCCACTTCCAACCCGAGACTTCTTTTGCGTTTGGCGTGGGATCATCATTGTATTCGCCTACAAGAACATAGTCGTATTCATGTTCAAACAGGCTATGATCGAGACGAATTCGATACGTGAACCGAAAACTCTCTCGCAGCTCGCAATCGAAGTTCATCTCCTCTTTTAATCTGCGATGGGCCGCAGCAGAAATGGATTCTCCAGGTGTCGGGTGACCGCAGCAGGTATTGGACCACAGATTTGCAGAATGGTATTTCGTGCTGGACCTTCGTTGAATAAGCAATCGTCCCCTGCAATCAAAGACGAAGATGGAAAAGGCGCGATGCAGTCTTCCTTCCTGGTGCGCCCGGAGTTTTTCCAGACTTCCTATGGCACGGTCATTCTCGTCAACCAGAATAACTTTCTCCATTGTATTCTTTGGCATCGGCGTGGAAGTTGTTGGCGCGAACTTCAGAGTGCTAAAATTTTGATCATCTGCTACACGAGCTGACTTCCACCGCAATTTTGGTGGGTCTTGGATGGCAACTTAGTGTTTGTTGCTTAATCAGTCTGAGGATGTTGCTAAGATGTCGATAGCCAACGATGCAGCGGGCTGTCTGTTGAGTCTCTCCTTCGAGAAGCGTCTGGCTCAAAGCACCTGCCTCAATGTAGCAAAGCCTGAGCGCCTTATACAACGGCTTCGCGAAGAAGTTCTCGTCAGCCCTGAAGGCTGCCATTCAAACCGGCACTACTTACCAAGATTCGGTGGACCACGCGCTAACTGGTAGGAGGAAGAACGGTGCTAGAAGCCATTGACTTCACTTGCGTTGATCACGTCAACATGTTTGTCAGGGATCTGGAGGAGTCTATTGCCTTCTACCACAGAGTATTCGGCACTGACGCAACACCAAAGCAACGAGGCAGGAATAAAGGGCTCAGATGGTGCATTTTAGGCATTCCGTCTAAGTTTTACTTCTGCCTCTATGAACTCAAGCAAAAGGAATTCGACCCGAGCGAATTACACATCAATCATATTGGCTTTTATGTTCCAGATTTTGACGACACCATTGAACGCATAAAGGCGTTGGGAATCGAAATCCAATACAAAGGCAAACCGATAACATGGAGAAACAAGCATGGGAAGACGCGATCACTTTATATCAAAGATCCCAACGGCTATTACATTGAATTCACAGAGAAACTTGGAGGGGGATTGTAACGACTAACCCATGGCACTCCCCGCGATACCATACGTTCCGGGCATCGGGTAATTCCGGCAGTCAGTCGAAAGGTAAGCGACCTAAGATAACGCGGTGCGGACTGTTGGCATCAGGGCGAGGACCTTTAGGACTTTGCCGAACGAAACCGACAACGCCAGTCTGACGGAAGCCGGACATCGCGTGTCGGCGAGAACGAGAGTTCTCTCCGATATTACCGCAGAGGTAGAAATTGACGTGCCGTACTGCAGTCAACACATCGATGAGAACAGAACGATCCTGACATCCGGTCGGCCGCGTGTGCCGAGACGCCTGCTTACGGCTAGCCTTTGGAGTCGCACATCGCATCGCGGATGTTGGGGGGCCGATCTTCCAAGCCCTAGCTATATCCTCGCCAACTCCGGCCTCTTGAAGGTAGCCGCAAACGCAGATAAAAATGGAATTCGGTATACGAACACGACAGCGGACCATGAACTCCGTATTGCCTGCATTATCCGAGCAATACAGAGAGGCGAAGTCATAGACCCTCTCGTCATCGGGATCGATGGGTCGTTGTTGGACGGTATGCATCGTCTTGCGGCCCTCTATGCGTGTAACGTGCCCGAAGTTGACGTCCTCGACTTCAGCGATGGCTGTTCCACCTTGCTCCGGCCCGCTGTCTCGCTGGACGAAGTGATTGCGCCGTGCTTGCGCGATACGGATACAACAGATGTCCTTCGCGAGGGCTTCGCCAAAGGCCGGCCATATCGGCACATTTTTGTATCGGAGGTTTTCGCTACAGCCTTCGCTGAAGCAGTAGCCGTCGAGATTGAGGGACTGGACTGGATGCTGTCAACGACAGAGTTCTACGAGCAGTATGAGGTTTCGCTGATCGACACCGAGCGGCCCTTTGACAACTCCGCTCTCGACTCGCTGCGGGAAGTCGCGATGAGTCCTGCATTTCTCAAGCTTATTAGCTCCGTCACTGGTGAAGGGCAGCTCGAAGTTGTTGATGTAGCCTGTCACCGGAGCACGACCGGACAGCAGATCGGAATCCACAATGATTTCACCCCGGAAGGAGAAGCGTACCGTTTCACTATTCACTTGAATCCAGGCTGGACTGTCTCCGACGGTGGGCTGTTTCTCACCTTCGCCTCTGAAGACTGCGCGGCAATGAGAGCCGCTTATCTTCCAGCGATGAACAGCGCGCTCCTGTTTGAGATCTCACCCGCTTCGTTTCACGCTGTCACCGAGGTGACAGGTATGCGTCCGCGGTATTCGATAGTGATCTCCTTCCGTCGCAGGAAACTGCCCGATACCAGTGGATGAAGGGTAGCGACGCTAAGCATCGATCAGAACCACGTCGGTTATTCTTGATTGCGATTTGATCGTTGTTGGTTGTGGAAGACCTTGGTTGGGCCATTGCGGAAAAACCTGGCAACCGGCGAAGTCTGCAACATCTTGACGTTGATCTTACCCTGGCAGGACTTTACCGCCGTTCCCGCATCCCCGACTGAATCTCTTTCCAGTTTAGTAGGATTCGGCGAGCCGTTACTAACAATACCACTCTGGTGGCGTCTTATGTCCAAATGGTACGACATTACTTGTCGACACTGCGGCGGCGATATTCACGTGCACGAAGACTGGAGCGACGTGCCTTCATATCACAAGGAGTGCGCTTGGTATCAGGAATACTGCGAAATCTGCGGCGGATCAATGCAAATACACCGGGACTGGGATAATCCGCCGAGAGTTCATAAAGAGTGTCGTGAAAGGGAGGCCGCCAAGTGGCACTACAAATCGTGCCTCCATTGTGGCGCATCAATCAAGTACCACGAAGACTGGGACAACGTACCCGACTACCATAAGGAATGTGCCTGGTACGATTTGACATGCGACATATGTGGCGAGTCAATGAAGGTTCATCGGCAGTGGGATAACCCACCAACCGCTCATAAGGAGTGTCGCGAACTTGAGGCAGCAAAGTGGCACGAAAAACCATGCCAACACTGCGGGGAACAGATAAGGTACCATCAGGATTGGGACAACGTTTCGGATTACCACAAGGAATGCGCGTGGTATGACGAAACGTGTGACATCTGCGGCGACTCCATGAAGATTCATCGCGAGTGGGATAACCCGCCAACCGCCCACAAGGAGTGTCGCGAACTTGAGGCGGCAAAATGGCACCACAAACCATGCCAACACTGCGGGGAACAGATAAGGTACCACCAGGATTGGGACAACGTTTCGGATTACCACAAAGACTGCGCCTGGTATATCGCGCCGTGCGAGATATGCGGTGACTCGATGAGGCTACGCCGCGATTGGGAAAAGCCACCCTCGGCTCATAGAGAGTGTGTCGCTTCGCGCGCGTAAAATCGTGCAAGAAGATCCTTAGACGCTGCTTCCTTTGGGCCCCATCAAGAAACCGACTCGAACTTCGATCCCACCATAACCGAGGGGTGGCATATTCTTGAACTCTTCATGAATCGCTAGACACCCATTCGACAGTCTCTGACGTATCGTCACCATGACTCGACTCGTAAAGGGATCGTCTATTTTTCCAAAGACGGAGGGAATGGGAAATCGTCCCCGCTATGGGTCCTTCGTGAGAAATATAGCCTCTACACTCAGACCATCAGTTCCTATCAAAGATCCCAATAGGTCATCTTCTGCTGCGCAATTGCCTGGTGAACGAGAATCCAAAGCACGGGCTCGACGTTGATATTTAGCCGGCTCCGTTTACAGTAGCAGGAAGCGCGGCGTTGATCGAAATGGCCGAAGCAGATTTCGGAGCGCGTAATTCAATAAATTTTTGGATATGGATGAAGCGGGGGGGGTGAACCCAAACTTGGTTTCACAAATTGCACAAAATCAGCGACTACCCCACGAGCGATGGCAATGTCGAGTGCGTAACTGAACGGACGATCGGCTCGGTCAAGCTGCTCTCGACCTGCGCTATGTTTGCAAAACCCGAATCGGACGGTCATCCGATAATCGAGCATTACGTAATCGGGCGGCACACCTGACATCAAAAAGCGATGTCATGCGCGCCTGACGGCCGTTGGCCTTTTCCCTTCTTACGTAATGGCGATTATCCGACGCCCGCGTTTACAGATTCTCCCCCTTGCGCTCCGCTTCGTTCGCCGGCTCGCGCACTCGCACGGCTCACTTCGCTAACGCCCCCGCTGGGGACTAGCGCTAAGAATCCTTTCACTCGCTGAAATCCCTTGGATTAGATCTTCTGCAACTTAAGTTAGAAGGACTTACGCCGATGCACTGCCTGGGGATTTCATTTTTTGTGATTGCGGGCCAAAGCAATTTCCCTATTTGTCAGTGTTCGTGAATAGTGAACTGCACCCGTGACTGACACAAAGATTGTTCGACTAGACGCTTCGCAGTTGGCAAACCACGGCGTCGAAGAATCCAAGTTGAAAGAGTGCTTACGCTTGGAAAACCCAGGACCGCCCATGAAGAGGACTACCATTTGGATGCCATCGTTCTTTCGGGGAAGACATTTCGATAGCTGAACTTCTTAAACTCACGATTCCCTTTTTCAATTGACGTTTAGCTTGGCGGATTAGATTGGCCCCCTTCGTTCAATTCTCGACTTCGATAACTTAAATAAAAATAAGCGGTGCGGGTGGTTAGAAGGGCTTTAGATAGAGGCCCGTAAATGACGAAATTGGTTTTGGTCTAGAATGAAAGGCAAGATTATGGGGCGGCGGGACTCCTCGATGCTTTATCTATTTCGAAATACAACCACTTAGAGGCTCTGATTCGTAGAGCCGTCCGATAGATATCATAAATCTCCAAACCACACTGGTTAGCGACCAGACTCAACCTCCGGCACTCATCCTTACACCGCCCAAGAGAGACCGAGACACTAAGGCTCGGTTAACCACACTTCGGGAGGACAGTTAGAAGCTCTAACGAGTCGCTTCCGCACTCATCTTCAAAATTGCTGCGGTTTCTGAGTCCCGACCCTGTTGGCGCCTGTTGGGCATGAGGTTTGCTGAATACGCCGATCGGCTATATTCCGAGAGTCTCAGGGGGTAATAAGTGATGAGTTTAGTGAACCGAAAGAAGCGCAGCGGCGCTGAACTTGCCGACGCTGCCCGGTCCGCGCAACTGTTCAAGGGCGATGATGCGAAGGTTGAACAGCTTTGCCAGAAGCTGAAGAAGGGTCCCGCCGAAGTCGTCCGCCAACTCGTTAGCGAGGCGCTGATTCAACAAGAAATAGGGTCCAGAGAGTCGGAGCCGGGCGACGGGTTAAGCCGGCGCGATTTGGCTGATGAGTTGGACGAACAGCTCCATCCTTTTCGGCAGGAGTTGGCAGACGTCAAGGGATGCCTGCGAGAGCTGGCTTCAATGATCGGCGACCTTCAGAATGTGCGCGCCCCTCGGGTTGAGGAGGACCCGGTCACTCTCAATGAGGTCTTACCGAATATCGATCAGAATTTGGATTTGATCCACAAAAAGATTGTCGCGGGTTTTGACGCTTTCGTCGGGCTCACCAAATTGATCGGCGAAAGACAGAATCGCGCAGACGCTCGGGCCCAAGCCTGGCATCAGGCGACCTACGCTCTGATCGCAAATATCTTCTCGTGGAATTGGACGCTGGTGGACTGGATCAAGAGGTACGTGGTAACTCCGCATGTGGCGCTGATGGAGCCACCGGAAAACGTCGCCTTTGCTGTTGAAGATGAGGTCAAGGCTACCACTTTTGAGGCGCGCAAGCGGCGCAGCAACATTGAACGAAGATTGAAGTTACCCAAAGACGAGAAGGTAGAATTTCTAAGTGCTCCCCAGTCCTGATCGCAGTTCTCCTGTCCGTCAATGCTTTACGCACGCGAACTATGCAAAGGGCGGTTTTTTCAAACTCAGATCGGAGTAATAGACGATGCAAGTATTTGTTGCAGTTCAACCCACGCCGAAAGGCCGCGTAGCCAGCCTAAGCCGCTATATCGCCGACTCGAAAGTTGAACGAGGGCGCGAACAACTGGACGAACGCGGGTCGCGCCCGCTCTTTTCTGCCAGGGAAGACAATTTGACTTTCCAGCAAGCCGACGAAATCCTCAACCCTACCAATCGTGAGTTGGAGAAGAAAGATGTCATTCACGTGGTCGTTTCTCCCGAGCCGGGTTCGATTGAGCGTGCCGGTGACGACGACGATGAGCGCCGAGCGACATTTATCGAATCCATTCGAGATGCGATTCGCGAGATGGAGGTAGAGCTCAACGTCAAGGCGCTCTCCTGGATCGCCGGCCTGCACCACAACACGCGCGCTCCTCACGCGCACATCGCCGTAAGCCGGTGGGCTATCGACGCTACGACAGGGAAGCTGAGGTACATTAAGCATCTGCCCGAATCGCTGCTTCCGCGCAATATCGAAGGTGAGGACGGAACCAGGCGCTTCTCAACCGGAAAGATTGCCGAAGTGTTCGCCGGCTCGCTGAACCCAAAACTGAAGCCAATTCGATCTGTTCGCTTTACTGACAAGCAGCGTAACACCGAGATAAGCAGATCTGTCTTAACTCGTTATGACGAGATGTTGCGGGAGCCTACTGCTGAGGAGCGCGTTGTCGGCCGATGGCTGGAAACGGGGCTCATGCTATCTAAGGGAGTCTATGGCGACATGAGCCGCGATGAACTGCTTCGCGAACATGAGGCTCTAACGAACCAGGTGGTGAACATCGATGCTCAGGCGCGAGCTCAGGGTGCAAGGCCCCCGGCCGCCTATATTGTGCCGCAGCGACTGGAAGAATTACTCAGCGCAAAAACTAATGATGTTAAAGTCACTGTCTCGACTGAGCGAGTGTTACCCGAGAATGAGAAGTACCTCGATAACGTACCTGTACAACTGCCAGAACTCGAGGGCAAACAGATTCCTGGGACATCAGAGAATGGACTTCCGCGCGAAGCGATAAAAGACCCGACGCTTTCCGGTCAACCAGAACTGGAATCACCATCAAGAGAGTCGAACACGAAAGTTCTCACGCCGAAAAGCGAGCGACCGAGGACCGAGCGCACAAGAACTGATCGGACCGTGGCGCATCGTGAGAGCGTCCCGTCAAAGAGCAAGGGCTCGCAACAGCAGGTTAAGCCTGATCCACCTCGCATCGCGACCAGAACCCTTCAGCAACTTCATCAGGAACTTAATCAGAACCCCAACTCTCTCCATATGCCCGGGGGTATTGAGGCCATTACTTCAAACGTATCGCTCAACACCACTCTGACTACTGCTCACTCGACTGTCGGCAACAGCCAGAGTTCAGGGTCGCCGTCGCCGAACAATCAAGAACAGGTTCGCTCCGACAAATCACCTTTAGTGTTAGCGGAGGAAGTCAGAACTACTGGTTCGGATTCGCCCCAGCACGAACCAGCGATCTCGGACAAAACGTTAACGCGGATAGCAGGTGTCACTGATCTGGCCCGCGCCATTATGCAATCCGAAAGTAGAACTAGGGAGAACTCAAGATCGCCGGCCAGACCTTATGCCGATCACCCGGCGGTAACTACCAGCGATCCGTGGAGCATAAGACTGCGTGAGATCGTTTTGTTGGACGAGATCTATGACCGCGCTTGCAAGCAGCGAGGTCTTATCTCTGACGTCCGTGGCGCTCAGGATTTCGTTCTTGATCGGTATCGATCCAATTTTGGTTCCTCTTCTCCGCTGACCGTTTTGTGGGATGAAATGAGCACTGCCAGACAACACCTGGATTCAGTCAAGGAATTCGCAAATCAAAACGCCCTTGACGAATACGATCGATTGCACGAACAGAATCCCTGGCTGAATCCCGATTTGGATGAACGCCGAGATCAACATGAGATCAATAAGGATAACTCCCCTTCGAAGGAGATTGGTTCGGTGGGGGCGAAGATTGGGACCGGCCATGAAGCCACCCTGGAAACGGACGAGCCTGCACACGACGTCGAGATGATTTTATAAAGTCTTAAGCTCCAGATCCCGAGATCCCGCAGGCAAGTGAGCTGGCCCACCAGCAGTACCGCTCTGAAACCACTTGCCCAAGAATGCAGAATCAATAACGGACCCGGAGGCTAAAAGAAATCCGCAAGCTTTAGTCGCGGTTCAGTGATGCAGACAGGCCTCAATAACACCTCCTGCCTATTTCCTGGTCACGGCTTAAGTGTGGTTGTTTTGGCTCTTTCAGGCTTCTGAACCCTTGACCTCTTGCAGACCTAAAGTCACAGCCAGCAAACTCAAACTCATAATCGCCCGCAAACCTTAAGGAATTTCGGAGGCTCTCTGAATTGTCAGTCCCCTGAGTTCCTTGTGCACGGTATTTGCAGCGAGACGGCATCGCCCATCCGCCCGAGCGGCTGACAGGGCACAATCGGCACTTCCACGAACTGCCGGAATTCAGCGATATCGACGGAAAGAAAATGTCTACCACCGAACGTCGATCGCTTTGCTGATTAGATGACTGAAGAGAGTCCCAGCCAGGCTCAAACACGGCCCGCTTCGTCAGGAGTCGCATAACGACCTGGCTCAAACCGAGGAGATGGAATTTTGAATGAGTTTTAGCAGGAATCTTTCAAGGTGTTTGAGGTTGAGAAATGAGCACAAACTTACCACCCACTTCATTAGCTAAGCGGCCACAGCTTCTCAAAGTACGTGAGGTTGCCGAACTACTAAACGTCAAGCCGCGCACTATCTATGAGATGGTTGCCCAGCAGCGCATTCCTTATCGCAAGCCGCCCGGCACAAACATCCTGCGCTTTGATCTCGAAGAGATTATGGCGTGGACGCGCGGCGAAATCAGCAAATGACTTCATCCCTCGATGCTGCTACCATGTATGCGTTCTCTTGGTGGCTGCAACCTCAAGGAGAACACAATGTCGGTTTACAAACGGAGTAAGGAAAGCACGCACTGGCACTACTACTTCCGAGTGCGTGGCGTGCGCTACCGAGGGGCAATTCCCGAGGCGCGCACGAAGTGGGAAGCAGAACAAGCGGAGACTAAGATCAAGCAGGAGATTTTTGAGAATCGCTTTGGTCAAGTGGATCTCGGTAGCGAGAAGTTGGCTGCGTTCATCGAGAAAGTCTTTCTTCCCTGGTCCAAAACAAACAAGCGGTCGTGGCGGCATGACGAGTTTCGAACACGTACGATATGCGATTATTTCAAAGGCAAGGTCTTTCGCGAGATTTCACCTTTGCTGGTCGAAAAGTTCAAACGTGATCGAAGCAAGTCAATCACGAAACGCGGGACGGTCCGTAGCCCTGCATCGGTCAATCATGAGCTTACGCTGCTGAGTAAAATCTTTAATCTCGCGATTGATTACAAGGTGACGGATACGAACCCATGCATGAAAGTAAAGAAGTACACGTTGGACAACAAACGCTATCGTTACTTGTTCCCGGAAGAAGAACCGGCGCTAATGGCCGTTCTTAACGGGCCACGGACACATCTGAAGCCGATGGTAAAGGTAGCGCTCGGAACTGGGATGCGGCTTAGCGAACAACTTCATCTCTGTTGGGAAAGAGTGGATTTATCACGCGCGGTCCTAATCTTGACGAGGACGAAGCGTGGCAAGGATCGCGAGATCCCAATGAATCCCGAAGTGTTCGAGATCTTGAGTGCCTTGCGCGTAAAATCAACCGGACGAGGATATGTATTTGTGAGTCCCCGTACGGGAACACGCATCAAGGAAATCAAGACAGGATTCAAAACCGCGTTGAAGATGGCGAAAATCGAGGGTCTGGTTTGGCATGACCTCCGGGCCACCTTTGGAACCCGACTCGGGGAGGCAGGTTATGATGCCTTCACTATTGCCGCTCTAATGGGACACTCCGACATTCACACAACGGCGCGCTACGTTCGGGCCACGGAAAGGAACAAGCGTGCGGCGGTAGAGTCGGCGATGTTGAGTTCACAGGGAGTTGTCCACAAATTGGCCACACGCCCACCGCAGCAAGTCGCAGTGGCCTCTGTAAGTCGTTGATAACAAACCTTTGGCGGGGTAGCTCAGATGGTTAGAGCGTGGGATTCATAACCCCAAGGTCGGCAGTTCGATCCTGCCCCCCGCTACCAAATCTCTCACTATTTCAAAGACTTGCTGATATATCGCAAACAACGCCCGGTGCCTTGGGGGAAAAGATGGGAGCGGGAATCTGAAGTCATACCGGCATTACTGCAGAACATGTCCATTCTCAGCACCCAGCCGGCAATGAACTCATCATTTACAATTTTGGAACGAATTGGACCAAGTGCTGAGCTGAATCGATTAGTCCCACGGTCGCAGGTTCGAATCTGGATCCCGCTCAATAACGCTCAATGGTTTACGAAATGAACGAATCGATCGTGGGATTGAACCCCAGCCTTGCCCCGCCAATATTTTCAACGTCGTCTCAAGAATAATTCCACTCGACAGAGTGTTGTTGCACGCCGATACTTGGCTGAATTAGAGTACTGACCCATCAAGTTGGGTTTTCCTATCGTCACACACGAGAAACTAGTCGCGATGCTCGCCAGTTTATTCAGCAAATCAGCCGGACTGGGAATGACCGTGTTACTGCTGCTTCTGGTTACTCCGGTTGCTCAGAGTGAGCGACTCCCGATCAAGATCTACGCAACCGCCGACGGGCTGCCCAATAACGAAGTCAACAAAATTGTTCGCGACTCGCGCGGGTTCCTCTGGTTTTGCACGGCTGATGGAATTTCGCGCTTTGATGGTTACGGGTTTACCAACTACGGCACTAACGAAGGATTGCCTCATCCCTACATAAATGACCTTCTCGAGACTCGCGCAGGCGAATACTGGCTGGCGACAAATGGAGGCTTAGTGCGGTTCATTCCCAGAGGCATTCCCCGCCCGGGCATAGCCTATGACAGCAAAGCCGCGGTGGACGGCCAGCCGATGTTTTCGTTAGTTTCGCCGGATGATTCTGACCGTCTGGCGAGCGCGGTCACAGTGCTGTTCCAGGATCATGACGGCACAATCTGGTGCGGGACAATGAAGGGACTGCAGCGACTGGAGCGAACAACTAACGGCCTCGCGCTGCAACCAATCGATCTCGGTATGCCGAAGGAATTCCCCGAGCAAAGCTATATCTCAGATGTGTTGGAGGATCAGCAAGGCTCGCTTTGGATCGCCGCGCCGACAGGGTTGTATCGTCGCTGGCCAGATGGCAGCCTGGCGCGCTACACCAGTCGCAACGGGTTACCAGCCGACTATCTTCACGACTTGCTCATCGACCATAAGGGACGGTTGTGGGCCGCAACCCGCTCCAGCGGCTTCTTCAGCTTCACGGCGGATGGTACGCACAATCCGCCCGTGGTCAACAGCACATTCTCAGTCAAAGATGGACTACCGGTAAATTGGGTTTTCCAAATCTTTGAGTCTTCCGATCTCAAGTTCTGGATTGCGACGGCGGCCGGTCTCGCCGAGTTTTTTCCGGACGGTGATGGGAATGGCCACCATTTTCGAACATGGAATGAGAGAAACGGCTTGAGTTATCACGACATCACGGCCCTGAACCAAGATATTGGTGGCAATCTCTGGTTGGGCAGTTACGCTGGCGCGATGAAACTCGCCCATAATGGGTTCACGACGTATGATCAGGAGGACGGACTGGATCAAGTTTTTTCGATTTTTGGAGACCGCCGGGGCAGAGTGTGTTTCAGAGGCCAGCTGATCGGCGATGGAACCAGAAGCGTTTTCGAGGGAGCGAAGTTAGACTTGCTCCACCCGTATGCTGGCAGGCACGTGCCGCGGTATGGGTGTTTTGACGGACAGCGCTTTACTTGGTTCATGCCCGAGACATTAAAGCATATTGATCCCGGGTGGGTTGGCGAAGAGATTACGCTGCAGAGTCGTAAGGGCGAATGGTGGGTTGGCACGGGGGCAGGGCTCTATTGGTTTGCCGCTGCCGATGGCCTGATAGACATTAAGACCGCGCGTCCGCTCGCAATTTTTGACACAAAGAATGGATTGACCAGTCCACAAGTGTTTCGCCTCTTTGAGGACTCGCAGGGAGGTATTTGGGTCAGTTCGATTGGTCCCATCAATGGGCTGGCACGTTGGGACGCCGCAGACGGCACTCTGCGTGACCTGGCTAATCTGCCCGGTTTGCCTTTGTCGAATCAAGATGTAGCGCACGCGTTCGCCGAAGATCGCGCGGGAAATGTCTGGATCGGTTTCGCCAGTGGATTGGTGCGCTATCGTCAGGGCAGCTTCGCTTTGTTTACGGCGAATGATGGTTTAGGACGCGGCGGGATCGCTCAGATCTATTTGGATCATGCGGGCCGGCTCTGGCTGGCGTCGTCGCGCAGTGGCCTGATTCGCGTTGACGAACCGCAGGCGGAGCGACCAGTTTTTACCAGTTACACAACCGCGCAAGGTCTTTCCAGCGATCTTACCAGCTCAATCACCGAAGATTTGAAGGGGCACATCTACGTGGGGACCGGGCGGGGGCTCGATGAACTCGATCCGGGCAGCGGTCTCGTCAAGCACTACACGACTGCTGAGGGTCTGGTCTCTGGCCCATTACTCGCCGCGTTTTGTGACCACTTCGGCACTCTCTGGTTTGGTACGACGAAGGGCTTGTCGCGCTTCGTGCCTTTATCCGAGGACTTAAAAGCCGCGCCTGCGATTCTGATAACAAAATTGAGCGTCGCGGGCTCATCGCAGCGCGTTTCTGCATTCGGGGAAACAGAAATGTCGCTGCCAAATTTTGCCCCAAACCAAAACCAGGTCCAGATCGATTTCGTGGGCCTGAGCTTTGCGCCCGGCGAGGTTCTGCGTTACCAGTACAAACTGGAAGGTGCTGACGCAGGTTGGAGCGCACCTACCGAACAACGCACCGTCAACTTCGCCAATCTAGCTCCGCGCAGTTACATGTTCCTGGTACGTGCGTTGAATTCAGAAGGCGTGACGAGCACCACGCCAGCCGCGGTGAGTTTTACGATCTTGTCGCCAATCTGGCGACGGTGGTGGTCTGTAACGCTTGTCGTTCTAGCCGTCGCGTTGATGCTTTACCTGCTGTTTCGCTATCGCGTGGCTCGCCTGCTGGAAATGACGAACATGCGAACGCGAATTGCCACCGATCTGCACGACGACATCGGAGCCAACCTGACGCGTATCGCGCTGCTCAGCGAGGTGGCCAAACAACAGGACCACGAAGGCAATGGGAGAGAAGACAGACCGCTCGTTTCCATTGCCCGCATCGCCCGCGAGTCGGTTAGTTCGATGAGCGATATTGTCTGGGCCATCAATCCCGAGCGCGACAGTCTGCTCGATCTGACGCGCAAGATGCGACAGCATGCGGACGAGATCTTCACCTTGCGCGAGATCGACCTGCGCTTTAGCACGCCCGCGCAAGAAAGTCTGAGATTGGGCGTCGACCTGCGCCGCGATCTTCTCTTGATTTTCAAAGAGGCGGTGAATAATGCCGCGCGCCATTCGAAGTGTTCGCGCGTCAAAATTGATTTTCAAGTCGAAGGATCAAAACTCTTACTCGAGATTGCCGACAATGGCATCGGCTTTGATCGGTCAATCGAAAGCGAAGGTCAGGGTCTGCGGAGCATGAAACGGCGTGCCTCCGCTCTGTCTGGCATCCTTGAGATTTCATCGCAGCCGGACAAAGGGACAATCGTAAAGGTGATTATTCCGCTGGCCCGTTCGCGTTGAAATCGGTGCTTTATTTACTGGGAGCGCCGCTCGAGAACACGCGAAGTGATCTCATTAGCACCGTGGCTTCAGCCCGGTGGTCAAGTTCTACGAAATGACTCCTTGAACCGTTTTCAACGGTTTCTCGATATTCTCTTGCCGAGAAAACCGTTAGAAACGGTTGCTTGTCAATTTCCATCTGCTAGTCACCGGGCTGAAGCCGCGGTGCTAATGAGATCGCTCCGCATTCCCCTGCGAGCCTGTAAACATCGACCTGCCGTCTTCTCGATACCAAACAGGACCCACTCCCTACCTTAATGTGTAGGTGACAGGATTGATGTTTGCGAGTAAGTTTAGTCGCTCATAAAACAAAGCCAATGAATCTTGAGTCAAGCGTAAAACAAACTGAGGCTGCCACGCCTGCTCCTGACGTCATCAAGGTTCTGATCATTGAAGACATGCGTGAAGTGCGCGAAGGGTTGGCCGCCCTCATTAACGGCACCCGCGGCTTTCGATGCAGCGACAGTTACTACAGCATGGAAGCCGCGTTGGCTAGAAGGAGCGATCAGTCGCCTGATGTGATTTTGACGGACATCGGTCTACCAGGCATGTCCGGGATTGATGGCATCGAGTTCCTGCGCCAGCGCTTTCCGGAAACGCCCATTCTGGCTCTGACTGTTTACGATAATGACGACAATGTCTTCAACGCGCTCTGCGCCGGGGCTTCGGGTTATCTGTTGAAGAATACTGCGCCGGCCCGGTTGCTTGAATCACTAAGAGAAGCTGTTGACGGTGGCGCGCCGATGTCGCCCGAGGTTGCGCTGCGCGTGGTGAAGTTATTCCGTGAGTTCCGCCCGCCGGAAAGCGCAACCTACCGTTTGACTCTGCAAGAAACTGAACTGCTGAAGTTGTTGATTGAAGGGCATTACAAAAAGACCGCCGCGCGCGAGATGGGGATTACGACTAACACTGTTTCGTTCCACCTGAAGAACATCTACGCCAAATTGCAAGTCCATTCAAAGACGGAAGCCGTCGCCAAAGCCCTGCGCGAGCATCTGGTATAACCGCGAGCCCGCCGGAGTGTTGTCATCTGGCCTCGATCGGCACGCACACCGTCTAATCAAGCTGCATATCTGTGATCAATAGTTCGCGCTTCCGCTAATTACACCTACTCACAAAGGTAGTTACATCGGGCCTGTCTTCCTGCTACAACCGCACAATTCAAGATCCTTGGCGAAACGATCACGAGAAGGCACGGGCTGCATGATCGGTCGGGTTCGGCGTAGAACTCAGCGGAGCGAAATGAAATTCTTGAAGCTTGCGCTCACGATGGCAATGTTGTGGATCGCGGCGGCAACGTACACCACGGCGCAGGTCGTAAACCAATCTACGTCCGTCAGCAAGACGAAGATTTCGAGCAGCGTGGACAAGAATGCCGAGCCGCAGTATTACGAGTTGCGCTGTCGTGGCGGCGTGACTTATGACAGCGATACCACATATGGCATTCCGGCTACACAAAAACTGAACTTCTTTTTCACAGAAGGTCGCACGGTGACGAACGAGCGAATGATGAACATGTTCGTGAACTTCACCCCCGGCACGCAAGTCGTAAATACAACGGGCAGCAATCTCGAGGAGGGCCAGTGCTCGTGGCTCGACCGCGGCTTTCGCCCAGGAGAGCCAACCCAACTCCGCCAGGAGATTGTCTACTTCGGACAGTTAAAACAACTGCAAGGCAAACTGCCCATCGACAACTTGCCAACCGCGGCGGAGCGATTTCCCGACTCAGCGAATGTGCCTGAGTATCTGAAAGATCCCAAACACTATTGGAGTTTCTTTGTGCGAATCATGCACAACGGAGGTATCTGGGGCGGGGATGTTTTTGAAGCGGTGAGGAGCCGCTACTGGAAGCCTCCCGCGATAGATCAGGAGATTCGCACCCCCCGCTCAAAGGTGCCGGCTGAAGTAAAGAAGCCTATGCAATGAAGGCTAAGGCGGAGTCTTAGATGAAGAAATCGCAACCGCAAGGAGAACAGACATGAGGTTCGAAGCGAGCGTGACTCTCGAAGGGCAAATCAAATTTCTGGCTACCGAGTTGGAGCGTACCCGATCTGACTTACGCATCTTGCAAAGACAGCATCGGCGCTCCGCGCTCTCGACGAAACTCTTCTACCTGAGCAGGTGGTCCACAACCGGCAACACATCACACCGCGGTCGCAATCCCAACGTGTTCGCACTGGCGTCCTATCCCACCAAGGGTTGTGCCGTTCAGATCCCACCGCTTCTCTTTCAAAAGGCTGCCATGCGAGGTCCGATCGCTGGCCTCAGTAAGTACCAGGTCGCCGGAACCGAGGGTGTAAATGGACGACCTTGTTACAAGTTAGTAGGCGAATTGGCCTTGGCTTACAAGACAGGAGCAGTGACGGATGCACACCCAACGATGGTTTGGATCGACGTCGAAACATTGCTCGTCCGTAAGGTCTTTGAAGACGCGTCCACTGCCGGAGGCTTGAGCACAACGACGACTACCTTCGAGCCGCAGGCAAACCCTGATCTCGACGACTCGCGTTTTCGCTTTAAACCGTCCCCGGCGTCGTAAGAGACAACTGATCATAGGAGAGATCATGAAAAGAAAATTAAGACTGAGTGGTCTATTGCTTGGCGCAGCACTGCTGGCAACAAGTTCCTGCGGTCAATTGAAAATTCCCGGTGCCAGCAGCGCGACCTCCTCGGGTCCGGCGCAGGCCAGTGACGATCCGCGCGAGTCGCTGAAGAAGGCGTTCACCGCGCAGCGCGCTGCCAGGAGCTACCGCGCCCGCCTCGAATACACGATCGGCGGTGTGGGCACTCACAACGATCTCGAGTTTGTGGCGCCGGATCGATACCACGTCACATTGGTTGGACCAGCGACTATGGGGCAGGAAATGATCATTATCGGCAACGATAAATTTGCGCGGATCACCGGCAGGCCCTGGGCGAAGACCGATATGAATGTTGCTGGCGGGACTATGGCAACCACTCTTGGCGACCTGACCGATCAGTTCCACCAGGAAGATCTATCTCAGAGAATGACGAAGTATGACGACGTACAGTTTAGTGGTTCAGAAGTTTTGGAGGGCCAGCCAGTGGTGGTCTACCAGTTCAATCTGAAAAGCAAGAAGGGACCAATTCCCGGAAAGATTTGGATCAGCACCGCCGACAATCTGCCTCGCAAGATCGTGCACGAAGCAAGTTCACAGACGACTAACTCCAAGATGAAGATCACTACCACGTACTACGATTACAACACCAATTTCACCATTTCTCCGCCGATCTGAGAGTGGATGGATAGCGGTCCTTGTCAGGCCGGATTCGTTTGAAGCCGCGACGAATAAGTAAAGGGAAAGGAAATGAAACAATCTCGTCAACTTCTATTCATCATCGTGTGTAGTTGTCTAGTCTTGCATCCCCTGGCCGCGGTCGAAACACGAGCACAGACTCTGCCGGGTGAGCCCGCGCCACCGCCGGCTTCGAACTCGCAATATCTGTCCTCCGAACAAGAGCTGAACACCGCGATTGACTGGGCAAAGTTTGGCAAACAGCCGGACGGCAACCAGGCGGTTGATGCGACGATAGCTATCATGACGGTAGGCTATCCTCCGGCCGGCGTGGCACTCGGATTTATCAAGAGCTTAATCACGTCGGGCGGTCCCGATCCAGTAGGCGAAGCGCTCAAGGCCCTCAATGATCGTATCAATGAACTCCATCAGCGCCTCGACAATCTTCAGCGAGAAGTGGATGCTTTGCGCGACGACCATTTGCGGCAGGCAAATCTCGATCGACTTCGATGGTTGCTCGATCACCGAGACGATCTGGAGAACTTAAGCTACAGACTAGAGAAGAAGCCCACCGACAATAACGAAAAGGACAATATAGTTCACGAGGCTCAAGTTCTGGCCGCGAGGTTTCTGTCCGCAAACTCACCCGATCAAGATCTCTGGCGATGGAGCGACATGCGTGTCGCCACCGCTGTCGTAACCGATAACGATGGCAAGAAAACCAACGTGTTGACTTCTCAGATGGTGCCGCCGGACTTCAAACCCCTCCCCACATTCGAGTATTACGTTAGCGCGCTCGTGCTGTGGATGAACGCGATCGAGTACGCATACGGTGACGATACCGAATTCGTCAAACGCACTTACGGAAGGGAGTTGTTGAAGCACGCGGCGTTCTTGAGCGTCCGACCAACATGGCGCGAGCTTGGGTCTAAAGACACGCCCGAGACGCTGCCGGAGCAGATCATGCGCCGCGTTAATTGCTACGTTGAGCCGGTCAGCAAGTATCCAACTAACGGCGTGTGCAATGCGCAGCAGGTTTGCGAGGATGTCATGCGCCGGACGAGAACGACGGTTGATAAAGTGCAGTTCTCTGTGCCCTCAAGCAACACGTTATGCACCCTCAGCGTGCCAAGGCCGAAGGCAGCGCCGGCGTATGACGAAAGTCGCCCTCTCTACGGATCAAATGCGATGGCGCTTTGGCAGAGTTGGCGTGCCCCGGCAGCCGTAGCTAAGGAAGATGAACTGGAACAGAGCTATGGCATCGAAGCGATGACCCTTCTGGCCGACAGGCTGGAACGCCTTGCGAACTTCGGCACAACTCGCGAGCAGTTCATTGGCGCCTTCGGGACGACGCCGGTCAACTATCATCCAGCCTTCGTGTACGCGATCACGAACAGTGGGAGCCTCCTCTGGTACCGACAGGACACCGACTCATCGAAGTGGACTGGTCCAAAAGGAGTAGGAAACGGCTGGCAAAATTTCAAAGACGTGATCCCTGGCGGCGGCAATAGTTTCTACGCGCTAACGCAGGACGGACTGCTCAAGTGGTATCGGCACGACGGATTCAACGACGGCTCGGTAGCGTGGAAGGGACCGGTCGACGTCGGTCGTGGCTGGAATTTTGCCAAAATCTTCTCAGGGAGCGACGGCATCGTCTACGCGATCAAGGACGATGGAACCCTGCTGTGGTATCGCCACGGAGGCTTCGCCGATGGTGGCGGCGTCAACACCTGGAGTGGACCAAAAGTAGTGGGCTCAAGCTGGTTGCAGTTCAAGCACGTATTCTCAGGCGGGCAGGGCATCATCTATGCGGTGAAGCCGGATGGGCAGATGCTTTGGTATCGCCATGATGGATACGCGACCGGCGACTCGAAGTGGACGGGTCCACTGACAGTCGGCAGTGGATGGCAGAATTTCCAGGCGATCATCCCGGTCGGAGATGGCATCATCCTCGCTATCAATAACGACGGAAAGATGCTTTGGTACAAGCACACTGATTACGCGACCGGAACGTCAGGAAGCGGCAACGTGCGAAGCGCCGGTGGCCTATCGACGAGTGCTGCCGCTGCTCGCGCTGCCGCTGGGGCTCGAGTCTCAGGCACGCCTCATTGGGAAGGACCGACCGAAATCGGTAGTGGCTGGCAGGGGTTCCGAAAGGTGATCGCACTCATTCCATCAACGCCGGCTGGTCCGCGCTGATTGCCACTAACAGAAGCAAAGAAGCTTTGGAGATCGATGGAAGGACAACACATATGAATATGAAGGGGATAAGAGCGAAGTCTGTAGGATGTTTCGTCGTCTTGCAGCTGGCGCTAGTCATGGTGACGGGGGCCCGGGCACAGGTCCGAACGAAACCCTCTCTCTTCACGGGTGGGGAAGCGCAAGAATTTCAAGAGCTCCGTTGCCGCGGCGGCGCCGGACTTCGTTTCATCGTCACGGGTGGCCGAACCCCATCAGCCGGCGATGCGACAAGGATCATGATTGTAGACTTTCAACCAGCCGCTCAGCCTCCGGGTCGATCTGGAAGCAATTTGCAACCGGGGCAGTGCTCGTTCCCGGAACGCGTCGTACAAACGAACGAGCCGCACCAGATTGTGCAGGAGATCGTCTACTTCGCTCAATTGAAAAGGCAGCTTCACGGTGACCCGGTGGACACTTCGCCGACGGCTGCCGAGAAGTATCCCGATGCGCAGAACGTGCCAAAGTATCTTAGCGACGCGAAACATTATTGGATTTTCTTTGTGCGCCAGACAGGGCCGTTGCCTTCTGGTCAATTTGAAGCTTCCAATGGCCGGGCCTGGAAATTCGGAAAAGAGAATGAGGTTGTGATTCCGAATTCAAATCGCAACAAGGATAGAGGTCGCGTGGTAAAACCGGATTAGTCCAAATGAGATCAGCGGTAGCAGCGGAGTAAGGAGATAAAAATTCTTCGTCGGAGGCTAGCGCGACAACTCTTGTCTGAATCGACCATGATGGAGATCAAAACGCAATGCGCAAAGTAAAAAGAAGTCTACTCATTTCCACCGTCAGCTTTCTCTTCTTAGCCTCGATGGCACTCCATGTTAGCGCCCAGCGAGCAGATCCGAATTCACCACGTCCAACGCCGACTCCTACACCAACTCCTGCAGCAAGACCGCTGAGGCCGCTGAATCCTAATAAGATTGGCGGGATGCTGTCTCAAAAGATGAATCAGTTTCCAGGGATCTACGGGCACATCCGCTGGAAGAAAGAACTGGGTCTGCCATCCACAGACTCTGGAACAACGCCCGATCCAATCAATTGCGGTGCGATTAGAATTCGCGCCATCCTGGTAACACGTGACTCGGCGCAAGGACGCGAAGTCGGCCACTATGGAATACAGGACGCACCCAAAGAAGAAAATGGCTTCTACGTGTGCAGCTACTCGTTCACCGATCGAGGCAATCCAGACGATGAGCTCAACCTGCCGCGCAATCGGCCCATACTCGTTTCGGCAAGGTTTGGATCGTTCGCCGACGAAGGTGTGAATGAAACACTGGCTCTCCAACCCTGGTTTGGGCCAGGCAATCCAAAACCTCCTTCCGGCTCGCATCGTGTGGTCGATGGAAGTCGTCAGGTAGAGATAACAGACGACCAACCGCATGTGAATGTGGATTTCGAGATTGTTTACCGCGCATCGAGGATGCGGCCGTTGACATTGTTAACTTTAGTCCACTGACGTACTGAAGGAGCGTGATTCAATTTCTTTCGGCGCATAGAAAGAAAGGTTTTGAAAACGAGACTAACGAGGCAACCATTATGAAACACCTAACCATGAAATACACACGACGACGGTTGCAATGGCGAAGCCTCCTGATCTACGTGCCGGCGACGTTGTTGTTCTTCGTTCTTTCCGCGCAGGCGCAAACGGACGCGATCCTGCCGCCGATTGGCGGTAGCGGTGGCGGCCAGTTCGTGGGTCGTTGCCCACAAGGCCAGTTGTTGACCGGCTTCGATCTTATGACCGGGGATGTTGTGGATAAAATCCGGCCGCTGTGCGTCAACGCTTATGGGCCGGCCGATAGCGGGCCGCTTGTGCCTGGAGGAGTAAGCTTTGGAGGCGATGGGGGCGGCCCACGGCAACTTCTCTGCCCGAAGGACGCGCCAATCGTGACAGGTATGTATGTCGGGGCGGAAGGCGTAGAGCCAGATCCGATTGTCGTCCGCCAGATTCATCTGTTTTGCGGCGCCGCCGCCGCTACTCAACAGCCGAGCGAGTTTCCGTCCGCAGTATTCGACGGTCAGTTCAGGCCATATGGTCGTGGTCCCAGCGATACACAGCACTGTCCTGCTGGGCTCGTAGCCGTAGGCATCAGCGGGCATTCCGGTCAACGTCTGGACGCAGTCGGGCTAATCTGCGGCCCGCCAAAGCTGACTAAATCCATTGGCAGGGTTAAGGGGGGCTCGCCGGCGGGCCCGCCCCGGCCGATCTGCGATCAAGCACGAGAAGCTCGCGCGCGAAACTCCCCAGTCGCAGCCAACCTCGAGGCCCAGTGCCGCGCCGCCCAACTCCTCGCTGCCCAGCGCCGCGAAGCGGAATTGCTGAAGGCCGCCGGTACCGCCCGTGAAAGGCCGCCGGTCAATTCAGCCGGACCGAAAATTACCGCCGATAGCAACCCGGTCATGGTTCCCAATGGCCAGGACTCCGGCGCCGCGACCATCACCTGGAAGCCCGGCCCCGACTACACCTACTGCGAAATCTATCTCTCCGTCGACAACGGGGAATGGAGTGAGTTCGACAGAAGCCCCAATGACGCCAGGACGACGACGATCAAACTCGGCAGCAGCTACACCTTCCGCATGATGGTCTATGAGGGACAAGCGGGCACACCGAAAATCATCACGACCCTCACCGTCACCGCCAAACACTAAGGAGGAAGTTGATGAGACACCTAACCATGAAAGGCACTTTTCTATTTCTATTCGGTCTGCTGTGGATTGCCTGCATGCCGCCGCCAGCCGGCGCCCAACAGGAGAACGTTCCTATTACCAAGAAAAGGGTGAACACCACCATCGTGGATAGAAATCAACGGCAACGCGAAGTTCAAGTCACTGACAAAAGTAGAGTAAACACGGAGCCACCCATCGAGCCGAACTCTATCAGGGTGCGCATCCGTTACCAAAAAGAGTACGGTTATCTCACATCCGACAGACCCGGGAACCAGGCGCCCTATTCATGCAACGCTTTCACCGTTGATGCCAGTGTGTGGTCCGGCGAGCCGGGAACCTTCGGGCGTCCCAAGACTGGTAATGAGCTTACTGCGCTTATGACCGTCATCGGACCTCCCGAACTTATGAGAGTGGACAGCAGTTATTACGTCTGCGATTTTACGATCACATCGGTACCCCTAAACGAGACCATCATTGTTAGTGGCTCAATGATTAGTAACTCCAGGCTCTTAACAGGTCGCTGGCGCGACGGTAGCCAGCCGCAGCCACAACCCGGCTCGGAGCGCCTGATTCTCAATGGGAAGAAAAATGTGCGGCTGACAAAGGGCGCACCCATCTCCACAGTCGATTTCGAGATGGTTTATCGCCCGATTCAACTTCCACCGAGATAATCGCGGAAAGGAGCCGGGCTACTTTGCGCTTTCGATTTTTCAGATCTCAAGTGCGAGCGAAACCTTTGATTACCTGAAAAGTGCTTTGAGTGAAACGCACTTGGGTCGCCACCTTGGATGCGGGGCTGAAGTCGGTATGTCAGCTACGTCGCCTCAGGAACCGCCTCCGTACGGCCGAAGGAACCGTGGTAGGCACTGCTCCTTTCATGTCACCTGAACAGGCGCGGCCAATCAAAGCGATCTTACTTGGTGCGGCCAGCCGCGACGTTTGAGTAGCCGCTTCTGGCTGTTCCTCTCACGGCCCGAACGCGGTAGTAGTAAGTTGTCTTTCTAGCCACCGTGCGATCCGTGTAGCTATTAGTATTCGCTCCGACCTGTCCAATCTCGGCGAAGCCCGAATCAAGGGACGTCGAGCGTTCAACCGAGAAGCCCGTTTCGTTATTCGAGTTATCAGCCCAGCTGAGAGTGATAACACCTTTCGACGGACTTGTCGCCGTGAGATTCGTCGGCGCAGCGGGCGGCAATTGGCATGCATCGTTGCCGGCGATTGTGTAAGTCCCGTCGCCGGTATAGTCGGAAGTCGCATTCTGATTAATCGGCAACATGTCGTTGCGACCGAGGAAGCTGCGGCCCTCGATAGTATTCAGCGCCTTGCCAATGCCGATATTTCCGTCATCGTCCAGCAGACTACGCGTGACGGTGATCTGAATGGCTCCATTCACCGCGTCGTAGGTGCCCGAATCGGCATTCCCCAACTTCGTGGGGAGATTCCCCTGGTTAGGCTGCGGGCTGGTGTACTGAAGCGCGTAATTGATGCGCCCGTACTCGAAGCTCGGCGCGCCCATTAAGTCTGTTCTCATCGCCACGTAGTCGCGGCTGTAGTTGGGATCCGGCTTCGGCCGATCCCACATGATGTACCACTGACTGTTCGCAGGTAATGCGCCTCCGCCAGCCAGCTTGATGGTGAAGATCAGCTTTTGAGCTCCGCCTAAATAAGGTTCTGCGATAGAGACTGATTGGAGGTTAACCTGCGGCACCGCAGGCGTATTCGGTGCGCTGTCACCCGGATCCTTCGCTACAGTAACGCCGGGAACGACGCACGGTGTTTCCAGTGGCGTCGGATTTACGCGGGGCGATAAGAAGCCGGCGCCGTTGGTGTTGTTGGCCCGGACCGCATAGTAATAGTTGGCCCCACTCGAATTATCCGTGTAAGTGTTGGTGTCGCCCCCGACACTGGCGATGAGCACGTCCGGGCCAGTTCCCACACCGCGATAAATGTTATAGCCGGTGATGGCAGAGCCACCGTTGTCAGGCGTGGTCCAAACGAGGTTGGCGGACTGGGCGCTTGAACTGGCGATCAGCTCCGGGGCCGCCGGAACGTTACGAGCCAGTTCGGAATCATAGTTCCGCAAGAGTCCCTTGCCGCCCGCCTGTCGAGAGATGGTAGCAATGGCCCGATGGTCGTTGTCGTAGCTGTTCACAATTCCGTCGGGCTGGCCATTTGGTCCATTCACATCCTGTCCTTGAATACACGCGTTGCTGACACAGCCGTCGGCGTAGCCCACAAGGATGCGCCCTTTCTTATCAATCTGCACGTCCATGAAGTCGAGCAGGTTGCGTGTGTTTAGGGGCGCGCTCGGACAGCCGGATCCGCCGTCGCAAACATTGCCGCGCTGTACAGGATCCGTGGGAGTAGCATCAGAGAAGGTATAGCTGTAACCACGATCGTAGGTCGTCGCTACATAAAGATGCCAGGTACCCGTGAAGTCCGTGCCACTGCCGAACGCCGATCCGGGAGTTGTGGTGCCAAGGAATGCAAAAGCCGCGCGGTCGCCGTCACCGGCTACGACGGCCGGGAAAGCTACGCCGGTAAAATTAGTCAAGCCGCCGACGGGCTGATCGTTGATCCACTTGTCAGTCTTTGGATCATAGACCGCGATGCGCGGCGTCTTGCCGGCGTTTTCATAACCGAAGTAAACGGTGCCGTCGCTGCCGATACCTACCGATGGATCCCAGACTCCCTCGACACTATTCGGCGCTGTCTTCAATGCCCAGCTGATGCCGTTGTCATGCGAGATCGCCATCGCCTGCTGTCCGCCGCAGCTTCTGTTCGGCACGTAGACGGTGCCGTCCGGCGCGACCTTGACGTGGCCGTGCAATCCGCCGCAATTGAGCAGGGTGTAGATCGGCACGCCGGGTCCGAAGGTAATGCCGCCGTCGTCGCTGCGGGCGCAAAAGGCAGTCGCCGTGGCTTGAGAGCAATAGTAGACAGAGTGCGAGTAGACCGGCGTCCCACCCGTTAATGGAGATGCGAAAGGTCCTGCTCCGACCGATTCGTGATCGCCGCCTGAGGTAGGCAGGCCGCAGCCTTCGCTTTGAATCCACGTCTCGCCGTCGTCATCGGTATAAGCGGTCAGGCTGCAGCCGAGGCCGTAACCGAGACCCGAAACCAGCTGAGTGGTAAAGGTGCGCCCGGTTGGACTATCTGTAAACAGGATCGGATCGAGCGTGACCACAGATGTGGAGAGAAAACTCTTGTCTGCCCAATTAGGTTTGGCCGGAGATACGGCGTCATCGAAACCGATGCGCAAGGTGGCGAGCGCCGAGATATACATGACGTTGCCGCTCTTCCAATTAACTCCGAGAGACGGCTCGCCCCACTCATCGTTGTAAGGATCGGCGTAATTGAAAAACCTTGGCGCCGTCTCAGTTGAAGTATGCGACGTGCCGGTCGCGGGGACTTCAGTAACGCTGGCCGTTGCGGTGTACTGTTCGGCAGTCGTCGCGGCCCAATAGACCACGTGTACGGCGAAGGTGCCGGTGCCCACAGAGGGACTGCTGGGGTCGAGGTCAGCGTCTTCGCTGGTCAGGATCCCGTTGGTGGCGCCGTTGCCAGAATTGGCAACAATCGGACCGCTTAAGTCGCCCTTATGAATGTAAAGGTCAAAGTCCTCGGCCGGAATCGTCCACCCCAAATGAACGTGCGCGAGCTTTTGGGCGGCGGCCCAATCAGCAGGAGTTCCCGATATAGTCAGTGTGTAGGTGTCGCAGGTCACACCTTCCTGGCAAAGATCCTCAGCACCAAAGAGTCCGAGACCGGCGTCATTTTGGGCGCCACCGCCAACTGCTGTGCCTTTCCAGGTGAGCGGGGCAGAACTCAACGTAAGCGTTCCGCTACCAGGATTCGAGGCATGCGCCGTGGGGTCTGCCACAAGCGCCAGTATGATCACGGCCAGAAAGGAAACCAGCGCCATCAACACCCCAAATGAATTCAGCACGCGGCAGGAAAGGATTCTTGAAAGAATTGATTGTCCCCTGCAGATGGCGGCTCCAGACGAGTCTCCATTCTTTTGCAAGCGCCAATGATTTTTCCGGATGTCCATTCTTTTCGCGTGCGATTTCATGTGATTGCAACTCCTTTCGCATTGACAACGGGTTGACAGAGTTCGCGCATGACTCCGCCGACAAAAGTCCCTTCAAACTAAGGGTAATGTTGAGTGAAAGATCATGCCTCCACTCTACTCAGCGACCTTGAGGAATTCTTGAGTAATGATTGATTCCCGGGCCGGACATTCGCGGCAAGAAAAATGCAATTGATTCAAAAGATGATTAACTTTTTTATGGGGAGAAAACGTGCCGGCAGCCGTAGGTCAGCTGGACCTTCTCTGTTAGTTGCCCTCCCTTACGGTCGGGCGTCGATATAACCTGCCAGGGAACCCACCAGACAATAGGGACGAAAAGAATTCGCCTCTCCGAGTCTCAGATCCTCGGAGAGGCGTTCAAGTGGGGTGAGAGAACTTCTAGTGGTCTGAATCAAGAGTTCTCTCATGCCCACCAAGCTACAGCATCAACGACAGACCAGCGGCGTGGCAGTCACCGTGAACTGCAATGGCCCGAGGCTGACGTTAACAACCTTAATCAGGTATACGCCGCTTTGGGTTACCGTCGAGTTGAGCACTGCAACGCCGTTCGAAGCATCTACCGTTTGCACCGCCACTCCCGAAGGATTCACCAGCACAAGCTTATACGGAACATTTAGACTCGATTCGGCGAGCACGGATATTTCCTGCGTGCCCGCAGGCACCGTGAAACCGGTGCCCGAAGTTTGCCCGGCAGAGACGCTGCCAGGCTGGTTTGTCGTAGTTCCTGGCCCGGTAGTTGGTTGCGTGGCGGTCACCGAATTGAGCAAACAGAAGCCGTCAACATAGACGACACCCGTTAGGTTCTTAACCTCGAGCTTGTGCGCGCCCGGTGACAGGCCACCGAAATTTACGTTGTACTCAGGTTTGAACTCCGGCGCCTGTGTCGAGCCGGAGCTGCCAGCGTAATTGACCGTTTGCTTGAAGACTCCATCAAGATAGACATCGGCGCTACCGCCCTTGGTACTCCTGGCAAACGAATACGTGATCGTTCCGGTGTTGCCGTTTGGAACAGTGAAGTCCAGGGATGCGGAATGCGACGTGCTGTTCCCCTGATGATAACGGAAGTGCCCGCCGCTCGCGCTCGCATAGTTGATTAGATGCCAACCATTGGAGTAAGCGACGCTGGCGCTATCGTCTTCAATACACGACGGCGGTTGCGGTGTTGGTGTAGGCGAAGGTGTCGGACTGGCAGCGTCGACCTCCAGATGAAATTGCGCGGTGTTTGAGCTGACTTTGCCCCGCGAGTCGGTAACGACCAGCCGGACGATGTATTCGCCCTCTTCGAGAAATGTATGACTGATCGTCGGCGCGCCCTGAGTAACATCGTCCCCGCCATCGCCAAAGTTGAAGGTGTAGCTCGCAATGCTGTCAATCGAATCAGCGTCGTACGATCCGCTGCCGTTGAAATTCACTGTCAGCGGCTTCACGCCATGATCGGTGTCGGCATTGATTACAGCAACCGGCGCAGTATTCGGCAAACACAACGTCGCACTGCGAAGTGTGTAACTGCCTGGACCGGTACTGTCTGGGATCGTCTCGTTGGTGCCGCCCGTGCCCGGTAAAGCCGAAGGCACGGTCGCACGAACGCTGCCGAGCATGTTGTTAATAAGATCTCCGGGGCCGGGATTGTTCACGGTCGATTTCGGAATCACCATAGTGATCGTGCCGTTTGCTTCTACTTTGCTGGCACCGTCCAGTGAACCTTTGGTAGTGAACGCGCGCGCCGCTCCTTGCGGAACGCTGGTGACGCCCCAGGTGAAGGTCGGCGCCGCGCCGTCACTTGTCACCATTGAAACGAAATAGTCCTCGGAGGGGCCGCCCGTCGCGTCGGTGGGGGGAGTTTGTTGACTGCCGCCTTTGTTTACTCCAAAGCGCACTGCCCAGCGCCAGCCCGGTGGAATCGTTTTCAGATCTGCAACCTTCAATGTGAAGACCAGTTTGCCGGGGAGATTTTCCGGCTCAGCCATTGAGACGGACGTGATGTCGTGAGACGGTTGGGTGTCGCTCTCGTCTCCTGCCGGATCGAAAATCGCAGTCACACCAGGCGCCTGACACGCCCCGGTTGCTTCTCTGCGAGGTTCGACGACCAGAGCGACGGGATTGCTGGATGCACCTTCTCCGACCCCGTTAACCGCTGTGATGCGGTAAGTGTATGTGTTAACCAGCGAATCGACGGTGCGATCGTTGTAGCTCGTCGCTTTTCCGCTCGCCTGCCCGATTCGTATCTCCGCACCGGAACTGCCGCGGCGATAAATGTCATAAGCAATGATGGCAGAGCCACCATTGTCAGGCGGATTCCATGTCAGGTACGCAGCCATATCGTCGCGGAAACCGATAAGGTAAGGACTCTTCGGCGCCACGGGCTCCGGCGTGTCGTATTGAGCAAACAGACCCTTGCCCCCCGATTGACGAGCTATCGAGGCTTTCGCCGTGTAGGAGTTTGAACCTCCCGCCTCGCAGCCATCGATGCAACCATCGGCGAAGGCGAAAAGGACACGTCCTCTTTCATCTACGGTCGCGTCGTTGAAATCCAGGAGGTTGCGACACGGGTTGTTGCCCCCTTCGTTCCAGATGCACGCTTCCCGCTGCACAGGTCCGCGCGGCGTCGCATTCACGGTGGTCCAGGTTCGGCCGCCGTCATAGGTGTGCGCGACGTATCCATACCAGGTGCCTTTGAAATCTGCTGCTTCATGATTACCGCTGGTGCTGGTGCCGATGAAGGCAACGGCTGCGCGATTGGCGTCGCCGGCCACTGCCGACGCAAATACCGCGTTCTTAATTCCTGCGCCAACACCCACATCAACGGGCGGATCCCAGGTAATACCACGATCCCTGCTCACCGCTACATAAACATGATTGTCTTGCACTTCGGACACCGGCACTGTCCCCGGTTGTTTTCCCGTATAAGCGAAATAGATTGTATTCGAAGTACCACCTGCCTCGGGCGGAGCTTTGGTAATACCGACTGATGGATCCAGGATTCCGGCGACTGGAGGCAGACTGCCAGTCACCTGACGCACCGTCCATGTGGTTCCGGCATCAGTGGACACAATCACCCCCTGCTTGCCGCCGCAACTGTAATTAGGTACGTAGACGGTGCCATCAGGTGCGACTTTTACATGCCCGTGAATGCCGCCGCAGGCTGTCGATCCGTTGACCGAGACCGCGGTGTATAGCGGCACAGCCTTGCCGAAGTTCAGTCCGCCATCGTCGCTGCGTGAACAATACGCAGTTACACCTGCCTGAGCGCAATAGTAAACAGCACTGCCTTTGTTAAGCGGATTTGCAAGAACCGCTAGCGCGGCTGGGTAGGGGCCCCCGCCGACAGTTTGGTGATCATAACTACCATCCGGAGGATTGATTTGAGCAGGTGTCCAACTGGCCCCATCATCATCGCTGTAGGCCATCAGACTATTCACCCCAACCAGGGTCAGGCCGTTTCCGGTCGCCGAGTAAACCTGAGTCACGTCGTTAAGTTGTGATACGAAGGTGCGCCCGGTCCCTTGATCGGTAAACAGAATCGGATCGAGTGATCTCGTTCTGGTGGTTAGGAAAGAAACATCTTTCCAATCAGCAGGACCCGCTTCAGGTATCGATCCTAGCGGCAAAATGTTTTCCGGGAACGTAACCTGAAGTGTCTGCAAGCCGGCGATGTACATCGCGCGCTTGGTATTCGGGTTGTAACCAATGGTCGGCTCGCCGGCGCCTTCTCCTAATGACGTGCCGGCTGCATAATTGTAATAACGAGGCACATAGGGAATGACTGGTGTGGACGCAGGCGTTGGCGTCGGGGATGGCGGCGGCGGCGAAGCGTTCGACACTGTCTCGATCGTCAGTGTCCCCGAGTAAGGTTGCGGATCCGGCCCGCTCACAAAGCCACAAGCAACGATCTTATATGCGCCCCCTGCGAGGTTGTTGCCGACGACAGTCTCGCTTGGGATGCCGCCGTCGCTGGAAGCGAGCGTACTCCCGTCAGGCTTAAGGACCGTCAGGATTTCATCGTTGCCTGTATCCGGCCAGGCAATGTTGAATGTGAATTTGGCGTTCAGCGAGTTGTAGATACCGGCTGGAACGTTCACCGTCGAAACGTGCTGGTCAACAGCCGGAGTATCGGCGAGCTTAGAGCAATCGCTAGATCCATTTACCAGCGGCGGGATTGATCCAGTCCAGTTGATCACCACCTTCTGACCGGTAGTCGCGGGGACGGCTATGTTACTTGTAGCCGGGTTCGACGCCTCGACCGAGCTCAGCAATCGGAAATGCGTGAGCGGGACTATGACGGCACAAGCGAGTACGCAACCAATAGAAACGAAGAGTAATCTCAACGACGAACCTCTTGAACCTGTGCGGGATTTTGGTGATCTTTGCGACATAACAATCCTTCCTTTGATTGCGGACAATTTTGAAACAGCTCTTCAGCCCGCGAAATTCATCGTCAAGAAAAAATGCTCGCGTGGCATTCCGATTACGGAAATGCCACGCAAGCAAAGTGCATTAACGTTTCACCAGCGGTGTGGTGGTGGTAGTGAACTGCAACGGTCCAAGGCTCACGTTGACGACCTTGATCACGTAGACCCCGGTTTGCGTTACCGACGCGTTCAGCACGGCAGTGCCGTTCGAAGCGTCAACTGTTTGCAGCGTCAGTCCTGAAGGATTGACGAGCGCCAGTTTGAACGGCACGTTCAGACTCGACTCAGCGACTACCGAGACCTCCTGAGAACCAGACTGCATCTGGTAATTGCTGCTCGAAGTCTTACCAGCGGAAACCGTGCTTGACTGGTTGGTCGTATTTCCCGGACCGGCAACCGGCTGGGCAGTCGAGTTGGAGTTCTGTAGACAGAAGCGGTCAACATAAACCACGCCCGTCAGGTTTTTGATCTCCAGCTTGTGCGCGCCTGCCGCCAGGTTGCCAAATTGCACCTGATATTCCGGCTTGAAATCAGGCGCCTGAGTAGAGCCGGCTGGACCGGCAAAGTTGATGGTTTGTTTGAAGGCGCCGTCCAGATAAATGTCGGCCGTGCCTCCTTTCGGGCTCTTTGCAAAGCCGTAAATAATTGAGCCAGTGTTGCCCGTGGGTACCGTGAAGTCCAGATTCGCAAAGTGTTGCGGGCTGTTGCCCGAGTGATAACGGAAATGGCCGTCGCTGGCGCTGCCGTAGTTAATCAGGTGCCAGCCATTTGAGAAGGCAATCCGAGCATCGTTGTCCTCGATACAAGGCGGTGGCGGCGGAGTATTGACCGTGATCGTAACCGTTGCCGCGTTGCTTTCAAACCCGCTCGAGTCTTTTACCTTCATGCTCGCGGTAAAAGTGCCCACCTGGTTGTATTCATGGATGACCATCGGGCTGTCTTGCGTAAACGGCGCCGAGCCGTCGCCGAAGTTGAAGGTGTAGCTAAGCCGATCACCAGCGTCAGGATCGGTTGAGCCGGAGCCGTCGAAGGTGACGTTCAACGGCAAATTTCCTGAGATAGGATTCGCACTCAATACCGCAGTCGGCGGCGTATCGACCGCGTACTGGGTGCCGCCGCGCGTGATGTCAGATTTGGCGCGGTCGTTTCTGTCCGCGGCATTGTCATCGCCCGTGGTGAAAGCGCCCCCGCGTAGTCCCACCAGAATAGAACCCGGGCCAAGCGGACTGTGTCCGGCCGCCAGCGTCTGGTTCAACTTACTGAGAGAGACCTTGATTGTGACCGTGTTGGTGGTTGAGTCGAAAGTGCCACTATCGGCTGTGGCCACATCCGTGTAAGCGACCAAGCCGCGGTGTTGGTGTTCTCTGACAGCGGTGCCGTAGGTAAAAGTGCGTGTACCAAGCGCATCCGTCGTCGCGCGGACGAAGAATTGATCGCCGCGGTCAGAGAGGCCAAAACTGTAGTTACCCGTGGGACTCATTCGTGAATCCGGTGCATTGGCTGTAAAGCTCATGCGCCAGTTCGAGAGTGGCGGGACGAGCGAAAGATCGGAAACTTTCATTGCCGTCACGATCACTGGTCCATTCGGTCCCGGCTCAGTCGTGTATCTCACTGAAAGAATATCGAGCGGATCATTTACCGGCAGAACAGTCAGCAGTCCGTTCCGCTGATCTTGCGGGAAGTCCACCACCTGTGGAGCGTTTGGATCTATGGTTATCGGCGGTGGCAGAGCGCTGCCTTCGACCGGCGCGGGAATGTCAGTGCCCTTCGCGCCTTTGCCGCTGATCTGACGCGCCACGTAGGTGTGGCCGTCAAAATCGTTGTGGTCGTCCGTGTAAGCGACTACCGCAGCCCCGGTCGGGTCAAACCCGATCTGGAAATAATCGAGCAGGTTTCGATTCGGCGCTCCTCCCGGAAGCAGCGGCAACCCGCCCTCAGAGATGTTGCTGCCGTGAATGAAGTGATCACTCAATTCGACTTGACGGAACGCGGGATTAGCGTCAGTAGCGTTGAGACTCTGCGCGAAAAACACCTTCCAGTCAGCGTTGTCGTTGTTCGAGGTTGCCGTTGTCCCATACCAGACCACGCCAATGGAGCCGGGGGTTGGACCCGTTTCCATCCAGGGAAGAACGCTGGTCGCGGTTTCGGGTCCGTCACTCACGCGGACGGCCTGACTCCAGGTATTACCTTTGTCACTGGAGTACTTGATGAACACAGTCTGGCCGTCGGAGTAGCAGACGTAGACCGTACCGTCCTTCGCCACCTTAACGGTAAAGAAGATGTGTGCGCCGCCGCCCACTGTATGAGTTGTATAGGTCAGTGGCTCCAGTCCCGGGGCCAGTGGCGTACCAACTGCCACCACGCCGTTAGCTCCGCTGACGTAAACCGTGCCATCGTTCTGATCCACGCTGATGCCGCCGACCTGGCCGACGGTTCCGACTTCGCGCGCCGGACCATACGTTAAGCCTCCGTCATTCGAACGCTGTACATACGCAATGACAGGATCAACCGTCCGGTAGAGAAGATAGACACTGTCCTTTCCATAGAATTCCATCCATTGCCTATCGTCGACGACCGCGCCACCGGTGGCGTTGCCCAGCGGGTTCTTGACGAAGGTCGCACCGCGATCGGTCGACCGCGCCGTCGAGACATTCGCGAGCGCTAAACTACTGAACGCCAGATACGGAGGACTGCCGGGACTCGCTTCGTCGAATCCAACAGCGAGATCTACATCACCGCCGCCGTCCGCGCCGACCTCCACTGCCTCATCAGGCGAGAATTGATCCGGCTGTCCCCGATAGATTGGGTTCCGCATGAGCGGGTCGTAAGTGGGACTGTTAGGATTGAGGTCGAAGTACCAGAGATCGACTCCGGCCGGAACTCCGCGTATGCCGGCGACATAAGCATTGCCTGCCTTATCAACGCGCAGGCTTGGCTCGCCGTCGCGACCGGAAACGGACGCGCGCACTGTCACGTTCGGACTGAACGTGATACCGCCCTTCAGGTAAACAGGTGTGATCTGAATCGGCGTTGGTGTCGGTGTCGGTGTCGCCGTGGGAGTAGGTGTCGGCGTTGGATTGCCGCATGCATCGTAGACCGCGAACATTCGCTTACCAGTTAGCTGCCGCGCTATTGCATTCTTCGAAGTAAAGTCGTTGCCGTTTGTTCCCGCGACGCACCCGGCAGTTATGCAGCCATCCTCGTAGCCGACCAGCACACGGCCCCGCTTGTCGATCGTTGCGTCAAAGAAGTCGAGCAGATTGCGACATGTTCCGCTGCCACAGATGCCACCGCGCTGAATTGGATCGCCCGGTGTGGCGTTGAGCGTCGTCCAGGTTTGCCCACCGTCGTAGGTTGTGCCGATGTACAGATACCAAACGCCCGCAAAGCCCGGCTGATCATAGTCAGTGCCAGAGGTCGTTGTGCCAAAGAAAGCGAAGGCCGCCCGATCGGGATCGCCCGCAACCATCTCTGGGAAAGAAGTATTCTGCACCCCCGCCGGCGCGCCAACGTCACGATCATTGACCCAGGTGAGACCCTTGTCGTGCGAGACGGCGACATGCGCGTGACCATCGACATTCTGATATCCGAAGTAAAGCGTTCCATCCGTGGCCACGCCCACAGATGGATCCCAAGCCTGCGTCGAAGCGCCGGTCAGGCTTTGCGCGACGGGAGTCGAAGTCGTCACCTGACGCACCGCCCAGGTAACCCCGTTATTTTCAGATACAGCTACGGCCTGATGGCCATCGACGTGGAAAGTTGGGTCCGTACCACCGCAGGCCTTGTTCGGAACATAGACTGTTCCATCCTTTGACGAAACTTTGACGTGGCCATGCAGACCATTGCAGTCGGCCCTGGTAAAGATTGGCACCGCCGGCCCGAAGGTTGTGCCGCCGTCCACGCTCAGCGAACAGACAGCGTCAGCGACGTCCTGCGAGCAGTAATAGACGGCGTTCTTATAAGTAACTCCTCCCGTGAGCGGCGCCGCGAATGGGCCGCCGCCGATTGTCTGGTGATCGACGCCAGAAACAATTCCGGATCCCTGGCTCACGCTAAACGTTCTGCCATCATCGTCAGTGATGTCGGTTGTCGAAGTCGGAGTGCCGCCGAGCAGCTGGCTGATCAGCGTTCGCCCCGTTTCACGATCGGTAAAGAGAATTGGATCACCCGCCGCTCTCGGCTGGCTCGCCAGGGGCAGCGTCGGTGTCTTTTCCCAGTTCGCAACGGGTGACGGCGGCGCGGTGTCGTCGAACGTGACTCGCAACGCATAGGTACCGAATCCACCGTAGGTGATTACAGTTCCGCCGTTCGGAATTCCATTGAATACCTGCTCGGTTTTCCAGTTGACTCCGATGGACGGCTCGCCCCAACCGTCGCCCATTCCAGTCGGCGACATGTGAATCGAGAATGATGTCGGATCATTCGCCGGACAACCTGACGGCGTCGGCGTCGGAGTAGGCGTAGCAGTCGGAGTTGGTGTCGGCATCGGCGAACCATCCGGCGTCGGCGTTGGGGTTGGATTCAGACCAACGATCGGCATGATCACCTGAGAGTCGCAAGGCTGATTACCCGAAGCACCCGGGCATGCCGATTGTGAGTCGTAGTAAATGTGAGTGTTGACCTGGTCGTCCACAAATACAGGATCGACGTGCAGGACAAACTTCGCGCTGGCTCTGATAGTCGGGACGGTGACTGTGGTTTGGAGGAGTTGCGGAACGTTCGGGAGATCAGGCGTCACACTCGCGACGCGTTGTTCAAATACCTTCACTCCGTCCGCCCATAGACGAATATTCCAATCGGCGTTCAATCCTGCGGCCGTAGTGCACGCACTGCACGACGCCCACCACTTGATCGTCATGTCGCCGCTCAGCGTCGTCGGCGCATCGAGATTCCAGATCCAGCTTGGATCGTAGATGTTTTGATCGGCTGAACCGTTAAGAGCCGGATTGGGAACGTCCCAATGCGCAGGCGCGGTTGTGCCCAGCGTCGATCTCGTATCCAGGAACGGCCCACCCTTGGCGACAACGTCAACCGTGCCGAATCCGGTGAAGCCTGAGTCGTCCGTCGGATTGCCATGAAAGTGAAGAACATTCGAAACCGGTTGCGGCGTGGGTGTCGCTGTTGGAGTCGGAGTGGGGGTAGGCGATGGGTCGCCAGTTGGATCATAAGCTGCGAACAGCCGCCGTCCATTTACCTGACGCGCAATGGTAGCCTTACTCGCGTGCGAGCTGGATGGATCTGTGCAGTTGATGCAACCATCAGCATAACCGATCAGTACGCGACCTTCCTTGTCAACGGCCGACCCCATGAAATCGAGCAGGTTGCGGCAGGGATTGCTTCCTCCCTGCATCCAGATGCAGCCACGCTGCACTGGATCGGTTGGGGTGGCGTCGATCGTGGTCCAGGCTTGTCCCGAATTGAATGTATGAGCAACGTAAAGATGCCATTCGCCAGTGAATGACGACGATTGGAAAGGTCCGGCAGTCGGCGTACCCAGAAAAGCGAAAGCGGCGCGATCGTCATCGCCCGCGAGCACGCGCGGAAACGCTGAGTTGTTGATTCCAAAGGCCGCGCCAATGTCTTTGCTCTGGGTCCATGTAAGACCCTTATCACTGGAGACAGCAGCGTTCGCCCGTCCGTCTCCGTTCTGATAACCAAAATAAACTGTGCCGTTGGCGCCGATGGCGACGCCGGGATCCATGGCCCCCTGGATACTGTCAGGTACGGTCCGGACACTCCAGGTTAACCCGTTGTTTTCGGACACCACTACGCCCTGTTTTCCGCCGCAGCTCCGATTCGGAACATAAACAGTTCCGTCGGGAGCTACCATCGGATGTCCATGCAGGCCACTGCATTCGCTCGTATAGGCCGGCACACCCGGCCCATAGGTGAGACCGCCATCATCGCTGCGAGAGCAATAGGCTGTAACGCCCGATTGGGCACAGTAGTACACGGCATGCGCATATGCTGGAGCCGGCAATTCGCGCGGCAGCGGATCATGAAAAGGCCCACCGCCGATCGACTGGTGGTCAGCGCCGCTCGGCGGACCGCAACCTTCGTCCGGAACCCATGTGTCTCCATCATCGACGGTGTAGGCGGACAGGCTGCATCCATCAGTTAACACGGCAAGCGGGTCGACGGCTGCGGGGGTTACGAGTTGAGAGACAATCGTGCGCCCCGTGTTCCGATCGGTGAATAGGATCGGATCCATCGTGATCTGATTGGTCAGGACAAAGCTTTTGTCTTCCCATGTCGCCCTGGCTGGAATTGTCGAGTCATCAAAAGTCACCCGCAGCGTTTGCTCGAGGGCAATAAACATTGCTCGGCCGGTCTTCCAGTTGACGCCAATCGAAGGCTCGCCCGCGCCGTTGCCAAGATTTCCGGTCGCGGCGAAATTGTGATAGCTGATGTTGGTGTCTGTTCCCTGGGCCGCTGTGTTGACTATGTAGTGCTTGAGTTCCGCGCTGGCTGCATAGCTATTACCATCAGTGCCGGCCAGTGGCGCGAACGGGGCTGCCGCTACTGAATAACTTCCCGCGGCCGGATTGATCAGCGTCACGATTTCCAGCGCGCCCGGGCCGTTTCCTGATCCATCCAGAAGGTTGCCGTTTGGGCCATAGACCTGCATGTCCCAATCGCCCTGTGGCTGCAACTTGATCTCGAGCAAGTAAGGACCATATCCCGCCGAGGGTGTTTGAAAATTCACTACGAAGTTGTCGCAGCCGGCGTTATTCGCGCTGCCGCAGTTCGAGTCACCGGTCGGGGTCTTGACTTGTCCAGTCCAGGTCACTCTTGAATTGGCTTCGGAGACCGTGCCCGATGCGGGGTTGGCGCCTCGCGTGATGGGAATGACCATAATTACGGCAGCAACTACCAACGAACAAAGCATCGCGCCAAGGACATATCTCGAGCGCATGAAGGTCGAAACTTTGTGTGCAGCTTCTGGTTTGCTGATCATCTCTATCTCCTTGTGCAGCCTCTTGGGTAATGTTGCTGGCGGTCATTCTTCATTTGTTACTACTAAGCCTCGGAATTGCGATCACGGGACTCGAAGTAAGCCAGAGAAACCCTGGCAGATCTCACAACAAAAGCATGGCTGGACTTTAAATGGGCGGGCTTGAGGAATTCTTGAGTAAAGCTTGAGAAGAGACTTGAGAACTGGGAGCAACAAGAATGCAATCAATTCGAAAGCTGACGGCTTTCAAAGGGACTGTATCTATAGAAGAGGAAGAGAAGAGCGACGCAGCAGAAAGCATCCGCTGTGTCGCTCCTTAGTAAGTACCTGATCTGTGGGTCGATCAGCGACCTTGTACGCTGCTATTGCTCCAGCGCACAAGAAGGCGATGAAGCCAGCTCCATTTACCGCGTCACGGTCGGCGTAGCCGCTGTCCAAACCTGCACTGGTCCAAGACTAACGTTCACGACCTTAATAACGTAAGTTCCCTGTGCGGTAACAGGTAGGTCAATGAGCGCTACTCCCGAAGCAGCGTCCACTGCGCCCAGGATCGTGCCCGAAGGGCTGATCAAGACGAGCTTGAGAGGCACGGGTGCATCCGTCGCGGCTACTACAGAAATGGCCTTCGTGCCGGCCCCCACGGCCAAGTTTTGCAACAGCTGTTGACCCGCCGAGAGAGCGTTGGCGCCACTCATCGTTTGACCCGGGCCGCTCGATGGTTGTGCCTGCGAGTCAGCATTTTCAAGTCTAAAGCCGTCAACGTAAACAGCTCCCTTTGTTGGCCGGACTTCAAGCGTGTGCGAACCCGCGCGTAGCCCGCCATAAGAGACCGTTGCGCCAAACACCGGACTATTCAATGAGCCGGCGCTACCGCCATAGTTGACCGTTCCCTGCGAGACTCCGTCGAGCAAGATATCCGCGGAACCGCCGTTCTTACTGGTCGCATACAAATAGGTAAGTTTGCCGGTGGACCCAGCGTCCACGCTGAAAGAAAGGACTGCGTTGCCTTTGCCTGCTTGCACGCGGAAGTGGCCGTCGCTTGCGCCGGAGTTCTGCACCAGATGCCAGCCATTACCGTATGCGATGCGAGAATCGTCGTCTTCAATGATGGTAGCGCAAGAGCTCGGATTACCCATCAACATATAAGTTGCCGCCGGATAGCTGTTGTCCGTCTGTGCTTTGACGAAGGTGTGATCGGCGAACAGGTTCGATCGTTCCAGCTTGCTGTCGGCAGAGCCGGGGATATCGCCCGTAAGTGTTCGGCCGTTGACCGCGCCGAGTAAGTCTCCGGGTCGCGGATAACCGACGGCCCACTTCGGCACGTAGATCGTGATCGTGCCGTCGGCGTCGTAATTGCTTCCCGCCAATGCATCGCCGCGTCTGGTCTCAGAAATGACGAACACGGCCGGCACCCCCGCATCAGCCAGAGTGCCGTACTCGAATTTTGGCACTCCGTCGGAGCCCGTGGTCATACCGACATAGTACTGCTGAGCCACTGAATCAAAGGCCTCGGCTGAGAAGGAGTTCCAAACAACTCGCCAACGACTATTCGCGGGAATGCTCGCGAGGCTGTTTACCTTCAGCTTGAACATTAAATTGCCTGTTCCCGGAGGTTCACCCACCGCGACGTAATCGATGAGCAGAGAAGCCGGTGTGTTGGTTCCGGCATTCGCTTCCGGATGCATCGGATCGTTTTGATGGACGATGACACCACTACAAGTGTCACCGACATAAGGAGCGACCACCTCGTTACAAGCGCACGAAGTTCCGGCTGAATTCACGGCCAGCACTTTGTAGTAATAAGTCTTGCTCGTGTCGGTTGCCGATGCATCGTCGAACCTGGTTTGGCTTCCGGGAACAGTACTCAGCAGAGTTTCCGCGCCACTCGCGATGCCTCTCATGATCTTGTAACTGCTGATCGCTGAGTTGCCGTTGTCGGCTTCTGACCAGCCCAGATGGACTACGTTGCCGATGCGCCGGGTGGTGATTGATGGTACGCCTGGTTTCGAAATCGAATTCTGCGGATCGTAAGTCGCGATGAGTCGCCGGCCACTTGATTGGCGCGCGATTGTTGCTGCCGCGCTGTAGGCGTTGCCTCTCGCGCCGGCTATTGCCTGCGCGCAATTGCCGCCTTCGCAACCATTCACATAACCAACCAACACGCGGCCCTCGCGGTCGAGGGTCATGTCAAAGAAGTCGAGCAGGTTGCGACAGATGTTGGCGCCACCCTTGGCCCAGATACATCCGCGTTGCAGCGGCGCGTTTGGAGTTGCGTCGGTAGTCGTCCACGTCCGGCCTCCGTCGAAAGTGTTGGCGATGTAGAGATGCCATTCGCCGTCGAATGTTGGCAGCAAGGCGTCTCCGGGCGTAGTCGTGCCATAAAACGCGACAGCTGCGCGGCCGGCATCGCCGGCAATCGCAGCCGGGTATCTGACATTCTGCAGGCCATAGACCGCACCCACGTCGCCGAGGTTCTGCCAGGTAGCACCGTGATCGTCAGACGTTAGCACGGCCGCGGCCGTGTCCTGGTTAGCGATAATATAGTAGACGCGGCCGTTGGCATCGACTGTAACTGCGGGATCCTGGAAACTGACGGACGGCGTGGTCTTGATGCCGTTGCTCTCAACATGTCGAATCGTCCAGGTGGTGCCATTGTCCAGAGAGACGATCAGACTGCCTTCACCACCGCACTGATTGAACGGCACGTAAACGGCTCCGTCTTTCGGCGATACCTTTACGTGACCATGCAGACCTCCGCAAACATTTACCGGCGGCGTAGTGAGGGGCACTGAAGGACCAAAGGTCAATCCGCCATCATCGCTGCGTGAACAGAATGAAGGGGGACCGCTGTTCGGCACGCCTTCCTGCGAACAATAGTAGACGGCATTTGGATACAGACCCGGGACGTTTGCCGGTCGGTTTAGCGGAGCCGCGAACGGACCGCCGCCAATAGTTTGATGATCGACGCCCGAAGCAATCCCGCTACCCTGAGTTGGAATCCAGGTTTTGCCGTCGTCGTCAGAGAAAGAGGTCTTGCACGATGGTGACAGCAAAGTGAGTTCACCGGCGAAGGTGCGACCGGTTTGCGGATCAGTAAAGCCGATCGGATCGGAATTCACTGCCAGCGAGGTCGGCGCCTGCCGGTTTACCCAGGTTGACGTCTGGCCGTTCGACGGACAACTGTCATTGAAAGTGACGAATAGCGTTTGCAGATCTGACTGATAGCTGGTCACGCCGCTCTTCCAGTTATTACCGATTGAAGGCTCGCCCGCGCCTCGTCCCATGTACTCGACTGAGTTAGGTTGTTGCCCGGCCGAGGTGACCAGTGTGTGTGTTAGCACGCCGGGTGCGATGAAGTTTTCAAAGCCGATCTTCGGACCCGTGTCTTGAGTCGCCGCCGGGATCAGACGCGGCGCCGGCGTCGCAGTCGGTGCGGGTCCGGAGTCAAATAATGGAGTCAGTTTGATCGTTCCCGTAAACGGTGAGTTGGTTCCGTTGTCAAACGGAACGACATAGATCGTGTAGTCCCCAGTGGTAGCCTGGAACCTCGCCACTTCGGGATTTGTCGACCCATCACCTTTCGAGACCATTGTTCCCGTCACTTCGTCGGGTTGGTAGACATACAGATCGTAGTCACCGTTGCCGGCTGCCCAACCAATATTGACCGTGACGGCATAGAGAGTACTGTCGCCAGGCGGCAACGAAACGGTCAGCGCAAATTGATCGCAGGTTCCCGAGGCACACGCCGGCGGAGTATTGCCGGCCGGTGACGATGGGTTCGGAGCGGCAAAGGGCCCGCCGCAGTAACCGATGTTGGCATTCGCGATCGAAATCGTGCCCGAATGGGGTGATGCACACGGATCGGGTGTCGGAGCTGGCGTTGGAGTCGGTGTCGGAGTGGGCGTCGGAATGCCATTGTCAAACGCGGCAAACAAACCGTTGCCGCCCGACTGCCGCGCGATGGTAGCCTTCTGGGTATAGTCGTTGGCGCCGCCCTGAATACAGGCTTGAGTTATGCATCCGTCCGGATAAGCAACCAGCACTCGCCCCTGGTGATCGACAGTCGCATCTATGAAGTCGAGTAGGTTTCGATCGTCGGGAATGCGACTGCAAATGATCGTGCCTGAGTTGCAGATCGAGCCGCGCTGTACCGGATCGTTTGGCGTTACGTCAACCGTCTTCCAGGTATTACCCGTATCATAGGTATAGGCAACGTAAAGATGCCAAACGCCAGGGAAGCCCGTGTTAGTCGAGAAGTTTGTATAGTCCTGATAGTAACCGCCGGTCGGCGTTCCCATGAAAGCAAAGGCTGCCCGGTCGTCATCACCTGCCACCATGGCCGGGAAGGTCAGATTCTTGATTCCGAATGGCGTGCCTACATCCTGACTCGGACTCCAGACGATCTTATGATTCGTCTTGTCCAGATGACCTACGGCCACCGAGGGTGCGCCGTTACTGTTGGCATAGCCATAGTAAATCGTTCCGTTCGCGCCGATGCCGATCGACGGATCGACAATGCCAGGCGCGGGATTGCTGTCGGGAACCAACTGCGGTTGTGACCAGGTGACGCCATTGTCTTCTGAGAAGACCAAAGCTTGCCTGGCCGTTGCGGTCGGAAAGTTTCCGATCGTTTGCGCGCCGGCCGACGAGCAGTCGCTGTCCGGCACATAGACAGTTCCGTCGGGCGCGACCTTTACGTGACCGTGAATGCCAAAGCAACTAACGGTGTAGATCGGAATAGCCGGTCCGAAGGTTAAACCTCCGTCGAGGCTGAGTGCGCATGCGGCAGCTTGAGTTCCGTACTGTGAACAGTAATATACGCCGTTTGGATACGCCGCGCCGGTAGTCAACGGAGCGTGCAGTGGTCCGCCGCCGATTGTCTGGTGATCGACGCCGGCTGGGAATCCACAGCCCTGGCTCGGCACCCAGGTGTCGCCGTCATTGAACGGCGACGAAGTATCCGTATACGCGGCCTTGCTGCATGCACCGGCCAATTGCGATGTAAAAGTGCGGCCGGTTTGACGATCGGTAAACAGGATTGGATCCAGTGAGCCGGGAGCGTTGGGTGCGCTCTTGCTTTCCCAGAGCGCCTGAGCCGGCGATGCTGAATCATTAAAGGTGACGCGTAACATCTGCGTCCCCGATTGATACATCGTCCGACCCTGCGGATTCTGCGCCGTTGCCAAAGCAACGCCAATCGAAGGCTCACCTGAACCATTCCCCAGACCGGAAGGCGACTGGAAATTCTGGAATGTAGGAGTGCTGATGCCGCCTTGCGCTGCTGGTCCAGCCTTTTGTTCGAGCGTGGCTGCGCCCGTATAGCTATCGCCGAGCGGTATCGTCGGCGAGACACGCAGCAAATACTTTCCGGATATAGCTGAGATCGTTACCACGTCGGGATTGACCGCGAAGAAGTTTGCGGCCTGGAGCTTTCCGAGCGAGCCGTCACCGTTCAACGTGTAGACGAACAAGTCGAATTGAGCCGCTGGGTTTGTCCAGTTCACCTGGACCTTGACATAGTTCTGCGCGTCATATCCAGAAGGCACGTCGACGTTCATGACAAAGTCGCTACACGGAAGGCCTGCATCGCAGGTCGGCACACCATCGACTTGATCTGTGGGATTCGGAACAACAAAGGGACCGCCGCTAAAAATCACCGGCGCACCACCTGCGGCTAGTACCGGCTCTGAAGTCTGTGCCAGCGTCACACGCTCGATCGGCAGAAGGTTGTGCTTTGCTCCCGCGATCCTGAAGGCGGTCGGCCATGCAATGACAGCCATACAACCAGCGGCGAAAAGGACTACGAGAAAAATTCTTGGCCCTTTCGAAAAGGCAAATGGGGTCGAAATTAGATTCCGCGGCATGACAACCTCCCCTTCCAATCTCTGTGGCCTAACAGGCGCTATGACGATTGGAGAAGGTTACGGAATCGCGGTTGAGGAATTCTTGAGTTGAGCTATGAGAATTACAGGAAGGCCAGCAACAACGAAAATGCAATCGATTTGAAAGCCTAGATGAAGTAGTCAGAAGCCCGACCGTCAGAGGGGGCTCCTTTAAGCGAGCTTTGAATCGGGGGCGACAAATAAACTTGAATAGTCTTAGACGGGCACCAGACTGGACTCAGTCTCTTCTCTTAGCTTCTCGGCCTGATAGTGAGTAGTTAGCCCATCAATGATTTGATCGAGCGCGCCGTCCATGACCAGATTGAGCTGATGAATCGTAAGGCCGATGCGATGATCGGTAACGCGGTTATCTTTGAAATTATAAGTGCGGATCTTCTCTGAGCGATCGCCGCTGCCGACCATCGAGCGCCGCTCGCTGGCTTCGGCCTCATGCTGCTTCCGTTCCTCGAGTTCCTGCAAACGCGCGCGCAGCACCCGCATCCCCTTTTCACGATTCTTGATTTGCGACTTCTCGTCCTGCATGGAAACGACCACGTTCGTGGGCAAGTGGGTAATGCGCACCGCAGAGTAAGTCGTGTTCACCGATTGCCCACCGGGACCCGAAGAACAAAACGTATCGATGCGCAGGTCCTTTGCGTCGATCTTGACGTCGACTTCTTCGGCCTCGGGCAGAACCGCGACGGTGATCGCCGAGGTGTGAATACGGCCGCTGGCTTCAGTTTGCGGGACGCGTTGCACGCGATGAACACCGGATTCGTGTTTCAAACGCGAATAGACTTTCTCGCCTTCGATTAACGCGACCGCTTCTTTGAGGCCGCCGATTCCCGTTTCCGAAGCGTCTAGAATTTCCATCTTCCAGCGCTGACGCTCGGCATACCGCGCGTACATGCGCAGAATATCGGCGGCGAACAGAGACGCTTCGTCGCCGCCGGTGCCGGCACGAATCTCCAGAATGACATTCTTTTCATCGTTGGGATCGCGCGGGATCAGCAGCAACTTGAGATCGCTATCAGCCTGCTGCAGTTGTGCCTGCAAAGCTTCGATCTCGACGCGAGCCAGTTCGCGCATCTCTTCATCTTCGGATTGGGCCATTAACTCGCGCGCGCCCGTAAGTTCGTCGTTTATCGTCTTCCACGCACGGTACTTCTCGACAATCTCGCCCAGGCTGCGATGTTGCTTGGCGGCTTTGCCGTAGGCCGAAGGGTTCGACAACAACTCCGGGGAAGAGAGTTCGTTGGTCAGTTCTTCATAGCGGGTTTCAATTTGTGCGAGTTTGTCTAGCATTATTCTAATATCAATAATTTGTTTAGAGGCGAGCTACTGCCGCCCGTCCGGCGGCGAAACCTGGGCGGCAGTAGCCCGCCTCTAAACCAGGATTTCAAGACAACAAAGCCGGCTCAGCTTCACCCTGCTGTGGCTCCAGCTTTAAAGACGCCTTCAACGCTTCGATCGCTACTTCGAGCTGCGAGTCATCCGGCTCTTTCGTGGTCACATTCTGCAACCAGACACCAGGCTTCGTAATCGTCTTAAAGAAGGCGCCGCTTTCTTTCCGGGCCGACAGGCGAATTATTTCGTAAGAGAGTCCTGCCACCACGGGAATCAAAGCGATGCGCACCAGGAAATTAAAGAGCAGCGAATCAAACTTGATAACCGAAAACAGGATAATCGAGACCAGCATCACTACCATCAGAAAACTCGTGCCACAGCGCGGATGCTGGCGCGGCTGGGGCCGGGCGTTGTCCACCGTCAAGGCCAAACCCTTTTCCCACGTAAACACCGTCTTGTGTTCCGCGCCGTGATATTCAAACACGCGCCGAATGTCTTTCAGCAAAGAGAAACTGATAATCATGATCAGGAAAAAGGACATGCGAATCAGACCATCTATCAGATTGAAGCTAACTGACGGCCGCACTGGATGCAGATAACCGCGAACTGAAGTCCACGTGCGCGTATACCACGCATCGGGAGCGCCGGCATCCTGCCGGCGGTTCGCAGGCGTCGCCTGCGTCTGGTCGGCGCTTACCCGGTCGCTGCCGCTCCCGGTACTGACAACTGCCACCGGCGTCGCCCAACCCGCAGCTATGAAAAGCGCGTTGGTCAAAAGCAAAGGCGCGGCAACGAAAAGCAGCACGTTGAAAATAAGTGCAAAAACAATCGAACTGGCCGCGGCCGCCGTGCCGCCTTTCTTCAACTCATCTCGGGAACGCTTCTTAGTGGGTATCGGAAATAAACCTGGGACGGCGCCGGTTAGTCCGGCAAAATCACCTTCGCCTTCGATCACCGCCGGAGTCAAAGCGACTTGTAGCTCAGCAGCCTTTGCGGCTTCAACTTCACCGAACGCCTCATTCGCGGAATAGTTCAATGCTTTGATTCCTAATCCCATCGACTGCAGCAGCACCGCACCGCCCCGCAAAACCGGCAGTTTGAGAATCGGAGCCTTGTCACTCCACTTCGGGAGCACGGCGGCGGTGTTGACGATCGTGCCATCGGCTTTGCGCACGGCGATCGCGTAAGCGTTCGGAGTGCGCATCATCACGCCCTCGATGACCGCCTGGCCGCCAACTATCAAGTCTCTCTCATTAGTGCTCATCGGTGTTTCTTTCTTTGGTTTATAGGACCGATAGGACCCATCGCACTTCCCATCACTTACAACAATGCCGGCGATTTGCTGCTGGGTGCCTTGCTTGATGCAAAAACGGCAACCAGCGTCGAACGGCGCCGGCATCTCTTACTCTACTTGTGGCTAGTGTTTCAGCATCATGCTCGAAACTCTCAAACACATTCGGACCTTACTGGGCCGGGGTAGCTTCCGGGGTCTTCTTGGCGTAACGCCGGTTGAATCGATCCACGCGGCCGGCGGTATCGATCAGTTTCTGTTTGCCGGTAAAGAAAGGATGACAAGCAGAACAAATTTCAATATGCAGATCTCCCTTGCGCGTCGAACGGGTCTTGAAAGTCTCGCCGCAGGCGCAGGTAACGGTTATCTCGTTATATTCAGGGTGAATTCCAGGCTTCATTTTATTTCTCGCTCGCTATAGTAGTCGTTTAGTCGTCTCGATGAAACAAGCAATGATACGGGCCGTAACCTTGCTGCGTCAAGCCGGGACCCTTTCCGAAACTATCTCTGATCAGTCGCTGATAACCCAATGGCTGTAACCCGCCAAACTCGCCAAATAAGCGAATTGACAAGGGCGCAAATCGCATGCTACAAGTCAGTTGTCCGACCTGATTTACACTTAGCATTAACCCGTGAGCGTGGCTCTTGAACTGTCGCGCGCCCGTCGCTGCGCGGCTGCCCATGGCTGCGGGGCTGATAGCCCAGAGCGTCCTAACTGAGAGTGTATTAACTGAGGGTCATGGCAGAGGAAGGTAAACCGGCCGAACCGGGTTCAAGCAAGGACACACCGTCGGAACAGCGCACGCAGGACCAGGCGCGCGCTGCCAACCCTTCGTCATTAAGCGCCGACGCCGAAAAAGATGCGCAGGTTGAAGCCGCGAAAGCGCGCGTGACCGCGGTTAAGGAAGCGGCTCAGGCCGCGCCTGGCGCCCCTAAAGCTCCAGTAAAAAAGAAAGAAGAAGGTCCGAAACCGGTCGATGCGTCGGGGCATCCGCTGGTGAAGAAATTGCGCGATGCGTTCGACGACGCAGTGATTGACGCCACTGAATTTCTGGGCCAGCTGTCGATCCGCATACAGCCGTCGCGCGTGGTCGAACTTTGCAACTTTTTGAAGCAGGATCCGCAGACACCTTTCAATTATCTCTCAGACCTAACCTGCGCTCATTATCCCGATCATCGCGAAGCGCCATTCGAAGTCATTTACAATCTCTATTCAATTCCCGCTAATGAACGCGTGAGGTTGAAGGCCTGGGTCAACGGTGCCGGGGGGGAAGGGATCGAAAGCGTTACGGGAGTTTGGCCTTCAGCTGATTGGCCGGAGCGCGAAGTGTACGATCTGTTCGGGGTGAAGTTCCATAACCATCCTGACTTGCGACGCATACTCTTGCCGCCGGACTGGGAAGGACATCCGCTGCGCAAGGATTATCCGCTGGAGTTTGTCGAGAACAAGTGGACGGAAAATCATCTGCCCGAATTTACCGATGTGCAGAAGGAGCAGTTAGAGCAAAGACGCGCATACGGCCTGGAGGTTTTGTCCGCATCGCCAGAGCGCGAAGTGCGTGAGCTGTTCAAGAGTGGCAAAGAAGTAATGCCGAAAGACAAGTAGGAGGAGGCAGTGAGTAGTCAGAACCGCCTGCGGTAGTGGGCGGTTGATCCTGACAAAACCAGATCGATGTCGCCCAAAGAAATCGCCGCTCATTACGAAGCAAGAGTTTTCGATTCGCCCGCAGCGGCGGAGAGCGCCGGGTTTGCTTTGACGGAAACGCTGGCGCCACGCAATGTCTGGAACAAGGCCAGCGCTGCTCAATCGATCGCGTTGAAACTGCGTGAGAAAAAAGAGAAGGGCGAAGTGAAGGAAATTGGTCTCGTGATTGAACCATGGAGCGTAACCGGTTGTTACGTTCCAAATGAAACTGAACAACTGGCGAGTTAAGTTCTGAAACTCCCTCTCCCTCTGGGAGAGGGTTGGGGAGAGGGATTAAGACGGCACTAACGCCCTCAACCTAACCCTCTCCCAAAGGGAGCAGGAACAAAGCTCTAACAAAGAAAATGCATCAAGTAGAGATCGCCACCACTCAACGGACGCTGCTCGACAGCCCCGAGATGACCCTGAACATGGGGCCGCAGCATCCTTCTACGCACGGTGTGCTGCGGGTGATTCTGAAGCTTGACGGCGAAACCGTAATCGATCTCGACTGCGATATCGGCTACCTGCATCGAGGCATGGAAAAGATCGCCGAGAACCGCATGTACACGATGATCGCTCCTTACTGGGATCGGCTGGATTACATCGCAGCCGTCTCCAACGGTTTGGTTTGGGTCGAGACGGTCGAACAGATGATGGGCCTGGCGGTGCCGCCGCGTGCTCATTACCTCCGCGTTATTCTGACTGAACTTAATCGGATTGCTTCACACCTGTTGTGGCTGGGCACACACGCGCTGGACATCGGGGCAGTGACGATTCTGTTGTGGGCCTTTCGTGAACGCGAAGAGATTCTGAAGATCTTCGAGCGACAGTTTGGCGCCCGGCTTACCTGCCACGCGTGGCGCATCGGCGGCATGCCCAACGACGCTTATGATGATTTCGAAGCGGACGTGCACCGCTTTATTAATAACTTTCCCAAGCGCATCGATGAATATGAAACGGTCCTGTCTGAGAATCGCATCTGGTTAAGCCGCACAGTCGGCATCGGAGTGATCTCCGGTGAAGAAGCAGTCGCGATTGGTTTGTCGGGTCCGTCGCTGCGAGGCTCGGGCGTGGCCTGGGACATTCGCAAATCGCGGCCATACGCGGCCTATGCGGACATGGATTTCGATGTGCCGCTGGGCGAGAACGGCGATACGTACGATCGTTACCTGGTGCGCATGGAAGAAATGCGGCAGTCGCGACGAATCGTCCAGCAGGCACTCGGGAACCTGCCTGATGGACCGGTGAATGCTAAGGTGCCGAAACTGATCAAGCCGCCGGTAGGCGACTATTATCATTCAATCGAAGGACCGAAGGGGGAGATTGGTTGCTATCTGGTTTCCGACGGCACGCAACAGCCCTGGCGCGTGCGCGTCCGTCCGCCGTGTTTCATCAATCTTCAGGCATTGAAACAGATGAGCATCGGACATCTGGTCGCGGACGTCGTGGCGATCATTGGGACGTTGGATATTGTTTTGGGAGAGATTGATAGATGAGTTAGAGCCACCGATGAACATAGATCGACACAGATTAGAATTAACCCGGCGGAGCGCGGACATCCTGTCCGCCAGCGGGCGCAGCCCGCTCTCTTCTCTCATAAGACTTGCTTGGAAAAGACTGCGCGCTACGCGCGGGCGGACAGGATGTCCGCGCTCCATTTGTTGATTTCATCTGTGTCGGTCGGTGTTTATCGTGGCTGATTAGAAGCGCATGCTTGCACTATTAGCACCACTCAACTTTGTCGACAGCCTGCTGCTGAAATTTTTCAGTGAGCAGACGGTGAACTATGTCATCTGGCCGTTCATTCAGGTGGGAGCGGTAGTAACTATCACGGCGGGTTGGGTCGCTTACGCAACTTATTTGGAAAGAAAAATTTCCGCGTTCATGCAGGCCCGGCTGGGGCCAATGCGGGTGGGGCCATGGGGTTTGCTGCAACCGATTGCCGACGGTCTTAAGTTGCTGGTGAAGGAAGACTTTATTCCCGAGAACGCCGACCGTTGGATCTTCTTCCTCGCTCCTTACATAGCCGTCGTGGCCGCATTCATCGTAATGGCTGTGGTTCCGTTCGGCCCCGACTGGGCCGTTATCACGGACGTCAATATCGGAATATTGTTTGTCCTCGCGGTGTCGAGCGTGGGTGTGCTGGCTTTGATTCTCGCCGGGTGGTCGTCGAATTCGAAATACGCCTTGCTGGGTGCGTTGCGTTCGAGCGCGCAGATGGTTTCGTACGAAGTTTCGATGGGATTGGCGATAATCGGCGCGCTGATGTTTGCGCGCACGCTCTCGCTCTCAGGTATCGTCGCGGCACAGCAATCTGATTCGATTTTCTTCTTGCTCTACCAGCCAATTGGGTTTGTGATTTTCATAATCAGCGGCATTGCCGAAAACAATCGCGCGCCCTTTGACCTGCCGGAGGCGGAATCCGAACTCGTGGCCGGCTTTCATACCGAATACTCGGGTTTCCGCTGGTCGCTCTTCTTCATGGCTGAATATGCGGCGATGGTGGTGGTGACCGCGGTAGCCACCACGCTTTATTTGGGCGGCTGGTACTTTCCGTTCGTCTATCGCCTGACCGAGGCGAAGGGTTTTCACAATGCTTACGTGGTCGTCAGCCTGATTGTCTTTCTCCTGAAGGCCAGTCTATTGCTCTACCTCTATTTTTGGTTGCGTTGGACGCTGCCGCGTTTTCGTTACGATCAACTTATGGATTTGGGTTGGAAATGGTTGTTGCCGGCCGCGCTTGTCAATATCGTCGTTTCGGCGATCGCGGTTGTGACGCTTCAGGGTCTCGATGGCTGGCACGGAATCCACGCGATCGATTCGATAAACGCCGGGTTGAACCTGACGCCGACGGGCAAGGGGATTGCGATCGCCTTCGGCGTGGGAAATTTATTCGTGACCGCGGCCATCCTGTCGTTAATCAACTGGCGCTCGCGCGATTTCAATTTGAAGAAGCAACGAAGAAAGATCCGTCTCGCGAATTTACCGAAAGGAAAGCCGGCCGTCGCGCCTTTGGGGAGCGAATGACATCGACGAGCCTTTGACCTCCGGCTTTATTCTTCCACCCGCTCGCGGGTTTTGGATGGCTAAGGACCTGTTAACTTGTTCCGAGGTCCCTGAAGTTTGTCGGACACTGGTTGCTTGATTGCAAAACTGAATTTTGAAACCTAAGATTTCACCATGCCATTAGTTGCCGTTCCCAAACCAACGTTTTCGCAGAAGCTGAAACGCTTTTTCATGGCCGACCTTGTAAAGGGACTTGGCCTGACTCTGAAATTCAACCTGGGTGCGTTGACGTCTAAGGATTCGGTCGCGGGAAAGGGAATTTACACTGAGCAATATCCGTCGGTGCGCCCGGATGTCGCGCCGCGATTTCACGGCGCGCCGCGGCTGAACATGGATCCGGAAACGCACGACACGCTTTGCATCGCCTGCAATCTTTGCGCCCTGGCCTGCCCGGAAGATTGTATTGACGTCATTCCGATGGACGTTGAAGTCGTCGTAGCCGGCAAGCCGCGCCGCAAAAAAGTTCTCGACGAGTTTATCTTCGATACATCGCGTTGCATGTTCTGCGCCCTCTGTCAGGAGGCCTGCCCGACGTACTGTCTCGAGTTGACCCAGGACTTCGAACTGGCCACCTATTCGCGCGCCGGCTTTGTCTGGAACCGCGAGATGCTCGAACAGGGACGCGAGACAGTGAAGTACGAGAGCTGAAGTAAGTAAAAAGGCAAAAGTAAAAAGGCAAAAGTAGCGACGAATCTTCGAGCTGATTTTCTGTCTTTACTTTTTACTTTTACCTTTTTACTTTTGCCTTAGAAGCATATGATTCTCTCCGGCTGGGAAACAGTCTTCTTCTGGACCTTCTCGATCTCTGCGATCCTCGCGGGGTTGTTGACCGTGATGGCCCGCAATGCCGTGCACTCGGCCCTGTTCCTGATTTCTTCACTGGTGTCGGTGGGCGCGTTGTTCATTTTGCTCGGCGCTGAATTCATCGCCGGCGTGCAGATTCTGGTCTACGTGGGCGGCGTAATGGTCTTGTTTCTGTTCGTGATCATGTTGGTCAACGTGGGCGCCGAAGAGGAAGGCCGGGCACCGATTTTCCATCGACCTTCACAGGTTGCAACCGCTCTGGTGTTTTCATTGATGCTGGTGCTCGGCTTGCTGACGGCGATTAATAAGGGTTATGAGGGCCTGAAGAAACGAGACTCAGAGGCATTGCAAAGGGCGGAGGTTACCAAAGCAGACCAGGAAGGGAAGTTGCAGACCGGCGCAACCGGCGTCAGTCACCTTTCTTCTCAAACGGAAGGCGTCGGTAACAGTTTGTATACCTACGCCTCTCTGCCATTTGAAATTGCCAGCTTGCTGTTGCTGGTGGCGATAATTGGTTCGGTAATGCTGGCCCGCACTTTGAAGCAGGAAGCCGCGGCCGACGACGTCGATCCCGACACGCTCCAAACAGCTGCTTCGGTGAGGAGTCTAGAGGCTAAGGCGGGCGACTGACGTGCCGTAAGGCACGAAATGTTTATAGAACGAAATGGAGCGCGGACATCCTGTCCGCCAGCGGGCAAGGCCCGCTCAGGTTTACGCGAAGCATTGCTCCCGAGGTCGGTTCGCGCTGCGCGCTCAGGCGGACAAGATGTCCGCGCTCCGACGGGTTGCACCATCTATAAACAGTTCGCCGCTACGCGGCTGAATCCGAAACGATGAATCATCTAACGCCATTGTTCGCAATGCTTTTTCAGGAAGCTTCTAACGACCGTTGGTCCAAGGCTTTTGATGGCGTGAAGCATCCGGATATTTCAAAGTTCCTGGTGATCGCCGCGATTCTTTTCATCATCGGTGTTGCCGGCGTGCTGACTCGGCGCAACCTTTTGGTGATCTTCATGTCGATCGAGTTGATCTTAAACGCCGCGAACCTGAACTTCATTGCTTTCTCGCGTTACCTGCAGGACACCGGCGCGGGTAATCCCATGGCCGGGCAGATATTCACCGTGTTTATTATCGTCGTCGCCGCCGCTGAAGCGGCCATCGGACTGGGTATCGTGATCGCGCTTTATCGCAATCGCGAAACGATCTGGATAGATGAGATTGATTTGATGAAATGGTGATCTTTTGTAGGGGCAGGGCTTGTCTCCTGCCCGCCGTTGGCTCAAAGAGATCGGGCAGGGACGAGCCCTGCCCCTACAATCAATGAACAAGTACATCTGGCTGGTCCCATTGCTTCCGCTCGCCGGCGCCGCTATCAACGGCATCTTTGGCCGGTGGCTGCGCTTTCCCGAAAAGTTGATCGGTAGCATCGCCGTCGGAACAGTCGCGCTGTCATTTCTGATCAGTCTCGCCGCCATTTACTCGTATGGCTTCAGCGGCAATTCCCTCTGGCCCAATCCTTATGTGAGCACGCAAACCGCTTTCACCTGGATTCCGGGGGGCGCGGTAAAGCAGACACTGGGACAGGCCGGATCAGTCGCGGGAGAGTCAAAGACGGTTTCCATAGCGAATCAGCCGGTAAGCTTCACAGCGACGCGCGGGTCTCTCCTCAATGTTGAATGGAGTTACCAGCTCGATCCTCTCTCGGCGATCTTCATGCTGATCATCACCGGCGTGGGTCTGTGTATTTTCGTTTTCGCTACCGGCTACATGCATGACGATCCTGGCTTCTATCGCTTCTTTGCCTATATGGGTTTGTTCATGTTTTCGATGCTCGTGCTGGTGATGGGCTCGAACTTCGTGATGATGTTCGTCGGCTGGGAAGGCGTCGGGCTCTGCTCTTACTTGCTGATTGGTTATTACTTCAATCGCGCCGAGGCGGCGAATGCTTCGCGCAAGGCCTTCATTACGAATCGCATTGGCGACTTTGGTTTCATTCTCGCCATCTTTGGAATCATCGCGACGTTCGGCACCGCGCAATACACCAATGTGATGCCGCAAGCGGCAAGCTACCCGATTGAAGCACTCGGCCATTGGGGTTTGCTGTCCTGGATTGCGCTCGGTCTAATGATCGGCGCCTGCGGAAAGTCGGCGCAGTTTCCTTTGCACGTGTGGCTGCCGGACGCGATGGCTGGTCCCACGCCGGTTTCGGCATTGATTCATGCGGCGACGATGGTCACTGCGGGCCTGTACATGCTGACGCGCACCAACGTGATCTTTCAGCATTCACAGACGATGATGCTGGTCGTGGCAGTGATTGGCGCGTTCACCGCGATCTTTGCCGCTACGATTGGAATCACGCAAAACGATATTAAGAAGGTCCTCGCCTACTCAACCGTCTCTCAACTCGGTTTCATGTTCCTGGCCTGCGGAGTGGGCGCGTTTGCGATTGGGATCTTCCATGTGATGACCCACGCGTTCTTCAAAGCGTTGATGTTCCTCGGCGCCGGCAGCGTGATTCACGGCATGCATCACGAACAGGACATGCGCAAGATGGGCGGGCTGCGGAAGTATATGCCCTGGACTTATCTCACCTTCATGGCCGGATGGCTGGCCATCTGCGGCATCATTCCGTTCAGCGGTTTCTGGTCGAAAGACGAGATTCTCTGGCGCACCGCTTCAACCAGCCATATTCCCATCGGCTGGCTGCTGTGGATCGTCGGTACGATCGCGGCGACTTGCACGGCGTTTTATATGACGCGGCTGATGGCCAAGACCTTCTGGGGAGAAGAGAAGTTTCGGAAAGCCCATAAGCATAGCCTCGAACACGAGGGCGATGCCAGCGACCACGATCATCCGACGCCTGCAGGACATGTGCACGAGCCGCATGAATCACCGAAATCGATGTGGATACCGCTGGTCGTACTGGCGATCCTGGCGACCGTCGGCGGGTTCGTAGGCATCAGCACTGCGTTCACCGGCGGCAAAGAAGTTGGTGGGCGGATGAATATCGTCAACTGGCTGAACCCGATCATCTGGAATCCGGTGACTAAGTCTTTCGGCACAGAACCAGGAGAAGCCAAACCAGCGCAAGCGCCAGTCAATAATGAGGCGCGCACTGAAGCAGCTTTACCTTACGGCGACACGGGGTTCAATCTGGCCCACTCGGTCGAAAGCAAATTGGGAGAGACTCCGACTGAATTATTGTTTATTGCGATTTCGCTGATCGTTGCTGGCATCGGCATTGGTTTGGGCTTGCTCTTCTATATTAAGGACACACAATTGCCGGACGTATGGGCGGCGCGCCTCGCTCCGCTGTATCGTGCCAGCTACAACAAATACTGGATTGACGAGTTTTTTGGCTGGGCGATCACGCGGCGCACGATGGATCTGGCGCGCTTAGTTTTCCAGTTTGACGCTAAGGTGGTCGATGGCGGAGTGAACGGCGCCGCCTGGTTGACCCGTCTCTCGAGCAGACTAACCGGCGGTACCGATAGGTACTTCGTCGATGGCCTGGTGAATGCGATTGCTGACTTTGTAGTCCGCCTGATGTCGCCGATTGTCCGCGCGGCGCAGACCGGTTTGACGCAGAATTACGCTCTGATGATGGTTATCGGGTTACTTTTGGCGGTCGCGTTTTATCTGATCAAGATGGTTTGAGGCTGATTAGAGGGCCGAAGGTCCGCCAGTTAATAGCCGCGACCGTCAGGTCGTGGACGGAGCGCAAGATTGAATTCAGAGCGCCGAAGGTACGACAGAATCGATTCCAATGACGGGCCTCAATCTACCGGCCGGGACTGTTCGCTGATCGGACGGGGCGGCTTAACACGCGAGGACTGAAGTGTTCACTAACAACATTCTCTCAATTGTCACCTGGCTGCCGGCGCTGGGCGCGATTTTGATCCTCGCGCTATTCCGCAAGGAACAGAACGATCTGATCAAGAAGTTCGCGACGGGTTGGCTGGTGCTCGACTTTATCGCCTCGCTCTGGCTGCTGGGATACGACCGCGGCATTGGCGGCATGCAGTTTCTTGAAGACCATCAGTGGATCCCGGCCATCGGGGCGCGTTATCAGATGGGCGCGGACGGTGTGTCAGTTTTGCTGCTGGTGCTGACGACTTTCCTGGGCGTGCTGGCCGCACTCTCTTCATGGAAGTACATCGCCAAACGCGAGAAGGAATACTACATTCTGCTGTTGTTGTTGCAGGCTTTCGTTCTCGGCGTCTTTAGTTCGATGGACCTGTTCTTGTTCTACCTGTTCTTTGAAGTGTCCCTGGTACCCATGTACTTCCTGATCGGCATCTGGGGCGGAGAGAACCGGCTTTACGCGGCCATCAAGTTTTTCCTTTACACGCTCGTCGGCTCAGTCGTCATGCTGCTCGGCATTTTGAAAATGTATTTCCTGACGCAGGACACGGCGTTGGCTGGGAAAGTGACTCAAGCGACCTTGGATCTCCTGGCGGGCAACGCCAAGGCGAGCGCGATGGTGGCCAATACCGTGCAGCAAGCGGCGTTACACGGCACTGGGAACTTCAGCATTCTCTACATGCAGGCAATTGGCTCTGCTCTGCCAATGGGAACACTCCAGGTCCTTTTGTTCTTCGCGTTTGCTTTGGGTTTTGCGATCAAGGTACCGATGTTTCCGTTTCACACCTGGCTGCCCGACGCTCACGTCGAAGCGCCCACGGCCGGTTCAGTAGTCCTGGCAGGTGTTCTGCTGAAGCTGGGCACATACGGCTTCTATCGTTTCAATCTGCCGATGTTTCCCAAAGCTTCCGCGGATGAAAGTTACTTTTTTAGCGGCACCAATCACCAATTCGGTGTGCGTAGTGTGATGGTCATGTTGGCGATCGTCTCAATCATCTATGGCGCTCTGGCCGCTATGTACTTTGTCGTAAAGAAAGATGGTGACGTTAAGAAGCTGGTCGCCTACTCGTCCGTCTCTTCCATGGGCATCGTCATGCTCGGATTGTTCGCGTTAAATCCGAATGGCATCAATGGCGCAGTGATGCAGATGGTTAGCCATGGAGTCTATTCCGGCGCATTGTTCCTGTTGGTGGGGATCATTTACGAGCGGCGACACACACGCAAGGTAAACGAGTTCGGGGGGTTGTCGCACGTCATGCCGGGATATGCCGCCGTTTTCCTGGTGATGGCTATGACTGCGATTGGTCTGCCTCTGCTGGCTGTTTTTATTTCCGAGTTTCTGGCCATGCGCGGCGCTTTCGAAGCCAATCCCACCTGGGCCGGTTGGGCCGCGCTGGGAATCATCTTGAACGCCGGCTACATGCTCTGGCTTTATCAGCGCATGTTCTTTGGGGAAATCGAAAACGAGAAGAACAAAATACTGCCGGATCTCGATCTGCGCGAGTGGGCTTACATGTTGCCGTTGGTGATTATGTCGCTGTGGATCGGTATCTATCCGGGACCGTTTCTTCGTTACATCGAAGGGCCGGTCAATGCGGTAGTAAAACAAATACGACCTGACTATCCGATACCAAAACCGCCTGTGAACGTCGCGCCGGTGCGGGCGCAGAAGTAGATTGAACTTTAGTCCGCAAAGCGGACGACCGAAAATAGCCCAGCGATTTATCGCTGGGAGAGTAATGTTGAGCTTTGATTTCAGTCCGTGAACAGACGAAACGGAGGTTACAGAACCCCGAGCGGTAGCGAGGGCATGCTAGAAGTAACTTGAGAGAATGAACTCATTGCTCGCAGCTTGAAGGCTCGCATCCGGTCGCTACCGCTCCCGGTTCTGTACCTTCTGTCGCCCGTTCCACGGGCTTCGATTCATTTTTACGCGGACCATCCCAGCCCTAAAGTGCTGGGCTATTTTCGAATCGTCCGCTTCGCGGACTCAGCCTCTTATTAGTGATGTCGAATTGCTGAAACATGACCCTCCTTTTTCAAACCAATCTGATCAGCATTCGCGATCTGCAATTGATCGCGCCTGAGATAGTCCTCACCGTCACAGCGTGCGTGGCGCTCGTGATCGAAGTCATCCTGCCTTACAAGTTGAGCAAGTGGACGGCGCACTTCTCGCTGGCGGGAATCGCGCTGGCGTTGATCTCGCTGGGGGCGCAGTTCCTGAGCATGGGTGGGACGTTCAAGCTCGACGCCTTGCAAAATCTGACTGCGGTTGACGGCTTCTTTGGGATGATCCGTATCGATGGTTTCGCCCTCGTTTTTAAAGCAATTTTCCTGGTTGCCGCGGCGCTGGCGATCCTGATCGCGATGCGGTATCTGGATATCGAGCGCGAACAGCACGGCGAATATTACGCGCTGGTCTTGTTTGCAACTGTCGGCATGATGTTTCTCGGCAGTGGCTATGATCTGATTTCACTCTACATCTCTCTCGAATTAATGGCCGTGACCTTCTATGTGCTGGTGGCTTTCACCAAGCGCGAGCGGCGCTCGAACGAAGCCGGTATGAAGTATTTTCTGCTGGGCGCGTTTTCCTCAGGCATTCTCATCTACGGCATGTCTCTGCTCTATGGAGTGACGGGTTCGACGAATCTGGGTGAGATTGGGCGCGGGGTCGCGGCGGCTCCGGCGGCATTGAGACCGATGCTGGTGCTGGGAATGATCGCGCTGGCCGCAGGGTTGTTTTTCAAGATCGCAGCCGTGCCATTTCACATGTGGGCGCCCGATGCCTATGAAGGCGCGCCAACTTCAGTCACCGCTTTTCTCTCCACCGGATCAAAAGCCGCGAGCTTCGCTTTGTACGCGCGCATTTTCTTCGTTGCGCTTCAGCCCATGCAGGTTGACTGGGCGCCGCTGCTGGGTATCGTCGCGGCCCTCACGATTGTGGTCGGGAACTGGGCCGCGATAACTCAGGAGAATTCAAAGCGCTTGCTGGCTTACTCTTCGATTTCGAATGCCGGGTATTTGCTGCTGGGAATCATTGCTAATAATAAATATGGCAACACAGGTCTGGTGATCTATTTGCTGGTCTATACGTTGATGAATATGGGTGCGTTTGGCGTGATCATCAGCCTACGTCGCCGGGGAATCATTGGTGATAACGTCGACGACATGACCGGTCTCGCGCAGAAGGCGCCTGGCATGGCCGCCATGATGGGTATTTTCATGCTGTCACTGGGAGGACTGCCGGGCACTGGCGGATTCATCGGCAAGTGGTACTTGCTGTATGGCTTGTTTGATCGCGGCAGAGCCGATGGCAGGAATTGGTATGTCTGGCTCGCTGCCTGGGCTGCCATTAATATCGTTGTCGCCTTCTTTTATTACCTGCGATTCATCCGCGTGATGTATCTCGGCGATCGCATCGCCGATGTTCAGCCGTTAACTATGTCGCCGGCACTGCGCACCGCGCTGGTAGTCACGCTGGTCGGAATTCTCTTTGTCGGTGTGTATCCGCAGCCCTTCATCGTCCTGGCACAGAAACTTTTCCCCGCGGTCCAACTCACAGCTCCGGCAGCCTCAAAAGCAGCACCCGTCACATCCATGGACGAACCTAAGTAGAGTTTCGAGCGCCTTTTTTGTGTCGTTCGTGGATCGAGTCTCTGGTTGCCATGACGCGATCCCCGAAACACACGAAGAGTCACGAATACCGCGGCCACCTTCATCAGTTTTGTTTTCTTGAACGAGCGAAACCAGACTGCTCGTTTGTGCAGACGTTTTCGAAGCACTACACTAGCCGTCATGAACTCAGCATTACCCGGCGGAGATTTGATTGACGAAGGCGTCGCAGATCTGCGCGCAGGACGAGAGACGGCCGCCGCTTTGTGGGTAGCGATTGGATCTCCACGACTCCGCCGTTTGGGAATTGAACTGCCTGACTCGCTGCCGGAAGATCCAGAGCATCGCCTGTATGACCTGTTGGCGAAAGACGAGCCCGATGCCGCGCATTCGCGTTACAATGCTTTGATTCGCAGACTGGTAAGTTTCGAACGAGCAGCCGAATGCGCGCAAAGCGCTGCGGTTGCGCGATCATTGGAGTCCTGATACCTTCAGTTCGATCCAATGCAGCCCCACAAAGCAGTAAAAGATTTACAGGCCCCCAAATTATCGACGTCTGCGAAAACGTCGTCTCCTAAGCGTCTTTATGACATTGAGAATGTTGACGCTTTTGAATGGCTCAATAGTGCCCCGATGAATTCGATGGAAGCCGTTGTGACCGATCCACCTTACGGTCTCGTCGAATACTCGGACAAGGAACTAACTAAGCTTAAGAACGGCAAGGGTGGGATTTGGCGGCTTCCGCCTTCCTTCGATGGAAGTAAGCGAATGCCACTACCTCGGTTCACTGTGTTAACTGAGTCTGATCAGAAATCACTACGAGATTTTTCTTTTCGCCTGGCAACGTTGTTGAAGTGCGTCCTAGTTCCCGGAGGGCATGTTTTCATCGCGACTAATCCACTAGTCTCTCATTTAGTCTACGAGAGTTTCCTGAAGAACGGCTTTGATAAGAGAGCGGAAATAATACGCACGGTCTATACATTGCGCGGTGGAGACCGACCTAAGAATGCTCATGATGAGTTTTCCGGTGTAAGTGTAATGCCCAAATCTTGTTGGGAGCCATGGGGCCTATTTCGCAAACCATGCGAAGGAAGGGTCCAGGACAATCTCAGAAAGTGGAAAACTGGTGGCCTGCGACGCATTTCGGAGTCCGAGCCGTTCAAAGATCTCATTCTATCTTCACCGGCGAGGCGCCGCGAGAGAGAGATCGCTCCACATCCATCGTTGAAACCACAGAACTTTCTTCGGCAAATTGTGCGCGCTGCGCTCCCGCTTGGTGAAGGGACAATCCTCGATCCATTCATGGGCTCGGGATCTACTATCGCTGCGGCCACCGCCTGTCGGCTCAATAGCATAGGTCTTGAACTACGAGCAGAGTATTTCTCAATGGCTGAATCAGCAATTCCTCGACTCGCTGATTTGGAAGTCTAGAAGAAGGATTCATGGCTCGAAAAGAAGATTTTAACCGTAAGGTCCCACTGCCTTCCGGTTTGACCACCACTGCGATTCAGAAGGCAATAGAATACATCGAGAAAGGATTGGCTGATCTGGTCGAAATTTATCTCGAGCAGGCGAACGTCTTCAGTGCCCTTGTAGGAATTTATGGTGCAAAGGCGTTGGATGCAACCAGCGTTTATGAAAAGCATCGTCATCAGGATCTTGCCCAACAGAGGTTTCCGGATTTGAGAAAAAAAGGAAGCGGCCCGAATCCCGCACCGTTAGTTTCGCTGGAATCGAAGGCGAGTAAACCTCCCTGGGCGTTACAGTCCCACTACGATCATTCTGGCTGGTACATCGTTTGGCGATATTTGGTTGATTCCACAATGTCACTTGAGGCGAACAAGCCGGTTATCATCTGGCGAGTCAACGTAGTGTTCCTGACGAAAGAAGACTGGAAATATGAAGCGAGCACCGCGGGATCGGAAGGTGGCGGTCGAACGCACACATTCGGTCTAAGAAGCGCTGCAACAAAACTGAAAAACGCGGCGATTTATCAGCGTAAGGACGTAAAGATAAGCGGCGGAAAAGCTGTGCCGGCAAACGGAGAATAAGAGTGTCTCCGCTGCTCGGTCTCATTACTTTCACGTTCTATTTCTTCGCTGCCATCTCAATCTGGCTCGGCTTGGTTTCGCTCCGCGGTGGAATGCGATTCGGGCGATACCTAAAATCTGAATTGGCAAAGCAGTACCCGCAGTTCACGCCTTTCGCGACGATCTTTGTACCCTGCCGCGGAGTGGACCGCGGCCTGAAAGAAAATATCAGAGCTATCTTTGCGCAGCACTATCCGAACTTTGAAGTCATTTTCGTCGCCGACCGGTCAGACGATGCATCGATTGCGATAATCGAAGAGGCGCGGCGGGAGTTTGCCGGTTCAACTCCGACGATGCGCATCGTGATTTCCGGACCGGCCAGTGATTGCGGTCAGAAAGTCCACAATCTACGCACGGCCGTTATTGAAGCTGACTCTCAAAGCGAGATCTTTGTCTTCGTCGATACCGATGCGCGGCCCACTGCAAATTGGCTACGGTCTCTGGTCGGGCCCTTGCAGGATACTAGTCTGGGCGCGACGACCGGCTATCGTTGGTTCGTTCCCATCCACGGAGGATTGGCTTCGCATTTGTGTTCAGTTTGGAACGCTGCGATTGCTTCGGCGCTGGGAGAAAGCCTCGAGAAAAACTTTTGCTGGGGCGGTTCGACTGCTATTCGGCGTGACACCTTCTCCCGACACAGAGTCATCGATTATTGGCGCGGTACGGTTTCGGATGACTTCGCCTTGACGCGCGCGCTACATGAAGGCGGACAGCTTATCAAGTTTGTGCCCCAATGCCTGACAGCGTCGTTTGAGGATTGCAGCTTTACAAAGCTGATCGAATTCACGACTCGCCAACTGAAGATCACTCGCTCGTACGCGCCGCACTTGTGGCGAGGCGTGCTCATCGGCAGCCTCCTGTTTGTATTCGTCTTCTTTGGCGGCATTGCTCTGGTAATCGCGCGCGCGTTTTTGGGACAGACATTCGCGGCGCCGTTGGTGCTCTTGCTGATCATTCTGGCGTTGGGCTCGATCAAGTCGTATTCGCGCTTGCGCGCGGTTTCACGAGTCGTTTCTGACCGGCACATACATTCTGTCGCCACAACCCTGGCCCACGTGACGCTTTGGCCATTGGCGTCGCTGGTTTACCTCTATAACTCGCTGGCCGCTGCGGTTTCCCGAAGGATTATCTGGCGCGGAATTACTTATGAATTGAAATCGCCAACTGAAACTGTCATTCTGTCGCGCGAGTCGACATAGTGTGTTTTGTTGTGCCCCTTGCGGCGTGTTTTCTAAATCTCATTAACACCGTAGCCTCGGCCGGTGTCGGTGCTTTCATGGAGAAATGGGAACCGTTTTAAACGGTTTCAGCTTACCCCAAAATGTCCGGCAAAGACCGCTAAAGCCACGGTGCTAATGAAAAATGGGCAAATGACGATTGCGAAAGAGCGTACCGAGATCCTGAGCTTCCAAATGAGAATTCTGCTTTTGTCTTTCTTCGTGATTTGCTTCTACGCTGGGCCTGCTGTTGCTCAGCAGAAGACACTGGTCAACGATCTCAGATCGATGGTTGAGACCGAGCGCGCGTTTTCGCGGACGTCGGAAGAGAAGGGAACGCGTGAAGCCTTCGATGCTTTTATCGCCGAGGACGGGATCCTGTTTCGCCCGACTCCTGTATTAGGGAAGAAGTGGATGCAGGAACATCCTCTGCCGGCATTGCCCACGCGATCAGTTTTAAGCTGGCAACCGATATTCGCGGACGTCGCGCGCGCAGGCGATCTTGGATATACTACTGGTCCCTGGCAGTTCAGAAAAGACCTCAAGGAAGCGAAGCCGGCGGCCTTTGGAAATTTCATGACTGTTTGGAAGAAACAGGCTAACGGTTCCTGGAGGTTTGTGCTCGATTTGGGAATCAGCAATCCGGAGCCGAAGAGCGCTGCAATTATGTTTGAGCCCGGCGACTTCCAGATCAAGGGAAAGATTGAGAAAGCAGATCACGAAGCAGTTCGATCCGCCTTGCTGACTTCCGACCGTGAGTACTCAAAGACATCGGCCGATCAAGGCGCGCGTGAAGCGTTTCTGTTCTTCGCTGCAAAGGACGTTCGCTTATTTCGCAACGATCATTTTCCCTACGTCGGCAAGATATCCGCCGCCGACGCTTTGGCCCTCGTTACCGGCGAATGGACTTGGAAGCCGGCATTCGCCGACGTTTCTATTTCGGGCGATTTGGGCTACAGCTATGGCGTCTATGAGTTGAAAGACAAGAACGGAGTAGTTTCTGAAAAAGGAAATTATGCCCGCGTCTGGAAAAAAGTTAACGGTACGTGGAAATTGGTAGTCGATGTCGCGGATCCTTTGCCGGCGGGGCAGTAGCCCCGACGTTAGGGAGGGCGTATACCGCCGCTGCCAAGCCCTCCCTCACGGTCGGGCTACTGCCCCGCTCCGCCGACTTCGCGAGTTGCTGACCAATGACCTGAGAGCTATCCACGTTTACACCATGCCGAATAAAGCCATCCAACTCGTCCAACTCTTGAGATCGACGAAGCGCGTCAAGCGTCTCGGCACGGTGATTCTCTTTGTCACCTCGCGCTGCAATTCATTCTGTCGCACTTGTTTCTATCATGAAGAACTGAATCGTCCGGGCGACATGACGTTTGATCAGATCGCTCGTGTCTCGCTAACGATGCCCCCCATCACGGACCTGTGGCTTTCGGGTGGCGAGCCCACCTTGCGGCACGACGCCTCGGCAATCATCGACATGTTCGTGCGAAATAATGGCGTGCGCCGTTTGATAATCCCAACTAACGGATTGGTAAAGGCGCGCGTGTACGAGATCGTCGATACCGCGTTGGGATCGCATCCGGAGCTTGATTTGTATTTGAATATTGCCCTGGACGGTTATGGTGAAACTCACGATCATGTTCGTGGCGTTCCCGGGCACTGGGAGAAGACGCTGGACTGCATCAGGACCCTTTACCCATCAAAAGCAAAGTACGGCGATCGGCTGCGGCTAAATGTCAATACCGTCGTATGTGCGGACAATTACCGGGAGATCGAAAAACTTGGCGAGTTCATGTGGGAGAACTTCAATCTCGATGGTCAGTACTTCAACATTGTTCGTGGAGAGACTTTGGTTGGCGATGAAATCAAGCAAGTGCCGGCGGATTCTCTTACGCAGATGTATTCCTACGTCGCGCAATTGACCAAGCGCTATGGCGATCGCATGTTTGCGGATGACGATCGTGCAAAGCGTTTTGCGAAAAACATCGCTTACGTCGGCACCATCACTACGCACTATCGCGCGCAACACGCAAACTTCGCGCGCTCGACCGCGTGGCCGTTTCCCTGCACGGCGGGTGAAACGATTGCCGTGATTGATTACAACGGCGATGTGCGCGCTTGCGAGCTTCGGGAAAAATTTGGCACGCTCGCTGATTACGATTATGACTTTGGCGCACTGTGGGCAGCAGAGGGGAGACAAACCGAGCTGAATGCCATCGACGGAGGCCAGGCCTGCTGGTGCACACATGTGTGCTTCATTCACGACTCGATGCGTCACTCGCGAAAGGCTTTGCTGTACGAAGGACCGAAAAACTATCTCACTCGCGAAAAGTGGTAAACTGACGACCCGGAGTTGCAATGTCTCAACAGGTCAAACCTTACATCAGCCCCGAAGAGTACCTGAGGCTCGAGCGCCAGGCGGAGTACAAAAGCGAGTATGTTAACGGCGAGATATTCGCGATGACTGGGGCGAGCCGCAAGCACAACCTCGTAGCAGGCAATATCTTTAGAGAGCTCAGCCAGTTGAAGAGTCGTCAGTGCGAGGCTTATGTGGGTGACATGCGTGTGAAGGTCACGGCTACGGGTTTGTACACTTATCCAGACGTCGTCGTTGTTTGTGGCGACCCAAAGTTTGAGGATAAATATGTTGACACGCTCCTGAACCCAACCCTACTGGTGGAAGTGCTTTCGCAATCTACGGAGCGTTATGACTGCATCGCAAAGTCGTCCTACTACCGCACGCTGAACTCTTTGGCTGAACATTTGCTCGTGGCGCAAGACGAAGTTCGCCTGGAGCAATATGTTAAGCAGCCGGATGGACAGTGGCTGCTGCTTGAGTGTAGCTCGCTCGACGACCTTGTTGAGCTTTCGTCGATAAGCTGCTCGCTGGCTTTCCGCGACGTTTATGACAAGGTTTCCTTTGACAAGGCTTGACGTTTCTCACCGTGAAATCGGAAAACGATCCAGAGGACACCAATCGCAAATCCGGCTTAGCTTACGCCGCGGGCTTCTCACTTTTCTCGGCGGTGGTTGCGGGTCTGATCGCCGGGTGGTTAATGGATCGTTGGTTGGGAACTCAGCCCTGGCTGCTCGTCACGGGAATCGTACTCGGCGCTGTGGCCGGCTTTTACCAGTTCATTCGCGTGAGCTCCAAATTGTCTTAAGGACTGGAAAAAACTAGTTCGAGCCGCCGCCTCTTCGGTCAAAAAGCTTCATACAATTTCTTGTTTGCTTCGTCTAAAACTTGTTGACCGCGCTCTTGCGCGCTGTGTATATTCAATCGAACCAGGGTGACATTGCCCGGTGGCCCCTCCACCAAGCTTTTCCATTTTTGCCAGCCTCATCTCGACCTCGATCGTGTCGGTCTTTGACGGAGAGAGCATAACCCTATGAAAACCCGTGCTTTTGTTCGAGGCCAGCGCTTCGGATCATTTTTGAGCGCCGGCCTGGCGTTGATTTTTATCGGCGCTTTGATGCCCGCTTTAGCTGCCACCAGTGTTAGTCCGACATTGATCAGCGTCTCCGCCGGTTCAACTCGAGCCGTGGCGCTCGAATCGGTATCAATGACTTCCGAGCCGTTCTCGCTCTCGGCCGAGACCAACTTTACTCCCAACGATCCACGGACCCGCATAACGCTCTTTGTAATGAACCTCGATCTGTTGGCCGGCGAAACCGTGAACTCTTTGACGGCTGACGCCGAAGATGGGGCGCATGGTCATTATCCGCTGAAGGTCGAATACGTCGGGCAAGTGCCGAGTTTCGAAGGCATCTACATGGTCGTAGTGCGACTGAATGATTTGATGTCCGGCAATCTCGGCGACGTGCTGATTCGCTTGAACCTGCATGGCTTGAGTAGTAACCGCGTGCGGCTTGCGATTGGTCAAATCGGCGGGGGTCCGGCGGACGATCCGGGAGCGGTGGGAACGCCCGCTCCGCAAACACCGCCTGCGCCGGCGACCCTGCTGACATTAGCGCAGTATCAAGCCCAGTTCAGTAACCCGAATTTTCCATCTGATCAAGATCTGCGAAGATTCCTGGAGCAAGCTAGTTGGGGAGGCAAAGGCGACGACAGCGATTTCAACCACGTGCGCAGCGTTGGCATTTCTGCCTATATCGCCGAGCAGTTCAACACGCCGCCGCAATTTGTTGATGGGGCGTCTGATCCTAAGTTTTCGTTATCCTCTGATTATCCATTTTCCGCGCCCTATCCACAGTTCTATCCGGCCAGTCCACCAGCTCCCCTATGCGACGCCACCTGTAACCGGGATTTTTATTCGCTCTACCCGCTGCAGAGGCAGTTCATGTTGAATGCCTTAACGCAGCCTGATCAATTGAGGCAACGAGTATCGTTTGCGTTTCACAAGTTCATTGTTGTAGGTGGACAGCAGTTGAACAACAACCAGCCATTCTGGTACGCGTCATATTTGCAAACGATCGATCGCAATTCGTTCGGCAACTTCCGCAACATGCTTTACGAAATCACTCTCAATCCAGGCATGGGAGAGTATCTGAACATGAGAGGAAACTCGGTGGGGGCCCAGCCGCCTAATCCTCCGACACCCAACGAGAACTACGCCCGAGAGATCATGCAGCTATTCTCGATTGGCACGGACTTGCTGAATCAGGACGGGACGCCGGTACTGGACGCACAGGGCAATCGGGTTCCGAGCTACGACCAAACGAATATTTCGAACTTGGCGCGCGTTTTCACCGGTTGGGATCTCGACGTGAACAAAGTGTCGGCGATTGACGGTACATCGCAGACGGTCGTGAATTACCAGGATCCGATGGTACCGTTCAGCAACAGGAACCGCTACGACATCGCGCAGAAGACACTGCTAGCAGACATCAATCACGCAAGTCCCGTAGTTATTCCAGCGTGTGCTAATTGCACGGGCAACACGGCGAACACTCAAGCTTATGCCATCACTGAACTCAACACCGCAATTGATAATTTGTTCAATCAACCCAACGTGGGTCCCTACGTCTGCACGCAATTGATTCATCAATTAGTAACCAGCAATCCCGCCCCGGCTTACGTCGGTCGTTGCTCGGCGGCATTCGCTAACAATGGTTCCGGAGTTCGCGGCGATATGAAGGCTGTGATTACCGCCATCCTGTTGGATCCCGAGGCCCGCGGTGATGTGAAGACCGATCCAAACTACGGCCATTCGCGGGAACCGGTAGTGCTAATGACGCACCTGCTTCGCGCGTTCAATGCCGTCACCGATGGCGTGCTGGTTACCAGCATCACTCCCGGCAGTTTCAGCACTCCTTTAGGACAGAATGTATTCAACCCGCCGACTGTGTTCAGTTACTTCCCATCGGATTACGGTTTGCCCGGAACCAGTCTGTTAGGTCCCGAGTTCGGCATCCTCGACACGTCCACAACTTATGCGCGTACCAACTTCATGAATACGTTGTTTGTCGCGAACGGCGGGCTCGGAATTCCTGCCAATGGAACCAACCGGCCGTCGGGCACGCAGATCAATTTCTCTTCGTACCAGACGTTGGCCACTACTCCGCAGGCTCTGATCGATGCTCTCAATACCAGGTTGATGCACGGCACTATGTCGCCCGCGATGAACTCGAGCATCGTCTCCGCGGTCACCGCCGTAACGAATGCGAATGCCACGACCCAAGCCCTGCAGCGGACGCAAATAGCCATCTACTTAGTAGCAACCTCAGCGCAATATCAGGTGGAGAGGTAGAAAACAAGATGAAGGAATCACGCAGAAAATTTCTTAAAGCATCAGCCTGTGGCCTGACCGGCGCCGCAATGATTGCGAGTCTCGATAAGTTCAATCTCGTTAACGCGATGACGCAGGATCAGCAGTCAGATATCGCGGCGGATTACCGGGCGCTGGTTTGCATTTTCCTGTCTGGTGGCACGGACGGCAACAACATGGTCATTCCCTTCGACGGCTACACAAATGCGGCCGGCGGGACAACAAATGGTTATGACAATGTACGCACCGGTTCTGGCTTGGCAGTTCCCAAGTCGGCACTGACCAACACAAAGATTTCGCCTTCCAACACCGGCGGTGTGGCTTATGCGTTTCATCCGAACCTTTCACCTGAGGCAAACAATGTCGGACAGGGCAAAGGCTTGCTGGACATTTGGAATGCGGGCAAGCTCGCAGTCCTGTGCAATGTTGGCTCTCTGGTGCAGCCGATCACCCGCGCCCAATATGCGTCTGGAATCGGACATCCATATCAGCTGTTCTCTCACTCGGACCAGGTCAATCAGCAGCAATCGTCAATTGCAAATACGACTGGTCAGACAGGATGGGGCGGTCGCATCGCTGACAAGACCAACGCGCTGAATGGTGCAGTAGCGTTGCCGATGAATATTTCGTTGGCGGGCACGAGCTTATTTTCAACTGGAGTGAATTCACGACAGTTGGCAATCGCGGCCGCGCCCACCTCGTTGGCCAACGTGCTCAACCTTAATTGGAATGGACCGTCTGCAGCTAATCCATTCACTAACGGCAGCAGCTACCGGAGCCTTCTGGGATTCGATCAGGGCACAACGCTGGTCAAAGCCTCCACCGATACTACCAGCGCCGCGTTGTCGGCTGATGCCGCGTTAAATGCCGCTGGTAATCCGTCGCTCACTGCTACTTTCCCGAGCACCACATTGGGAAATCAGTTGGCCCAGATTGCCAAGCTAATAAAGATCAAGGCTAGTTTGGGATTTGCGAACGGGCGCCAGATTTTCTTCTGTAACGTTGGTGGTTTTGATACGCACACGAACGAGACAGGTAGCGACCCGACGAATCCCGGCGGAGGTGCGGCACAGTCGGGCACTCAGGGAGGCTTGCTGACACAAGTCAGCCAGGCAATGCGTGCTTTCTATGACGAGATGGCGGCTCAGGGTCTTAGCAATAATGTCACGACTTTCACGCTCTCGGATTTTGCCAGAACGCTGCAACCGTCGGGTTCGGGTGCCGGGTCCGTCGGCACTGATCACGCCTGGGGCACGCACGCTTTCATCATGGGCGGCGCCGTGCTGGGCGGTGCGTTTTACGGATCAACTCGCCCGGACGGTTCCGGTCTGCCGTACGGTTTCCCGGTGTTGCAACTTGGCGGTCCGGATGACACGACAAGTAATCGCGGTCAGTGGATTCCAACTACTTCGATCGATCAGTATGCGGCCACGCTGGCGTCCTGGTACGGCCTGGCCGGTCCGGACATAGCTACGGTGTTTCCGAGTCTGTCGAAGTTTGCCGCTTCGGACCTTGGGTTTCTGGCGCCTTAAGATGTGCGTGCGCAGGTGAAGAAGTTTTGCCGGTGCCGAAAACCAGCCCAGCACGAGTGAGCGAACCAGGGTT
>WNFS01000139.1_pt1 | contig 80709 bp, 72 predicted proteins | sample 5400141 | NCBI WGS metagenome assembly WNFS01 (sample SAMN13153358, study PRJNA577476) | soil metagenome | isolation source: 60 cm saprolite under Madrone tree | place: USA:California | collected 2016-06-14 | reverse complement strand
CGCCGAGCTTCCGGCGCTTTCGGCCATCCCTCGGATACCCCAGGAGCACGTCCGCCACCGCCTGGCCGGTGAGGAGCGGCGCCCACGGGCCGACGGCGGTTACGAGCGCGTCGGGCCGGGCGGCGCGCAGGGCGGCGAGAGCGGGCAAGGCCATCACGGTGTCACCGAGCCAGTTCGGCAGCCGCACGACCAGAACCGCGCCGTCGAGGATCATGGCGTGGCCTGTTCCGTCGCCTTGCGGCGAAGCGTGTCGGCGAGGGCCCCGACGAGAGCGCTACGGTACCGGCCCATGTCGAGGCGGACGGACAGGGCCCACAGATCGATCCTGGCCTTCGGCGCCTCGGGGAGTCGCATCCAGTCTTTTTCGGTGGTCACGACCCAATCTGCTCCGGCTCGTCGCGCGGATGCCCTGATTCTATCGAGATCGGCCTCGGAATAGGGGTGGTGATCGGGGAACTCCACGAGCTCCGCCACCGTCGCCCCGAGGCTCGAGAGTGTGGTCACGAATCCCTCGGGTGACGCGAGTCCCGCGAAGGCCACCACCCGGCGCCCGGACAAAGTCTCCGGAGAGTGCGCCGTGCCGTCAGCGCAACGCAAGGCGTGAGCCTGGTACGTTGCCGTGAGGACGATGGCCGGCGAGCCGTGCTGGCGCAGCCTTTCCGCTATGTGTTCGACCGCCGCCCCATGCGGGGGATTGGTCACGACGGCCACGTTCACACGTCTCAGCGCCGACATAGGCTCACGGAGCACGCCTCTCGGGAAAAGGCGGCCATTGCCCCACGGGGCGGCTCCCTGCACGGCGAGAATCTCGAGGTCCTTGGCCAGAGTCCGGTGCTGGAAGCCGTCGTCGAGGACGAGAGCATGGGCGCCACAGCGCTCGAGGGCGGCCCGGCCGGCGTCGTAACGGCTTTCCCCGACCACCACGGGGATGCCGGGAACCTGCTCGGCGAGCAGACGGGGCTCATCGCCGGCCTCGCTCGCGGAGAGCCGCGCACCGTCCCGGTCCGCCACCACGCGCACACCGCGCGTGCGCCGGCCATAACCGCGACTGAGGATGGCCGGACTCGTCCCCAACTCGTCGAGGGCGCCGGCCACGAGGGCGGTCAGGGGCGTCTTGCCGCTGCCACCCACCGTCAGGTTTCCTATGGAGATCACGGGAACGGGAAGCCGCCGCGTGGAACAGATCCCGGCCGCGTAGCACGTGTCTCTCGCCGCCAGAGCTCCCCGATAGGCGCTGGCCGCGACGGACAGCGCGCCCCGAAGCATCGCCCCGCCCTCCCCGTGCCAGACGCGGCGCAGCCTGAGCTCGGGCGACGTGCCGGACTCAGACATGAGTCGCGCCCACAAGGTAGCGTTCGACCAACTCGATGGTCTGCTTCACCGCCCCCTGGCGGCTGACGATGGCGTGTAGCGCCGCCTCTCCCATGCGCCGCCGGAGATCGGCATCCGCGAGCAGCTCCGCCACGCGGGCTTCGAGCTGGCTCGCATCTGCCACGAGCACGGCGCCCCCCGCTTGGAGCAGCAGCTCGGCGCTCTCGCGAAAATTGGTGGTGTGGGGACCGAAGAGGACGGGCTTGCGCAGCAGGGCCGGCTCCAGCATGTTGTGCCCGCCCGTGGGCACCAGGCTCCCCCCTACGAACACCACGGTGGCCACGCGGTAGATCTGCGCGAGCTCGCCCACGGTGTCGAGGATGACCACGGCATGCCGCTCGCGGTCTCTCGGCAGCTCGCTGCGCCGGACCGTGCCGAGGCTCGCGTCGGCGGCGAGTCGTTCCACCTCCGCCGCGCGTTCCGGATGCCGGGGCGCCAAGAGGAGGGCGAGAGAGGGAAAGCGAGCGCGGAGGCGCTTGAAAGTATCGAGTACCACCGCCTCCTCCCCCCGATGCGTACTGCCGGCGATCCAGACCAGATCTCCGTCGCCGAGCCCGAGGAGCCGCTGCCAGACGGCTTCCCCGCCCGCCTCCGCGGGCGCGAGGTCGGTCTTGAGATTGCCGGTGACCACGACCCGCTCCGGCAGGGCGCCGAGGGCGATGATGCGGCGGGCATCCTCCTCCGACTGCATGGCGAAGATCGAGACATCGCGGAGCATGCGAGAGGTGAGAAAGCGCACGCGATGATAGCGCCGGAAGGATCGATCCGAGATGCGCCCGTTGGCGATCATCGCGGGCACGCCGCGCCGTTCGAGCGCCCGGAGGAAATTGGGCCAGAGCTCGGTCTCCATGCCGATGAAGAATCGCGGCTTCACGGCGCCAAGGGCGCGCCGAACAGATCCCGGAAAATCGAACGGGAAGTAGCGGTGGGTGACTTTGCCGTTCAGACGGTCGGCCACCACGCGCGCACCCGTGGGCGTGACCGTGGTCATGACCACGGCAAGCTCTGGCCAGCGGCGCCCAATCGCCTCGACCAGCGGCACCGCGGTGGCGGCCTCCCCCACCGACACGGCGTGTATCCAGCAGCGAGGCTCCGCGGGCAGCTGGCTGCCGTAGCGGCCGAATCGCTGGGCCAGCGATCGCTCATAGCCGCTTCCCCTGAGCCGCTGGACCAGGAATATCGGCAGATAGCCGAGCATCACCAGCCCCAGGATGAACGAGTAGATGGCGAGGATCAGCGCCGCGCCTCCTCATCTGCCCGCCACGTCACCTCCCGAAGCGCCGCCTCGATCTCCTTCCGCGGGCTCGGGTCCGCTCGTCGACCCGGCGACCGGGCCACTCGTACCGGATCCCCGAAGCGGACGACGCAGCGCGCGAAGGGCTTGGGCACTCTGAAGCCGTCCCACGATCGGGCCCGCCATTCCGACGAGGCCCCCAGAGCCATGGGGACGACAGGAGCCGCGGTCAGGCGCGCGAGGGCGACCACGCCGGGCTTGACGGTCTCCGATGGTCCTCGGGGGCCGTCGGGCACCATGATCACACTGTGGCCTTCACGGAGCGCGCGCGCCAGCGCCCGCAGCCCCTCTGCGCCTCCCTTCGACGACGAGCCGCGGACAACCACGAAGCCGAAGCGACGGACGAGACGGGCGATCATCTCGCCGTCGCGGGACCGGCTGATGAGCACTCTGAGGCCCCGGTCGCGATAGAGATAGGGCAGCACGAGCAAGCGCGCATGCCAGACGACGTAGATCACGGGAGTGCCGGCGGCCCACAGCCCAGCCACCGGCGCTTCCTCCCGTCGAACACGGAGCGTGCGCCCGAGGAGCGGGAGCGCCCACGAGGCGAGCCACGGCGCCAGCGCGGTCACGACGGCGCCGGTCATCACGCGGCGCCCGCGACTTTCAGGATGACGCGCGCCGCCCGCTCGCCCACACCCGGCTCACCGAGCCGCTCCCGTAGCTCCTTGAACGACGCGCGCTGCGCCGTGGCGAGCGGGCCGTCTTCGAGGAGGCGCTCGGCCTCCGCGGCGAGGCGGGTGCCCGTCACCTCGGCCTGGAGGATTTCGGGCACGACGGTGCGCCGGGCCACGATATTGGGGAGGCTGATCCAGGGAATCTGCTTGAGGAGACGGGCGACCATTTCGGTGAGTCGGGAGACGCGGTAGCAGACCACCATGGGAGTGCCGAGGAGGGCGGCTTCGAGCGTGGCCGTTCCCGACGCGATGAGGAGGACGTCCGCGGCGGCCATCACTTCATGAGTGAGACCTTCGACCACGTTCACGGAGGGAGCCGCGGGAGCTCGCGTGAGGAATCCATCGATGGTGGACCGGGTCACCGTGGGAGCGAGCCCGAGCACGAAGGTGCGCTTGCCGTCCGAGCCCGCGAGACGGGTCGCGGCCTCTAGCATGGGTGGGAGCGTGTCGAGGAGGGGATGGCCCACGTACTCGACGGGAATGCGGGCGTTCGCATAGAGGTCGCGCTCGAAGGGGAACGCGGCGAGAACCTGGGTCACCCTGCTCGCCATCTGGCGTATGCGGCCGGAGCGCCAGGCCCAGAGTTGAGGCGGCATGAAGTAGACCACGGGTACGCGCGCACGCTGCGACTGTCTGGCCAACCGGAGGTTGAATTCCGGGAAGTCGATCACCACGAGGGCCTGCGGGCGCTCCTGCCGTAGCCTGCGCACGAGGAGCCGGTACGCTCTGAAGAGCGAGGGGATGCGTCCGAGGACTTCATTCGTGCCCACCCCGGCGTGGGCCGTCGGATCTACGAGGATCTCCATACCTTCCGCCGCCATGCGCGATCCACCCATGCCCACGATGCGAATGTGCGGGTCGAGGCGCTTGAGGGCACGGCATACGGTCGCGCCGTGAAGATCCCCCGACGCCTCGCCTGCCGACATCATGATGAGTCGGCCCCTGGCCGGGCTCACACGCCTACCAGGGCGATGCCTGCATGCTCGGCGAGCCGCAGGGCCGCTTCCCGGTCGACGAGAAGTATCTTGCCGCCGTCCACGGCGAGCGCGGTGGCACCGCACTCCGCCATGGCCTCGAGAGTGGTGCGGCCCACAGTGGGAATGTCGAAGCGAAAGTCGTGCTCCGTAGCTACCGCCTTGACCACGACCGCCCCCCGCCCCGCCAGCCTCGCCCCGCGTCGGATGGTCTCGTCGGTGCCTTCGGCCGCTTCCACGGCCAGCGTGACCCCGTGCGAGCGCACTACGGTCTGGCCGATCCGGTGTGCGGCCATCTGCCGGGCGAGCGAGAACCCCGCGTGAATCTCCGCCCACTCCGCCTCGGACGGCGCCCTGGAGGTGAGCGTGCCCGCCCCCATCATCCACGACGACAGGAATGGCCGCTGATCGAGGACCTCGATACCCATGGCCCCCAGGGTCGTCAGCACCACATTGGACAGCGCCTCGTCAGAGAGCCCACCGCGGGCCATTCGAAGCCCAACCTCGTCCGTTCCGTCGAGATGGTCGAAGACCTGCTTCTTCGAGAACTTGCCCACGAAGAGGGCGGCCTGCACGGCCTGGTCGGTGAGCGTCTTCAACACCGCCTGCATATCCGTGAGGGACGAAGGCACCACCAACTCGACGTGCGGGTCGAGGCCCGTGGCGTCGTCGAAGGTCAGCGCCACCACGTGCCACCCCTGCCGGGTGGCTTCGGCTGCGGCCTGGCCGGGGAGGCCCCCGGCCCCGGCCATCAGGGCGAGGCGGCGCTCCACGGAAGATCCTTCGGCCAGGCGACCTCGCCACGACCTTCGCGGATCATCCGCTCGATCTCGAGCGCCACGGCGAGAGACCGCAGATCCTCGGTCTCGAAGAGATCCACCTGGCCGGTCGCCTGGGATGCTCGCGCGGCGGAGATCAAGTGGCGGATCTCCAGCTTGAGCGGATTGTCCTTGTGGACGAAGAGGCGCTCGACGAAGGAAGCCTGCCGGTAGCGGATGGACTCGCGGTTGAGGGTGTATTCCTGCGCGGCCCGCCGGTGGATCTGAATGTCCTGCTCGGCATAGTTGAGGACGATGTAGGCGTCAGGCTGGGTGATGGACAGGGTGCGGATCTTCTCTTCCGTGGCCCGGCTGGCCGTGATGGTGGCCATGGCCCCGGAGTCGAAGAAGATCTGTACATTGGCCACGTCGGCCTGGTGGGAGTGGATGGAGCGGCCGAGACAGTTCATGCGCCGCGGCTCGCTGTCGACGAGCCCGAGCACGATGTCGATGTCGTGGATCATGAGGTCCATGACCACGGAGTCGTTCTGGACGCGCGAAACGAACGGTCCCAGCCGTCGGGATTCGATGAGAATGGGCTGCTCGACGATCTTTCGCAGCTCCTGCACCGCCCCATTGAAGCGCTCGACGTGGCCGACATGGAGCACGCGTCGCTGCTGGCGGGCCACGCGGAAGAGTTCCTTGGCCTCTTCAAGGGTGGGGGCCATGGGTTTTTCCACGAGCACGTGCACCCCCGCCTCCAGGAGATCGCGGGTGATCTCGAAGTGTAGCTCAGTGGGGACGGCGACGGTGGCGATGTCCACGAGCCCGGCGAGCTCCCGGTGGCTCGCCACCGCGCGTGTTCCGTACTGCGCGGCGATCTGGCTCCCCCGCGCGGTGTCGGTGTCGCAGATCGCCACGAGATCCACGTCCCAGAGCTCGGCGAGGGCGAGGATATGATACTGCCCCATGTGCCCCGCTCCGATCACTCCGGCCCGAAGGCGGCCGCTCTCGGACGCGCTCACCACACCCGCTCCTCGCTCTCCGTTTCCTCACGGGTGGCGGGGTCGTCCCCCCGTCCGGAAATGATCCCGCGCTTGGAGCTCTCGACGAACTCCACGAGTTTTGCCACCAAAGGATCGCCGCCGAGCTCAGCCTTGACGCGCGCGATGGCGGCTCCCGGCGCCAGTCCGGAGCGGTACAGGATGTTGAAGGCCGAGCGCACCTGGCGTCGGCCCCCCGCATCGACGCCCCCCCGGCGCATCCCGATGACGTTCACGGCCATGGCCCGCGCCGGTATGCCATCGGCGATCATGAAAGGCGGCACGTCCTGGATGACCTTGGAGAAGCCGCCGATGTAGGCGTAGGTGCCGATCCGCGCGAACGGATGCAGGCCGGTGTGCCCGCCCACCGTGGCGCGGTCTTCGACGATCACGTGTCCGGTCAGTCCGGCGTAGTTGATGATGATGACCTCGTCACCGATGACGCAGTCGTGGGCGACGTGACTCGAGGCCATCACGAGGCAGCGCTGGCCGATCCGCGTGTCGTGCCCTTCGTGGGTTGCGCGGTGCACGGTCACGTACTCGCGGATCGAGGTCTCGTCGCCGATGGCCACCCCCACGGGGAGCCCGTCGCGAAACTTCAAGTCCTGCGGCTCGCCGCCGATGATGGCTCCATGGCCCACGCGACAGCGCGCGCCCAGGGTGACCCGGCCCTCGAGCACGGCGTGCGCGCCGATCTCGAGGCGCGCCCCGGGTCCGATCACGCTGTACGGCCCGATCCGCACACCGGTGTCGAGCTCCGCGCGGGCGTCCACCACCGCCGTCGGGTGGATTCCCGGCGCGTCAGTCATTGGCGTGTCCTTCGAGCTCACGCACCCGCTTCTCGAGGGCCCGCACCTTACGCACCAGCTCAGGGAGCAGGGCCTCGGCCGCCCAGATCCGGCGGGTCTCCAGCGAAGGCCGGCTCGGGGTGCCGCTCCACACCCCGCCCGTCTCGATATCGCTCGGCACGCCCGACTGCGCGGTCACCACCGCCCCCGCGGCCACGGTCACGTGATCGGCGATACCGACCTGGCCGGCGAGGACGGCGCGATGGCCGATCTTGCACGAGCCGGAGATGCCGACCTGAGATACGAGGATGACATCCTCCCCCACCTCGCAGTTGTGGCCCACCTGCACGAGATTGTCGATCTTGCTGCCGCGTCCGATGAGGGTGTGGCCGAGGGTCGCCCGGTCGATGGTGGTGTTCGCCCCGATCTCGACGTCGTCCTCGATCCGCAGCCCACCCACCTGGGGAATCTTGCGGTGCGCGCGGCCGTCGAAGGCGTAGCCGAAGCCGTCCGCGCCCAGCACGGCCCCGGAGTGTATGACTACGCGATTGCCGATGCTCACCCCGTCACTGACCACGGCGCGCGGATGCAGCACCACGTCGTCCTCCAGCACGGCGCCCGCCCCCACGAAGCAGAGCGCTCCGATCCTGCTGCGTGCTCCGATCACCGCTCCCGCTTCGACGACCGCGCATGCGCCCACCGAGGCGGTGGGGTCGAGCCGGGCGTCCGCCGCGACGATGGCGGCCGGATGCACGCCGGGCTGAACCGGAGCCTCCGGATAAAAAAATCGCAGGAGCGGGATCAGGGCCGCCTGGGCCGAGTCGACGCGGAGCAGGGCCTGGGGCAACCCCTCGATACCGTGGCCCACCACGACCGCTCCCGCCGCGCTCTGCACGGCGGCCCGGAGATAGCGCGGATTGACGAGGAACGACACGTGCTCCGGCCCCGCCTTGTCGAGGGGGGCCACCCCGGTGACGAGTCGCTCCGGGTCTCCTACGAGCGTGGCGCCGAGCGCCTCGGCGACCCGGCCGAGCGTGTAGGAGGCGCCCACGGCGGCCTACTTCTTGGCCTTCCGCATCTCGTCGTCGAAAGCCTTGATCACTTCGTCCGTGACGTCGATCTCCGGCGCTCCGTAGACGACGCCGGCCTGACGGCGCTCAACGATCATTGCGTAACCCTTTTCCTTCCCCACTCGGGCAAAGATCCCTTCGAGGTCGCGGAGGATCTTTTGCCCCATGATCTGCTCCTTCTTTTGCAGCTCTTTCTCCAGATCGTCGAGGAGACGGCGGATGTCGCGGGTCTTACGCTCGAGGGCTTCCTGCTTCTCCCGACGGGCATCCGCGGAAAGAAGCTGCCCCTTCTTCTCCAGCTCGTCGCGCAGCTTGTCATAGTCCGTCTTCTGGCCGTCCACCTGCTTCTGCATAGAGGCCTTGTCCTTCTCGATCTGCTCGCGGGCCTGCACCCCCGCCTGAGAGCGGGCGAGGATACGCTGGAGGTCTACGTAGCCGATGCGGGTGGCCGCCGGCGCCTGCGCGAGGGCCGGGGGCAGCGCCCACCACAGGGCCGACAGCAGCGCGAGGATAGCCATCGACGCGATCGTGGCCTTGACACGCCCAATCATTCGTCTCTCCTTCTCGCTAGAACGCTGCGCCCATCGAGAACTGGATATTGCCGATTTTTTCCTTGCCCGTCGGGGCCGGATTGAGACCGTAGTCGACCCGGATCGGACCGAAGGGCGAGTTCCAACGGATACCGGGTCCCACCGCGTACTTGAGCTTCGCGAGGTCGATCGGCGTGCCGAAGCTCTGGTCTGGCCCGTAGACGTTGCCCACGTCGAAGAAAAGGGCGGCGCGCAGGTTGAACGGCAACGGCACGGTGTATTCTAGGTTACCGAGCACCTGAAAGTTGCCGCCCACTTTGGTGCCCGAGGTATCTTCCGGCGAGATCTGGCGGGCCTTGAAGCTGCGGATGGTATTGGGTCCGCCGAGGAAATAGCGCTCGAAGAGCGGCACAGGATTGTTCGACCATCCGAGCTCGTAGCCCGAGGAGAGACGCCCGCTCAGGACGTGGTCGAACCATAGCGGCTGGTGCTGGGTGATGGAGGCGGTGATACGAAAGAAGCGGTTGTCACCGGTGCCGATGCCCGCGAAGTCGGCGCCGAAGAGGGCGAAGGTGCCTCGGGTCGCTTGCTGCGGGTTGTCCCGCGTGTCGCGTGCGATCGAGCCCCCCAGCATCGACAAGATGGTCTTTCCCTCGGCGGTCAGGAGCTCCGTGCTTGCGTTCGGATTGACCCCCGTGATGTTTTCCTGACTCAGTCGGTACACCGCGTTCCATCGGGCGTAGTCGCCCATGGGCGCGCCGAAGCGGACGTCGCCGCCCGTGGAGGCCTGCGTATAATCCTGGTTGACCCGGCGGTTGCTGAAGATGTCGAAGCCCGCGGCGAGGGGGCGATCCAGAAACCAGGGGTCCGTGATGCCGATGGTACCTTCCTGCAACGCCGCGCCGCCCCGGAGCCGGATGGCGACCTGGAGGCCGCGCCCGAGGAAGTTGTTCTGGGAAAGGTCCACCGTACCCAAGGCGCCATCCTGGGAGCTGTAGCCGCCGCCCACGGAGAAGAGGCCCGTGGGCTTCTCCGTCACCTCGATGTTGACGATGATCTTGTCCTTGGTGGACCCCGGTACGGTCTTGGTCTCGACCTTCTCGAAATAGTTGAGGTTCTTGAGCTTCTGCTTGGCGCGCTCCAGCTTCTGCGTGGTGAAGAGATCGCCTTCGGCCATGGGGATCTCGCGCCGGAGAATCTTCTCCTGGCTCCGCGTGTTCCCGCTGATGTTGATCCGCTCGACGAACACTTCGGGACCTTCCGTGATTTCGAGGGTGATGTTGACCTTGCGGTTCGGTACATCGAGAGCGATCTGGGGGTTCACGTCGGCGGCGGCCCGGCCGATGGTGCCGTAGACCTCGGTGATGGCCCGCACGCTGTCCTGGAGCTTGGTTCGCGAATACACGTCACCGGGCTTGAGGGTGATGCGGCGGCGGAGCTCCTCCACGGGCAGCACCTTGTTGCCCGTGACGTCAATGCCGCCCACCCTGAACTGCGGCCCCTCTGCCACCACGATCTTGATGGTGACGCGAGCGTTGGCGCGATCGACCTGGGTGTCGACGGACTCGACGCGTGCTTGGACATACCCGTTGTCGTTGTAGTAGGTCACCACTCGCTCGATGTCCTGGTCGAGCTTCTGCCGCTGAACGGTGCCCCTCAGGACGAAGAACTCCCTTTCCTGCGTGAGCATGATCTCTTTGATCTTCTCGGGTTTGAGGCCCTGGGCGCCCTCGATGATGATCTTGTCGATGGTCATCTTGCGGCCTTCCGCGACCCGGTAGGTCACGCTGACGTCCCCGTCGGGCAGTTTCACGACGTCGGGGGTGACGCCGGCCTCGAAGTATCCCTGCTCCTCGTAGGCTTCCTTGATCTTTTCCGCGGCCCGCGTGACCTCCACCGGGTTGTACACAGTGCCCAGCTTGATATCGATTTTCTCCTGGAGGGTTCCCGCGTCGAGGCTCTTGTTCCCGACGAAGTTCAGGTCGCGCACGAACGGCCGCTCCGTCACCACGAAGGTCAGCTTCACCCCGCCTTCGAAGTCTTCCACCTTGGCCTGCACGTCGTCGAAGAAGCCGAGGGCGAAGATGGCGCGAATATCGTCGGCGAGACGGGCGGGAACGAAGGGGCCACCGACCTTGGCCGTGACCCGCCCGAGGATGACCGCTTCCTGGACGCGGCGATTGCCCTGGACACCCAACTCCTTGACCACGATCTCTCCCGGTGTGGGAGGGCGGGCGGGGCCTTGGGCGTGGGCAGAGCGCACGGGAATGCCCCAAAGCCATGCGAGGGTCAGGGCAAAAAAAATGGAGAGAGCGTATCTCCCCCGTGAGCTCATGATTCGTGGGCGAATGGATCCGCGGCGCGTCGCCCTAGCGCTCCGCTAGCACGAGCCGCGGCTCGGCGACCTGGATCTCGCGGAAGGTGAAGTTGCCGCTCTCGACATCGACCTCGATGCGTGCCCCTTCTCCGAACTGCCCGCGTACGATCGCCTCCGCCACCGGATCCTCCACGAACTTCTGGATCGTGCGGCGCAGCTGACGAGCCCCATAGGTGGGGTCGTATCCCTTTTGGACGAGGAGATCCAGGGCCGCTCCCGTCGGCTCGAGCTGAATGCCCTTGTCGGAGAGCTGCTTGTTGATGCGGGCCACCATGAGCTGCACGATGGCAGTGATGTGCTCACGCGAAAGCGCATGGAACACGATGATGTCGTCGATCCGGTTGATGAACTCGGGCCGGAACGCCCGCTTCAGCTCGTCCATGACCTTTTCCTTCATGCGCTCATGCGTCGTCTCCTCCCCTTCGGAGAGGAAGCCGGGAGACGTCCGCTTGCCGATGAAGCTCGTGCCGAGGTTCGAGGTCATGATGAGAATGGTGTTCTTGAAGTCCACCACATGGCCGACGGAGTCGGTGAGGCGGCCGTCGTCGAGCACCTGCAGCAGCATGTTGAAGACGTCCGGATGGGCCTTCTCGATCTCGTCGAAGAGCACCACGGAATACGGGCGCCGGCGCACTTTCTCGGTCAGGAACCCACCCTCTTCGTAGCCGACATAGCCGGGAGGGGCACCGAGAAGCCGCGAGACGGAGAACTTTTCCATGTACTCGGACATGTCCACCCGGATCAGCGCATTCTCGTCGCCGAAGAGATACTCGGCGAGCGCGCGGGCCAGCTCGGTCTTCCCCACCCCCGTGGGGCCGAGGAACACGAAAGAGCCGACGGGACGCCGGCTGTCCTTGAGGCCCGCCCGTGAGCGACGGATGGCCCGCGACACGGCGACCACGGCATCCTCCTGGCCGATGATGCGCCCGTGGAGGGCGTCCTCCATGCGGGCGAGCTTCGCCGATTCCTTCTCCTCGAGCTTGGACAGGGGGATACCCGTCCACCGCGACACGATGTACTCGATGTCCTCTTCCCCTACCGTCTGGGGACCCTTGCCCTTGCGCTTGTCCCAGTCGCGCTTCATCTCTTCGTCGCGCCCGCGGAGGAGCTTCTCCTTCTCGCGGAGCGACGCGGCCTTCTCGAACTCCTGGGCCTCGAGATACATGTCCTTCTCGCGAACGACCCGCTCCACTTCCTTGCCGATCTCCTTGATCTCGGGCGGGGGCGTCAGCGCCATCAGGCGCGTGCGGCTCGAGGCCTCGTCGATGACGTCGATGGCCTTGTCGGGCAGCTGGCGGTCGGTGATGTAACGGTCGGCGAGCTTGACCGCGGCATCGATGGCCTCGTCGGTGATCTTCACGCGGTGGTGCGCCTCGTACTTGTGGCGCAGGCCTTTGATGATCTCCACGGACTCCGGCACGGAAGGAGCGCGAACGATGACGGGCTGAAAACGCCGCTCCAGCGCCCCGTCCTTCTCGATGTACTTGCGATACTCGTCGAGGGTAGTGGCGCCGATGGTCTGGATCTCGCCGCGGGAGAGAGCGGGCTTCAGCATGTTGGAGGCGTCGATGGCGCCTTCGGCCGCCCCCGCTCCAATCAGCGTGTGGAGCTCGTCGAGGAAGAGCACCACGTTCTCGGACTGGCGGATCTCTTTCATGACCGCCTTGAGCCGCTCCTCGAACTGGCCGCGGTACTTCGTCCCCGCCACGAGCGCACCCAAGTCGAGCTGGAGGAGCCGCTTCTGGGCGAGGACGTCCGGCACTTCGTGTCCGACGATCCGTTGCGCGAGGCCTTCGACGATGGCCGTCTTCCCTACCCCAGGCTCTCCGATCAGGACGGGATTGTTCTTGGTCCGCCGGGCGAGGATCTGGATCACACGCTCGATCTCGGTCTCGCGCCCGATGACGGGATCGAGCTTGCCCTCGCGGGCCAGCTGGGTCAGGTCGCGGGCGAACTCGTCGAGCACGGGGGTCTGGGAGCGCTTCTTGGGCCGGGGATAGTACTGGTCACCGAGGAGGGCGAGAGTCTCCTGGCGGACCTCGTCGAGGCGCGCGCCGAGAGACTCCAGGATCTTGGCGGCGATCGACTGGCCTTCTTTCATGAGGCCCAGGAGCAGATGCTCGGTACCGATGTAGTTGTGGCCGAGTTGCCGGGCCTCCTCGATGGAAAGCTCGAGGACACGCTTGGCCTGCGGGGTGAAGGGCACCTCGCCAAAGGTCAGGGTCTTGGGGAAGCCCGCCAGCGCCCGCTCGACCTCGGCCTTGACCGTCTCGAGCCTCAACCCGAGCCGCTGAAGGACGGCCGTGGCGATGCCCTCTCCGTCACGGATCAGGCCAAGAAGGATATGCTCCGTTCCGACGAAATCGTGGCGGAACCGCCCCGCCTCTTCCCTCGCCAGGATGATGACCCGCCGCGCTCTCTCCGTAAATCTCTCGAACACTTGGAGTCCTCGCTATCTCAGGTTAAAGGCTCCCCCGGTGCCCCTTCGCGACCTAAGCAAAGTATACCTGCAAGTCCACGGGGTCCATACCGTTTTCTTCGCTTGAGCCGTCGGGCACAAGACCTGTGCCCTATGCCAGCGACAGCCAAGCCTTTCCCTTGCACGTTCTCTCAGGACCAGGCGACGGCGCGCCCCTCGAGGAGCCGATAGCCCCGGTCGGCCTTGCGGGCCAGATCGTGATTGTGAGTAGCGATGACGAAGGCCAGGTGCCGCTCCGCCTGGAGCCTCAGGAAAAGCTCCCAGATCACCTCGCTCGTCTTGGGATCGAGATTACCCGTGGGCTCGTCGGCGAGCACCACTCGCGGCTGGGCAACCAAGGCGCGCGCGATGGCCACGCGCTGCTGCTCGCCGCCCGACAGCTCTCCCGGTCTGTGCCCCAGACGGTCACCGAGCCCGACTTCCTGGAGCGCGGCCGCTGCCCGCTCGCGCGCCTCGGGCGCAGGGAGCCGCTGCAGCAGCGCCGGCATCATGGCGTTCTCGAGCGCTGTCATCTCGCCCAGCAGGTTATAGAACTGAAAGATGAACGCGACCTCGGTTCGCCGGAGCTTGGCGAGGGCGCTTTCGGATCTCGCGTAGAGATCCTCCCCGGCAAAGAGGACCTGCCCGCTCGTCGGTCGATCGAGCCCGCCCAAGAGGTGCAGGAGGGTCGATTTCCCCACTCCGGAGGCACCGATCAGCGCCACGCTCTCCGCCGGATCGACGATCATGCTCACCCCGCGCAGCACCCGGACCGTTTCGGGGCCGACCCGATATTCCCTCTCAAGGTCGCGGGTTACGAGCAGGGGCTCACTCATAACGGAGCACCTCGACGGGGTCGAGACGCGCCGCTCGTCGGGCGGGCGATAGCGTGGCGAGGAACGAGATCAGCAGGGTCGCGCTCGTGACCAGACCGAAATCGACCCACGTCAGCTTCATGGGCAGGTGGTCGATCTGGTACACGTCTCCCGCGAGATGGATGATCTTGTAGGTGTTCTGTACCCAGATCAGGGAGAGACCGAAGAGGCTGCCCGCCACGGTGCCGACGACGCCTATGAGCATGCCCGCCACGAGAAAAACTCCGCCGATGCTTCCCGCGCTCGCTCCCATGGCCTTCAAGATGCCGATCTCCTTCCGCTTCTCGGCCACGAGGAGGACGAGATGGCCGATGATGGCGAAACCGGCCACGAGGACGATGATGGTGACGATCACGAAGAGCGCGAGCTTCTCCAGTTGAAGAGCCGCGAAAAGGTTCCGGTTCATCCCCATCCAATCGCGTACCCAGAGCCCCGGTCCCGCCACCGTGATGATGCGCCGGCCGATCGACTTCGCGTCGAAGGGGTCGTCGAGCTTCACTTCGACGCCGGAAACCCGGTCGCCCAGCCCGGCGAACTCCTGGGCCGCCGCAAGCGAGGTATAGGCGAGAGAGGCATCGTATTCGTAGAGGCCCACCTCGACATAGCCGGCCACTTCAAACCGCCGCATCTTCGGCACGAGGCCGACCGCCGTCATGGCTCCCTGGGGCGAAATCACAGTCACGAAGTCGCCGGGTACCGCGCCGAGGGTTCGGGCCAGTTCCCTCCCGAGGAGGAGGGCGGGCTCTCCGGACGTGCGCAGCAGTGGATCGATGCTCCCGCTCTTCAGCTCGGAAGCAAGCTCGGCGCGTACGGACGGGGACGCGAGGTCCACGCCGCGAAGGAGCCCGCCCGTCGCTCCCCGACCCTGGCCGGTGAACAGCGCCTGCTGGACGACGAAGGGCGTGGCCGACCGCACGCCGGGCACGCCCCGCACTCGCGAGGCAATCTCCCCCGCCCCCGTCACCCCGCGCCCTCCCGAGTCGAGGAGCAGGATATGGGGGTTCGCGGCGATGATTCGCTCCTTGATGCCGTCCTGGAAGCCGGTCATCACGGCCAGGACGACGATGAGGGCGCTGACTCCGAGAAACACGCCACCCACCCCGATCCACACGAAGAGCGAGAGGTTGGCCCGCTGGCCTCGCGCGCGTAGATAACGCAGGGAGAGGAACAGCTCGAAGGGCAGGCCGCGCCGGCTCATGAAGCCTCCGGCTCCTCCTCGTCGCCGGCCGTCTGGCCGGGAGCCCGACGCTCGAGACGAAGATGGGGAAAGAGAATTACGTCCCGGATAGACGCCGAGTCGGTGAACAGCATGGCGAGCCGGTCGATCCCGATGCCCTCGCCGGCCGTGGGCGGCATTCCGTACTCCAGGGCGCGCACGTAGTCCTCATCCATCCAGTGCGCCTCCTCGTCACCGCGGAGGCGCTCCTGCGCCTGCTCCTCGAAGCGCCGTCGCTGGTCGACGGGATCGTTGAGCTCCGAATATGCATTGGCGATCTCGCGACGGCAAATGAAGAGCTCGAAGCGGTCGACGAGCCGCGGGTCGCCCGCCTTGCGCTTGGACAGCGGAGAGAGCTCGATGGGAAAATCGGTGACGAAAGTCGGCTGGATCAGGGTGGGCTCGACCAGGGTGTCGAAGATGTCCTTCCACAGGCCGATCGATCCCCGGCCGGGCTTGGGCGCGGTCACGCCCGCGGCGATGGCCGCCTCCCTCAGCTTGCCCTCTTCGGTATCGGGAGTCACGCTGAGCCCGACGGCCGTGGAGAGGGCTTCGAAGAACGGCAGGCGCCGCCAGGGTCCCCGGAGGTCGATCTCCTCATCCTGATACCGGACGGTCGTGCCTCCGAGGATCTCGCAGCTCAGATGGGCGAACATCTCCTCGGTGAGGGCCATGAGATCCTCGTAGTCGGCATAAGCCTGGTAGAACTCGAGCATGGTGAACTCGGGATTGTGCTGGGTCGATATCCCTTCGTTGCGGAAGTTCCGATTGATCTCGTAGACCCGGTCGAGCCCGCCCACGACCAGCCGCTTGAGGTAGAGCTCGGGGGCGATCCGGAGATAGAGCGCCATGTCGAGAGCATTGTGGTGGGTGACGAAGGGCTTGGCGGTGGCTCCTCCCGGAATGGGCTGCATCATCGGCGTCTCGACTTCGAGGAAACCGCGGGCGTCGAGAAACGCGCGCATCTCACGGATGAGCCGGCTCTTGACCACGAAGGCCTCTCGCACCTGGGGGTTCATGACGAGATCCACGTAGCGCCGGCGGTAGCGGGTCTCCACGTCCTTGAGTCCGTGCCACTTTTCCGGCAAGGGCCGGATGGACTTTGCGAGGAAGACGAATTCCCGAACGGCGACGGTGAGCTCGCCCGTGCGCGTCCGGAACAGCTCGCCGGTCACCCCGATGAAATCGCCGACGTCGAGGTCGGTGAAGGCCGGGTAGCGGTCGCCGAGGGCGTCCTGTCGCGCGTAGAGCTGGATCTGACCCGACTGGTCTCTGAGATGCGCAAAGCAGGTCTTCCCGTGGTGGCGGAGGCCCACCACCCTCCCCGCTACCGTCACCGGTTCCGCCTGCTTGAGTTCGTCCTCCACCGCCGTGTGGTAGCGGCGCACGAGATCGCCGGTCCAGTGAGTGAAGGCAAAGCGCTGACCGAAGGGATCGATACCGCCCGCGCGGAGGGCGTCGAGCTTCTCGAGGCGCCGCCGGACGAGCTCATTGGCTCCCGGGCTTGCCCCCGGCGGCTTCGTCGTATCCATGCCTAGGCGGCCTTCCCCGAGGCGAGGAAGGCCTCGATGAACGGATCAATCTCCCCGTCCATCACCGCGTCGACATTGCCCACCTCGACGCCCGTCCGGTGGTCCTTGATGATCTGGTAGGGATGGAAGGTATACGTGCGGATCTGGCTTCCGAACGCGATCTCCTTCTTCTCCCCGGTCAGCTCCGCCAGCTCCTCGCGCTGCTTCTTCTCGTAGATCTGGTACAGGCGCGACTTGAGGATGCGCATGGCGGTATCCCGGTTGCGGAGCTGGGAGCGCTCGTTCTGGCAGGCGACCACGATGCCGCTCGGCAGATGGGTGATGCGGACGGCCGAGTCTGCGGTGTTGACGCCCTGGCCGCCGGGGCCGGAGGAGCGATACACGTCGATGCGGAGCTCCTCGTCCTTGACCACCACTTCCACGTCTTCGACCTCCGGGATGACCGAGACGGACGCGAACGAGGTGTGGCGGCGCTTCGAGGCGTCGAAGGGTGAGATGCGAATCAGGCGATGTACCCCGATCTCGCTCTTGAGATATCCGTAGGCGAACTCACCCGTGATCTCGATGGTCGCGGACTTGATGCCCGCTTCCTCGCCCGGGAGGAGATCCACCACCTCGGCCTTGAGCCCCACTCGCTCGGCCCACCGCAGGTACATGCGGGTGAGCATCTGAGCCCAGTCCTGGGACTCCGTTCCGCCCGCGCCCGGGTGAATGGAGAGGATGGCGTTCTTCCTGTCTTGAGGACCAGAGAGCACGATCTTGACGGAAAAGGCCTCGAGGTCCTTCTGAAGGGCGATGAGACCCTGCTCGATGCCGGCCGTCTCGCTCTCGTCGCCGGCCTCCGTCGCCATTTCCCACAGCACACGGAGATCCTCGGCTTCGCGGACCAGCTCCTTGAAGCGTCCGACCGTCCGCGCGAGATCGGCGCGCTCCTGCACGAGCGCCTGGGCCTTGCGGCCATCATCCCAGAAGCTCGGAGCGGACATCTCCTGGTCGATTACCGCGATGCGCGCGTCCTTGGTTTCGAGGTCAAAGATGCCCCCGGAGATCCTGCATGCGCTTCTCGACGTCGGCAAGCTCGCGCTTCAGATCGCCTAGCATGTCGCCGCGCGTCCCTTGATGAGCGCCACCGCGGCGGCGCCGGCGGACACGGCAAGGCAGACATAGACGAGCCAGTTGCCGAAGCGCGTGTAGAGCGTGGTGCGCGAGCGAAGGGGCACGGAGAAGGTGAGAAAGCCGCGCTGGAAGAGGGGCAGTGTGGGAGCCACGCGCCCGTCCGCGGCGATGAGCGCGGACACGCCGGTGTTCGCGGCACGCGCGATGGCGATGCGATTCTCGACCGCGCGGAGGGGCAACGTGCCCAGGTGTTGCCAGGGGCCGCTCGTCCGTCCGAACCACGCGTCATTGGTGATGTTGGCCATAAACCTTGCGCCTCCAGCCGCGAAGCCCCTGAACAGGTCGGGGAAGATCACCTCGTAACAAATCACCGTGCCGAAAGGCGCTCCCTTCAAAGGGAACACCGTCTGGCTGGTGCCCGGAGCGAAGTCTGAGATGAACTCCGCCCATTGCTTGACGAATCCGATGACCGAGGCGAGGGGAATGTACTCGCCGAAGGGTACGAGTTGAATCTTATCATACTTGGCTGTAATCCCCTGATCTCCCAGCAGAAAAGCGCTGTTCAGGAACTTCCCGTTGGGTCCGGGAAGCCGGTCGATGGAGCCCACGAGTATGGGCACGCCCGTTTCCCGCACGAGGGCCACGAGTCGACCCAGCAGGATGGGGTCGCCTCGAAGAAAGATCGGTGCGGCTGTCTCGGGCCAGAAGACAGCGGCGGGCTTGCTCCGGGCCGCGTCACGCGTCAGTCGTTCGTAGACGGCGAGCGTCTCCGCCTGATACGCCGGGTCCCATTTCTGTCCTTGCTCGATCGCCGGCTGGATGACGGAGATCTGGATGAGGCGATGTTTTTGCTCCGCTCTTGGATCGAATTCGCGCGCCAGGGTCAGCCATCCAAAGCCGAGCGAGAGAGCGAGCAGCACCGCGACCGCGCTGCCACCCCGGGCAGCCCGACGAGGCCCGAGCACGCAGAAGCCGGCGATGGCGGCGTTCACGGACACGAGCAGGAGCGAGACGGCGTAGACACCACCGACTTCCGCGATTTGGATGACCGGAAGGGCCGTGTGCTGAGAATAGCCAAGCAGTCCCCAGGGGAATCCGCCCATCAGCCAGCCGCGTATCCATTCCCCAGATACCCACAACGCCGGAGCGCTGGCGAGGGCCCAGCCCGCGCCCAGTCGCACCTTGAGGAGGGCGACGGCCATCGCGATCACTCCGACATAGAGGCCGCAATAGGCGGCAAGGGCGGCAATGGGAAGCCAGGTCAGGGGCCACGGGATCGCGCTGTAGTTCTCGAACGTGAAGTCGAGCCAGCGCAGAAGGACGACGAAAAACACGGTGCCAACCTGCCAGCCGTCCCCGAGAGCGGCCCGGGGCGCCCGCCAGAGGGCGCAGTAGAATGCGGGCACCAGCCACAGCCATGCGAGGAGCGACCAGTCCGTGGTGGGAAATGCGAGAGCTCCGGCCACACCTGACAGCAGGAGCACCGTCCTGCGTGTCCAGGCTTCCCGGAGAAGTGGCAGCGGGCTAGGCCCCAAGCGCGAGGCGCTCGGCGAGCACGCGCGGCAGTCCCGCGGCGAGAATCTTGGAGGCGGCTGCCTCGTGGTCGTAGCCGACTCGACGCAGCGTCACCCGTTTCTCGTCCTCGTCCCACAGGATGTAGGCGGCCCGTGGATCCCGGTCGCGCGGCTGGCCGACGCTCCCGACGTTGACGATGTAGCGTCGCCCGTCGTGGAAGGCGACTTGCCGGCCATGACAGGCAGGCCCGGCAAGGTCCTCGTGATCGGGCCCCCCGGAGCCGAGCGACCAGACGGCCGGCCGATGAGAATGGCCCACGAAGCAGATGCGGGTTTCGAAGTCGCCGAAGGCCCCGTAGCCGTCCTCGTCGGAGATGAGATAGTCCCACTCCTCGGGGCGGCGCGGGCTGGCGTGAACGCAGGTCGCCTCGCCGATCGTCGCCTGCAGCCCCAGACGAGAGAGATACTCCGCGTGATCGGGGCCGAGCTGGTCTCTCGTCCACAGGGCGGCCGCGCGGGCGGCGCTATTGAACCAGTCCAGATTGAGGAGACCCAGCGCGCCGTGCTCGTGGTTGCCCGCGACCATTCGGGCCGCCCGCTCGCCGAGAATCTCGACGCACGGATTCGGATCGGCGCCGTAGCCTACGACGTCTCCCAGACACAGGATGCCGAGCGCACCCTCGGCGGCGGCGTCGGCGAGAACGGCGGACAGGGCTTCGAGGTTCCCGTGCACGTCGGAGAGAACGGCGTAGCGCACGGGATCTCAGCCGGCAGGCCGGAGCTCTTTGTGGATGCGATCCAGGATGCCGTTGAGAAAGCGGCTCGACTCCTGCGTGCTGAACTTCTTCGCGACTTCGAGCGCTTCGTTGATGGCGACCTTGGGCGGCACGTCGGCGCCCCACAGGAGCTCGAAGATGCCCTGGCGGAGGATGTTGCGGTCCACCACGGCCATGCGCTCGATCTCCCAGTTCTCCGCGTACTGGGAGATCAGCTCGTCGATCTTGCCCTCGTGAAGCTTGGTGCCCCGCACCAGTCCCTCGGTGAAATCGCGCACCTCGATGTCCACCGGATGGCGCGTCCAGAATTCGTCGAAGTGGGGGACGGGCGAGCCTTCATCCTGGACGTCCAGCTGATAGAGGAGCTGGAGGGCCAGCTCCCGGGCCTTGCGACGCTTGCCCATCAGGATCGGCGCCGCGAGGAGCGGCGTCCCGGGCGGCGCGTCTGAAGTTCCCGCTTCCACGCCGCCATCTCCAGCGCCGCGTGGGCAGCTTCCTCTCCCCTATGGCCGACGACACCTCCCGCACGTTCCCAGGCCTGGGCCTCGGTCAGGGAGGTGATCACCCCGAAAGTGACGGGCACTCCAGTGGTCAGGGCCACGGACGAGAGGCCACGGGCCGCTTCCCCGGCAACGAATTCGAAGTGGGGCGTCTCGCCGCGAATCACCACGCCCACGCAGACGATACCCGCGTAGCGACCCGTGCGCGCGAGGGCGAGGGCGGCTTGGGGCAGCTCGAACGAGCCGGGCACCCAGTGCGTCTCGATACGCCCGGGCGCCACTCCGCCCCGCTCGAGAACGCCCACCGCGCCGTCGGCGAGCTTCTTGGAGATCGCCTCGTTGAATCGCGCGGCGACCACCGCGAAGCAGTCCGCAGGCTGGGCCTTGGCCGTTGCTTTGGTTTCGGGGGATCGGCCCGCCATGTCAGTCGGGCAGCGAGGAGAAGAGATGGCCCATCTTCTGCCGCTTCGTCATGAGGTAGCGCCGGTTGCTTTCCGTGGCGGGGACCTCGATGGGCACGCGCTCGACGACCTGCAGCCCGTACCCTTCGATGCCCACGATCTTCTTCGGATTGTTGGTGAGGATCCGGAGTCGCTTGGCGCCCAGGTCGACGAGGATCTGCGCCCCGATTCCGTAGTGACGCAGGTCCGCCTGGAATCCCAGGGCCTGATTGGCCTCCACGGTGTCCTTGCCTTCGTCCTGGATCTCGTACGCGCGCAGCTTGTTCAGCAATCCGATGCCCCGCCCCTCCTGCCGCATGTACACGAGTATGCCGCGGCCTTCCCGCTCGATGATGGCGAGGGCCTTGTGAAGCTGCGAGCCGCAGTCGCACCGCTGCGATCCGAAGACGTCGCCCGTGAGGCATTCGGAATGCACGCGCACGAGCACGGGCTCATCGGTCCGCACATCGCCCATGACGAGGGCCACGGGGAGCCGGTCGTCCACCGTCGTCTCGTAGGCGATGCACGTGAACTCGCCGTAGTCGGTTGGCAGCTGCGTGGTCGCCGCCCGCCTGACGAGCTTTTCCTGGTGGATGCGATATTCGATCAGATCCTTGATCGTGATGCACAGGAGCCCGTGACGTTTGCCGAGGGCGAGCAGATCGGGCACGCGGGCCATGCCCCCCTCGTCGTTCAGCACCTCGCAGATCACGCCGGCGGCCGTACAGCCGGCGAGGCGGGCCAGATCGATGGCCGCCTCGGTGTGCCCGGCTCGACGCAGGACGCCGCCCGGCATGGCGCGCAGGGGAAAGATATGCCCGGGGCGGGTCAGGTCGTCTGGTCGCGAGATTGGATTGACGAGGGTGCGTATGGTGACGGCGCGGTCATAGGCGGAGATTCCCGTGGTCACCCCGCGGCGGGCGTCGACGCTGATGGTGAAGGCGGTGCCCAGAGGCGCCGTGTTGTCGTTGACCATCATGGGTATCTGCAGCTCGTCGAGCCGCTCGGCGAGCATGGGCATGCACATGAGGCCTCGACCGTGCACGATCATGAAGTTGACGGCTTCCGGGGTCGCCTTGTCGGCCGCCATGAGGAAGTCGCCTTCGTTCTCGCGGTCTTCGTCGTCCACGACGATGAGGATCCGACCCGCGCGGACTTCCTCCACCGCCTGTTCGATTTTGGCAAACTCTCGCCTGCCCTCGATGGTCACCGTGGCTCCTCTCTCACGCTCAGTGCCCTCAGCACGTACTTCCCGATCACATCCATCTCGAGATTCACCCGCCGCCCCGGCTTGAAGCTACCGAGGGTTGTGCCCTCCAGTGTATGCGGGATGACCATCACCTCGAAAGCCCCCCGCTCCAGAGAGGCCACGGTGAGGCTCACCCCGTCCACGGCCACCGAGCCTTTCGGGATCAGGAGCGGGGCGAGCGTCGGGTCCTGCCACTCGACCCTGATTCGCGCCGTCTCGCCGTCCGTTTCGAAGGCGGTGACGAGTCCGATGCCGTCCACGTGTCCCAGGACGAGGTGGCCGCCCACGAAGCCGTTGAGCCGCATGGGCCGCTCGAGGTTGACCTGATCGCCCGCCTCCAGATCGCCCAACGCGCTCCGCGCGAGCGTCTCGGGCCCGAGATCGAACGACAGTCGCTCGCCGTCGAGCTCCACCGCGGTGAGGCACACACCGTTGACGGCGACGCTCGAGCCCAATTCCGTTCCCTCGCGGGTGGTTCCGGCTCCCACTACGAGCCTCGAACCGCGGCGCGCCACCACCCTGCCCGTCTCCTCGACTATTCCCGTGAACATGTCAGGGCCGGCTCCCGCGACGCACATCCCCTTCGATGATCCAATCGCTTTCGACGGGGCGGATCGCCATTTCCTCCAGACGTACTCCGTCGGGCAGGGGAAGGCCGAGCCCGCCCACCGTCCCCGGCGCGCCGGCGCCTCCGAGCAGGACGGGCGCCGCGAAGGCCACCACGCGATCGACGACACCTGCTTCGAGAAAGGCGCCCGCGAGCTGGCTGCCTCCCTCCACGAGCACGCCGATCGCCCCCAGCGCTCCGAGCCTCGCGAGCAGATCGACGAGGTCCACGCGCCCCTCGTGGGCCTTGCAGCGGAGGACGGTGACCCCGCGCGCCTCGAGCGCGGCAAGCCTCTCCGGATCCGCGGCATCAGTGACCGCGATCACCGCGCGCTCGGGACGGCCCGTACCCTCGCTTCCTCGGATGACACGCGACCCTACGGGCAGTCTCGCCGTGCTGTCTACGACCACCCGTAACGGCTCGCGCGGCCACGGAGCGCCCAGCCTCACGTCGAGCGCCGGGTCGTCCGCCAGCGCCGTGCTTATGCCCACCACTACCGCGTCAGCGTGGCTTCTCAGCCGATGGGCCTCGAGCCGCGCCCTCGGCCCCGTGATCCATTTCGAGGTCCCCTGCCCGTCCGCGATCTTGCCGTCCACGGTCGCCGCCCACTTGAGGGTGACGTGGGGCCGGCCCCAGCGGGCTGAGCTGACAAATGCCCGGTTGAGGAGGAGAGCCTCGCGCTCTCGACAGCCGAGCAAGGCTTCAATGCCGGCGTTCGAGAGCGTGGCCGTACCACCGCCGACCACACGGGGATTTGGATCCGCCATGGCTGCCACCACGCGCTGTATCCCGGCCCGCTTGATGGCGTCGGCGCACGGCGGCGTCCGTCCCGTGTGATTGCACGGCTCCAGTGTCACGTAGAGCGTGGCCCCCCGGGCCGCCTTCCCGGTCTTCGCGAGCGCTTCGATTTCCGCATGCGGGCCGCCTGCCCTCGCGTGAAACCCTTCGCCGACCGCGCGCCCCGCCGCTACCACCACTGCTCCCACCATGGGGTTGGGGGAGGTGAGGCCGGCGCCACGCTCGGCCAGCTCGAGCGCCCGGCCCATCCACCGGAAATCCTCGGTCCGAAAGGCGGGGGACGAGGTCATGCCGAGACCAGTCCGTCCACAAAGCTCTTCGGGTCGAACGGCTGGAGATCTTCGATCTGCTCTCCCGTCCCCACCAGCTTTATCGGTACACCGAGCTCGCGGTAGATGCGCACGACGATGCCGCCTTTGGCCGTTCCGTCGAGCTTGGTCAGCACGATGCCCGTCAAGCCCACCGCCTCGTGAAAGAGTTTGGCCTGCTGGATGCCGTTCTGGCCCGTGGGCGCCTCCATCACCATCAGGCATTCGTGGGGCGCTCCCGGGAGCTGGCGCGAGACGACCTTCTTCAGCTTCGACAGCTCGTCCATGAGATTGGCCTTGGTGTGGAGACGGCCCGCGGTGTCCACGAGGAGCACGTCGACGCCCCGGGCCGTCGCGGCCTTGACCGCGTCGAACAGCACCGCCGCGGGGTCGGCGCCCGGGCCCTGGCGAATGACGTCTACCTGCGCGCGGCGGCCCCATTCCTCGAGCTGCTCTACGGCGGCTGCCCGGAAGGTGTCGGCCGCGGCGAGCAGGACGCTCTTGCCCTCGGCGCGCAGCGATGCCGCGAGCTTCCCCGTGCTCGTCGTCTTGCCCGCTCCGTTGACCCCCAGCATGAGCATGACGCTCGGCTTCGTGCTGAGCTCGAGGGGCACCGCCGATCCCGCGAGGGCTTCTTCGAGCAGGCGTCTCAGCAGGGCTCGGACGTCCTGGCTCGACAGCGCCCCCGTGCGCTTGGCCTCGGCCCGAACGCGGCCCACGATGTCGACCGCGTCGGCGGCGCCGAGATCGGAAGCGATCAGGAGCTCTTCGAGCTCCTCGAGCATCGCTTCGTCGACCGGCCGTCCCAGGGCGAGGAGACCGTCGAGTCCTTGGCCGAGGGCCTGCCTGGATCGCTCGAGACCCTGCTTGAGACGGTCCGTCCAGCCCGTGAAGAACCCCATCAGGAACCCGTGCCTGCTGACTCCTGAGGCAAGACGAGCCGCTGGATCACCGCGCCCTTTGCCCCGAGCGATGGCATGCGCTTCCCATTGAGGTCTATCTCCACGCCGCCCGCATTGCCGACCGTAAGCGTGAAGCGCCGAGTGGCATTCCACTCGCGAACTGCCCCGGTCTGCAAGAGCTCCTCCGCCACCTGGCCCTCATCCACCTGCACCCGGAGCCACGTAGGCTCGATGGCTCGCACGATCAGATGGTGGTTTCCAGGCTTGGCTTCAACGGCAGCGGGAGCAGAGGCCGAGGGAGCGGCCGGGCTCGAGGACGGGGCCAGTGCCGCCGCGGGCGCGGAGGCTCCCGGAGCCGCAGGCGTCGGGGCTGCCGACGGCGTGCCGGACGCATCCGCACCAGGCTTGCCAACGCTCGACGCAGACACGGAAGCCGTAGCCTTCCGTGCTTCCTCCTTCGCCGGCGTCGACACCGTGGACGTGTCCTTGCGAGAGGACTGCAGCCCGAGGCGAAGGGCGAAGAGGCTCACCCCCAACGCGACGAAGAGGATGATGCTGATCGCGAGCGGCCCGGCGCGTCGGGGGCGTGGGGCGAGGAGCGGGCGCAGAGGGCCATGGGGAGCGGCCGGCTCGCCCGTGGTCTCGCGGTAGAGGCCCAGAGCCTCCTCCGATGACGAATCGAGGAACTCACAGTAGGCGCGTATGAAACCCTTGACGAAGACCGGGGCTGGGAGCTCACCGAACGTGTCGGACTCGAGCGCTTCCAGGTGGCGGCGGCCGACTCGCGTGGAGCGGGCAATGTCGTCGAGCGACATGCCCTTCGCCTCGCGAAGCCCGCGCAGATAAGGTCCCAAAGAACTCATGAAAGCCTCCCGGGGAGTCTACGCCCAGGGTAGACGGAAAGTCAAAGCGCGAGGGTATTTACGCGTCGGTCAGCTTGACGGAAACGAGGCGGGAGAGCCCTGGCTCCTGCATGGTGACGCCGTAGAGAACGTCGGCGGCCTCCATGGTCTTGCGGTTGTGAGTGATGACCACGAACTGGGTCTGCGAGCAGAGCTCGCGCAGCACACGGATGAAGCGGTGGATGTTCGCGTCGTCGAGCGGCGCATCCACCTCGTCGAGCACGCAGAAAGGACTGGGGCGGTAGTAGAAGATCGCGAAGAGCAGGGCCAGCCCGGTGAGAGCACGCTCCCCGCCCGACATGAGCGTGACGGCCTGAAGCCGCTTGCCCCGCGGCTGAGCCATGAGCTCGACCCCCAGCTCGAGAGGATCGTCCTCCCCTTCCTCCGGAGGCACCATGCGGAGCTCCGCCCGGCCGCCTTCGAAGAGCCTCTGGAAAATTCGCGCGAAGTGGCGGTTGATCTCCTCGAACGCCTCCTGGAAGCGCTCCTGGGCGGTGCGTGTCATGCCACGAAGCGCGCGGTCGAGGTCCTTCATCGACTGGACGAGATCGTCGTGCTGGCTGCGGAGAAATTCGAGCCGCTCTTGGAGCTCGCGGTACTCGTCGTCTGCCACGAGGTTGACCGGGCCCAGCCCCTCGAGCTTGGCCCCCAGTTCCTCGTACCGCGTCTTGACACCCTCGAAATCTCGCGCCGAATCGTGGGCGGCGAGCAGCATCTCCGCGCCCTCTACCGCGTGACGGCGGCCGGCCTCCTGGAGGAGCTCTTCGCGCCGGACCCGACCTTCTGTCTCTTTGAGATCCAGCTCGTGGATGCGCGAGATCAGGCCGTCGAGATCACGGTGGGCCTCCCGCATAGCGCTCTCGATCGCCTGCCTCTCGTCGAGACGCCGCGCGTGTTCCTCGGCGAGCACCGCCACATCCCGCTCTTTGCGATCGCGCTCGGCTCCGACTTCACGCGCGCGCTCGTCAGTGCGAGCCTGCTCGCGACCCAGCTCCTCGCGACGCTCGAGAAGCTGCGACCGTCGGTTCGACGCTTCCTCGAGGCGAGCGCCGCATTCCACGCCTATCTCGCTCAGGCTGTCGATTTCGCGTCCCAGCGCTTCCACGCGTTCCAGCACCGTGGCGAGATCGACACGGCATGCTGTGGCCTGGGCGACGATGGACGCCTCCTCCACCTGATCGGCCTCGAGCCCGGTCCGAAAAGACGTCATCTCCCGCTCGATGTCGCTTTCGCGCGCGGTGACGAGGGCCATGCGGTCTTCGAGAGCCTCGAGCTCCCGTCGGGCCGTGCTCGCCTCACCCTCCAGCTGGCGACCTTCCGTCTCGAGGGTTTCCAGATGCCGCCGCACTCGTTCCGTCTCACGGTGAGCCGCCTCGATGTCCTTCTCGCCGGTGAGGCGGGCTGTTTCCTGAGCATGAACAGAGACCTGCAGAATTTCCTGGCGGCCGCGGAGAGATTCGACCTCCCGGTCGAGAGCCTGGAGTCTTCCCTGCTGCTCTTCCGCCTGCAGCGCGAGGTCGCCCAGCTCTTCCGACAACTGCCGCAGCGCTCGCTTCCGGCCTAGCAGCGAATGGTCATTGGCCTGCCGCTCGCTCTGCCGCCGCCCGCCCGTCAGCGCCCCCGAAGAAGACAGCACCTCCCCCGCCCGCGTGACGTAGGTCGCCACGATGTCCGGTCGTCGCCAGAGCCTCTCCGCCACATCGAGATGGGCGACCACCCCCACCCTCCCGAGCAGATGCCGCACCAGCTCCGGACGCGGGCCCCCCACGAGGCGATCCGCCCAGGTGATTTCGCCCTCGTCACCCGCCGGCTCGGCGTGGCTGTCGGCCGCCAGTGTTTCGAGCGATACGAGGGTGGCGGCTCCCGCGCTCTCCCTCTCGAGATACGCGAGGGCTCCTCGAGCATGCTCGAATCGCTCGACGATGACCCACTGGAGGCGGTCGCCGAGCACCGCCTCCACCGCCGGTTCGAGACCGGGCGGAACTTCGAGGAGATCGGCAACCGTGCCGACCATGCCCGACACCGCCGCACTCGCCTGCGGAGAGAAGAGCGATCGCACGCCCGCACCGTAGCCTTCGCGCTCGCGCTCGAGTCGCCCGAGAGCCTCCCTGGCCGACTCCTTCGCGGCCATGGTCACCCGTAAGGTCGCCAGCGATTCCTGAGCCTGGCCCCGGAGGGTTTCCTGCCGGCCGAGCTCCTGCTCAACCTGCTCGCGCTCTCCGGACAGTAAAGAGAGCTGGACACCGGTCTGCTCGAAGCTCGACTCGAGCCGACGACGGGCGGCCGCGAGCGCGTCGGCTTCGGTCCGGGCCGCCGTCGTTTCGGTCTCCAGCCGCTCACGGCGTCGCTCGAGCTGGGCGCCACGCTCACGCAGCTCGCCGGCATGGCGCGTCAGCTCGGCCCTGTCTCCCGCGGCGCGGATCTGCTCGAGCCGGAGGGCCTCGACGGCCGCCCGTCGCGCGCCCAGTTCGAGTCGACGCGCATCCAAATCCGCGTCGAGGGCTCTCACCTGGCGGTCTAGGCCAGCGAAGCGCTCGCGCGCCTCGCCGAGAGCCCTGATCGCGTCCTCCCGCTTGAGGGTGAGCTCTGTCCGCCGCTCCCCCAGCGACCGGATCTCCTCGCCAAGCCGGAGCTCTTCCTCCGTGAGTTCGCGAATCTGCGCACCCATCTGCTCGCGTCGCTCGAGCAGGCGCTCCACCTCGCCCTGGAATTTCTGAGCCGACTGCCGGAGATCGGCCAGACGATACTCGCTCTCCTGGATGGACGCCCGCGCCGTTGCCTCGCGTGCGGAGAGCTGGGCGATGGTCACGCGCCGCTCTTCTTCCTCCCTCCGGAGCCGAGCCACTTCCTGGACGAGGGCCTCGTGGGCCGCGGTGAGTCCGGCATAGTCCGCGGCGAGCATCGCGAGATCGAGCTCCTGCCGCTCCTGGTGCAGCAGCTTGTACTGCTGGGCCTTGCGGGCCTGGCGCTCGAGCGAGCCGACCTGACGCTTCACCTCGTCCATGACGTCGCGAACGCGCTGGAGGTTCTGACGGGTCGCGTCGAGCTTGCCCTGCGTTTCGCCCCGCTGCTGCTTGTAGCGCGCTACCCCGGCCGCTTCTTCGATGAAGATGCGCCGCTCCCAGGGCTTGGCGGTCAGGACATGATTCAGCCGGTCCTGATCCATGAGCGCATAGGCCTTGGGATTGACGCCGGTGCCCGCGAAGAGATCCTGAATGTCGCGGAGTCGGCATGCGCCCTTGTTGAGGAGGTACTCGCTCTCTCCCGTGCGGTAGAGGCGGCGGGCCACGCCCACCTCGCTCCACGGCACATTCAGCCCGCCGTCATTGTTGAAAACGAGGCCGACTTCAGCCAGTCCCACCGCCTTCCGGGAGGACGAACCATGGAAGATGACGTCCTCCATTTTCTGTCCACGAAGAGTCTTGGGGCTCTGCTCGCCCAGCGCCCACCGAATGGCGTCCGCCACATTCGACTTGCCGCAGCCGTTCGGCCCGACGATGCAGGTGACGCCGGGAAAGACCTGAACTTCGGTCCTCTCGGCAAATGACTTGAAGCCCTGGATGACGATCTGTTCTAGGCGCATAAGATTGCCGAAACTCGGCGCTTATGGATAACACGGCCTGCGCGTACGCTGCAAGAAAAAACCCCTACAGGAGGGGGTCGTCGGTCAACGGAACCCCAGATCCGGGGCTCGGTTCAGGCCCCTTTGAGCAGGCAGCACTTCTTGTATTTCTTACCGGAACCACAGGGGCACGGGTCATTGCGACCGACCTTGATCCCCGCGGCGAAGCGGGGCTCACCCGCGGATTCCGGACTGTTGGTGCCGTGGGTTTCGCGCCATCGTGGCTGGGGGGAGGGTGCCGACGCGGCGGTCCTCTCTGAGCCCAGGTCGACGCCCCCGATGCGTACTTTGAAGAGCTGTTCCAGGACCACCTCTTTCAGGTGATCCATCATCTCCTGGAACATATCGAAGGCTTCCTTCTTGTACTCGGTCAGCGGATCCCGCTGGCCGTAGCCGCGAAGACCGATACCCTCCTTGAGATGGTCCATGTTCAGGAGGTGGTCCTTCCAGAGCTGGTCGATTCCGCGGAACTCGCCGTCCTCCCATCGCAGACCGAGGAGGATCCAGCGCTCGAGCCGATGGAAGAGCTCGGGGCCGACTTGACGCTCGCGTTCGCCGTATAGGCGCTCCACCGCTTCCTGCACGATGGAGTCGATCGCTTCGCTCGATCCGGCCTCGAGCGCTCCTGTGGCCTCGGCGGGCAAACGAAGATCGAATTGCCGGTACAGCGCTTCGTTCAGGCCTCCCATGTCCCAGTCATCGGCATGGGTCTCGCGCGAAGCGAAGCGCGTCACGGTCGCTTCCGCGATTTCACCGGCCCATTCGAGGATCCGCTCCTGCTGGCTCTCTCCTTCGAGGATGTCGCGCCGGAGCCCGTAGACGATCTCCCGCTGCTTGTTCATGACGTCGTCATACTCGAGCAGGTGCTTGCGAATCTCGAAGTTACGGGTCTCCACGCGCTTCTGGGCGGTGCCGATGGCCCGCGTCACCAGCTTGTGCTCGATAGGCTCGCCTTCCTCCATCCCCAGCCGCTCCATGATGCGCTGGATGCGCTCGGAGCCGAAGATGCGGAGGAGGTCGTCCTCGAGCGAAAGGTAGAAGCGCGAGGAGCCGGGGTCGCCCTGGCGACCGGAGCGTCCGCGCAGCTGATTGTCGATGCGCCGTGACTCGTGGCGCTCCGTGCCGACGATGTGCAACCCCCCGAGCTTCACCACCCGCTCGTGCTCGGGCTCGGTGACTTTCTGCGCCTCTTCGAAGGCCGTCTGGCGATCGGCGGCGGGGGCCAGCGCGGGGTCCAGGCCCTTCTTTCTCAAGAGCTCCTTGGCGAGAAAGTCCGGATTGCCACCGAGCAGGATATCGGTGCCGCGCCCCGCCATGTTGGTCGCGATGGTGACGGTCTTCTCACGACCGGCCTGAGCGACAATCTCGGCCTCGCGCTCATGGTACTTGGCATTGAGCACTTGATGCGGGATACCGCGCTTCTTCAGGAGCCGGGAGAGATGCTCGGACTTCTCGATGGAGACGGTGCCCACGAGCACGGGCTGTCCCTTTTCGTGACAGGCGGCGATCTCCGCGCTCACCGCCTCGAACTTTTCCCGCTCGGTCTTGTAGACGACGTCCGGGAAATTGACGCGAGACATGGGGCGGTTGGTCGGAATGACGGTCACGTCGAGCTCATAGATCTTGGCGAACTCGTCGGCCTCCGTCGCCGCCGTTCCCGTCATGCCGGCAAGCTTGTCGTACATCCTGAAGTAGTTCTGGAGGGTAATCGTAGCGAGTGTCTGATTCTCTGACTCGATCTTTACACCCTCTTTGGCCTCGACGGACTGATGGAGCCCGTCGGACCAGCGTCGGCCGGGCATGAGCCTCCCGGTGAACTCGTCCACGATGATGACTTGTCCGTCCTTCACCACGTAGTCCACGTCCTTCCTGAAGAGGGCGTGGGCCTTCAAGGCCTGGCTGATGTGGTGGAGCACGTCCATTTGCGTCGGATCGTAGAGGTTTTCCACATTGAGCAGCCGCTCGCAGTGAGAAATCCCCTGCTCGGTCAGGGAAACGGCGCGTGATTTCTCGTCCACGATATAGTCGCCGGGTGCCTGGGCCTCGATCTCGGACAGCTTGCCCTCGACTATGGTGGCCGCGCGCTTGAGCTTGGGAATGATCCGGTCGATCTTGTAATACCGATCGGTCGACCCTTCCGCGGGACCGGAGATGATGAGGGGCGTCCGCGCCTCATCGATGAGGATCGAGTCGACCTCGTCCACGATTGCGTAGTGATGCTCGCGCTGAACCATCTCCTCCAGGTTGAACCGCATGTTGTCCCGGAGGTAGTCGAAGCCGAACTCGTTGTTCGTGCCGTAGGTAATGTCGGCGTGATAGGCCTCCCGCCTGGAGCACGGCCGGAGCCCGGTGAGCCGGATGTCGGAGGAGACGTGCGAGGGATCGTAGAGGTAGGACACCTCGTGCTGGATCACGCCCAGGCTCAGGCCCAGCGCATGATAGATCGGCCCCATCCACTGCGCGTCGCGGCGCGCCAGGTAGTCGTTGACCGTGACGATGTGGGTGCCGAGCCCAGGCAGGGCATTCAGGTAGGCCGGGAGGGTGGCCACGAGGGTCTTGCCCTCGCCCGTGGCCATCTCCGAGATCTTGCCCTGGTGCAGGATCATGCCACCCATGAGCTGGACGTCGAAATGTCGCATTCGAACGGTGCGCCGTGCCGCCTCGCGACAGACGGCGAACGCTTCCACGAGCAGTTCGTCCACCTCTGCGCCGTCGGCGAGCCGCTTCCGGAACTCGTCGGTCTTGGCCTTGAGCTCCGAGTCAGACAGCCGCTCGAGCGCGGGGCCGAGGGCATTGATACTTTCAACGGCGGGCCGCATACGCTTCGCGTCGCGCTCGTGCTTGGTGCCGAAGACCGCGCGGACGAGGACGTTCAGCATGGCTTGTATCTTACACTAGTCGGCCAAACGGGCACCTTTGAGGAGCTCACGCGCGTGCCGCCGCGACGTATCCGTAACCTGCTCGCCGCCCAGCATGCGCGCCACCTCGTCCACTCTGGCCGCGGGGTCGAGAGCGGTCACGGTTGTGCGAGTCGCCCCCTTGATCACGCGCTTGTCCACGACGAGGTGATGCTCGGCGAACGCGGCGATCGGCGCCAGATGCGTCACGCAGAGGACTTGCCGGCCGGCCGCGGTCTGCCGGAGCTTCTGCCCCACTGCGTCGGCGACGCGTCCGCCGATACCGGCATCCACTTCGTCGAAGACCATGGTCGGCACGTCTTCGGCGGTGGCGAGAATGGTCTTGATGGCCAGCATGGTACGCGAGAGCTCGCCTCCCGAGACGACCTTGGCAAGCGCCTTCAACTCCTCGCCCGGATTGGCCGAGAGCAGGAACTCGACGGTCTCGGCGCCACGAGGCCCGATACGCCAGCCGCTTGGGCTGCTGGAAAGTTCCGCTTCCCCCGCCGGCTCGCGCCGCAGGGGAGCGCGGAACCGCGCATGATCCATGCCGAGGATTCGAAGCTCGCGCTGGATCAGCCGCTCGAGCTTTCGCGCCCCTTCCGTCCTTGCCTCCGAGAGCCCAATGGCTTCGCGAGCCGCCGCGGCGGCGCTGGCCGCGACCTCACGCTCGGTCTCCTCCGCGATGGCGTCATGGCGCTCGAGCCGGTCGAGAGCTCCCGCGATCTCCGCCCGGTAGGCGGCCACCGCCGCCGCCGTCTCGCCATACTTGCGCTTGATGTTCCCGACGGCGTCGAGTCGCTCATCGATCTCGCGTAGCCGATCCGGATCCACTACCGCGCGTTCACGGAGCGAACGCACGCGCGCCACGGCATCCTCGACGTAGGCTTGGGATCCTTCCAGGGCTTCGATGGGAGCCGCCGCGTCCGGATCGAAGCGCGACAGATCGCGGAGCAAGGCCACCGCGCGTCCAAGCCTCGGTCCGACCGCCTGCGAATCCTCGTTGAGGATGTCCATGGTCTCCTGGAGGCCGGAGGAGATTCGCTCGGCGTTTTGGAGGCGGCGGCGCTCGGCTCGAAGCTCATCCTCCTCGCCTTCCCGGAGCTGCACCGCGTCGATCTCGGACAGCTCCCAGCGGAAGAGCTCCTCCTTGCGGGCGCCTTCGCGCGCCTCGTCGCGCAGGCGCGCGAGCCCGCCTCTCCCCGTCTCCCATCGTGCCCAGAGCGCGGCCAGGGTGGCCCGCGATTCCTCACATCCGGCGAACCGATCGAGGAGGTCGAGCTGACGGGCTGGTTCCATGAGGCGCTGATGCTCGTGCTGGCCGTGGATCTCCACCAGGAAGTCCCCCAACTTCTCGAGGAGGCCCACGGTGGCCGCCGAGTCGTTGACGAAGACGCGGTGACGGCCTGAGCGAGCGAGCTCGCGCTTGATGATCAGTTGGCCGTCCAGCGCGGCATGGCCCGCCTCCTCCAATGCGGTGGCGAGCGGGCCCGTGGGGGGCACGTCGAAGACGGCCTCGACCGAAGCGGTGTCCGCGCCGGTGCGGATGAGATCGGGCTGGGCACGACTGCCTCGGACGAGCAGGAGAGCGTCGATGACGATCGACTTGCCCGCTCCAGTTTCGCCGGTGAGCACATTGAGGCCGGGTGAGAACGTGACGCGCGCTTCCTCGAGAACGGCGAGATTCCGTATGGCAAGCTCGCGCAGCATGGTGGCCCCCATGCTAAGTCTCAAGTACGTTCACGTTCAAACCGTATCTCGCTGGCGACAGCCAGGAGGTGGCCCGGCGGCCCGTCCTCATCCCCACGAGCCGCTACCGTTCCCCCCACTTGAGCTTGGTTCGCAGTACGGAGAAGAAGTGCTTCTGGGGAAAGCGGAGGAGTCGGATCCGGGCCGCCGCCTGATGAATGGCCACGACGTCACCCTCCTTCAGGGCGAAGCCCACCTGTCCGTCGAGCGTCACCATCACGTCCTGGTCGGACAGCAGGGTGACCTCGATGCGCTGGTCCGCCGGGAGCACGATCGCGCGGTTGGTGAGGGTGTGCGAGCAGATCGGCGTCAGGACGACCGCGGGCATAGTCGGGAAGACGATTGGCCCTCCGGCGGAGAGGGAATAGGCGGTGGAGCCTGTCGGGGTCGAGATGATGAGGCCATCCGCCCGATACCCTGTCGCGAACTGTCCGTCCACCGAAACGGCCAGGTTGATGATGCGACTCATGGCGGATTTGGTGATGACCACGTCGTTGAGGGCGACATACTCGGAGAGCCGCTCACCGTGACGCCAGACCTGCGCCGCCAGCATGACGCGCTCTTCGATCACGAGACTTCCGGCGAGAAGCGCCTCGAGAGCCGGGAACAGCTCGTCCACCGTCAGGGCGGTGAGGAAACCCAGCCCGCCCAGGTTCACGCCCAGGATGGGTACGGCGAGATCGCCCACCAGACGCGCCATCGACAGTAGCGTGCCGTCGCCGCCCAGGACGAGCAGCAGGTCGACCTGGGCGGGCAGCTCAGGCTTGAGGACCGACGTCACCCGTGCCTCTAGGCAGAGTCCGGCCGTCTCCTTGTCGAAGAATGGCTGGAGATCCCGCTCACTGCACCACGCGAGCAGCCGTTCTACGACGCCGCGGGCCTCGGCGCGGTCGGTCTTCGCGACGATGCCGATTCGCTTCATGCGGGCTCAGCAGATTCCGCGGCGCGGGCGATGAGCGTATCGAGATCGGCAATGGTTCGCCCCGTCCGGGTCAGATGGAGGAAGAACTCGCGGTTGCCCTTCGGCCCCTTGAGGGGAGAAGGCGTCACTCCCCGCACGTGCCAGCCGTGGAGTACGCAGAAGCGCGCCACCCGGGATATGACCGTCTTGTGGTGGCTGGCATCGCGCACCACCCCGCCTTTGCCGACGAGACCCTTGCCGATCTCGAATTGAGGCTTGATCAGTGCTACCGTCTCGCCTTCAGACGTCAGCACATTGAAAACGGAGGGGAGAACCTTCTCGAGAGAGATGAAGGAGACGTCGATCGTGGCCAGCCTCGGTGCCTCCGGAAAGGAGTCCGGCGGCAGCTGCCGGGCATTGGTCTTCTCCATGACCACGACCCGCCCATCGGCCCGCAGCGAAGCATCGAGTTGTCCCTGTCCAACGTCGACAGCGTAGACTCGCGAGGCTCCTGCCTCGAGCAGGCAATGGGTGAAGCCCCCCGTGGACGCACCGACATCGATGCACACCCGGCCCTTGGGCGACACGGCAAAGACCTCGAGCGCATGGACGAGCTTGTCCCCTCCCCGGCTCACGAACTTCTGCCGGGCGGTCACACGCAGGTCGGCGCCGGGCGCGACCAAGGCTCCCGGCTTGTCCACGCGTTTGCCATCCACCGTGACCGCGCCCGCCAGGAGCAATCGAGCGGCCTTCTCCCGGCTTTCGCACAACCCGCGGGCGACGAGCGCCACATCGATGCGTTCCTTGACCTTTGCCTGCCCGGCGGGCACACGGCTCTTCACCTCGCGCGCCACCGAGGGACTCGGCTTCTTCATCGTAGCCTTCTTCACGCAAACTCCTTTCTCCAGCCTGTGATGCGGTCGCGGAACTCCTCGGCAAGCCGCTGAGCCCTCTCGCGGTCCGCGGCTTCGGCAATGACATGAAAGATGGCCCGATCGGCGTCGGGGATAGCGGCTACCCAGTCGTCACCCATCCTCACCCGTACACCCTCGATCAGCTCGACATCTGCCCCCTTGGTCGCCTCGATCAGTCGCCGCATGACCGCCCCTTTGCGCTCATCGGGACACGGCACTTCGAGACGGGCCACGTGACTTTCCGGCACGGCGCGGGTCAACTGATGGAGCCGCACGTCGAGGCGCGCCATCATCTCGAGAATTCTCACCACTGCCGACATCCCGTCAAAGGCTGGATGGAAGCTCGGGAAGATCAGGCCACCGAGCTCCTCGCCCACCAGCGCCACATCCGGAGCGAGGGCGGCCTCGGTGAGGGCTCGGGCGGTGCCACGGGAGCGCGTCACCTGGAAGCCGTACTCCTCTGCCATCCGCTCGATGGCTCGCGACGCCGTCACGGGAACGACGATGCGGCCAGGGGGGCGAGTGCGCATGGTGAGGAGCGCCACGAGGGCCAGGGCCAGGTCGCCGGAGAGAACCTCGCCCTTTTCGTCCACGAGGAAGACCTTCTCGCCACCCGTATCCAGAAGCACACCGAGGTCAGCCCCGAGCGTGCGAACGATGTTCGATAGCTGCTGGAGAGACCGTTGGAACTCGTCCGAGGTCTTCGAAATGCGTGTTTCGTCGAGATAGGCGTTGAGGGCGATGACCTCGACGCCGAGGGCGCCGAGTACCGAGGGAAAGATGGAGGAGGCCGATCCGAAGGCATAATCGAGAACCATCCGGAGCCCGCCGCGGCGCACGACCTCTGGGTCTACGGATCCAAGGAGACCGTCACGATAGCGGTCAGTACCCGCGTGCGGGAAGGAGAGCGTCCCGATGCCATCCATTGGGGCGCGCTCGAAATCCTCCATGAAGAAGAGACGCTCCATGGCCTTTTCCCGGTCCGGCGCGACCTCGAGTCCTCGCGCATCGAGGAACTTGATGTCCAGGATCTGCGGATCGTAGGGAGACTTCCTCACGTGGGTTCCGCCGGCCAGTCCGAGGGCCGAAATCTGATAGCGCACCACCGGAAGCGGCGCTACCCCGAGATCCTGAACATCTACGCCGACGGACAGCAGGCCGGACATGAGGGCACGATTGATCATGCGAGACGCCTTGTGATGGTCCCGGCTCGTGATCATAACCCGCCGCCTGCCCACGATGGCGCCGGACGCGGCCCCCAGCTTTGCGGCAAACTCGGGAGATATCTCGATATTGGCGAGCCCAGAAACTCCGTAGCGGCCGAAGAGTGACCGGCTCCAGCGCTCACCCCAGACAAGACTCATGGCGAGCGTGGCGCCGTCCTCCACCTCCTTGTACGGCCAGACCTTGACGTTGGCCTTGACGATGCTGGCTTCGCCGATCCGGCAGAAGTCGGCGATGACAACCCCCTCGGCCAGGAAGGCATTGGCGCCAATAGCGGTTTTCCGGCCGATCACCGCCTCCTTGACGACTGCGCCCGGACCGATCTCGACGCCGTCCCAGATGACGCTCCCTTCGACGTCAGCGCCCGCGTGAATGATCGACTCCGGCCCAATCACGGAGTTGGCGACACGTGCCCCGGGAGCGATTTGAGCTCCCCGGCCCACTATGACCGAGCCTGACAACCGCGACGAGTAGTCGACGCGCGCTGCCGAATCGAGCCATACCGTGTGCCCGTTTCCCGAGTGCCGCTCACCTGGTATGTCTACGCCGACTCGCCCCTGGAGGAGATCGAGGTGGGCCGTGCGGTACTCTGCGAGGTCGCCCACGTCTCGCCAGTAGCCCTTCGCAACGTGACCCCAGAGCGGCCGGCCGGAGGCGAGGAGAGCTGGAAACAGCTCTTTGCCGAAGTCGTAGGGTCGGCCGACAGGAATGGCCGGAAACACGGACGGTTCGAGCAGGTAAATGCCCGTATTGATGGTGTCGCTGAACACCTCACCCCATGCCGGTTTCTCGAGAAAACGAAGGACCCGGCCTTCCTCGTCCGTGATCACGATGCCATAGGCGAGGGGTTGCTCGACCCGGGTGAGCACCATGGTCGCCTCGGCGTCCTTCGAACGGTGGAAAGCCACGGCTTGCGAGAGGTCGAAGTCGGTGAGGACATCCGCCGATGCGACAAGGACCGGCTCATTGCTGTCGCCTACCGCGAACTTGACCGCCCCCGCCGTGCCCAAATCGGCGGTGGGAGTGACATAGGACATGTTCACACCCCACCCGCTCCCGTCCCCGAAATGGCCGGTAATCGTGTCCGGCAGGAAATAGAGCAGCACGCAGAGATCGGTGAAGCCGTGCTTCTTCAGGAGCCGCACCATGTGTTCCATGATGGGAATGTTTCCCACGGGGACGAGCGGCTTGGGCAGATGCGCGGTCAAGGGCCTGAGGCGGGTTCCAAAGCCTCCCGCCATAACGACGGCCTTCATTGGGTGTTCTCCGAGCTAGCAGATCGAGCCGCCGACAACCCTCCGAGCATACTGAAGTATAGCGGAAAGAACCGCGAGGCGGAACTTACCAGGAACGCCGCCTTTGACCACTTGTCTCGGGATTCCGAGGGCGCAAGAGGAGCAGTAGCGCCATCCCGGACAGGAAGCCTCCAAGATGGGCGAACCAAGCGACTTCCCCGCTCGCCCGTCCGCTCCAGGTGATGAGCCCGCTAATGAACTGGACGACGAACCAGAAGCCGAGGACCACCACAGCCGGGATACGTACCACACGGACGAAGAAGCCAACAACCAGAAGAGTAAGGATGTTTGCCCTTGGAAAGAGCAGAAGGTAGGCCCCGAGCACTCCTGACACCGCGCCACTGGCACCGATCACCGGAATCCGGGAGCCTGCGCCAAGTGCTGTTTGTGCGGCCGCCGCGACCACGCCCGAGGCCAGATAGAAAAGCGCGAACCGTCCGTGGCCGAGCGTGTCCTCGACGTTGTTGCCGAAGATCCACAGGTAGAGCATGTTGCCACCGAGATGCAGAAGCCCGCCATGCAGGAACATGGAGGTCAGCACGGTCAGGACCGGCGGGAGGAGCGATTCCCCAGCTTCACAAAAGCCCGTGAGCCGGCATGGTACGAGGCCGAATTCAAGGACGAGGTCGCGAGTTGCCTGTACCCCTTCTGCGGAGCCCAGGCCCTGCAGGGAGACTTGGTAGAAAAAGACCACGACATTGACCGCGATCAGACCTACTGTGACCCACGGGGCGGTAAGAGTCGGAACGTCATCCTTGAGCGGAAACACCTAAAGGCTTCCGCCCTGAGCTAGCGATGGGTATTCCACCCGCCCGATCCAACTCTGAGGGACCGAAGCTTCGATTGAACGGCAGGTGAACCAGTACACTAATTCCATCCGGTGGAAGCACCTTGAAGGGTCCACTGCCGCGCTGCCTCGGCGAATAATCTTCCCGCGAGCTCCTTCATACGGGGAAGACAGCGTAGCAACTTCCAAGCCGTCAGGCTGGACGATCGGCCAGGATGGGTAGAATTGACGCCATTTCAGGCAGTTTGCCGCACGCCGAATCTTGCCAGGCTCGGGCGAAACGCCTCGTCCCGGGGGTCTTCCAGTAGGCTCATATGCCTGCCAACAGATTGATTTCAAACACCTCTTCCGTTCGGAAGCCTTCTGGCACTTAGTCTGCAACGTGTGAGGTCAACGATTCTGAAGTGAAGTGCCCGGAGCGAAGGAGCGGATTTCACGGATGCCCAAGGCTCAGTGGGGGCCAAAGGGCGGGCGGCGGTGAGGCCCACACACAGAAAGAAAGGACGAGAACATGAAGAAGCTGTTCGCAATGGTTCTTAGCGTGGCTGTAGCGATGTCGTTGTCGCCCGCTCTGACCTCGGCGCAGTCGGCGAGTTGCCCAGCCGAAGTGGGGCAGGCGAAGGAAATGCTGAGCAAGAAGCAGGTGGCTAGCATCAATAGCCAGGATGTCCAGGCGCCGCGGTCACTGGCTGGTGCCCGTTCGAACGAGAACGTGCAGTCGCCCCGCGGTAACCAGGATGTCCAGTCTCCGCGCGGTAGCCAGGACGTTCAGGCCCCGCGGTCGCTGGCTGGCGCCCGGTCGAACGAGAGCGTGCAGTCTCCTCGCGGCAATCAGGACGTGCAGTCGCCCCGTGGTAACCAGGATGTCCAGTCTCCTCGCGGCAACCAGAACGTTCAGTCGCCGCGTGGCAATCAGGATGTCCAGTCGCCCCGTGGGAACCAGGATGTCCAGTCTCCTCGCGGCAACCAGAACGTTCAGTCACCGCGTGGCAATCAGGATGTCCAGTCGCCCCGCGGGAACCAGGATGTCCAGTCTCCTCGCGGCAATCAGGACGTCCAGTCGCCGCGTGGCAACCAGGATGTTCAGTCACCGCGTGGTAACCAGGACGTGCAGTCTCCTCGCAGTAACCAGGAAGTCCAGGCGCCGCGGTCACTGGCTGGTGCCCGCACGAACGAGAGCGTGCAGTCTCCTCGTGGCAATCAGGATGTCCAGTCTCCTCGTGGCAACCAGAACGTGCAGTCGCCGCGCGGGAACCAGGATGTCCAGTCTCCTCGCGGCAACCAGGACGTGCAGTCGCCGCGCGGCAACCAGGATGTCCAGTCTCCTCGCGGCAACCAGGACGTGCAGTCGCCGCGCGGGAACCAGGATGTCCAGTCTCCTCGCGGCAACCAGAACGTGCAGTCGCCGCGCGGGAACCAGGATGTCCAGTCTCCTCGTGGTAATGACAGCATCCAGTCGCCCCGCGGCAATCAGAACGTGCAGTCGCCGCGGTCGGGCAGCGGTGCCACGGCTAGCAGCCAGGCTCCTCGCGCCGACATCAGCAAGGCTGCTTCTCTCGTGAAGGATGCTGAGGCGGCTTGCAAGACCGGGAATATGACGGTGGCTTCGGATAAGGCAAAGGCCGCCATCGAGCTGCTGAAGAAGTAGCTGGAAACGTACAACCGACGGCCCCAGGGTCAAGAGCCCTGGGGCCGTTTTCTTTTTGCGGGGCTGTGCGACCCTATATAAGCCGGGACCTGAGGCGGGATGAGGTGAAATCCACGAGCATAACCATGACGACCAGCACCATGAGCACCGTCGATGCGGCTGGATAATTCAGTAGCCGAAGATAGGTCTGAATGTAAAAGCCTATTCCCCCTCCCCCCACGAATCCAAGCACGGCAGCAGCGCGAATGTTCGTCTCGAAGCGGTACAGAGTGAACGATACGAACTCCGGCGCTAGCTGCGGCAGCACGCCCCACCGCAACACCTGAAGTCGCGTTGCGCCCACGGCCTGCACCGCCTCCACGGGCCCTGGATCCATAGCCTCGATCGCCTCGGAAAAGAGCTTTGCCAGGACAGTTGCCGTGTAAACAATGACAGCCAGTACACCTGGGAATGGCCCCAGTCCTACCGCCGCAACGAAGAAGAGCGCGTAGACAAGGGTGTCAATGGCCCGAAACACATTCAGAGCGCTGCGGACCCAATAGAAGACCCAACGAGGGGCCGTATTTCTCGCCGCCGAAAGAGCGAGAGGAACGGCCAGCACGGCTGCCACGATGGTACCGACAATGGCGATCTGAACCGTTTGAAGGGCTCCGTGAAGAGCTTGACCCAGGACGCTTGGATCGGGCGGGAGCATGCGTCGGATGAAGTCGAGCATAAACGGCACGCCCTCTACGAGACGCTGGAGTGACGCATCCGTAGACCACAAGGACCAGACGAACGCCGCGGCTATGGCCAGTCCGCCCGCCCAGCGGCTGGTGGAGGTCATGCGCCCGTCTCTCCAAAGATCATCTGTGCCGTGGAGGGGGTCATGGCCGCTGGCGGCCCATCGTGAACGATTCGGCCCGCGCGCAAGCCTACGATTCGCCCGCCATAGCGGGTGGCCAGATCCAACACGTGCAGCGAGGTGATCACGGTGATCCCGTCCTCAAGATTGATGTGGCGGAGGAACTCCATGAGCGACCGTGCGAGTGCCGGATCGAGACTTGACATGGGTTCGTCAGCCAGGAGCACCCGAGGCTCCTGGACCAGCGCCCGCGCGATTCCCACCCGCTGCTGTTGCCCTCCCGAGAGGGTGTCCGCTCGCCGATGCTCGAGCCCTGCCAGTCCGACCCGCCGTAGCGCTCTTCTCGCCCGCTCGGTCTCGGCCTCGGGAAATCGGGCGACCAGCGAGGACCAGGCGTCAACCCGTGATAGTGTGCCGACGCGGACGTTGTCCAGCACGCTCAGACGCTTCAAGAGATTGAAGTGCTGGAAGACGAAGCCAACCCTCGCGCGGACAACCCGTAGGCCGTCCGGCGATGCGCCGGTAACAGGCTCGCCGTTCACCGTGATTTCGCCGGTCGAGGGCACGATCAGTCCATTTATACAGCGTAGAAGCGTCGATTTGCCTGCGCCGCTCGGGCCGATGAGGGTGACGAACTCCCCCGCGCCGACATCGAGATCGACACGGTCGAGGGCTGCGGCACCGCGTCCATACCGCTTGGACAGTCCCCGAACGCGAATCATCCCCGCCGCCCGGCCGTAAGGTGAAAGTGCAGGTGATACACGACCTGACCTCCCTCCGGTCCTGTATTGGAAGAGACACGATAGCCGCGCTCTCCGTAGCCCAGGCGCTCCGCGAGGAGTCGCGCTACGCGGAGACAACGCCCCACGACGGCTTCGTCTTCTGGTTCGAGACGCGCGATGGACTCGATATGGCGCTTGGGAATAATGAGCAGATGGATGGGCGCCTTGGGATAAAGATCCTTGAAGGCGAGTACTTCTTCGTCGTCGTATTCGATCTCGGCCGGGCTCTCCCCGGCGACGATACGGCAGAAGACACAGCCGGTGGTCACATCGTCCTCGAGGTCGTGTATACTCGGCTGGTTGGCCGTAGATGGCGCAGATCAATCAATGAAGGAGACCGGGATGGGTACCTGCCCCAAGTGCAAACTCAGGATCCGCAAGAACGGTAACCACGTCAAGCTCGGGTCCATCTGGTACCACAAGATGTGTCCCGCAAAGCCGGCCCGCACCGCCAAGTAGAAGCTGCGCCCGCCGGGCGACACAGGGTGCCGGGCTCCTCCGGCGTCCTCACAACCTATTGAATGGTGCATCCCATGCACCATGCGGCACGAGATAGCATCCCGCGTCCGGCGGCGCCCGCGCCCATGCCCGCCACGTCGATGGACCGGACCGCTACGTCCAGGGCGGCAACTCGGAGGTTTGAATTCCCTGTGCGCCGCCTCGTGAGACACGAAAGGCCGAGTAGAGCGCGAACGCTCCCCGGCCCTTCGCTAGCCTATTGCGCCACCCTGCACCATGATTCCGTGTGCGTTGGCCTGTAAGCGGCTGATAGTTCATATGGTGGAGGGTAAGGGATTCGAACCCTCGACCTCGGCGTTGCGAACGCCGCGCTCTCCCAACTGAGCTAACCCCCCGAAGCAACGATCATTCTACCCGTCCGGCCCTCTCCCTACAAGAGGAACGGCGGCCCAGTCCGGCTGTTCGGCCCGCTCAGGCCGTGGGCGCCTGGCTCTCCCCGAGGGCGCGCAGGAGCGGAGCGAACAGATCGATGGGGAGCGGGAAAAAGGTCGTGGTGTTTCGTTCCGACGCGATCTCTCGCATGGTCTGAAGATACCGGAGCTGGACGGCGATGGGAAAGCGCGTGAGCACATCGGCGGCCTCGGCCAGCTTGGCCGCGGCCTGGAACTCGCCTTCCGCGTTGATCACCTTGGCCCGCCGCTCGCGCTCGGCCTCCGCCTGCTTCGACATCGCCCGCTGCATGTCTTGGGGCAGATCCACGTTCTTGACCTCCACAGCGGCGACCTTCACGCCCCAGGGGTTCGTATGCTGGTCGATGATGCGCGTGAGCTCCTCGTTGATCTTCTCGCGCGAGGCGAGGAGATCGTCCAGCTCTTGCTGACCGAGCACGCTGCGGAGGGTCGTCTGCGCCATCTGCGAGGTCGCGTACAGATAGTCCTCGACGCTGATCACAGCCTTGTTGGCGTCCAGCACCCGGAAGAAAATGACCGCATTCACCTTGACCGACACATTGTCTCGCGTGATCACGTCCTGGGGCGGGACGTCCATGGTGATCGTGCGCAGACTCACCTTGACCATCTTGTCCACGAAGGGAATGAGGAGGAGGAGGCCGGGCCCGTTACCGTCGCCCCCAGGGTTGACGATGGCCGGCGACTGCCGACCGAAGCGGAAGATGACGGCCCGCTCATACTCGCGCAGGATACGCACGGCGTTGAGCAGGACGAAGAGCGCGATCACGAACACCGGGATCAAGCCCAGCGTCCAGTCGAGTCGCATGGGGGAGCCTCCTTGGGATCTAGGGCCGGTCGCCAGCGCGGCTGACCTTCAAGGTCAGCCCATCCACCGCCATCACCCGCACCTTCTCGCCAGCGGGTATTGCTCCTCCTTCGCTCACGGCCCGCCAGATCTCGCCGTCCACCTGCACCTGACCCTCCGGCCCCAACGCCGAGCGGGCCACGACGACCCGTCCGATCATGCCCGCCGCGCCGGTGACCGGGCTCTTCATCATGGCGCGCATGCCCGCCGACACCGCCCACACGACCAGGCCGGCCGTTGCGCCCACGGTGGGGAGGATCACCGTCCACGAGACGCGAAAGCCGACCTCCGGTGCGTCGTAGAGCATGAAGGATCCGAGCACCATGGCCACGACCCCACCCGCGGTGAGGACCCCATGGCTCACGATCTTGATCTCGGCGATCAGGAGGGCCACCCCGAACAGGATGAGCAGCACGCCCGCCCAGTTGATGGGCAGGCTCTGGAAGGCGAAGAAGGCCAGGATCAGGGAGATGCCGCCGATGACTCCCGGCAGTACCACTCCCGGATTCTGCAGCTCGAAGAAGATGCCGAGCATCCCGATCATCATCAGGATGTACGCGATGTTCGGATCCGTGATGAGGGCAAGGAATCGATCGCGGAACCGCACCTCGATGAGCTTGACTGCGGCGTCGCGCGTGGCGAGGGTGACGGGGCCGCGTGCGGTCTTTACCGTGCGCCCGTCCACCTTGGCGAGCAGGTCCGGGACGCTGTCGGCGATGAGATCCACCACCTTGAGCTTCACCGCCTCGCGCTCCGTCACCGACACCGAGGCCCGCACTGCCTTCTCCGCCCATTCCACGTTGCGCCCGCGCTCCGCAGCCAGGCTTCGCGCGAAGGCCGCCGCGTCGTTCTCGATCTTCTTCCCCATCTCCTTGCCCGTATCCCCGCCCCCGATCGTCACCGGGTGAGCCGCTCCGATATTGGTCGCGGGGGCCATGGCCGCCACGTGCGCCGCCATGGTGATAAAGACCCCCGCGGAGGCCGCCCGTGCTCCGGTGGGCGCGACGTAGACGATGACGGGAATCTTGGCGTTCAGGATGGCCTGGGTCATAGACCGCATGGAGCGCTCCAGTCCGCCGGGAGTGTTGAGCTGGACAATGAGCGCCTGCGCCCGTTCCGCCTGCGCCCGCTCGATCGCCGCCGTGAGCAGACGCGCCGTCACGGGTGTGATGGCACCATCGAGGTCGATCATCGCCACGGGCTCGGACGCGCGGGCGGATGTCCAGCCGGCGAACGCTACGATGAACAGGGCGGCCGCGGCCACGATCATCCTGCGCATATCTCCCTCCGTTCCGACAGGAGCTTGCCCGGGAAGCGGATCAGAGCGCGTCGCGGAGACCTTTGACCGCCTCAGCCAGGCGCTCAACCTCGGCGGGCGTATTGTAGACGGAAAAGCTCGCGCGTAGCGTGCCGGCGATGCCGAGCCGCTTCATGAGCGGCTGCGCGCAGTGATGTCCAGCGCGTACCGCGATACCGCGTTCGTCGAGAAGCGCCGCGCCGTCGTGGGGGTGGATGCCCTCGACGTTGAAGGCCACTACCGCCCCCTTGATCTCCGGATTACGCGGTCCGTAGACCGTCACCCCGGGAATGCGCTGGAGCGCATCGAGACAGCGTCCGGTGAGATCCCGCTCATGGGCGGCCACGCGCTCCATCCCGAGCTTGCCCAGATACTCTACCGCCGCGCGGAGACCGACGACGCCCGCGATGGGCGGCGTGCCAGGCTCGAAGCGCCAGGGAAGATCGTTCCACTGGGCATGATCGATCCACACTTCCTTGATCATCTCGCCCCCGCCCCAAGCGGGCTCCAGCTGCTCCAGCACCTCCCGGCGCCCGTAGAGAACACCGATGCCCGTCGGTCCCAGCATTTTGTGCCCCGAGAACGCGTAGAAGTCCGCCCCCATGGCGGCCACATCCAGGGCCAAGTGAGGGGCGCCCTGGGCACCGTCGAGGAGGACGAGGGCTCCCGCCTCGTGCGACCGCCGGACGAGCTCGCTCACGGGGTTGATGGTTCCGAGGACATTCGAGACGTGGGCCACGGCCACCAGCCTGGTTCGGGGAGAGAGAAGCCGCCCGAACGTCTCCATGTCGAGGAAGCCTTCGCCGATCACCGGCACCGCCTTCAGGATGGCGCCGCGATCCCGGCAGACCATCTGCCACGGAATCAGGTTCGAGTGGTGCTCCATTTCCGTGACGATGATCTCGTCCCCGGACTGAAGCGTCCGCCCCACGCACTGGGCAACCAGATTGATCGCCTCCGTGGTGCCGCGCGTGAAGATGATCTCCTCGCGAAAGCGGGCGCCCACGAACGCCCGCACCGCATCGCGCCCGCCTTCGTAGAGCTCAGTCGCCTCTTCGCCCAGGGTGTGGATGGACCGATGGACGTTGGCGTGGCTTCGCTCATAGTACCCACTCACCGCCTCGATGACCTGGCGCGGCTTCTGGCTCGAGGCCGCCGAGTCGAGATAGTCGAGCCGTGATCCGTTCACCACTCGCTGGAGGATCGGAAAATCCGCGCGGCAACCTTCGCCCACGCTGCTCATCGCGCCACCTCCTTGCCGTTGAGGGCGCCCTGGAGCACGCTCAGGGGCAGCGTGACGCACTTGATCCTCGACGCCCGTACGTCCGCCTCCAACCGCTCGAGCAGGTCGCCCGTGGTCAGCCGCGAGGCCAGATCGAGAGGCTGGCCGATTGCGCGCTCGAGCAGCACGTCGGCGGAGGCGACGCAGATCGCGCAGCTGTCTCCGCGATGACGGGCGTCGGCGAGCCGTCCGTCCGCGATCCGGCACTCGATGCGGATCCTGTCGCCACAGAGCGGGTTCACGTCTTCGAAGGCGGCGTCGGGACGCTCCAGACTGCCCTGATACCGCGGATGCCTGAACCGCTCGCGAATGAGATCGCTGTAGACCACGTGCCTATTCCGGCAGCTCGCCGCGGGCCGCGCTCTGGCGATACGGAGGAAAGCGCCAGGCGCTGTCCCGAGACAGGAGCCCGCCATGGCCGAGCCCGGCCAGCTCGGCGATCCTGATCTCCTCGCCCGCGAGCATGCGCGGCAGCACGAGGTCGAAGGCGGTGGCCTGGGAGAACATACCGCAGGCCGGCATGCCGAGGACGGGCCGCCCGTGCCAGCGGGCAAGCCACAACAGGCTGCCCGGATGTGCGGGTACTCCGTGACGGATCATCTGGCCGCCGGCGAGGCGGAGGCCCTCGAAGATCGAATCGAGCGGATCGAGCGAAGCGGCGCCCGCCGCGATCAGGATATCCGCCCCTTCGCCGGCCAGAGAGGCGAGCGCCTCCGCCACCGCCGCCGCGTCGTCGTCGCAATAGCGCACCGGGAGGAGACTCGACCCGAACCAGTCGACCTTCTCGGTGAGCGCCGCCTCGAAACGGGTCCGCTGCTTGGCTTCGAGATTCGAGCGGGTCAGGGCTCCGATCTTCCGCGCCTCGAAGGCCTTCACGGTCAGAAGGCCACCGGCTGCCCACGCCCGCTCCTCTGCGCGCTTGACCAATGACTCGGCGATAGCCAGAGGCGAGATCTTGGCGCGGGCCACGGCCTCCCCAGCTTCCACAGGCTGGAGATCATAGAGCGTGAAGACGGCCATGCCCTCTTGGGTATTGACCTGGGCCAGCGCGTCCTTCCTGATCTGCAGGAGGCCACGCCGCGTGGCCGAGAGCGTCCACTGCCCGCCGTGATAGCCCTTGACGGTGACCCCATCGCCTGCCGACGCCTGGGACAGCCGGGCGCCCGCCGGCTCTTCGTGGAGATCGCCGGGCTCCAGTTCGAGGAGGTGAAGCTCCTCCCATGACAACGTCAAGAGCCGCGCCGCGGCTGCTGCGTCGAGCACCTCCCCCTTCTCCACGGCCACCTTGCGGTCCCCGTCGCGAACGTCGTGGCAGATCACGCGCCCTTCGAGGGCCGCCACCGTTGCTCCGTCCCGCCTGAGCGCGATGGCTTTCACTTGAGCCCTCGCCTGACCTTCTCGCTGATCGGCATGCCCGTCGCGCCGCGCTGGACGGCGAGAATCTCGGCCAGGACGGCCAAGGCGATTTCCGGCGCCGACTGAGCACCCAGGTCGAGACCGATGGGCACGTGCACCCGGCTGAGCGCGTCCTCGCCGACCCCGTCCTCCCGGAGAAGATCGAGGATGGCCCTGCCCCGGCGGCTCGAACCCAAGAGCCCGACATAGCCCACGGGCGTGGCCAGAGCGTGACGGAGCACGGGCAGGTCGTATTTGTAGTCGTGGGCCACCAGCACCAACGCCGTCGAGGCGACCAGCGGCACGCCCTTGATCAGATCGGAGGGAATGCCGATCTTGAGATCGTCCACGTCGGGAAACCGCTCGTGCGTGGCGAAGCGCGGCCGGCCGTCCACCACGATGGTCTTGAAGCCCAGCACCCGGGCGAGGGTCACCATGGGCATGGCCACGTGTCCGGCGCCCACCACGAGGAGAATGGACGCGGGCACGAAGACCTCGGCGAAGACGCGCACGCCTTCGACGGTCAGCGTCCCGGATTTCCCCGCCCTGATCGCGCCTTCGGCGGCGGCGACGGCTGCGGCATCGAGCGCGGCCACGCCGAGCGAGCCCCCGCGAAGCCCACTGTCGAAGACCAGCATCTTGGCGCCGTCGGTGGATCCTTCGAGACGGGTGAGTACTGCCCCGCGTCCTCCGGCGTCCGCGTGGGCCTTGAGACGCTCGTAGATGGCCAGCGTGGCGTCGTCCGGCTTCTCCAGGTCCACGGGCTCCACGAAGACCTCGATGGTGCCCCCGCACGTCAGGCCGATCTCCCATGCCTCCTCGTCACCCAGATCGAGCTGGAGCAGGCGCGGCTTGTGGGCGGACAGCACGGAGGCTGCCTCTTCGATCACCTGGGCGTCGACGCATCCCCCGATGGTGACCGAGCCGAGGACGCGTCCACCTTCGCCCACCAGCATCTTCGCGCCTTCCTTGCGGGGCGTCGTCCCGCGCGTATTGACGAGCGTGGCCAGAGCCACTCTGCCTTCAGCGTTGCGCAGCCGGTCCAGGTGCTCGAAGAGCTCGCTCATGGCTTATCGCAGGGTCAGGTGCGTCGCGAGCTCGCGGAGGCTCGACAGGTTGTGGGCGGCGGCGAAGTGGTCGACCAGAGGCAGGGCGGCGGCCATGCCGCGGGTCAGCGGCTCGTACGAGGGATTGCCGAGGAGCGGATTGAGCCAGAGCACCCGCCCCGCCCGACGCTTGAGCGTGAGCATCTCCTGGGCGAGAACGTCCGGCTCGCCCGTGTCCCAGCCGTCCGAGAGAATGAGCACGATAGTCCTCCGGTCCACCAGGCGTCCCCACTCCTGGTTGAAGTCCCGTACGGCCTCGCCGATCCGCGTGCCGCCCGACCAGTCGCGCACTTCGGTGAGGCGTCTGAGCGCCCCCTTGTAGGACGGTCCGCGAAGCAGATCGGATACACGGGTCAAGCGCGTGGCGAACGTGAAAGTCTCCACGCGACCAAAGACGTTCTGGAGCGCGTAGAGGAACTGGAGCAGGAAGCGGCTATAGAGGTCCATGGAGCCCGAGACGTCACAGAGGAGGACCAGGCGCACCTTCCGCCGGCGCCGGGCCCGCCGCCGGAGCTCGATGATCTCTCCCTTCATGAGGTTCGCCCGCATGCTTCGCCGGAGATCCACGATCCCGCCGCGACGGGTCGGTTTGCGGCGCCGGCTCACCCGCCGAGCCAGCCGCTTGGCGATCAGCACGGTCAGCCGGGCAACTTCGTCGAGCTGTTCGGCGGGAAAGGTCGAGAAGTCCTGCTCCATCAAGACTTCACGATTCGACAGTCCCGGCACTTCGAGAGGCTCGTCGTCCGAGCCCTCGCCCTCGTCCCAGTCGTCGAGGGCGATCTGCGCCTGCTTCTCCTGCCCCGCGTCGGGAGGATTTCCACCGTGCTCGTTGTCGGGGAGCGTGGGCGGGGTCAGGGAGACCAGCCCGTCCAGCCCCTGGCCGTCCTCCGCCTGGAATTTCCAGAACGACTCGAAGCAGCGATCGAAGGCCGGCTGCTCTTCCATCCGGCTCACGAGCACCGTACGGAGGGCAAGGTAGACCTCGTCGCGGTCCATCAGATCCACGACCTCCAGCGCGCGCACGGCGTCCATCAGCTCCGGCGTCGTCACCGGCAATCCGGAGGCGCGGAGCACGCTGCCGAAGGCCAGCATGGCGCGCGTGAGATCGCGGGGCGACGGCATCGCGCCTCAGCTCTGGGCGGCGACAAAGCGGCCGATGCCGCCGGAGGCCAGCTCCCGCTTGAGGCGCTTCACATCGTCGGCGTCTTTCACCACGCACCCCAGCGTCTCGGCCACGAGCTCCTCGTCGAGATGGTCAGCGTGCAAGGAAGACAGGGCCTGCGCCCAGTCGAGGGTCTCAGCGACGCCGGGCACCTTGGCGAGGCGGATGGTGCGCACGGTTTCCATGAAGCGCGAGATTTCCCGCGCCAGCCGCTCGTTCACGCCCGGGACCTTGCGGGTCACGATACGCACTTCCTTCTCGAAGCCCGGGAAGTCGATCCACATGTAGAGACAGCGGCGGCGAAGCGCGTCCGAGAGCTCGCGCACCCGGTTCGAGGTCAGGATGACGTAGGGGGGCTGGGTCGCCTTGATGGTGCCGACCTCGGGAATGGTGACCTGGAAGTCGGAGAGAACTTCGAGCAGGAAGGCCTCGAACTCTTCGTCCGCCCGGTCGATCTCGTCGATCAGGAGCACAGGCGGAGCGCCGGGCTCACTGATCGCCTGGAGCAGGGGGCGCCGAATGAGAAAGGGTGGCGAGAAGATCGCCGCCTCCTTCTCTGAGGTGCTATGGGTCGTGCTCTCCTCGAGCTTGATGTGCAGGAGCTGCTTGGGGTAGTTCCACTCGTAGAGGGCCTGGGAGGCGTCCAGCCCTTCGTAGCACTGCAGGCGTATGAGATTCGTCCCGAGCATCGTGGCCATCACCTTGGCGATCTCGGTCTTGCCCACGCCCGCGTGCCCCTCGATGAGGAGAGGCTTCTTGAGGGTCATGGCCAGATGGACCGACATGGCGATGGCGGGGTCCGTCACGTAGTCTGCCGTCTCCATCATCTCCTGGATCTTCTTGATCTCGGCTCTCATGGTCCTCTCAGTTTACCGCGAATTGCCAGGAGCGCTGAGCCTCTCGTAATCCTCGGGCGTGTCGAGGTCACTTGGCATGGGACGGGCCACCTCGACGACAGTGAGACGGCTGGAATCTCTTTCGACCACGGCGCGCGCTCCTCGATCACCGGAAAGTGCCGCCAGCTCCGGGAATACCGCCGTGGCGAAGATCACGGGATTGCCCAGACCGTCGCTATAGCGAGGGGCGGCGATGCTCTTGCCTGGGAGCGCGTCACGCAGTTTTCTGATGACGTCGACCGCGATGCCCGGCTGATCGCCCAGAGCGATGAGTGCGGCCGTGGTGTCGGCGGAGAGCGCGTGGACGCCGGCGCTGACCGAGGAGCCTTGCCCCGCCTCCGGGGTGGGATTCACCACGAACCGCACGCGCAGCCCGTCGAGCGCTCTTTCGAGGGCATCGTGCTGAGGGCCGACGACGACGAGGATCTCGTCCATGTCCGCCGCCACGAGGCGCTCCAGGGTATGGCGAATGACGGGCTTGCCCCGAAGGTCGAGCAAAAGCTTGGGTGTCCCCATCCGCCGCGAGAGGCCGGCGGCAAGCACGATGGCCGCGATCACGAAGGCATCCAAACAAAAGGCCCCGCGGAAGCAAATCCGCGGGGCCCGGAAGAATCGTCTCCCGTCACTTCTTGGCGGCCGCCGCCTCGATGGCCCGCTTGGAGAAGACCTTGAGCAGGTGCTTCTTGTACTCCTCGGAGCCCTGGAGGTCGGGCTGGACATCGACGCCATCCGCGCCCTTCTCCGCCGCCGCCTGGATCGATGCCGCGTCGGCCGCCTTGCCCGCGATGGCAGCCTCGACGCCCTTCGCCCGCACGGCCTTGCTGCCCGCCCCCGTGATTCCTATGCTGGCTTTGGAGATCTTGCCGCCGTCCATCGTAAGCACCGCGGCCACGCCGACCACGGCGAAGCGTGAGGCCGGGTGGGGGAACTTCGCGTAGGCACTCTTGACGTTGGCCGGAGCCGCAGGAACACGAATTTCCGTTAGAATCTCGTCATCTGCAAGGGCTGTCGTCAGAAGTCCCTTGAAGAAATCGTCGGCCTTGATCGTCCGCTTGCCCTTCGGCCCCTCGGCGACCAGGTCCGCGCTGAGGGCAATCGCGGCGGCCGGCCAATCCGCCGCGGGGTCCGCGTGGGCCAAGCTGCCGCCGATGGTGCCCATGTTCCGCACCATCGGGTCGCCGATATGACCCGCGACCTCAGGGAGGAGCGGACACTTGCTCTTGAGGAGCGCCGAGCTCTCGATGGCGTAGTGAGTGGTCATCGCGCCGATGACGAGCGTGCCGCCTTCTTCCTTGACTCCGCTGAGGCCGGCGACCTTCCCGATGTCGATGAGGTGCTTGGGCTGGGCCAGCCGGAGCTTCATGGCGGGGAGCAGGCTGTGGCCGCCGGCGAGGAGCTTCGCCTCGTCCTTGTACTTGCCGAGGAGGTCGAGCGCCTCCTTAACCGTCGAAGCCTTGTGGTACTCGAACTGGGCTGGATACATGGGCGTCTCCCTTACTTCTTCGATTTGGCGGCCTGGAGGGTCATCCAGACCCGCTCAGGCGTGAGCGGCATCGTTTCGATGTGATCCACACCGAGTCCGGACAGCGCGTCCACGACAGCGTTCATCACCGCGGGGGTGGAGGCAATGGTGCCGGTCTCCCCCGCCCCCTTGATGCCGAGGGGATTCACCGGTGTCGGAGTCTCGGTGCGATCGGTCTCGTACATCGGGAGCATGTCCGCCTTGGGGATGGCGTAGTCCATCATGCTGCCCGTCACCAGCTGGCCCGACTGGTCATCGTATACCGCACCCTCCCAGAGGGCCTGGGCCACGCCCTGGGCGATGCCACCGTGCACCATGCCGTCGACGATCATGGGACTGATCACGTTGCCCACGTCGTCCACGGCCACGTAGCGCACGATGTCGACGTGGCCGGTGTCGGGATCGATTTCGACCACGCAGGCATGGGCTCCGAAGGGAAAGCAGAAGTTCGACGGGTCGTAGAAGCTCGTCTCCTCGAGGCCAGGCTCGAGGCCTTCGGGGTAGTTGTGCGGGACGTAGGCGGTCAGGGCGACGGCGCCGAATGGCACCGCCTTGCCCGGAGCCCCCCGCACCTGGAATTGGCCGCCGACATACTCGATGTCGTTGGCCGAGGCCTCGAGCAGGTGTGCCGCGATCTTCTTACCCTTTTCCTTGATCTTGTCGACGGACATGTGTAGCGCCGTACCACCCACGGAGGCGGAGCGGCTGCCGTAGGTGCCCATACCGAACGGAATAATGCCGGTATCGCCGTGCACGACCTCGACCTGATCCATGGGAATCTGGAGCTCGTCTGCCACCAGCTGCGCAAAAGTGGTCTCGTGTCCCTGCCCGTGCGAATGCGAGCCCGTGTATACCGTCACCCCTCCGGTCGGGTGCACGCGCACCTTGCCCGACTCGTAGAGTCCCGCCCCGGCGCCGAGGGCACCCACGAGCTTTGACGGCGCAATGGAGCACGCCTCGATGTAAGTGGAGAAGCCGACGCCGAGGTAACGTCCCTGCTTCCGCGCCTCCGTCTGCTCGGCCCGGAACCTCTTGTAGTCGAACATCTGGAGGAGGCGGTCGAACGCTTTCGCGTAGTCCCCGCTGTCGTAGGACACCGCCACGTGGGTCTGATACGCGCCCGAGAACTTCGGAATGAAGTTCTTCTTCCGCACGTCGGCGGGGTCCATCTTGAGGGCGGCCGCGGCGGCGTCGATCATGCGCTCGACCACGTAGCAGGCCTCGGGCCGGCCCGCGCCCCGATAGGCATCGACGGCGGTAGTGTTGGTAAAGACGCCGGTCACCTCACACTTGATAGCGCCCATGACGTAGACACCGTTCAGGAGCGTGCCATAGAGAAAGGTCGGTACGGCGGGCCCGAAGGTCGAGAGGTAGGCTCCCAGATTCGCGGTGGTCTTGACGTGGAGACCCAGGATCTTGCCGTCCTTGGACATGGCCATGGCCGCATCCGTGATGTGGTCGCGCCCGTGGGCGTCCGTAAGATATGCCTCGCGACGGGTCGCCGTCCACCGCACGGGCCGCTTGATCTGGCGGGTCGCCCACGAGCAGACGACCTCTTCGTTGTAGAGGAAGATCTTGGAGCCGAAGCCGCCGCCCACATCGGGGGCGATCACCCGCACCTTGTGCTCGGGGATACCGAGGACGAACGCGCACATCAGAAGCCGATGCACGTGGGGGTTCTGGGAGGTGACCCAGAGCGTCAGGTCGCCCGTGGCGTCCTCGTAGCGCGCCACGCAAGCCCGCGGCTCCATCGCGTTGGCCACGAGGCGCTGGTTCACGATGCGCTTCTTCACGACGACGTCGGCGCTCTTGAAGGCCGCGTCCACGTCGCCGCCTCCGAGCTCCCACTTGAAGGCGACATTCCCCGGGGCGCCCGCGTGGACCTGCGCGGCGCTCGGCTGGGTCGCGCGGTCGGTCGCGGTCACCGACGGCAGCGGCTCCCATTGCACGGCCACGAGCTCGGCCGCGTCGAGCGCGGCGTCCTGGCTGTCCGCGATCACCACCGCGACCGGGTCGCCCACGTGGCGGGCCACGTCGGAGCTCAAGGGCATATGGGGGACCATGGCGAGGTCCTGCACCACGCCGGGGATGTTCTTGTCCTTGCGGAGATCCCATCCGCAGGGCAGCGAATTCACGCCGGTCATGTCCTTGCCGGTGAAGACGGCCACCACGCCCGGGTACGCGCGCGCCTTCGCCGTGTCTATCGTGCCGATCCGCGCGTGCGAGTGCGGGCTCCTGACGAACGCGGCATAGGTCATGCCGGGGAGCTTGAGGTCGTCGGTGTAATTGCCCTTTCCTGTGATGAAGCGCGGATCCTCGCGCCGCTTGACGCTGGCGCCCAGCAGCCTTGCTGTGGCCATAGCCGCGCCCCTACTTCCCCGCCATTTGCTCGGCGGCGTACTGGATGGCTTTGACGATATTGTGATAGCCCGTGCACCGGCAGAGATTGCCCTCGAGCTGGTGCCGGATCTGCTCCTCGGTCGGCTTCGGATAGCGCTCGATCATCTGCGCGGCGGACATGATCATGCCCGGCGTGCAGAAGCCGCACTGCAGGCCATGCTTTTCCCAGAAGCCGTCCTGGATCGGATGGAGCTTGCCGTCCGTGGCCATGCCCTCGATGGTCTTGATCTGCGCGCCCTCCGCCTGCACGGCGAGCATGGTGCAGGACTTCACCGCCTGGCCGTTGAGGTGGATGGTACAGGCGCCGCACTGGCTCGTGTCGCAGCCCACGTGCGTGCCGGTGAGGCCGGCCAGCTCGCGGATGAAGTGAACGAGGAGCAGTCGTGGCTCGACCTCGTGGGTATGCTTGACGCCGTTGATGGTGATGCTCACGGACGTTTTCACCGCGCGTACCTCCTCGGAAGTCTGGATGCGGATCGATGAATGCCGCCTCACCGTCGAGGGGACGAGGCCGGCGAAAGCGAGACAAACCTTAGTCCCCGGGCCCGGGGATGTCAAGCCTCCGCATCGCATCAAAATTCCGGTTACCGAGCAGGAGGTCGTACATCCGAAGTCACGGTTACCAACTCCGAGCCGAGGGAGGGGCCTGGCAGGCCACCGGATGCATCGGGCCCCAGCGGCTCCACCCCTTCGTGCCGGAACTGCTCCCCTCGAACCGGTGGACCTCCGCGGTGATGAGCTCGAAGCACCGGTCCATGATCCGGTGGACGTCCTCGGGATCGAGCTTCTCGGCCATCGGCGTGAAACCGGCCGGGTCGGTGAAGAGCACCGTCACCTGCCTGCGCTCGCCCTCGAGGGCGGAGCGGCTGGTCAGGATCTTCTCGGCGAGATGCTTGGGCGTATAGGACGCCGGCCGCGCCTCGAAGCCGCCGGCGCCGGCGAGACCATCGGGGATGCCGATGCAGGCCCGGCCCGAACGAGGCGGTGACCGCACTCTAGGCAGAACTTGGCGCCCGGCGGCAGCTCGGTCCCGCACTGGGGGCAGGCGGCGGCGAACTGGTGCCCGCACTCGAGGCAGAACTTCGCTCGCTCGGGGTTATCGTGCCGGCAGGCGGGGGCAAATCATGAACCGAGGAGGCGACGACCGTCGGCGCGCGCCTGATCGAGTACTTCGCGCACCGGAAGCCCCTTGGCGCGTGCGATCTTGCGGATCTCATCGAACTCAGGTGTGGCCGTGACGACGCGACCGGCAAGCCGCGAGACCTTGAACGGCACGGGCCCGTAAGCGGTCGTCATCGTGACCATCTCCCGGGCGAGCCGTTCCCGTTGGTAAGCCGTCCAGCGGACGCCGATGGTCGGCGACTCCTCGAAGAGCACGCGCGAGAGCTCGGTCACCTTGTCTGGCGTGCAGAGCGCCGTGAGCAGCGTGCCGGGCCGGCTCTTCTTCATCACCACCGGGGTCAGGTAGACGTCGAGGGCGCCCGAATCGAAGAGCCGCTCCATCACGGCTTCCCAGAGCTGGGGCTGCATGTCATCGACCGTGGTCTCGACCTGCATGATGGTCTCGCGCCCGCCGGAGTCGGCGGCGCGTCCCACGAAGACGCGGAGTACGTTTGGCGCCTCGAGGTCCATGTCGCCCGCCCCGTAGCCGACGGCCTCGACGGTCATGGCGGGCATGGTCCCGGCCGAGGCCGAGAGCGTGGTGAGGATGGCCGCGCCCGTCGGCGTCACCAGCTCGCGCTTGACGCCGGTGTCTACCACCGGGAAGCCCTTGAGGAGCTCCGCTGTCCCGGGCCCGGGTATGGGAATCTTTCCGTGCGCGCCCGTCACGAAGCCGCCACCCACCGGCAAGGCCGAGCAATGCACCGCCTCGATGCCGAGCAGATGGAGGCCGATGCAGGCGCCCGTCACGTCCACGATAGCGTCGACGGCGCCGACATCGTGGAAGTGGACCTGGTCCACGGTGGTCCCGTGCACGCGTGCCTCGGCCTCGGCCAGCCTCGTGAAGATGCGCGCGGCATTGGCCTTGACGGCGGCGTCGAGTCCGCTGGCGGCGATCAGCCCAAGGATGGACCCCAGGTTTCGGTCAGGATGCTCGTGGCGCCCATGAGGCTCGCCGTGCGCATGGCCCGAATCTCCATGCGTGTGATCGTGATCATGCACGTGGACATCCACCTTGGTCGCCCGGAACACGCCCTCGAGCTCGTTGCGGAGCGCTTCGAAGGGCACGCCCGCATCCACGAGCGCCCCCATGACCATGTCACCCGCGGCCCCGCTGGGACAGTCGAAATAGGCGAGGCGCACGGTCAGCGGATCTTGCTCGCGAGCTTATTGATCTGATTGGCCTGGGCGGCGGCGCCGTAGCCATTGTCGATGTTGACCACGGAAACCCCCGGGGCGCAGGAGTTGAGCATGGCCAGGAGCGCCGTCACGCCGCCGAATGAGGCGCCGTAGCCGATGCTCGTGGGCACGGCGATGACCGGTCTGTCCACGAGGCCGCCGACCACACTCGGCAGCGCACCCTCCATTCCCGCCACCGCGATGATCGCGTTGGCCTCGTTGAGCCGGTCGAGATGCGGGACCAGGCGGTGGAGGCCCGCCACCCCGCAGTCGAAGACGCGCTCCACCCGGTTGCCCATGGTCTCCGCCGTCACCGCCGCCTCTTCGGCCACCGGCATGTCCGACGTGCCCGCGCTCACGACGACGATCAATCCCAGGCCCTCTTGCCTCCGCGGCTTGACCACGACGACTCTCGCCTCCGCGTGCACCTCGACCGGTAGGCCGCTGGCTTCGAGGGCGGCGATGACGGCGGCATCGGCGCGGGTGGCGAGGATATTGTCGTGAGCCTCGGCCAGCCTGCGGACGATGGCGACGACCTGAGCGGGAGTCTTGCCCTGGCAGAACACTGCCTCGGGGACGCCGTGACGGAGGGAGCGATGGAGATCCACACGCGCAAAGCGCAAGTCATCGACGGGCATGTCGCGCAGCCGTGCCAGCGCCTGCTCCGGCGCGAGGGCGCCCGCGGCGACCGCCTCGAGGAGCTGCTTTACCTTTTCGCGATCCACTTGAGCGCCTCGTTCGCGCTGCCGCTCCGGAAGCCCTGCAGATCGAGGGTCACGTAAAGGTAGCCCAGTTCGCGAAACCGCCTGACCACCGCCTCGTGCCGACCGTCTTCGAAGAGCCGCGCCATCTCCTCGGGCGGCAGCTCGAGCCGGGCCAGCTTGTCATGGTGCCGCACGCGGAATTGGCGGAAGCCCAGGCTCCGCACGAAGGCTTCGGCCGCGTCGATGAGCCGGAGCTTCTCCGGCGTGATGGTCTCGCCGTATTGAAAGCGCGAGGACAGGCATGCGAACGACGGCTTGTCCCAGGTGGGCAAGCCGAGATCGCGGGAAAGCGCGCGTATCTCGGCCTTCCACAGCTCGGCCTCGATCATGGGCGCCCGCACTCCCGCCGCCTTGGCCGCCTGCATCCCCGGGCGGTGATCGCCCAGGTCGTCCATGTTCGCGCCATAGACCATCTGCGCCTCGCCCTGCTCTCGCGCGAGGGGGCCGAGGCGGGCGAACAGCTCTTCCTTGCAGAAGTAGCAGCGGTTGGGCGAATTCAAGGCGTACTGGGGATTGTCCAATTCACGGGTCTGGACGATCCGGTGGGGAAGTCCGAGGAGGGCGGCGAGGCGGCGCGACTCCTCGAGCTCGGCCGCGGGATAGGTCTCGGAGTCCGCGGTCACGAGCACCGCGCGTTCCCCGACGGCGTCTTTGGCGGCGCGGGCGAGGAACGTCGAGTCCACGCCACCAGAGAACGCGACGAGGACGCTTCCCATCTCGCGGAGAATGCCCACGAGTCGTTCGTACTTCGCCTCGGGCGCGGGATCAGACATGGCTAGCCGATCACGGAGCCGGCGAGGCCGGCGAGGGGCGCCATGGGCCGCGCGCCCACGTGCGATATGACTTCGGCCGCCGCCAGCGAGCCCAGCCGCCCACAGGTGGCGAGGTCGAAGCCGCGACTCAGGCCGTACAGCACACCGGACGCATAGAGGTCGCCGGCCCCCGTCGTGTCGACCACGCCCCCCTTGACCGGATGGGCGTCGATCGTATGCGTCTCGCCGTTGCCCACCAGCACCGAGCCCTTGGCGCTGCGAGTCAGGGCGGCGACCTCGCAGTGGCCCAGCACCTGCTGGAGGGCCGCGTCGAAGCCGGAGACCTGGTAGAGCGCGCAGATCTCCGCCTCGTTGGCGAAGAGGATGTCGACGTGGTGCTGGACCAGGTCGAGGAATGCGCTCCGGTGCCGATCGACGCAGAAGGGATCGGACAGGGTGAGCGCCACCTTCCGTCCTGCCGCGTGCGCCAGCGTCGCGGCCGCGCGGAAAGCCTCTTGGGCGGCGGATGGATCGAAGAGATAGCCCTCGAGGTAGATGATCCTGGCCCGGGCGATCAGCCGCACGCTGATGTCGGCCTTGCCAAGGTGAACCGAGGCCCCGAGAAAAGTGCCCATGGTCCTTTGGGCGTCCGGGGTGACGAGGATGAGGCAGCGACCGGTGGCCGGCCCCTCCGTGGCGCTCGGGGTGTCGTAGAGCACTCCGGTCGAGCGCAGGTCGTGCCCGAAGACCTCCCCGAGCTGATCATTGCGGACCTTGCCCACGTATTGCGCCCGCCCGCCGAAGGAGGCCACGCCGACGATGGTATTGGCGGCCGAGCCTCCGGAGATCTCCACGCCGGGACCGGTGGCCTCATAGAGCTCGCGCGCCCGAGCCTCGTCGATCAGGCTCATCGTCCCCTTCACCAGCCCGAGACCGCTGACCATCTCGTCGGAGGCGTGGCTCAGCACGTCCACGAGCGCATTGCCGATGCCCAGGACGTCGAGCTCGGCCGGGTCAGCCACGGCGGCGAGCTCCGGCCTTCGGTGGGAAATGGCGGTCGAGGAGCAGGGCCAGCTTCTTGCGCGTTCGTGGCGGGAAGGCGCTCGGATCCGTGATGACCGCGCTCCTGAGCGCCTCCGGGCAGCCCTGCCCGCACGACTCTGGCACGAGCGGGATCACGCGGCGAAGCACTTCCTTGGCCGTCGAGACGTTCTTCATGAGGTTCGCCACCACGGCTTCGACCGTCACCGCGTCGTGCTCCTCGTGCCACACGTCATAGTCGGTGACGAGGGCGAGGGTGGCATAGCACAGCTCGGCCTCGCGGGCGAGCTTGGCCTCGGGCATGTTCGTCATGCCGATCACCGAGACACCCCAACGTCGATAGATCTCGGACTCGCCCTTGGTCGAGAACTGGGGGCCTTCGATGCAGATATATGTCCCGCCCCTGTGCACCCGCGCGCCCACGTCCTTGCCCGCCTTGGCCAGCACCGTCGCGACCCCCGCGCACACGGGGTGCGCCATGCCCACGTGCGCCACGATCCCCTCGCCGAAGAAGGTCCCGATACGGCGCCTGGTGTGATCGTAGAACTGATCGGGCACCACGAGCTCCAGCGGGTGGATGTCTTCCTTCATGCTCCCGACCGCGCTGATGGACACGAGCGCGCGGGCGCCCAGCGCCTTCATCCCGTAGATATTCGCCCGGTAGTTGAGCTCGGAGGGAGTCACACGGTGTCCCCGGCCATGGCGAGGCAGGAAGATCACCCGCCGTCCGCCGAAGCGACCTGTGCAATACGCGTCCGAAGGATCGCCGAAGGGTGTCCTGACCTTGACCCAGCGGACATCCTCGAGACCTTCCATCTCGTAGAGTCCGCTGCCGCCGATCACGCCGACCGCCGGCTCAGCAGATTCCCTCTCCCCTCTGGGGAGAGGGTGGGGTGAGGGGCGAGGGGGCGAGGGGCGAGCCTGTTTCCCGCTCACGCCGCCTCCAGGACGCCACGTGTGCCGCGGGCATCGGCTTCGGTCACCCGGATCTTTGCGAAGCTACGGGCGGAGACGCCCGGACGCTCGAATCCCACCTCGACATAGTTGGCCGTCAGACCCGCTCGCCCGCCGCGCGAGGTGGGCTCGAGCACAAGGGCGTCCACGGTACGTCCGACAAGCCTTTGCCTGAAGGCGAGGTTCTTCTCAGTGCCGAGATCGCGCAACCGGCGGCTCCGCTCTCGGATCAGGGGGGCCGGCACGTGTCCGTCCATCCCCGCGGCTTCGGTTCCCTTGCGGTCCGAGTAGGCGAAGACATGGAGGTAGGTGAGCGGCAGCTCTCGCACGAGAGCCATGGTGGCCTCGAAGTCGCCGTCGGACTCTCCTGGATGGCCCACGATGATGTCCGCGCCAAGGCCGAGATCCGGGATGGCCGTGGCCAGCCTCTCCGCCAGCGCCCTGTACATCCGAATATTGTAGGGCCGGCGCATGAGGCGGAGCACGCGATCGCTGCCGCTCTGGAGCGGCAGGTGCTGATGAGCCACGACGGCCGGAAGGGAGGTGACGGCCTCAACGAGCTCCGGGGTGAAGTAGGCCGGCAGTACCGACCCGAGCCTGAGCCAGCGGAGCCCCTTGACGAGGGCGGCCTGGCCCACGAGGGCCGCGAGATTCGTCCTCGGATGGAGATCCCAACCATAGTGACCGATGTCCACGCCGGTCAGCGTCACCTCTCCGTAGCCCGACGCCACGAGGGCCTGGATCTGCCCGACCACGGCCGCCGGCGCCTGGCTTCTACTCCGGCCCCGCGCCGACGGGACGATGCAGAAGGCGCAGCGGTGTTGGCAACCGTCCTGAACCTTGACGAAGGCCCGCGAGCGTCCGCTCACGCTTCTCACCGGCACCGCGGGAATCTCACGGGCGTCCGCGATGGGCGCCACGTGCACCTCAGGGCGTTTCGTCGTGGCGAGAGAGGCCAGCAGCTCCGGCAGCCGGTATTTCTCCTGATTGCCCACGACGAGATCGACTCCGGTCATGCGGGCGAGGGTGTCGGGATCGGTCTGGGCGAGGCAGCCGGTGACGACCACTCGCGCCTCGGGACTCGCGCGGAGAATGCGGCGTATGACCTGTCGGTCGGAAAAATCGGCCTTGCTCGTCACCGTGCAGGTATTGACCACGTAGACCTGCGCCGCCTCGCCCGGCTCGACGGCGCGATAGCCCGCCTGCTCCACGAGGGCCCGCATCTCCTGCGACTCGACCTGATTCAGGCGGCAGCCGAGGGTGGCGAAGGCGACGGTGGGGCCGCTCATACCGGCACCGCCTCCTTGAGCTGGCCGCAGGCGGCGCCGATGTCCTCGCCCTTGCTCCAGCGAATCGTGGTCCGGATCCCCTCTTCGAGGAGCAGCGACTGGAAGGCCAGGATGCGCTGGAGGGGCGGGCGCTGGAAGCCCGAGCCGTCCCAGTCGTTGAAGGGGATGAGATTGACCTTGGATCGAATGCCCTTGAGGAGCCGAACCAGACGCCTCGCGTCTTCGGCGGAGTCGTTGATGCGGTCGAGCAGCACGTACTCGAAGGTGATGCGCTGGCGGAACGCTACGGGAAAACCGCGACAGGCCTCGAGCAGCTCCTCGATGGCGAAGCCCTTGTTGACCGGCATGATCCGGTTGCGGATCTGATTGCTCGTGGCGTGAAGCGAAATGGCCAAATTGACCTTGAGGTTCTCTTTGGCGAGGCGCTCGATGCCGCTCACGAGGCCCACCGTAGACACGGTGATCCGCCGCGGCGAGAACCCGAAGGCCTTCGGGTCGGTGAGTATACGCAGCGAGGTGATGGTCGCCGCGTAGTTGGCGAGCGGCTCGCCCATGCCCATGTAGACGATATGGGTGATGCGCGCCCCCCCTTCGAGTGTGCGTCGGGCCGCCAGGACCTGTCCCACGATCTCGCCGGCGGTCAGATTGCGCTCGAGCCCCATGGTACCCGTGAAGCAAAAGGCGCAGCCGAAGCCACAGCCGACCTGTGTCGACACGCAGAGGGTGAGCCGGTCGTCGTCGGGCATGAGCACCGACTGGATGCGGGCGCCGTCCCGGAGCCTGACCACGAGCTTCTGGCTGCCGTCCTGCGAGGGTGTCCTGCGTTCGACCTCCGGCAGTCCCACCTCGGCGCGCTCGCCGAGGATGGCCCGGAACGGGAGCGGCAGGTCGGACATGGCCGCGATCTCGGTGGCGCCCTTGGCGTAGAGCCACGAGGCGATCTGGCGCCCCCGGTAGCGCGGCGCGCCCAGAGACTCCGACAGGTCTTCGAGCTCCGCCGGCGTGAAATCGAGCAGATTCAATAGGGACATCGCCGTTGAAGGATAGCACAGGACCCGAGGGCGACAGCCGCGCGAGGGACGGCTCTCGATTGGAGGAGGTCCGATGGAAGGGCAGCCAGACGGGTGCTACCGTGTCAGCAATGCCCGCCGATCACGTAGCCCACCGGATCTTTCATAGAATCAACCAAGCGGAGACGGGACACATGCATGCACGAGAGATGGTCAGGCTTATCCGGTGGACAGTTGGTGCGGGTGCCGTGGCGCTCCTTCCCGCGGCCTCCGTCGCCCAGACGCCGAGCCCGCCGCCCAGCGGCTCGAATGTCGTGCTCAACGGCGGGCAGGAGGTCCCTCCGGCGAGCTCCAGCGCGACGGGCAGCGGTACGATAGCGGTTCTCATGGATCGATCCGTCAGCGGCTCGGTGACTACGACCGGGATAGCCGGGACGGCGGCTCACATTCACTTGGCGGCCCCGGGTCAGAACGGGCCCGTGATCGTTCCCCTGAACAAGACGGGTGACAATGTGTGGTCCGTCCCACCGGGCATCAGGCTCAATGACGCCCAGTACGAAGCCTTCAAGCTCGGGAATCTCTACGTCAACGTGCACAGCGCCAACAATCCGGCTGGAGAGATCCGCGGCCAGATAACACCCTAGCGGCCGGACGTCAGGCAGGGCACCTGGAAGCGCCTGGTCGACGGGGAAGTGGTCTTCTACCGCCTACTGGATCACCGCGTCCGCCCGCCCCAGGAGCGACGGTGGGATCGTCAACCCGAGCGCCTTGGCGGTCTTGAGGTTGATGACGAACTCGAACTTCGTGGGCTGCTCGATGGGCAGATCGGCAGGCTTGGCGCCCTTGAGAATCCTGTCCACATAGCTCGCGACGCGCCGGTCGAGATCCGCTTGATGCGCCCAGTAGGACATGAGGCCACCCGCCTCCGCATATGCCCGCGTACCGAACATGCCGGGCAGATGGCGTTTGATCGCGAGCTCTGCAAGTCGGGTTCGATGGAAGGCAGTCAGGGGATCGGCCAGGACCAGGACGGCCCCCGCCCGTTTCCTCGTCATCGCCTCGAACGCCCTCTCGAACTCCTCGGCACTGCGGGCCTCCACGATTTGAAGCTGTACGGCCAACGATCGGGCGGCGGCCTCCGCACCTTTCACAGCGAGCGGATGCCACGGATTATTTGGGTTCCACAAGACGGCGATTCGCATTGCCCGGGGAACCGCCTCCTTGAGGAGCTCGAGTTGTTTGCTGCTCAGGTCCGCACTCAGGGTGGTGGTGCCCGTGACGTTCCCGCCGGGTCGTCCGAGGCTGACCACGAGGCCCAGCTGAACAGGATCCGGAGTGTTCACCATGACGATCGGGATCGACGCCGTCGACCTCTTGGCCGCAAGAGTGGCCCCCGGCACGATCGCGACGATCACGTCAACCCTGAGGCGCACAAGGTCGGCCGCGAGATCATCGAACCGCTCCGTCTTCCCTTCTGCATTGCGCCACTCGACGGCGAGGTTCACTCCTTCGACGTACCCCAGTTCGCGCAGGCTTTGCTGCAAGGGTGCGGAGGAAAACGGCCCAGTAGAGGGCTCGGGAGACAGAACCCCGATCCGCCACACCTTCCCCGCTTGCTGCGCCCCGGCAACGAGCGGCGCGGCAAGGAGCACCGCGCCCGTGCCAGCGACGAACACGCGACGATCCATCAATGGGTCCCCTCGGAACGGAGCGTGGGGCAACCAGATCGGGTCCAAGCGGAGCCCTCCTTACAGGCTGGGCGGGAGTCTAGCAGAGGCAGCCGCACCGTCGGCGAGCAAGCGTGCAGGTGTAATCCCCAATCCCTGTGGGAGGGCAGTGGATAAGCCTGTGAGTGAATCGTCGTCCACCAAGAAATTCCGCGCACTAAGAGCAGATCGCTCAATCGGATGGCAGCGCGGCCCGGTCTACTTGAGCGTGGCGCCCTGGAGTGGCATCCACTGGTCGGTGCGCGGCGTCCAGGTGAGGCGGTCGCGGCTCGCGTAGATGTCCACCTGCTGGAGAAGGAAGACCCAGGTGGCGTTCTCGACCATGGCGCGCTGGAGGTCGCGGTAGATCTGTCGCCGCTTTCCCTGGTCCATGGTGCTGCGCCCGAGATCGAAGAGCGCATCGACTCGCTCGTTCTTGTAGTAGAGCCCCCGCCCCTTTGAGGACACCAGATTGTAGAGCTCGTCGGCGTCCTGCATGGGCCCGCCGAGGCCCAGGACATAGGCGTCCTGAAATTGCTTGGCCAGATAGCGTTTGAAGTAGGCGCCCCACTCGGCCACCTGCACCTTGGGCTTGAAGCCGGCCTTCTGCCACTGGCCGCCCAGGGCCTCGGCGATCTCCTTGTCGCCCTGATAGCGTCCCGCGGGCGACTCGAGGGTGATCTCGACGCCGTCTCGATATGCGGCTTCGGCAAGCAGCTTCCGTGCCCGCGCCGGGTCATAGGGATAGCCCTTGATGGACGCGTCGTAGCCGAACATCTGGGGTGTGAGCGGCCCCTCGAGCTTCCGGCCATTGCCCTCGAGGACATTCTTGATGATGGCGTCCACGTCCGTCGCGTAGTTCAGCGCCTGGCGCACCTTCACGTCGGACAAGGGCTTCTTCAAGGCATTGAGCCCGAGATAGATGATCCAGCTGCTCGGCACGCGCTGGACCCGGATACCCGGCGCGCGCTCGAGCTCACGCGCGAGGCTCGGGGGGCATGGTGGTGACCAGATCGACCTCGTTGTTGCGCAGCGCAGCCGCCCGCGTGAACAGCTCCGGGATGGGCTTGTAGACGATACGCTTGATCTTGGGCGCCCCCCGCCAGTGCCGGTCGAATGCCTCGACCACCATCCGGTCGTCCTTGATCAACTCCACGAAGCGGTATGGACCCGTCCCGAACGGTCTCAAGGCCATGCCCTGGTTTCCCTTCTCGGCGACGTATTTCGGAGGAACCATGGCGAAGTCCAGGAGCCGATTGATCAGAGGCGCGTAGGGCTGGCGCGTGACCAGGTTCACCGTGTAGTCGTCCACCACCTCCACGCGCACGATCTCGGCCACGTTGGCGCGATTGGGCGACTTCTGCTCCGGGTCGAGCACCCGCTGAAAGGTGAAGCGCCCGGCCTCGGCATTGAAGGGCTCGCCGTCGTGGAAGACGACGCCCCGGCGAAGCTTGAGCTGCCACGTGACGTCGTCGACCAGCCGCCACGACTCCGCGAGCTGGGGCACGATGCGGTTCTCGGCGTCACGGCCGACGAGCGAGTCGAACAGGCTCACCCCGACCATCGCCCTGAAGGATGCAAGGTTCATGGTCGGGTCGAGATTCTCGGGCGTCCACGGTATGGCCACGCGCAGCTCGCCCTGGGGCTGGGCGGGAGCGCCGGCCGGCATTAGCGCCAGCAGTACCGCGACGGCGAGGGTGAGAACCCGGGTCACGAGCGTGCTCCCCTGACCCCGTTGACTACCGCTTCGAGGCTCTCGTCGGGCACGGCGAGAGGCAGGACGCAGCCCGGCGCCACGATCACGCCGGTGCCGCCGCTCTGACGGATCGCATCCGCGACCTGAGCTGCCACCGCCGTCACGGGACCGTTCAACAACGTGTCCTTCTCGCTGAGCCCGCCCACGGCTGCCCCCCGGAAGCGCTGGAGCGCATCGCCAAGCGACGGCGCGGTGAGCCGGTCGTGCCAGTTGATCGAGGCCACCGGCAAGCCCGCCATCTGGTCGAAGTAGTTGTGCTGCCCGTGGACGTGGAGCATGGTGAAGAGGGGCCAGCCCTTGAGACTTTCGAGCACGCGGCGAGAGTAGGGCATGCCGAATCTCTCGTGGTCCCCTTCCGACATGACATCGCGGCTCGCGTCCTGCGAGGCGTAGAAGATACCGTCGGCCCCCGCCTCTGCGACGGCCCCGGCATAACGGATGACGGTCTCCGTGATCACGTCGAGCGCGCTCGTGACCGCTTCCGGATGATCGCGGAGATCCTGGGCCAGCCGCTCGCCGGCCAGCTTGCGCGCGATGGTGAGCGGCGCGAAGACGGTGTGGAGCACCGGCACATCGTCGCTGCGCCCGGCAAGGATAAGCCGGAGCGCCTCGAGCTCGCGTCCGAGCGCGCCCTGCCCCGGGTCGAGGGGCTTGAGCTTCGCCCAGTCCGAGACCTCACGGACGGCGTGCTGCGTGCAGGTCTTCGCTCCGTTCGGAGAGCCCTGATAGGCGACCCGGCACCCCCAGTCCTCGACGCAATAGACCCCGCTCGACATGACCTTGAGGAGATCGAGATCCCAGCGGCCCTGGAAGGCCAGCATGGCGTCGGCGAGGCCGCGCGCAGTGTGGTCCACGTCGGGAACGTGCCGCCAGAAGGAAACGGGCAGACGGTCCACTGCCTTACGGCCCAAGGTGGCCAGCACGCGCTCTCGCTTTGTCATAGGCAGCGGAGTCTATCATTTTTGCCACGGGGAACTTTCGCGGCGCGCTATGGTCTAACTGTGCGGGAAGGAGAGGCCGCCGATGTCCCTGCATTTCTCGAACGGCTGCGGGCGGGCGACACGCGGGCCTTCGAGGAGCTCGTGGCCACCCATCAGCACCGCGTCTTCGGCGTCGCTCTGCGCATGCTGGGCAGCGCCGCCGAAGCCGAGGAAATCGCGCAGGAGGCATTCCTCCGTGCTCACCGGAGTCTCCCGGAGTTCCGCGGCGACGCCAAGCTCTCGACCTGGCTGTACGCCATCGTATCGAGACTCTGCCTCAACCGCCTGGCCATGGGAGAGCGCAAGGCGGTGCGCCATGGCGAAGAGATCCTGCTCCGCGTGGCCGACCCGCACGGAGGGCCCGACGCGGGTGCCGAGCGCGGCGAGATGGAAGCCGCCCTCCATCGCGCCATCGCCGAGCTGGCCGAGGACCGCCGCGTCGTGGTGATACTCCGCGATCTCGAAGGACTGTCCTACGAGGAGATCGCGGCCGCCCTGGGGATCGAGCTCGGCACCGTCCGCTCGCGACTCCATCGGGCGCGCATGGATCTCAAGGACAAGATGGAGCGCTTTCTGCCATGACCTGCTCCGAGACGCGTGAGCTGCTCTCCGCATGGCTGGACCAGGCGCTGGATGCCCGGGAGCGCGAGGAGGTCGAGGTGCACCTGGCCGGCTGTTCCGACTGCCGCCGCGAGCTGGAAGGGCTCCGCTCGACCGTCTCACTTCTCTCCCGCGTCGAGCACGTTCGGGCCCCCGTGGGATTCGTGGACAAGGTAATGGGCGAGGTCTATCCCGCGCCGTGGTACCGGAGGCTCGGCCGGCTGGTGTTCCTGCCCCTATCGGTCAAGTTGCCTCTCGAGGCCGGAGCCATGGTGCTGATCGCGATTCTCGGCGTCTACCTGCTCCAGAGCACTCCCGAGATGAAGCATGCCGCCCGGCCTGATGCTCCAGCGGTGGCATCGCGTCCGGATGCGCCACCGGCCGCACCGCCAGCACCATTGCCGCAGGCTTCCCCCCGGCCTCCCTCCGGAGAGAGCGAGGCCAGGATCGAGAGCAGAGGAACGCCGGCGCCCCACAGGGGGCGCGAGCGCGCCCATGACGCCCCGCCCACGGATCAGGGTCAGGCGCTCTCCGAGATGAGGCCGGACCTCAAGAAGGAGGAGGCGCCCAAGACTGCGCCGCCCGCGGCAGAGCTCGAAAAGCCGGACGTGCCTGCGGCACGATCGCCCGCCCCGAGAGCCCTCGATTCCAGGGAGGGAAGTGCCGATCGAGCAGAGAAGGACAAGAAAAGCGCCCCGAGCTCCGCGCCCGCCGCTCCCTCCGTGATGTCGGCCAACCGGCAGGCCGCCGCGCCCATGGTCTCCGGGGTGCTGACGGTGAAGGATAGAACGCAGGCTGAGCGGGCTCTGGCCGACCTGATCACCCGGACGGGCGCCCGCGAGACTGGGAGACGTCAGGAGGGCAACGCCACGATCGTGGAGGTGGTTGTGCCCCAGGCGGGCTATGCGAACTTCACGCGGGAGCTTGGTGAGCTCGGCTCGGTACGGTTGGAAGGGCAGCCGGAGGCGGCGGCAGCTCTGGTTCGGCTCAGCGTTCGCATTTCTGAGTAGTCTCTCCACTGCGTAGAGTCCCTCGCCCTGCCCACTTTCCCCAGAGGGGATCCGGAACTTTTCTGGCGGGAGACGGTCTAAGCCTTCAGCTGCGCTCAATAGAGGGTGCACCAAGGAGGCTCTACTCATGATCAAGCGATCGATTGCTCTCACTCTGGCAGCGGCGTTGTGGTGTGGTCAGCTTGCGCACGCCGCTCCTCAGGCCATCACGCGAGAGGACCAGAAAGACGTGATGCTTACCATCTACAACGGCAACCTGGGGCTCGTGAAAGACACGCGGGAAGTCCGATTGGACGCGGGCATTCTGGCCGTCCAGTTCGCCGACGTGGCGGCCCTCATCGACCCGACTTCGGTACATCTCAAGTCCCTGACGGACCCGGCAGCCCTCAAGATCCTCGAGCAGAACTACGAATACGATCTCCTCACCTCGGCCAAGCTCCTGGAGAAGTACGTGGGCAAGAAGGTGCGACTGTATCAGCCCAACGGGACCTACCAGGACGCCACGCTCCTCTCGACCAATGGCCCCATTTACGAGATCAACGGCCAGATCCACATGGGCCACTCGGGCCAGGTCGTGCTCCCCGCCCTCCCGGACAACCTGGTCTCCAAGCCGACGCTGGTCTGGCTTCTGGGCAATGCCAAGGCGGCGGCCCAGCGTGTCGAAGCCTCGTACCTCACGGGCGGTATCAGCTGGAAGGCCGACTACGTCATGGTCATCAATGCCGCCGACACGCGCTCCGACCTCACGGGCTGGGTCACCATCGACAACAAGAGCGGCTCGACCTATTCGAACGCGGCCCTCAAGCTCGTGGCCGGCGACATCAATCGCGCCACGGACCGCCGCCGCGAGGGGCGGCTCATGGAAGTCGCGGCCAAGGCGCCGTCGGTGGACAACGCGGAGCGGGACTTCAAGTCCGAAGGCTTCTTCGAGTATCACCTGTACACCCTGGACGGCCGCACCACCGTCAAGGACAACCAGACCAAACAGCTCGCTCTCATGTCGGCTTCGGAAGTGCCGGTGGACAAGCACTTCATCTATTACGGCGCCGCGGACTACTACCGGACGCAGTACGGAGTGCCCTTGTCGAACCAGAAGGTCGGCGTCTACCTCGAGCTCGAGAACAGGAAGGAGAATCGCCTCGGCCTACCCATACCCAAGGGACGGGTGCGCGTGTACAAGGCGGACATCTCGGGCAGCCAGCAGCTCATTGGCGAGGACTGGGTGGACCACACACCCAAGGACGAGAAGATCAAGATCAAGATGGGCGACGCCTTCGACGTGGTCGGCCAGCGCACCCAGAAAGAGTGGAAGCGCATCGCCTCGAACCTCTACGAAGTGGAGTGGGACATCTCGCTGCGCAATCACAAAAAGGAAGCGGTCACGGTAGAGGTGGTCGAGCCCATGCCCGGCGACTGGGAAGTCCTTCGGGCCAGTCATCCGCACGAAAAGATTCAGGCCTTCACCGCACTGTGGAAGATTCCCGTGCCCAAGGACGGGGAGACCAGACTGACCTACCGAATCCGCGTGCGGTTCTGATGTTGGTCAGCGGCGAGTATGCCTCCCTGTACCGTGCCCATCGGGTTCGCGTGGGCCGCCGTCGCGTCGAGCGTGACGAGGGCTTCGCCGGCCGCGAAGGACTCGAGCCGCATCCCGATGAGCGTGGCCGCCGCGGGCATCGCAGTCTCTCCGCGCACTCTCCTTCTCGAGCGGCTCGTCTTCTTCTGCATCGTGCCCAAGAAGCATGTGGAGGCGTGGGTGACCAGGCCTTCGGGTCGACGGCCGCCATCGGGACGGGCCCGTGGAAATTCGTCGAGTGAAAGCGCGACCAGCTGATCCGTCTCGAGGCCTTCGATCAGCATTGGCGCGGTCGGCCTCCCTTCAAGCACCTCGTCTTCCGCGCCATTCCCGAGACGGCGACCCAGGTCGCGGAGATCAAGACGGGGGGCGTGGACATCATCCGCAACGTCTCCGCCGATCTGGTGGCGGAAGTGCTCGCGCTGCGTGAGAAGGACTTCGTCGAGGCGGCTCGCGCGATGGGGGCGAGCCCGATCCGCATGGTCCTGCGACACCTGCTGCCGAATACGTTCTCCTCCATCATCGTGATGTTCGCCCAAGCCATCCTGCAGGAGGCGGCCCTCTCCTTCCTCGGCGTGGGCACCGGAAGCGCTCATCCCACCTGGGGGCAGATGATCGCCCTCGGCCGCGACTTCGTGAGCGTGGCGTGGTGGCTGGCCACCTTTCCCGGACTGGCCATACTCCTCACAGTACTGGCCATCAATCTCGTGGGGGATCGGCTGCGCGACGCGCTGGATCCGCGCGTCCGCTGATCGCCGCGGCTACTTCGAGGGGGCGGGAGCGGGGGAGCCGAACGGGCTGTTCGGCTTGATCGTCACGCCTCGTCGCGCGAGCTCTTCGATGATGAGGGCGGCGCCCGCATTACCCTGCTGGGCCAGCTCGAGCGTACCCCTGGTGATGGTCTCGAACTGCCCACGAACTTGCTGGGCATGCCCGATGGCCGCCTCCTGGGCTGTTCTCACTGCCTGCAGTGTGCCTCGCTCCCTGATCTGCTGAAAGGTCTGGAAGGAAAGCCAGGCGACGAAGGCGAGGGTGAGGAGGGCCACGGCCCGCCACGGATCGGAATGCCTCTGCTCCGGTGGGCTTTCCGGCTCGTCGGCGGTCATCGGCGACCCTCGGGCGACGGCCCGGCCGGCGGCGGCGCCCCTTGCCCAGCGCCCATGTTGATGGTGATGCCCTGCTGGGTCAGGAGGGTCCTGAGCGCGTCGTCCTTGTTGCGAACGGCGAGATTGGCGATGGCGTTGACGATGTCCCGGTTCAGGACTTCGAGCTGATTCGTCTGCTGGATGTACTGGGCCCGAGCGCTCACCTCCGCCTGGAGGGAGCGGTTGCGCTCGAAGAGGACGATGTTCGTCAGGACGAGGATGATCGCGATGGCCGCGAGCAAGGTCACCCACCCATGCCAGCGCTTCGACGTCACCGGACGCGCTCCCGTCTCCGGAGTTGCATTGGCGCGAACACTAGCACGCCCGCGAGCACGGGGACAAGTGTGACTAGTGCACCAAGACCATATAGAGGTCCAGCAAGTTGGTATTGGTAGGCCCGGTGACTACGAGGTCTCCTGCTCCGCCGAGGACGGTATTCGAATCGTTCTCCGCGAGGCCGGCCTCGGGGTCGAAGCCCCGGACGCGGGCCCGGGCGACGCTCTCTGGATCCACCACGGCGCCCGCCGCCTCCGTCGGTCCGTCGCTGCCGTCGGTGCCGGCCGCGAGCGTGACGACATCGTCGAGGCCGTCCATGGCGAGCGCGGCCGTCAGGGCGAACTCCTGGCAGCGGCCGCCTTTGCCCCGGCCCCGGATCGTCACCGTCGTCTCACCCCCCGCGATCACGCAGGCGGGGGCCCTAACCGGACCGCGGCCGGCCCGGATCGCGCGCGCCAGCTCGACGAAGCGCCCGGCCACGTCTCGCGCCTCGCCCTCGAGGGCCCGTGTCAGCACGTGAGGGGTGAACCCGAGCTCGCGTGCCCGTGCGGCGGCGGCATTCACCACCAGCGCGTTGTTGCCGATGACGCTGTTCCTGACCCCTGCAAAGAGCGGGTCGCCCGGCTTGGGCGTCTCGGGCAGCTCTCCGCGGGCACCTTGCTCGAGCCTATGGACGATGGATCGCGGCGCCCGCTCGCGCAGGTTGAAGTGGTCGAGGATGTCGAGCGCCTCGGCGAAGGTGGACACGTCGGGAGTGGTCGGTCCGGAAGCGATGACGTCGAGTGGGTCGCCGACCACATCCGACAGGAGGAGGGCCTCCACGCGCGCGGGCGAGGCCGCGCGGGCGAGCTGGCCGCCCTTGAGGAGCGACGCATGCTTCCGGATGACATTGAGCTGGTTGATGGTGGCGCCGGCGGCGAGCAGCAGGCGCGTCATGGCCTGCTTGTCACCGAGGGTGATGGGGGGCACCGGCGCTGGGGTGAGCGCGGAGCCGCCGCCGGAGACGAGGACCAGCACGAGATCCTCGGCCCCCGCGGATCCTGCCAGCGCATGAATCGCTCGGGCCGCGGCCGCTCCCCGCTCGTCGGGCACGGGATGCCCGGCCTCCAGCAGCCGGATCCTCCGCGTGGGGACGGTGTAGCCGTCCTTCACCGCCACCACACCATCGGCAATCGCGTCGCCCCAGGCCTCCTCGACGGCGGCCGCCATGGCGCCCGACGCCTTGCCCGCACCCACGACGAGGACGCGCCCCCGTGCGGGCTTGTCTATGCCGGCGAGCACCTGCGTGACGAGCGGACGCACGTCTCCCGCAGCAAGCGCGGCATCGAAGATGGAGCGGGCGGACTCCCTGAGGGTCAAGTCCGGAGCATCAATGGGCCGAAGAGGGTCAGTGGGCCAGCTTTTGCAGCCGCCGTCCCGCCTCGATCAGCATGTCGTCGGTCTTGGGGAAGCAGAAGCGGATCTTGGTACGCCCGAGCTCCTTCGTCGAATAGAAGGACGACCCGGGTACCGTGGCCACGCCGATCTCCTTGACGAGGAACATGGCGAACTCGTGGTCATCGGCGCACTTGTATTCGGGCAGCCAGTGCGCGACGTCCGTCAGGATGTAGTAGGCCCCCCTCGGCTTGAAGGCTCTGAAGCCTGCCTCCTCGATCTTGGAGAAGAGCAGGTCGCGCCGCGCCTGATAGCTCTCGCGGAGATAGACATAGTAGGCATCGGGCAGGTTCAGGGCGGTGACGGCGGCTTCCTGCAGCGGGTGCGGCGCGCCCACCGTGATGAAGTCATGGGCCCGGCGTATCCCCAGCGAGAGCTCCGGGCTCGCCACGGCAAAGCCGACCCGCCAGCCCGTGACCGAATACGACTTCGAGATGCCGGAGATGGTGATGGTCCGCTCCGCCATGCCGGGCAGGGTGGCGATGGGAGTATGCGTGGCGCCGTCGTAGAGAATGTGCTCGTAGATCTCGTCGGTGATGGCGAGGAGATCGTGCTCGATGCAGATGTCGGCGATGATCTGGAGCTCGGCCCGCGAGAAGATCTTGCCCGTGGGATTGTTCGGGCTGTTGAAGATGATCGCCCGCGTGCGCGGCGAGACGGCCCGGCGGAGCCGCTCGGGATCGAAGCCGAAGTCCGGCGGCTCGAGCGGCACGTAGACGGGCTCGGCCTGGGACATGATGCAGCCCGGTCCGTAGTTCTCATAGAACGGCTCGAAGATGATGACCTCGTCGCCGGGGTTGAGCACGGCCATGAGGGTCGCCAGCATGGTCTCCGTCGAGCCGCAGCACACCGTGACATGGCGATCGGGGTGGATGTCCATGCCGTAGAATTTCCGGTACTTCTCGGCGATGGCCTGGCGGAGACGGGGCGTGCCCCACGTGATCGCGTATTGATGAAAGTCGCCGTCGATAGCCTGGTGCGCCGCCTCGAGGATCTCCTTGGGCGGTGGGAAATTGGGCATGCCCTGGGCGAGGTTGATGCCGTCGTACTGGTTGTTGACCCGAGTCATCTCCCGGATGACGGACTCGGTGAAGCCCTGCACGCGCTTGGAGATCATGACAGCACCACGTCCCGCTCGATGGGATCCACCTTGATGCCCTGCTGGCGGAGCCAGGCCACGCCTTCTTCGAGCTTTTCCTGCGGCGCTTCGAGCTCCAGCACGATCCAGCCGTGGTCCGCGCGCACGTCCGCCCGGCGTATGTTCGGCACGATCCCGAAGTCCTTCACCAGGTGATAGACGATGGGTTGCTGGATCAGCTCGGTGGGATAGGTCAGCCTCACGCGCATGCGCGCCATGGGATCGGCTCCAGGCGATTCCGCTCAGCGCCCGCCGGCGATGGCGGGGACGATCGAGACCTGGTCGCCCGTCTTGAGGGCGGTCTTGGCGCCCTGGAGGAAGCGGATGTCCTCCTCGTTGACGTAGAAGTTGATGAAGCGGCGGACTTCGCCCCCCTCGTCGACCAGACGCTCCTTGAGACCCGGATACTGCTTTTCGAGGTCCTCGATGAGTCCGCCCACGGAATCGGCGGCGGCCTCCACCTCGGCCTGGCCCTTGGTCAGCGACCGCAGCGGAGTGGGAATGCGTACGAGCACAGCCATAGAACGTCTCCTTGCGTCCCGGCTCAGGCGCCGGCTTTGGATTTCAAGTCGGCCAGCGCCTGGTCGAACACGGCCAGCGACGGGCGGATGGTCACGTCCACCGAGAGGCGATCATAGAAGACGTCGGGCGTCTTGAGCCCATTGCCCGTGATGCAGATGACGATGGGCTCATCGCGCGGAATGCGCCCCGCCTCGATGAGCTTCCGGGTGGCGGCCACGGTGACGCCGCCCGCGGTCTCCGTGAAAATGCCTTCGGTCCGGGCGAGGAGCTGCATCCCCTCGATGATCTCCTCGTCCTCCGCGTGCTCGCCATAGCCACCCGTGTCCTTGACGACGCGATAGGCATAGTAGCCGTCGGCCGGATTGCCGATGGCCAGCGACTTGGCGATGGTGTTCGGCCGCACGGGCTCGAGGACGTCCGAATCCTTCTTGATCATGGTCACGATGGGGCCGCAGCCCGCCGCCTGCGCCGCGTACATGCTGGTGTTGCCCTCGGGAATGAGCCCCAGCATGCGGAGCTCCTTGAAGGCCTTGTGGATCTTGGTAATGAGCGAGCCGCCGGCGCAGGGCACGACGACATGAGCGGGGGCGCGCCAGCCGAGCTGCTCCGCGATCTCGTAGCCGTAGGTCTTGGAGCCTTCCGCGTAATACGGACGGATATTGATGTTGACGAAGGCCCAGCGGTACTTGTCGCCGACCTCGGCGCAGAGACGGTTGACCTCGTCGTAGGTGCCCTCGACGGCCACGAGGGTGGGTCCATAGACGAGCGTGGTGATGATCTTGCCGCGCTCGAGGTCCGCGGGGATGAAGATATAGGACTTGAGCCGCGCCTCCGCCGAGTGCGCGGCCACCGAGTTGGCGAGGTTGCCCGTGGACGCGCAGGCCACGGTATCGAAACCGAACTCCTTGGCCTTGCCGATAGCGACCGCCACCACGCGATCCTTGAACGACCAGGTGGGATGGCAGACCGAGTCGTTCTTGACATAGAGCTCGCGCACGCCGAGCTCCTCGGCCAGATTGCGCGCGCGAAGAAGCGGCGTGAAGCCCACCGCCTGTCCGACATGCGCCTCGCCTTCCCCCAGGTTCAAGGGGAGGAGATCGGCGTAGCGCCAGATGCTGGGAGGCCCCGCTTCGATGCTCTTCCGGCTGACGAGGTTTCGGATCACCTCGTAGTCGTAGTCGACCTCGAGGGGACCGAAGCAGAACTCGCAGACGTGGACGGGCGAGGAGGGATAGTAGCGGCCGCACTCGCGACACTTGAGACCCTTCAATCGTTCCATGGCTTCTCCATCGGTAGGGGATTTGAGCCCCGGAATGAATGGCACGATCCGGGCTATCTCCTCCCGGATCACCGACCGAGCCAGCAATTGCCCTAGTAAACAGGCGATCGAGGCGAATGTCAACGGAACTTCGAGCAAAATCGACCTATCCCGCCGAAATCGGTCTATGATGCGCAAGCGTGAGCCGAGCCGCCGTACCCGCCCTCCTGCTCCTCGTCTACGCCGTGGCCTTCGGTCTGGCTGCGCTCGGCAACGGGCTTCTCGCATTCGACGATCACCCCGGCCAGCTCTACCGCCTCCACCACGCCATCGAACTCGGCTGGGCGCCCTGGCGCCTGAATCCCGGCTGGTGGGCTGGCTACGCTGAGCTCCAGTACTACCCTCCGGGTGCGGCATGGCTCGGCGCCGTCATACATTCCGCGTCCCTGGGCGCCCTCAACGTCCCGCGAGCCTACGAGACGGTGGTCTGGATCGCGTGGATGCTTCCGGGCATCACCACTTTCGCGCTGCTCCAGCGCGTGCTCGGCAACGGCTGGCTGGCCTTGCCCGGCGCCTTCGTCGCCCTGACGCTGTCGGCGGGCTCGCGGAGCGGCGTAGAAGAAGGCCTGCGATGGGGACTCGTCGCGGCACGGCTCGGATGGGGTCTTCTCCCGCTCGTGGCGCTCTCGCTCGTGGACTGGCTTGACGACGCGCGGCGCGCTCCGCTTCTCGCCGCGCCTCTCCTTGCCGCTATCATCCTCCTCCACCCGGCGCACACTCCGGCCGCGCTGGCTCTGCTCGGCACGGCCGCGTGGCTCGGCCACGGAAACCGACGGCAACGCGTGAAGCAGACGGCCATCGTGACCGCGCTCTCTCTCGGTCTCAGCGCGCTCTGGCTTCTTCCCCTGCTCGCGCATCTTCGCATGGCGCTGCCCCTCGCCTGGGGCGATGGCTCCCCCCTCGGCCTTCTGAGGCAAATGGGCCATCCACTCGTCGTCGTTCTCGCCCTCGCCCAGGTCGTGGCCTGGATCTCGACGCCACGCTCGGGTGACACCACCATCCGCTGGCTTCAGGCCTTCACGCCGGCGGTGGCCGCGGTGGTCGCCCTCGACGCCCTCATGGCCGCGCCGATCGGCGCGCTATGGCTGCCCGCCGATCGGCTCGTCGACAGTCTGCTCCTCGCGCTCGTCATCGGGGCGTCACTTGGAGTCCCTGGTCTGGCCGAGCGCCTGCCGCGCCTGCAACCCGCCGGCCTTGCCGTCGCCCTGATCGCGGGAGCGGTACTCCTTTCGCCGGGATCGCCCGAGCCGACCCTCACCCTCTGGCCGATGCAGGGGCAATGGCCGAGGTACGACGAGGTGGTTCGCGGCAACAGGCTGGATGCGCTCTGGCAGGCCCTTCGCGACACGCCGCCCGGGCGAGTCCTCTTTCTCCGCTCCGCCGTGCGCCTCGACTATCGCCCCGAGTGGTGGCGGCCGCACAGCCACGTCACCGCGCTCACGCCCATCGAGACCGGGCGCGGGATCATCAACGGCACCTTCACCCACCCCTCACCCGTCGCCGGATTGCTCTACACCGGCACGGCCGACAACCGGCCTATCACCATGCTGGTCGAAGAGCGGGATGGAGTGAGCCTCTTCGGGCGCCCGCTCGGGTCCCTCACCGTCGAAAGATTCCGGGCATGGGCGGACAAGCTCGGGATCTCGATCGTTGTAGCCTCCGAAGAAGATGCCGGGCGTCTGGGCTTCCTCGAAGCAGCCGCTGATTTCTCGCCGCCCCGCGCGATCGGCCCATTCCGGGTCTATGTCGCGCACGCGCCGCGCATTCTTCCGCAGCGCGTGGGCCTCCAGACCTGGCGCCTCGCTCCGGCGTCCGGCGCGGGATGGCGTGCCGCCGGCTTCGCCTACTCGCCTCTCTGGAGCGCCGAGTCGGGAGGACGACCACTGCCCACTCGACGCGACCCTGCCGGAATGCTCGAGATCGAAGGGCCCGGGGGCGCGTCAGACATCACTCTTCAACACTCCCCGGGCGGCGTCGAGCGAATCGGGGTACTGATCTCCGCCCTGTCGGTGTCCGCGCTGGCCGTCGCGGCGGTCAAACGCCGCGGGCGCAGCGACGTGGTCGCGGCCTCCCATCCCTCCGCTCCGCCCCAACCTCGCCCGTGATGGAGGAACAGGCGCGGCCGCCCGCCCACTCGCATAATCCGCTCGTTCGCTATTTCAGGATACTCGGACCCGGCCTGGTTACGGGCGCCTCCGACGATGATCCGAGCGGCATCGCCACCTACTCCATCGCGGGAGCGGCCCACGGCTATCTCTTCCTGTGGACGGCGGTGATCACCTTCCCGCTCATGGCCGCCATCCAGCTTGTCTGCGCACGGATCGGCCTCGTCACGGGGCGGGGCCTCGCGGGCACGGTGCGGCAGCACTATCCGCGGCCGCTCATCGTCGGCGCCTGCTTCATTCTCCTTGTCGCCAATGTCTTCAATATCGCCGCGGACCTCGGCGGGATGGCCGAGTCCGCCGCCATGCTCACGGGGCTGCCCGCGTTGCCCCTCGTCGTGGTGTTCGGCGTCGGGATCACCGCCGTCACGATCTATATGAGCTATGCGACGTTCGCCCAGACTCTCAAGTGGCTCACCGTCGTCCTCTTTGCCTATGTCGCGGCGGCCTTCATGGCCCGGCCGCAGTGGCCGGCCGCGCTGACGGCCACGATAGTTCCCGATTTTCACTGGAACCAGAGCTCGGTGGGCACGCTCGTGGGCATTCTCGGCACGACCATCTCGCCCTATCTGTTCTTTTGGCAGGCGACCCAGGAGGTCGAAGAGGAGAAAAGCCTTGGGAGAAAAACCCTGGCCCAGCGACGCGGAGCCACGCTTCACGAGTTGGCCGACGCCCGCCTGGACGTCAACACCGGCATGTTCTTTTCCAATCTCGTGATGTACTTCATCATCCTCGCCACCGCCTCCACCCTGCATCGCGCCGGCCTGCAGGACATCCAGACGGCCCGTCAGGCCGCGGAGGCGCTGCGCCCCCTCGTCGGCGACGCCGCGTATGTCCTCTTCGCCATGGGCCTGATCGGCACGGGTCTGCTCGCCATCCCCGTCCTCGCCGGCTCCGCCTCCTTCGCGGTGGCCGAGCTCTTCGTCTGGCGCGCCGGTCTCGACCTCGAGCCGCGCCGCGCGCGCCGCTTCTATCTCGTCTTCGCGGGTGCCATGGGCGCCGGCATCGTGCTCGGGCTCTTCGGCACCAATCCGATGCGGATCCTCTTCTTCTCCGCCGTGCTCAACGGCCTCCTCGCCCCTCCCCTCATGGTGCTGGTCATGCTGGTGGGGGGCAACCCCAAGATCATGGGCGAGCACGTCAACGGCTTCTGGCTGAGGCTGCTCGGCTGGACGGCCACCGCAGTCATGACGGCGGCCGCCCTGGCGTTTTTCCTGACCTCGAGGAGCTAGTGTCTCGTATCAGAAGTAGAGTTATTATAGGTCATGGCATGCTCCGGGAGGGCATTCATGGCCAACCATGTCCGGCCTATTGCGGTGAGCCCGGCAGAGCGGGCGGTGCTGGAACGACTGCAGCGGGCTCCGT
>WNFS01000148.1_pt1 | contig 80710 bp, 86 predicted proteins | sample 5400141 | NCBI WGS metagenome assembly WNFS01 (sample SAMN13153358, study PRJNA577476) | soil metagenome | isolation source: 60 cm saprolite under Madrone tree | place: USA:California | collected 2016-06-14 | reverse complement strand
TCGGCGGTGATTTCCAGCCAGATCTTATGCAGCAGTTCTACGTCGCTGGGACGGAGGCGGGGTTCATGGGGGCCGAGGGGATATTCGTGACGGTGGCGGTCGGCACCCATGATTTCCATGGTCAGCCGGGGCTTGGGTTCCGGGAGCCTTTCCCAGGCATTCCCGGTCAATTTGGCCTGTTCGTCGGCGGTCAGTTTTGTGGACAAGCCGGACACGACGCGGGAGGATTCCAGCCGCTGAGCGGTCAATAGAATGGCGTCGAAGACGTCGGTGCCGGGCACTACTAATAAGGAGACGCGTTTGCCTTGTTTCTCGGCCAAGGCGACTACCTTGGAGAACAGCTCTTGCTCGTAGATGTCGAAAACGTCGCGCGCCTCGTAGCTGGTGTTTCCGCTGAACGAATGACGGCCGGGAGAGAGTCGGGCGCTGAGGACGACAACATCTTGATGGGCCGTATTGGTCCGGCTCAGGACGTCGCGGAGGTGATGCAGACGGTTCGGGTCGCGCACGGTTACGAGAATGTTTCCGGGACGGATACCGACCAGTGCGTAGTCAAGCTCCGGGTTGTCGAAGACGCGAAACTGTTCGAGCGATTCGGCTTCGCCGGATGGTTCGCGCTTGGCGTAACGCTCCGACACGGTGAGGATGCAATAGAAGACCCCACTGAAAACCACACCGGCGATGGTCGCCTCCTTCTTGGTCACCAGATTGGCGATGGCGATAAGGAACAACAGACCGGTGATCAGGGCGAGTCCGATGGGTATTTCACGATTTCCAAGCTTCAGGTTGCCAGGCACTTTCCATTCGCGGTGTTCCGGGTATTTGTAGCGCAGGATGAGAACCGCGAGGCCATTGAACGAGAAACTCCAGACGACGCCAAACGCGTACAGGGCGGCCAGCACGTAGAAGTTGCCGCGGCTGAGAACAATCGTCAGCACCTGCAGCAGGGTGATGAGATTGATGGTCCGGTAAGTTGTGCCATACCTTCGGTGAGGGCGCTGAAACCAAGAAGTGAGGACGCGCGTTTCGCAGAGGCGGTTGAGCACGCCGTTGGCGCCCAAGATGGCCGTATTGGCAGCACCCGAGAGAATCAGAACACCTACGAGCACGACGAAGGCATGGAAGAGCAGCTTCGCCAGGGTCGGCCCAACCAGATACATGGATAGTCCGCCGATGAGGTTCGCGAAGAAGGTCGGCCGAACCGCATCCGGGATGATCATCACGGCCAGGAATGAAACAAAAGAAGTGAACACGAGGCTGTAAACAAAAATTACCAGGCCGGCGCGCTGGAGATTCAGCAGCTTCGGACTTTCAATCTCCCGGTTGACCTGGGCGAGAGTTTCTTCGCCGCTCATGGCTAGCACGGAATGGCCCATGCCGACCAGGGCTACGATCCACATGATGTGGCTGAGGCGAGTGCCGGTAAGCCAGCCGAGAAACTCGTGATCGAGCTTCATGTTTTCGAGCCTGGGCAAGGGCGGCAGTTGGGCATGGGTCTTGAGGACCGTGACCGCACACCAGGCGATTAGGATGATGACCATGACGGTCGTGACTTTCATGATCCAGAGAGCTTTGTCGCTGGACTCGTGAATGCCCTCGATGTTCTTCCACCAGAAGTAGCAGATGGCAATAATGCCGAACGCGGCGGCGAAATAGTTCTCGTTGAAGTGGAGAGGATGTTTCAGGTAGCGCGCTACTTCTTCAATGAAGCCGGCGAGGTACTGACCGGCAGTGACTGCGCTGATGGGTCCCGTGAGAATGTAGTCGAACAACAGGGCTGAGACGGACAGTTTCGCCAGGGTGTCGCCCATCGCCTGCCGGACCACGCGGTATACGCCCCCGCGCACGAACATGCTACTGGCCTCGATATAGACGGCGCGGACGGCGTAGCTGAACAGCATGACCGCGAGAATGAACCAGGGGGCACTCTTGCCGATAACCTTCTCAGCGTCTCCACCAGCGTAGTAGGCGGAGGAAGCGAGATCGGAAAGGACAATGGCAGCGGCGCGCCAGAAGGAGATGAAGCTAAGCATCACCGTCGTGGCGATGAACACCGGGACGGGAGAACGCTTGGTTTGTGATTGGGCCACTGAAGCCTCAAGCTTCGGTTCGCCATGCGAAATTCTGGAACCCTGTAACCATCAACCAATCCGAGATCGATTGCTCTACCCGGGACGATGACAATGGGGATCCAGCTTCCGGGGACGGGTGAGCGAAAGCTGGACATCCCATGTTTCAGAGTGCGGCTGCTCCGCGTTCCTGATTGCGGATGCGGATGGCCTCCTCCACCTTGTAGAGAAAGATCTTTCCGTCACCGATTTTCCCGGTGGCGCCATTTTTGATGATGGCGTCGATGACGGGATCGACAAGTTTGTCTTCTAGCACGAGTTCCAGCTTCACTTTGGGCAGGAGATCGATGCCGTATTCGCGGCCACGATAGGTTTCGGTGTGGCCCTTCTGGCGGCCGTGCCCGCGCACTTCCGAGACTGTCATACCTTCGATACCGAGCCCGATGAGAGCGTCTTTGATTTGCTCAAATCGGTTGGGCTGAACAATCGCTTCGACTTTGGTCATCTTTGTCCTCGCATCGCTACACAGGTTAACAGGTAAGGAGGCAGGGGATAAACTGCCTCCTCCGGATCGAAGCCCAGCGGACGAATGCTCAACTGGCAATGTGCGATAGAGGTTTCGTGGTTGCCAAGCTGGCTTTTGCGGGAGCCAGCGGGAGTTCCTGGGTCATACCACTCGGCGCTCCCAAGGCGGAGATGACGTACTCGGGGTAAGCCGAAATCCCGTGCTCGTGAAGATCGAGTCCATAGAGTTCGCCTTCCTCGGAGACCCGCAACAAGCCGGTCGCGTTTACCACGAGCATGACGGCCATGGCAACTGCCAAGGTCGCAACCGTGATGACGGCGCTCCCAATAATCTGCGCCACCAGAACCTGAGTTCCACCCCCGTAAAAGAGCCCCTTCAGCGCCGCCGAGTTGTCGGCACCGGTGGGACCGGTGGCTCCGTACTTGCCACAGGCAAAGAGTCCGAGAGAGAGCGTTCCCCAGATGCCGCAGAAACCATGCACGGGGACGGCACCGATGGGATCATCGATGCGTAGATATTCCAGGAGTTCAACCCCAAGGACAACCAACACGCCCGCGATTCCTCCCAGGAGGATGGCGCCTGTGGGGCTAACCCAGTAGCAGGGACACGTGATGGCGACCAGTCCGGCAAGGAATCCGTTGGTGGTGAAACCCGCGTCCCATTTCTTGCTCGACATGTAAGCCCAGAACATGGCGGTCAATCCCGCAGCGCAGGCAGCGAGGGTGGTGTTGGTGGCGACCCGCCCGATGCCCTCAAAGTCCATGGCGGAGAGCGTGCTGCCGGGATTGAATCCGTACCAGCCGAACCACAGGATCAGACCGCCGCTCACGGCGATGGTCAAATCATGCGGCAGCATGGGAGCACCGCCGTCACGTTTGAATTTGCGGCCCAAGCGCGGTCCGAGAACTATGGCACCGGCCAGCGCAATGAACCCGCCAATGGTATGCACAACCGTGGAACCGGCGAAGTCGTGGAAGCCCATCCCCAGAGAGGAGAAGAAGTGACCATCGCTGCCCATGGTGGCCAACCATCCGTCCGGCCCCCAGGCCCAGTGGCCGATGATGGGATAGATGAAACCGGAAACGGCGACGCTATAAAGAAGGTCCCCGACGAATCCGGTGCGACCAATCATCGCACCCGAGGTGATGGTCGAGCAGGTGTCGGCAAAGGCGAATTGGAAGATCCAGACCGCCAGGAACGCGACGCCGGTAGCTTCATAGGTGGCCGGGGCCCCCTGCAAGAAGAACCAGTGGTATCCGATGAACCCATTGCCGTGACTGAACATGAACGCGAAGCCGAATGCGTAGAAGAGAAGGCCGCACAGGCATGTGTCCACGACGCATTCCATGAGCACGTTCACGGTTTCACGCGAGCGGCAGAAACCGGCCTCCAACATGGTGAAGCCGACCTGCATGCCGAACACGAGGAAGGCCGCGATCAACGTCCAGGCAGTGTTGACGGGATTGACGACGTCGGCGGCCTTTACCTCGGGCGTGCCGGTCTGGGCGTAGACGTGACCAAAGAGCAGCCCCGAGACAACGGTGACGATGAGCAAGACCAAACCGATGCCCAATGCTTTCCCGCCGAGGAGAAGCCCTCCATAACGGCGCCATTCAGGATCGCGCAGCCGGGTGACTAGCCGGGATACCTTCTCGGACAAAGACAGCTTCTTCCCTTCTTTGGCAATGACCGACATGTCAGAGCTCCTTATCGTTGAGTTTTTGATTTGTCTTCAGCTACCGCTACTCGGTTTCACGGCTGATCAAACAAGATCTACTGCAAAACTGGTCCTTTGTTCCGTTCCTGCTCATGAGCAATCCTCCGACGGGAACGTTGCCAACACTTCGTCAGCCAGTACGAGGCACGTTCGAGTTCGTGCCGCGCATCTCAATGGCGCATTTCTGCTCCGCACAATCTCGCTGCCGGAATCAACATGAAGCCCATCGCTCCCAGCGTAACGAGCACCGATGTCAATGGAGCCGTCGTGAGTAACGACAGTCCAGCGAACAAAGCAGCGCCGCCTGACAGCAGCTTTGCGGTTTCCCAAGCGAGTCGCACGCGGGTCATCCTGAGCTCCTTCCTGCCTAGCGACAGATTCGTTGTCCTGCGCGGCGAAGCCGCGGTCGTATACTGGAGCGGGGGGCGGCGAGGGTGCTGACACCAGGGGTTAGTTGGGTTTGTGCCCAAGCCGCTGATCCGCACATGACGAGCAACCCAGTTCTTGGCTGCCCGAAAAAAGAGGTTTGCCGTCTCCAACCTCATGACCTATTTGCCCTCCCGGCTGTCGAACGTGTACACCAGTCCAGCCGTCAGAGTGTTCTGGTCCTTAACCGGATTGTTGCCTTTCAGGAAGGTTGGTTGATTCGACATGTCACGTCGAAACTCGAAGCGGCTGATGATGTGGTGCGCCAGCAGTTTTTCGAAGGTGGTCGTGAACTCGTGGAAGTGCGTCGGGACCAGCGTACCGGTCGTAAACCCGTCATGATCGTCGTAGTATTCGTAGCGGGTGCTGAACGCCGAAGTACTGGTGAACGCATATCTTACATAGCCAGCGACTCCAGTCCAGAAGACAGGGTGGGAGACGAGGTTGGTCACTGCGTCCGTAATGCGGTCACCCCGTCCGTAGTCGCCATTGATCATGAACGACAACTTGCCGTTCGGTGAATACGTGATGACGGTATCGGACAGCTGGCGCCAGTTGGAGTTGAGGTTGTTCTGCTCCGGACCCGCCATGTAGTTCTGGACGATTCCGAACTTCTTGTTGGGATTCCAGCCGAAGCTCATGCCGTAGGTTTTGCCTGTGTTGTTGTCGACAACGTTGTTCCAGCCATTTACGAAAAAACCGGTCAACGAGTACTTGTCGTTGAAGGCATACTTGGCTCGCGCACCGAAGTGGTAGTACGGAATGGCATAGGAGAACAACAGGCCGCGCGAGTAGTTCCAGTTGTCCTTGGTCTCGATGACCTCGGCCCCGTGCGGCGTGACGAACTTTCCGACATCCACCTGCAGTCCCTTCCCTGCTGGCACCAGATACGAGAAGTAGGCCTCCTTCAGGTATTGATCGAACCCAAGGCCGCCGTGATCCGAGCCATTGACGGCATTCATCGCCTGTCCGAAGCCAAGCGCCACGTGGTAGCCCGTGCGGCTGTTCTTGGCCTCGGGGGCCTTGTCCACAACCAGTTCCACCATGTTCAGGCCAAACTGGTTGGTGCCCCCATCGAAAAAGCGAAGGCCGTTCGTCTGTGATGCGGGATTGTTGAAGTTCTGGCCGTAGTACACGTCTACGAATCCGCTCAAGGTAGTCGGACCCAGTAATGCAGCCAGAGACGGAGGGGATGCGGGCGACGCGCCCGGTGCAGCGCCGGTGTTCGCCAGCAGGTTGCTTTGCGCCGCTGCAGGCGTTGCTGCCGCCGACTTGTCGCTCTCCTTATCCTTTAAGGTTGCGACTTCTGCGCGCAGTTCCTTTACCTGCTGTTCCAGTTCTTCCATGTGGTGGACGATCATGTCGTTGGACGGCGGAGCGGTGTTCGCCTCTTGTCCACGACTCGAGGCCACAAACAACAGACTCGCAAAAACGATCACAGCCCCTTTGCGGGAGCGCTTCCTCATTTTGGTGTCCAGCTTTCTCCCCTGGTGAATACAACGGATGACCGTGCGTGTCCGCTGTCAGCACGGCGACCCTAGCAATGTCTGAAGCTGTAGTCCAACGCATACTTTTGCTGCTGCGTATCGAAAGTTCCTTGAAAACAAAAATTCATAGGACCGATAAAGCAGACTTATATCTGAATCGTCGGGCGCAGATGAAGAGTGCAGAGCTGAACTCGCGCATCGAATCTTCTTCCCGCGCTAGCTGGCTGGCATCCCCACATTTAGGAAAGAAAGTGCTGCTGCCGGAACTCACAAAGCCATGGTGGAAAGATGCTGAGGGGGGTGGATGCGCTTAGATGCTTCGATTGCATGCTCATTCAAGGAGGTTATGGACATGATCGATATTTTTCATGACGTTGAACTATTGGCAGCCGGTCAGCGACACGATATGCTGCCGCTCATCTTGCGGAACGGGAAACTGCCCGTTGGGTTCGGCCCATTTGAAGGAGATGCATGCCCACAGAACTGCGGGATTTTCTTACCCTCTCGTATGACGAACTCGAGCAGCTAAACCTGGAAGCCAAAGAGCAGCGCGAGAATCGCGTTGCCGCTCACAAGATTCAGGAAGATCGTCTCAAGTATTTGTCCGACGAGAAGCGAATTAAGGCCGTGACTGTGCTCTTCAGCGATCTCGAAGGCCGCCTGCACATGCTCGACTACGACAAGAAGTTCCTGCTCAAAAGCTGGGACAATCTTACCTTCGACGGCTCTTCGATTCGGGGCTTTACGGCACAACGGGAGAGCGATCTGCGGCTCGGAATCGATTGGAGCGCATTCTACTGGGCGCCGGCAGATGTTTTCGGGCCAGGCAAGGTGTTGGCCTTTGGGGATGTCATCGATAAAGGTGGGGAGCCGTATCGCGCTGACATTCGGGGCATCCTCAAAGAATTCGCAGACAAACTCTACAAGGAAAAAGGCTACACACTAAACGCGGCGAACGAGATCGAGGGCTTCCTGTTTAAGGGACCGGACGCCGAGCGCCACTATCACGAAAGCGGCAAGTTCGAATACGTCAACACCGGCGGCTATTACCATTCCCTGCCCGGCGACCCGCTGCGCACTTTCATTGATACAACAGCGGAAGTGCAGCGCTCGATGGGATTCCAGAACGAAAAAGACCATCCCGAGGTTGCGCCCTCGCAATTCGAGATCAACTATGGTTACCGCGAAGTTGTGGCCGCAGCTGACCAGATCCAGCTCTACAAACTGATTTGTCGGCAGGTAGCCACCAACATGGGGCTCACCGCATCGTTTCTGCCAAAGCCCGTAGTGGGCGTCAACGGCAGCGGCATGCACACCAACGTTTCCATCAGCAATGGGAAGAATCTCTTCTGGGATCCTAACGGAGAAGAGAAGCTCAGCGAGGCGGGCTGGCAGTTCCTGGACCGCATTCTCACGCATGGCAGTGACATTTGCCTGCTGTTGAACGCTAGCGTGAACGCCTATCGCCGTCTCGACCCGCACTTTGAAGCGCCGAACCAGATCAAGGCGTCGCCGGTCGATCGCGGATCGATGATTCGGATTCCGATAGGGAACGAGAAAAGCATGCGCGTGGAAGTGCGCTCGGTGGCTCCTGACGCGAATCCATACCTAGTCATGTACTCGATATTCAAGACAGGCATCCACGGCGAGACCGCGAAGATCAAGAACCTACGCCAGGCAGAACGCTACCTGCCGGACAACATCTACGATGCCATCGGCAACTTCCGCGAAGCAACCTGGACCACTGAGCTCCTCGGCACAGACGTCAAAGGTCGATATGCCGATCTGAAGCAAGCCTCCGCCGATCGCTGTCCGCGCCTGCTGGGAACGTTCGTGAAGGCGCAGGAGGTGCAGTACCACCACGACGTATACAACCAGTTTCTCTGGAACCTCTTCTAGAATTCATCTATTGCATGGAACACGGTCTGGGCTCCGTGGATGCGGCTGAGGGTCGTTTCAGCTGAACACGTTCATTGTGCTCTAGTTTTGTCGGGACTTGCAGACGGGTCTCCAATGAGCATGCTAATTTGCGCCCAAGGGGGTGTAGACCGGTCTCATCCCAGCGCAGAACCCTCGGGCCATGAAATTGCCTCGGAGTTATATTCGTTGCTCGTTCCCGCATTTCGGCTGACCGCAAAGCTGAATTAGCTCCACCAACCGGTGAACCGGGGCGCAGATTCCCCGGAAATGGCGCGAATGAAGGGCACCTTCGATTCTTCGGTTGAAGAAGGTAGCTGTTCTCATCGCTGTAGCCCCATTTGACGCAGCTGGATTCACCCAAGCCCCCAATTGTCCCTCTGTTTGCCTACCGGCATCTCACTCAGCACCTCCGACAGCGCGTTTGCGATGGCGTTCGAGGCTGGGTGGGACTGGAAGGTTGGCAATCACGTTTGGCTTCGGCCTGTGCAAGCCGATTTCCTTCACACGAGCATGATTTCAGCTAGGGGCTACCCCGGATTTCCAATCATCAGGATCACTTCCGAGTATCACCCAGATTTGATACTGCCCTTCGGTGTGGGCTGGCCTTAAACCGTGACCACGGAGTCGGCGCCGAAATAGCCGAGGTGATTCGAAATGGAGTTGCCACATTCTCGGGTCTGCACACGAACGCTCCCCACTTTTCATAGAAGATCATTAAAATGTTCGTAAAGCTGTGCTGTTCATTGTTCCTTACGAAGGTTTTATGCATTCTTTATGCGAGTTTTGTGGGCATCGTCATCCAATGAGAGTGGTTGGGCAGTTTTCATTTCTTATTAAGTACACTGGTTGCGGAGCTGTCGGGATGGTTATTGCTTGGGCAAAGTCGTTACCCGCCGTTCGGCGGTTGCGAAGGACTCTCAGATTATTCGCCGGTGTTCGGCCCGGCACGTTTCCACGCTCTCGGTTTGCTGTGGTTGTGACACTGGCCGCGTCCAGCTATTTGGCTGCACAGGTGGATATGAATGAAATACACGTTCTGCCGCGCGCAATGTCCGCTTTGCCCGCTTCCACGCAGCCCATCCTTCGAGCTAACGTCGACTTGGTGCTGGTTAACGTCACGGTTCTGGATCAGGCAGGTCGAGGAATTACAGGACTGAAACCGACAGACTTTGCCGTGCTAGACGACAAAAATCCTCAGATTCTCAGGTACCTGTCCGGTGTCGACGAGCCGCTATCCCTGGTTGTAGTTCTCGATGTCAGCGGGAGTATGGCCGCGAAAATCCAAGAAGCGCGGAGGGCTTTCACTGAACTCGTCAACACATCTAACCCGCAAGATGATTTTGGTCTGATCGTCGTTCGTGATAAGCCCCGGGTGGCTCTCTCCTTTGAGGACCCCGCGACCACAATCCAAGGGACAGTGGACGCGCTTCAGCCAGACGGCTTCACTGCGTTATGGGATGGTATGTATCTTGGCATAAAGGAACTAAAGAATTCGCATTACCAAAAAAAGGCGATGGTCGTGATTTCCGATGGAGGGGATAACCAGAGCCGGTACACGGAGTCCCAATTAAAGTCTCTCCTGGAAGAGGCGGATGTGGAAGTTTACGCGATCGGCATTTTCGACAGATACGCAAAGAGACTCGAAGAAAGGATGGGGGCGCTCCAGCTCGACGAAGTCACATCGGTTACGGGAGGCCGAGTGTTCTCTGTACATGACTCTGTGGAACTTTCACGCGCTGTGACCCAGATCAGCCACGAATTGCGCAACCAGTACGTTCTTGGCTATTATCCGAGCAATCGCAGCCGAGACGGCAAATGGCGCAAGCTTAAGGTTCACCTCACAGGATCGGCGTCTCAAGCAAAAGTCCGGCTGTATGCCAAGAAGGGCTATTACGCACCCACGGAATAGTCTTTTCTGTACCTGTGCTGGTTCAGTTTGACAGGAGAGGACGGCCGGCTTAACTTGGCCGTCTAGAGAACGTTTCAACCTGCGGCTGCGCGGCAAGGGATGTTTCGAAAAGTTTACGCGCCTTGTCATAGGCCCGTTCCTGGTTTGCAAGAAGGGCCTGCGCCAAGAGAATTTTCGAATCTTTGCCGGGGACGGGTTTGTCTTCCGGCTTTCTCCTTGGGGCGAGGCGGGGCGCTGGGGCAACGACCACCACATTGACAGCTCTCTCTACTAAAACCAGCTCTTCCCACGTGAGCGGCGTGCGGCGAAATGTCGTCCGAGTGGGCTCGCTCTTTCCTCGGCGCCCTGCTCCTCGCTGCCATTGGGTGGATTGATCTTTCCCGGCTGAGGAAGCCGATATTGTCTGCTGGATCAATAAGCATCACTCGATTAACCCACAACGGCAAATCGAGCGCGCCAGCTATCTCTCGTGACGGCAAGTATGTCGCGTACGTCCACCAAGACGGAGACCTGGAGAGTATTTGGGTCCGGCAGATAGCAACTGCCAGCGATGTCCAGATTCTTTCCCCCAAGGAGCGCACCTACTTTAGTGACATTCTCTGCAGACGGCAATTGTCTTTATTTCGCAGACTCGCCAAGGAACGACTTGGCCGGTAAACGGGCACCGCGTGATGTTTAAACGAGCTCCGTTTTTTTTCGAGCGCTTCTCTGTACGGCGTGGCGAAAAGCTGCTCGCGAGGCTGGCACCTCAGACCGACGAATCTACGATCTTCGCGCTTCATTTGCCTCAAGGGCCAATGCCTGCCGAGCATCAGACCTGATAATTGCACACTTGCTGGGCCACGAAAACAGCGCTCGACGGCAACCGCACATCACGCATGAAATGTCCTCGAAGATTGCCGTCAAAGGAGAATTTTCGGATCGATTGAAAATATGCGAGAGGAATTGCTCGCGCTCTTTCAGCAGCGGTACGACACGATGCCGCCTCCGAGCCGCTGACTGTTCCAAAATGCTGTCCATCATCCTTGCGTATCCTGTCTAGCCAAACTCTTGCGGTACGCAGATGCTTGGGCTTCGACCTGGACACCCGACAGAAACCGAACTATCCCGACGCCGCCCACTGCCTTTAAGAGTATCAGCCGTCCTGAAGAGTACTCGCGTTTTGTTTGTGCGCTCCCGCCAGTGCCATCCTACGCGAGCGTCCCATTCAGTGCTCTGCTAACCGCATTGTTCTCGTAAATTCGCGTTCTCCCTCACTGACTCTGGTCGGCCGAATTCTCACTTTATGTAAGCGCCTGATAGCATCAACTTTCCCCTTGATCCACTTGTAACCGGGCCGGATGCATTAGCCCGGACGACTGGACGATTGAACAGTTCGTGCATTGCCTCGGCGACAAGGCGTCGGCATCTGGCGTCGAAGGCCACTTCGGAACGACAGTAAGGTCGTTCCTCACTTCGACCTCCTGCCCGGAACTATCCGGTCCAGCCAGAACCGCAGTTCCCTCTCGAACGCAGCCTTCTGTTTGCCCGTGACCCGCAGAACGTGCCCGGTGCCACCCCTGACCGCCACAACTCTCCGAAACCCGCCCAGGCCCGATGTCAGATAGTAGGTTTGTTCGTTCGCGGCCTCATTCGTCACGAAAAGCACAATGTTGTTCTTGTCCGTAACTGAAACGTTAAACCCCCGCACCACCTTCCCGTTCCGCTCGAACCGCTGCGAGACCAGACATTCTTTTCCATCGCCAGAAATGCCCAGCATTTCAGACACATGAGGCGGAATTGTCGCCTGCAGACCTCCCATTCGGACTCCGTCCGCCGCGCGCGCAATCCGCTCGCGAGCGCCGAAACCAGGTGCAGATGGTGCCTGACCCGCTGCCAGAAAGGTCACGACCGGTAGTAGGAAAGCCACGACCCGCACCAACCCACTCGAAAGACGTCTGGCGAATTTCGACACGCGCCCTCCAATCCAACCAACCAAAACAAATCCTAACCAGATCCAGCATACCCCGTGTGGACCAGGCATTGGTGCCAATCGACCCTTGGCTGGCGATGAAATTACAGTGTCATCAACTACGGCGTCGGGGCGTCAATGGACGCCTGTTTTCAACATCAGTTATTTCCGAGTACCCCGTGATGCGACACGGAACGTCCCTGCGATAGGGGGGAATGGGATGTCCCAAAGGCGGGGTCACGAAACAGAATCGCGTTTCGATTTCTGATTCGCTGGTTACGTTGATATTCTCGCCGACTTGGCCCCCTTGCTGCGCAGCCACTGCACCACTTCCGTCGCGCCGCTTCGGTTCGCGGCGTCGAGCGGCGAATGGGCGTCGTGTCCAACCCGGTTCAAGTCCGCACCGCGTTCGAGTAGGTACTCAGCTGTTCCCCGCTGACCACCATGGCATGCGCACCAGAACGCATTGGTGATTTCAGCCGCCGTGGGTGGTGGCACAACTCCGAAACATTCCTGGACCCTGTCCATCAATCCTAAAGCAGCGGCCTGCCAGAGCGTGGTTCGCGCTCCGCGCTCGACTAGCCGATGCGCTGCGTTCCATTGCCCAAAAGCTACTGCGTCAGAGAGGGGCGCGCCACCGTCGATAACTCCGCCGGGCGCTTCGATGTTGGCACCATGATTGAGGAGAACGTCGATCACAGCAACGTCATCGCTGCTCGCAGCCCAGTGGAGCGGGGTTTCGGAATGACGGCCAGCGAACTTCGCATTGACATCGGCGCCATATGCAACCAGGGTGGCCACAGTCTCCGTATTATTCGGGAAATGGCCGGGCCAGTCCGTAGCTACGTGAAGCAAGGTGCGCTCACGGTCGACCCTTGCTTTCACAAGATTGGAGTTCTCGCCAAGTAGCCGTGCCAATGATTTAGCATCGCCGCTGTGGATTGCCTCCACGGCTGCGGACGCGAGAGGATCGTCGAGGGGTATATCCATGTGGTTGTCCCTTGCTAAAGTAGAAAGCGTGGCCCCAGTCTCTTTTCAATGAAATTATTGCACTCGCCTGGCAATCGTGAAAAGTTGAACTGAAATCGCTCAACTCCGCAGCTGTTGGCCAACCAGAAACTATTCGTTGTTGGCGAAAAATCTTAGCGGGCTATCGACAAGTGCGCCGGCGCCGAGGGTTCGGGTGGACCGGAAAGTTTCCCGCCCGGGGCACTTGCGATAGGGGGATTTGGAGGAAGCCGCTGGCGTTTGCGGCGGACGCGGGGGAACTTATCTTTCTCTATGGGTTTTCAATGCCCGTTTCGCCATTTGATCGCCTCGGGAGTTCCAGAAGCCGGATCGTTGTGGGCGGCGGGCTGGCACGATGAAGCGTATTATCGCTCAAATCGGGAATCTCGCAGCTAAGAAAAAAGCCCACTAACTTCGAGCACGCGATAGCGTCCGTCGCGCCAGCGACTTCGTCCAAATCCCGATTACACCAACAACTCTGCGGCTCGCGCAAAGCCGATGGGCGGTCCATACCGACACGCCTAACTTCTTGACAAGTATTCTGACCGAAACTTTCCGCTGCGCTCGTTCCATTCTGAGCTCACGGCTTTCTGCACACGACAGCCTGCGCAGGGGACGGCGCCCATCCTCAGTCCCACAATCACCGAGTTGTGGCTCCTTCCCGCGACAGCATCGCTTGCGATCTCATCGAGCCCGTTCGACCCAAAGTCGACGCCTTTCTGCTGGCTAGGGTCATGCGAGAGCCTTTGAAGCGGGCGCCCCCAAGAGCCCCAGGTGCCCGCGTGCGTTTCATACAGATTGATAATCCGAAAAGGGCAGGGCGTTCACACGTAGGGTTAAGTTCCGGGACGCGAACACACAAAAACTTGAGAGTGCGGCTCCTCCGCCGACGATATAGAATCTTCACTCACTCATGCCATTGAGAGCGGACGAAATCCTCGCCATTCCATGTGTGTCCGAAGCGATTAAGCGCTGCATAATCAGCATTTCCGAAAATCGCGTCAAATACACACTCAATCAAGAGAGAACCTACAACTGGGCAGACCCCGAGGAGTGGGTCCGGTGCCACACGATTGCGTGGCTCACCATAGAAAGGGACTATCCCGCCAACCGGATCAGGACAGAGGTGAACGTCCCGCGCCGCGTCCCGTCTAACCACGCTGACATAGTGGTGTACCGAGACGACGCCTGCAAGCAGCCCTATTTGGTGATCGAAAACAAGCCACAAGAACTCTCAGCCAAAGAGCGCGCCCAAGCCATCGAACAGCTCTTCGGAAATTGCAACTCCCTTCGGGCAGAAGTGGGTCTCTACGACGAGCTGAGTGAGTCCACACTATTCGACGTCGCCAATTACCCAGCTGCAGAGCGAAAGCTGAATCGCAAGGGCAATCGTGACGCCCTTCCAAAGCAGTATGGCGACATCCCTGCGTACACTTTCATCGCGGGTGGTCCGAGCGATATCAAGCCTGTTCGAGCTAACGTGCTAGAGGCGAGGATTAGGCGCGTGCACTCCATCATCTGGGCCGGTGGTCGGCGCGACCCACTCACGGCTTTTGATGAGTGGAGCAAACTACTGTTCGCCAAGGTGTACGACGAACGATACACCGCGACCGGTACTCCACGGAGTTTTCAATTCGGAACTCGGGAAACCACTGCAGCAGTTGCGAATCGTGTTCACACCGTGTTCAGTGTGGCTTGCAAGCAAGATCGCACGCTCTTCCCCGAAGGAACTCGAATCAATCTACCAGACACGAAAATCGTGGACGTGGTACGCACGCTCGAAGAGGTTAGCCTCATCCGTACAGATATCGACTCCATCGGCAAAGCGTTCGAGCAGTTCTTCGGAGCCGTCTTTCGCGGGGAGCTCGGACAGTACTTCACAATGCGGCAGGTCGCGCGCTTCACCGTGGGCGTACTGGACATCACGAAGGACGACTATGTACTTGATCCCACGGTGGGGAGCGGAGGCTTCTTACTCGACGCCCTTCTTCAAACATGGCATCGCATCGACCGGGAGTTTGCTGGCCAACCACCTGGGGAGATCAATCGCGTTAAATACGATTTTGCGTTCCAACACGTATTCGGAATCGAAGTTCACGAAGTGCTCGGCAGGATATGCAAAATCAATTTGCTGTTGCACCACGATGGTCATACCAACATAGAGAGTAATCGGTCCTGTCTTGATTCAGTGTTTGCCAATCCACGGATGCAAACCTTGGGCCGCTTTACGACCGTGGTGGGAAATCCCCCATTCGGGGATGACGTCAAGGAAGGAGATGAGGACAAGCTCGGCAGCAATCGCCTGAGCAGTTTCACGATAGCGAAGGACAAAACCGGGGTTGATTCAGAGCAAGTGATTCTTGAGCGTGCGATTCAATTTCTCGAACCCGGAGGACGACTCGGATTGGTGGTTCCGGATGGAATTCTCAATAATCAGGGTGAGATATCCAACTGCCCGGCCACTCGGCGTCTGTTAGCAACCAGCGGTCGCATCTTAGCTATTGTGTCGTTGCCTGACTACGCATTTCGCAAATCAGGCGCGCAAAACAAAACCTCAATACTGTTCTTCCAGAAATTCGCTAGACACGAAAAGAGTATCTTTAACCATGCATACGAGAAGGCAGAGGCCGACGGTGCAGGCGCCAGTGAGTCAATTCGCAGGGCAACTGTAGAAGCTGGCCTGAACTACGGCGTTTTCTTGGCAGAGGCAAATTGGGTCGGATACACCCCAAGCGGCATGCCCTCTAGCCAGAATGATTTATATGGTCCCAGTCGAAATGATGGTCTAGAAGCAGAGCAGAGCGGAACTATTCTGGGCGAATGGCGTCGATTCAAATTAGCCCCTGAAGCGTATGAAGGCTCGCGAATTCCGGACTGTATGGCGGTACCGTTCGACCGACTGTGGACAGCTCATGACAGCAATCGGCTGGACCCCAAGTACCATTTATTTCAGAGGGAGGCTGCCAGGCCCGTGCCGGAGGGTTGGAAGAAAGTAGCAATAAAAGATGTGATGCGTAAACGCGTGCAAGAAGCACACCCAGAAGCAGAACCGGACAAGCCTTTCAAGGTTATGACGATTTCGCAGAAAGGCGATATCAGACTGCGAGAGGCTGGAAAAGGAAATAACCCGCTAGAATGGCTGGGTTCATACTTGGAGGACATGCCATCAACATGGTATTCCGCGAGAGCAGGCGACCTAGTGTATTCCTCAATCGACCTATGGAAAGGGTGCGCCGCTGTGGTGCCGCCTGATTTCAACGGCGGCATCGTTACGAAGGAATTTCCAATCTACGAAATCATCGACCGGGATCTCGTGGCTGACTTTTTGCAGTGTTTGCTCCGCAGCCGTTATTATCAGCGAGCATTCCGAGCCATCACAACCGGACACAGCAATCGGCGGCGAACTCAAGCAGCGGACTTCGAGGCGCTGGAGATCGCTTATCCGAAGAGCAAGGCCGAGCAGTATCGACTTATCGACGGTATTCTGAGGGCACGAGAGAATCAGAAAATGGCGGCTCAGACTCAGCGGCAAGAGCTGGTGGAGTTCAGTAATCTTATCGACGGGAGGGGTACCGAAGAGCTGCCGGAAGTGGAAAATGAAAACCAGGATGCCCCGGCCGTCGAGTAGAGGAGCGAGCGAACGCCGGGGTGTCGCTGTGCTGAGCAAAGCACCAAGATGTCGAGCAAGCGTGACTGCGAAAGTGGCTCAGGTTAACAAAGACGCGTGCGCGATCGCTCCAGCACTCACTACGCCCGATGTCGCTCACTTGACCTTGCGACAACTCCTTGCTCTGCATGCCCGAGTCGCAGACGAGCTTAGCGAGCGCGGAATCACACGAGGTTCGAGCAACCCCACCGGAGATTTGGCCGAATACCTTTTGGGGGCTCTTTTTTGCAAATAAGCGTCCGGCGCTGGCCGTCTGGACAGAGTTGTAATTGGACGTCATGCTCGCGATGTGGACACAACGGATAATGTCCACTTGGAGCAATGATGGACACATACACTCAAGCGATCACACCGAAGCGGCGGTATCGGGCGTTGGAGGAGAAGCGGCGGATTGTGGAAGAGACGTTGGTGGAGGGGGCATCGGTGGCGCTGATAGCGCGAGCGCACGGGGTCAACGCCAACCTGGTATTCAACTGGCGCAGACAGTATCAAGCGGGGCGATTGGGAAGCGGCAGGGCTGAGCTGTTGCCCGTGAGAGTCACGGCAGAATCGACGACAAGTTCGTCCACATCATCCCTACCAGGCTCGGGGGCACGATTCATTCAACTGCGCTATGCGCAAGTGAGGACCGAAGGCAGTGCCGATGCGGGCGTGCTGCGGGTGTTGTTGGAGTGTCTGCAGCGATGATCGCGCCGCCCGGCAACACGCAGATTTGGATTGCCGCAGGGGTGACCGATCTGCGGCGGGGCTTCACGGGGCTGAGTGCACTGGTGCAGACCAAGTTGGAGCAGAGTCCGATGTCCGGCCAGGTATCATCATGACGTCCTCCTCAGGACGCGACGATTATGCAAAGTCCTGCGCACTGGAGGCAGCCGTCACACTCGTAGCAGGTAGCTGCGCTTCAATCCCGTCCGCGCCGCTCTTCGCATAAAACGGACTTCGCATTAAACCGCCCCGTGGAAGACTGGGGCAAACTGCTCGGCGACAGCGCAGCCGTGACCGCCATGCTCGACCGCCTGCTTCACCACGGACACGCACTCAAATGCGGTCCGCGAAGCTGGCGCACAAAAACAGACTTTTTGAGGTGACCACTGAGGCGATACCGGGCCCCTCTAGCCCCTCGCCGTTCGACCTCGGGGCGGCTTGGACTCTCGGGATATCGGCGCAGAGATGGGTCGTCTTCCGGGTAGGGCAGGGCCAGTTCTTGTCTCCCGCTCCAGATTTCCCATCCTCATCTTGGTCTGGAATGGCATGGGCAGCTGCAACCCGGCAGACTGCAATCACCATGTCTCGTTTCGTACGTGGCATTTTCTCTGCAAAAAGAGGAGATGATCGGAGGCCAAACCCCAAGCGGGTATCCCGGAAAGGAACTCTCGGTTGGTTCTGGTGACGTTTCCGGGTAATGACGCACTATTGTCATGCAATCACCATAGCAATGCAGGATCAGTCTGGCTGTTCAATAGTGCTCAAGAAGCCTTAGTCGAGCTTGATGCCGAATCGTTGTCGTGCGCACTCTTTTCAAAACTGAGCAATTGTGGTCAGACACGAAAGCTCCGACATCGTAACCTGTGGGCATTAACGAGACGGGAACGAGGGCGACTCGGGTCGCGTCATCTCTTCCATGCGGCGCAGCCTGGGCGAGCAAGTTTCTAAACTTGCGGCCCCAATACCGCCCTCAGCGCCGCATCTTTTCTGAATGCCCCAGACTGATGGCCCAAGTTCCCACACAAAAGCTCTCAGATGGCGATGCGCAAATCAGGCATCTGCCGATTGTAATCCGGAGAAGCGCGCCATTTTCGTCGCGACCAGCACCTCCAACAGAGTTGCCGTGTTACGAACGCTTCCCGAAATGGTGATGAGTGCTTCTGAGACGAGAGGATGTTGCTCCGCCAGCGACTCAAGACGGTCGCTCACGTCGTAGAGTTTCTGAATTTCGTACAGAATTGCAGTTGAAGGCATTGGCTACCCGATTTCCTGAGAGCCTAAGGAGAGAAAGCTTCAGATGGGCTGACTTAGTTCAGGGAACCTGAAAGAGTAAGAAGAGGTGGCTTGCTCAATTACAAGGCTAAGCTGGTAGACGACCATTGTCAAACTGTCGCCGCGTGTTTTCAGCGAACTAGTTCGACCCAAGAGACAGAGGGCAGAGTTGTCCTGGTCTGGCGCACAACCCTTAGTGAGCACAGAGACCTCTGTTGCTCCACTTGTGAACGCCGACGGTCAGCAGCACTACGGATGTACTTGCCCGTTGTGGCCGTTACGCTTGCTGATATCTTGCCCGTGGCCTTTACTGTTGCCGTACAGTGCCGCCGTGACATGCGCGTTTGTCCTGATCCGGCCCATCTGTTCGTAGATGTATTGGCGAAGGTCGGCTAGGTCGAGGACGCGACTCCCATTGTTGAGGCGGGCATAGGTCAGGTCATCTCTCAGACTCTCGAGGACGGATAGCGCAACTTGCCTTTCGTTTATGTCCAGAACAAAACTCCACTGCGAACAACACTTCAGCCAATCATAGGATGGCCTGTTCTTGCTCCTAAAACTGTGCAATTTTGACCACTTCCCAAAACTAAATTCGAGATGGCGGCTCGTTGTCATAACGGGAACATTCCCCCACGCGCCGCCGTACAATAGACTATGCAGTCTGAAGAACAAATCGAATTGAGAGCTAGGGAACGCGTGACGAACCAAAGCTGCCTACTTGTAAGGCTGTATCAGGCAGACCTTGCCAGAGACCCCGCCAGTCGAGCTACCGAATCTTCGCGTAGCAATCTGATCGCTCTGGGTCACACGATTGCGCAGATATATGGAAATGCGGAACCCTCGGTGATGGCGTGCCAAGAGCAGATGAATAGTCTTTCGGCCCAGAGATGCGGAAGCTAACCCTTCTTTTGTGCCCTCCTCCACTTCGCCCACCGTGCTTTCTGTGCAGCCGCGATTTTTCTGCGGGCGGCTGGTGACAGCGTTCTCTTACGGGCAGTGATGGAAACAACCTTCGGTCCCTTCACCTTCGCCCATCTGGCGCGTTGAGCGGCGGCAATGCGTGCCCGACCGGCGGCGGAGATTCTCGCTCTGCCCGTTTCGCTGCTCTTTGAACCGTTCAGTGCCGAGAGTGCGTTGGTGAGACTTTTAAGTTGAGAGGCGAGACGGGTGCGTTCCTTCTGGAGCTGATTGAGTACGGAGGTGAGATTTGACATGCGGGTGATTCTAGCAGGACAAGTTTGCCAAACTCGGACAAACTAACGGATGGTTGGTCGCTGAATCAGAGCGGTAAGCTCGGAGTGTGGATCGGCGATCCTGTTTGTGGCGCCCTTCCTTACAAACACTTTGTTCTCATGGGTCGAGTACGGGCACTGAGGTCCGCGTTCCACATGAGCCACTGACGGTGGTCATGTATCGTAAGCCGGTTCACGACGATCTGGGGAACCGGCTTAATCTTCTCGCGCGCCAAGGTCTTCAGCCTGTCGGCCTGTGCTTCCAGCGCCGCCTCAGCTTCACCCTGAAACGAAGCTCGTACCGCAGCCTCGCCTTGCGGGGAGCCGTCGTCCTGCACGCCCACGTATATGTTTCCACCGGACGTGTTTGCAAAGGCAATCACGGTCTCGACAAACTCGGTCTCCTTCGCGCTCTGAGGCTTTCATGAAGGGCTTGTACTCAACGGTGTCGGTCTCGCCGTTGTCCAGATCCGAGATGCACTGTTGCTGTGCGTCGATTGTTTTCTGGGCCTTGCCGGACCCCGAATACTGTGAGCGCAGGTTGAGTTCGCATATACAGTCACCGCTTGCGTGCAGAAGGTAGAGGTAGACTAGGCGGGCACACCTGGCACGTCTATTTCCATCTGCTCCTTCACCCCAGACTGGATGGCGTACTCTCGCTCTGAGTCCGGATACAACAATTGAAGTTCGACCTGATCGGCAGGAACGCACAGTTCTATCTCAATGCGGACCAAGCCTGGCCGCCACTCAGCCGAGGTGATCCTTGCTCGTGGGTCTGGCAACATCGTGACGATGTATTCTTGGTCAACGACCGTTGGTGAATTAGCGCTTGGAGTGTCTGCGACCCAGCGACTCGCGGCGTCAGCTGCACTCAGATATGGTCGTAGGCCAGGCGACAATAGAGGACCCTGCCGCAGCCTGAATTCTTTCCAGTCGGGGCCGCGTTCCGACTGACGTATCGCCATCCTGTCCATCCCCGTGTTGAAGCATACGTGAGACGCTCGGGATGCATATTGCTAAAAGTGCCGGGGATGCTTTCACCTTCGATTGTGCCTTGCCCAGATACCAGCTGTGAAAGCTTGGCGAGGGCCCCATCTTGGCCTCGAACCCATTCTTCTACCAACAGAACAGTGCCGTAGTTCTGAACCGGGCGAGATGGCTCGTGCGACCCTCTGAAGACAGCCGATGCAGTCAGGAAGTGCGGTCCGTTGTCCATCGCAAAGGCTGCAGGAAAATGTGCGCCTGCGTATGGTCGATACAGGTGGCGACAATGGTCTGCGACGGCGTGGATTAGATCACGTGGGCTTGGAAATGTAGCCATTCGTCGAACACAATCCAGTGCCCGCGTCGTCCGTCTCTCATTGACGAATGGAACACGGCGTCTATCTTCTCCAGGATTCTACGCGCCCACTGCACCGAAGCTGAAATGAGCTTGTCGCGGTCGTGATCCCAATGCTCCATTCTGAGCCGACGGGGAATCCCGCTGGTCACCCTCCCAAGGCGAACATTGTATTGCTGTGGCGAAGCAAAAGTGGCATCAGTTGAAGATGCTGAATGCAGTGGCTCCTTGCGTTTTCGGGAGAGCAGTGTGGCCATTCGAATATTGATCGCAGATGACGACTCCACAATACGCATCCTGTTGCGATGACTTCTGGAGAGACATCCGGGCTGGCGAGTATGCGGGGAGGCGGTCAGCGGCGTGGAGGCTATCGAGAAAGTTGGGCTGTTCATGCCCGATCGTGCGATATTGGACCTCGGCATGCCGATCATGAATGGCGTCCAAGCGGCGCGCGAAATATCCAAAGCCAATCCCAACTTCCGCTACTTCTCATTAGTGTGCAGGAAGTTTCCCGTCAACTCGCAGAAGCAGCTCGCGGCGCTGGCTTCAGGGGAGCGGTCAGCAAGAGTCGTGCCCACGAAATTGTGGAAGCCGTCGAAGCTCTGGTGAACAACGAGTTGTTCTTCGGCCCGGAACAACCCACAAGCATTGTCTAGGCAAAGTCCTGGGCTACTTTACCATTCACGGTTCGGTAGCTTCTCACACAATCCGCCCAGCGTCTTGGTCCACGTGTTCTCTGTCGTTGGACTGACCAGATCATGCTGGCTCTATGCGGCGGTCCTCAGGATGGACAGTTCGTCGTACAGTTGGTGAATGCGTTCTTCTCTTTCTTCATATTCTCGCCGTTCGGTCGCTGTCAGCCCACCGAAAGTCTCTATTTCTAAAGTATCTAGTTGCTTACCGAGGAGCTCGATGAGTTCGTCATGGAGCTGTTTCTGAGCGTGGAATTCCATGACAGGCCGCCTTCTGGACGAAGCGGGTCGTAGGACAGTTACGAATTGTCTAGCAAGATGGGTGAGTACGTCGATACGGATCATGCCGTAGATGGACTCATTATTCGCGCTGAATTGCGGACAGCCTTCCTACGGAATTTTCGGTACTGCATTACTCCCTGCTCCACCCAAAAGTTATATATTGCTGTGTCCTCAAAGAGTTGTATCCAGAACAAAATGCGTACGATTCCATTGGCAAGGCTCGTGCTCTTAGGCATTGCATGACGTTTGGGAGGGCAGCCATGCTCAAGGTAAACATCGAGAGGATCGGTGATGTGGCGGTCATTCACTGCGAGGGCAGTGTGGTACAGAGTGCAGCCGCTTTCAGACTGCGCGATGCGGTCATCGGGCAAAAAGACGCGCGAGTGATCCTCCTTGACCTCTCGGACGTTCAGTCCCTGGAGAGTGGCGGGCTGGGCATGCTCGTATTTCTGCAACGATGGGCCGGCGACCACGACATTCAATTCAAAGTCCTCGATCCGCCTGCCTTTGTGCGACAAAGACTAGAACAAGTCCGTTCCGCGTCGGAACTTGAGATCGCGGGCATGAGCGAAGTACTTTTCCTGCTGGGCTGGGAACCGAAAGAATTGTGGGAGGGTTTCCGAAAAGCGGCGTGACCCCGAGCTTCCGAGCGCGGAGTGAATACCTCAAGAAATTCTGGGCGAGGAGTCCGCAGGCACTTGGCAGGGCGGGGTCCGGCCTATCCCCCCGGCGCCGGGTGCGCGTAGATTTCACAAAGGTGAAGCTTTCTGTGCGCGTTCGCCCGGTCAGTGAGTGCGATATTTCAACATCCATTCGGCCACCAATGAAAAAGCCCCGTGCTCGAGAAATCTTATACCTTGCTGGATAGAGAAAGCAGTTAACAGCATTCGGTTTTTCCGACTCAACGCCCTGGCAAACTCACTACAGCACCCGACAAGGCTTCCTGTGGGCCATCTGACCGAAGTAGCTCAATGCCGACGCAGCCGTGATACCTGGTGCCGAGAGGCACTAGGCGAGAGCAGGCCTTCGTCCATCTAGCGATGCTTTCATCCGCGAAGGAATTTCCATCCCAGCAGGCCGAAAATTCCAGATTGACGAAAACAGATGGGCCATTACACCAATTATCGGGATTGTTGGTGAAATGGGGATTTGGACGAAGCCGCTGTCGCGGCGGACGCTATCGCGTGTTCGGGGGCGGCAGTTTCTGTGGGATGATGCAAGATCTGGTCTGCAGGTGATAATATGCGTCTGTGCATGAAGTTACGTTTCAACAGAATTTACACTCAGCATGGCCTGAGGGCGATGAGATGGCGAAACGGCCATTGAATCCCCATACCATATAGATATAGCCCTCCGCGTCCGCCGCAAACGCCAGCGGCTTCCTCCAAATCTCCCTATCGCAAGTGCCCCGGCGGGAGACATTCGTGTCCACGCGACTACACGGCGCCGGCGCACTTGCGATAGGGACCTAAGATGTTTCGCCAACTGACGCCCGAACCCCAATCTAGGGCTTGTCGTTGACTTCCTCCACGTCCACAAAAGCCTCGCGTGGACCGGAGATTGTCACGCCAAGGATTTTCCACTTGCCTCCGATTACCGCCCCAACTATGGGCCTGAATAGGCCGGCGAAGTCGAGAATCTTTTGAAATTCCTTCCCCTGTTTGCAGAGATGGATGGTGTACGTATTTTGCGCGTGCTTTTCAGCCATGCTACCGCAGTTTGCATGCGCCGCCCGTGACGGGCAAATTACCGTGGTGTCGATGCTGGGTTGCCGGGCAAATTAGGCCAGGATGATTCCGGCCAAGGTCAATGGCTGCAATGGGGATATTACGCCAGTCGGGGACTGAGCTGCTTTGAGTTTTGTACAATTCAGGAGCCGGGAGCAAATGCTGGTGAAAATCCAGCCGCCAACCTGAAAGACATGGTTGGGTCGTCGTCTAACTTTTAAGACATCCCGGCTGATACCTCAATGAGCGCAATGGGGATTTACCAACTGTCAAACAGGCGGTTCCCTCAGGTAAAAATCCCACGAAAAGATCATGCAGACTGTTCCTCGTGAAGCGTTGGCTGCGAACAAAATCCTGGATAAAATCCCTCTCAAAAACGGAGCGACACAAGATGCGCGCTACTTCGAGTGAAGTTTATAAGCGGATTGACAATACTGTATACAACGAGCAGGGCGATACCTGGTGGGATGAAAACCAATTTCTGCATCTGCTCAAGTCGTCGGTTAATCCCACGCGCGTCGGTTATTTTCGAAGACTTCTCGATGAAGTACTCAAGTTCAACTATCGTGGCATGCAAGCGCTGGATGTAGGTTGTGGCGGCGGCATCCTTGCGGAAGAGTTTGCCAGCATAGGCTTTCGCGTGACCGGCATTGATCCCTCAGAACGATCGCTGGCCACCGCCAAACAACATGCGCAATCCATGGGCTTGTCCATTCAATACCAGCAGGCAACCGGAGAATCCATCCCGTTTGCCGACAACACTTACCCTGTTGTGTACTGTTGCGACGTTTTGGAGCACGTCCGCGACTTGCCAAAAGTGATCGGCGAAATCTATCGAGTGACGAAGCCGGGCGGCGTATTCCTTTTCGACACGCTGAATCGCACCTTCATCAGTAAGCTGGTGGCGATCAAGATCTGGCAGGAATGGAAGAGCACGGCTTTCATGCCGCCTCGGCTTCACGAGTGGAGAATGTTTATTCGGCCGGAAGAGTTGAAAGGATTGCTTGTGCGGGCGGGATTTGAGTTCAAAGAGTTTCGTGGCACGTCGCCAGATGTAGGCACCGCCAAAATGATCAGCCTGCTGCGAAAAAGAGCCAAAGCGGAAATCGGCTATAAGGAACTGGGCCAAAGCTTTAAGCTCGTAGAAAGCAATGACTTGAAAATTCTTTACATGGGATACGCGGTCAAGCCAGTACCGTAATTCTGCAGCGGTGGGTTTTTCAATAGCCGATTGGCAAGTTGCACGATTAGAGTTCGTCAGTTTACGAAATCAGGCCATCTCACAAGTTTGAATAGCTGGTGTAATCGCGATTTGGATTGGGAGGGTCTTGGTGGAGTTGTTCTAACTCGACGGCCAACAGTGCGAGACGTTGCGCGAAGTCGTCGTGAAGCTCCCTGGCGATCCGGGTGCGCTCCTGCTCCTGTGCCTCAATCAACCTGTGGCTCACGTTTGCGAGAGCTACTTCCGCCAGTTTTCGTTCGGTAATATCCGCCACTATGCCGATCATCCGCAACATCTTGCCCTCCTCGGCGAAGAACGCACGCCCGCTCTTCTCCAACCAGATTACAGCGCCATCGGGACGTAACACGCGATAGCTAATCTGAGTAGTCGGGTTCTCAGGAGTAAGGTCGGCAACCGCGGCATTGAAGTTTGCGAGGTCGTCAGGGTGGACTCGGGACGAGAATTGGTGACGCGTTTCGCTCGTCGGCACACCCGTCAAACCGAGGATCTTCGCGTATTCCTCGGATCGCACGACCATGTCACTGGCGATGTCCCATTCGTACGCGTACATCTTTCCGGCTTGGGTGGCAAGACGAAACCGTTGTTCACTTTCGCGGAGTGCCTGCTCAGCGTGCACGCGGGCTTGCTCCTGACGACGATCCGTGATGTCCCGCTGAATCCCCCACGTCCTCAGCAGCATGTTATTTTCGACAATCCCGATCATGCTGTTTAGGAACACTTTGGGATTTCCCTGTGGGTCCACCTCATGTGACTCGCGGTCCACCACCCGGTAACCGCCACGGATGTAGTCGCGAGTCAATTCGATGTTTATGGGATTCTCCGCATCCAAGGTTTCTGTGAGCCGCTTGCCCACAAAGTCGGTTGGGGACATCCCGTACATGCGGGCCAACGCGTCATTGCACTCGGCCATATAAGACTCATGCAGAATGCGCTGAACCTGTTCGTCTTCGGGCAAGTCCACCGGGATGGGGCGTTCTAGCTCCTGGCAAAAAATGCCCTCCGAGCTCTGCGCAACGAACAGGCGGTAATTCGACTCATTTCGCTTTAGGGCCTCTTCCGCCCGCTTGCGTTCGGTGATGTCCTCCACGAAGGCAAAGACCAGGGATGATGATCCTCCATTGCCGTTCTTCAAACGAGACACATTCAGATGTCCCCAAAGCTGAGCGCCATCCTTTCTCACATAGCGTTTTTCCAGCGAGTACTGGTCGATGACGCCTGCACGGAGCTGTTGAAAGAGAGCCCAATCGTTTTGGGAATCTTCGGGATTAGCAAATTCGGAACAACTCATGCCACACAGTTCGTTCTCCCGGTATCCCAGCATGGAGCAAAGCGCCGGGTTGGCAAGCAAGAGCTTCCCCTCTAAATCCTCCACCGCGATTCCCAGCGACGCTTGCTCAAAAAGATAGCGGAAAAGCTGTTTAGCCTGTGCTGGCAACGTTTGCGAAGACATGACGACTCCAGAAGGTCATAGCATTTTCAACGGATACCCTAGCACTTTCAGTGTGGTCACGCCCTTAGCGTGCTCCTAGCGTCAAGAAGAAGAACAGAGCCACAGCAAGTCTCCGCATAAAAAAAGGGGTTCCCAGAAACCGGTAGTGTATATGACACACGGTTATCACGTCTATTACGATACGATTCTATGCTTTGCCAGTCGGTCTTGGGTATACTTAAGCGTGGACCTAGCTCGTTGATGGTACGTTCTCTTGACTCTACGATTTCGTTCCGACGCGAGGAACCGCAAATCCCGAGTGGTTGGCATCCATCACAAAGCCGACTTTCATGTGCGCGTGACACCGAATGCACTCGACCGGGTTTCTCTCAGCCAATAGCGTACCTGTATCGCAATCTACTTTGCTAGCACGGAACTACTGTCGCAAACAACGCGATTTTACTCACGCGACCGGAGATCGTCCCCTGGCAGACCCCACAGAATTCTGTGGCCGGATACCCCCGGGCGCTTGATAGGGCGAGGCCCGGTCTCATCCCCCCTTGGCCATTTCACTCCGGAACTCAGCAATCGGCCAAAGTCGGGCCATCTCACTCCCAGACCCTTTCAACGCTGCCTATCATCTGCCATAACCATCAGTGTCCAAGGGTAAGAAATACACAGTGAGAATAAAATGATGCAAGCATAGTGGAGCCTGAGCGTTCTAGGCACGACTCCCCGCGCAAGAATCTCCCTCTCTGCAGGAGGACGAAAATGCGATTCTTGGCTCCTTCAGTCGTAACTCTCGCCTTAACTTTTGTCGCTGTCACACAGGAGCGTCCTCGCTCGACCACCGGCACGTCGCCCACGAACGCTGACCGAACTGAAACGCCACAAACTGACACTCAATCCATTATTCGAATTGAAACTGACTTGTTCAGGGCCACCAAAGTGACCATCGATCCCATCGTGATCGACAAGATCGTCGCTGACGATTGGGTCAGTATGACGCCAACGGGCCGGGGTTGGGGGAAGGCTGAATCCATGGAGCACTTGCGCCAACATTCGGGGGAACTGCCGCCATACTCCGCCCAGCAGCAGGACTTGGAGGTGTTTCTCTTTGGAGACACGGCGGTCGCTACTTTCGTTGAGGTATATACGGCAAAGCCAGACAAGAATCTACCTTCGCAAACGCTTCAGACGGATGGGACCGACGTGTTCGTGAGGAGCGGCGGAATCTGGAAGCTCAGAATGTCAAGAGCAAGTCCCCATCTGCAGCAATAATCGTCTCAAGGTGATGAGGGGAGCGGAAGCAATGAAGCCTGTAGTTGAACGTAATCAGGCCTCTCATAAACTGAAAGTCAGCCGACCGGGTCAATGAGTTCGAAGGGGATGTTAGGTCAACAATTCAGACCGCTTCCCCTAGTGTTTTCTCCTGTACACGGTCGTCACTTCACGTCGTGAATGCGTTGCAGTAGAGATGGAAGCTCGCGAAGAGTGTGGATTGTGTGGGTTGGATGAACATCTTGGGGAGACAGCGTTTCATCGGCACTGCGATAAGCGCTCCCGCATAGCCAAACAGTGCGAATTCCGAACGCTCGGCCACCCGCAATGTCAGTGTTCAGTTGGTTACCGACGAAGACCACTTCATCTCGTGATAGCCCGCATTTGGATAGAGCAAAATCAAAGAACTCAGGCGCGGGCTTTCGAAAACCGGCGTCCACCGACGTGACGACCCATGCAAAGAACTGCCCGATACCGGCTCTGTCAAGGAAGCGGTGAAGCTCAGCTCCGCTAGCTGTACACGTGTTCGCCCAGACTGCCAACGGAATCGACATGCGAGGCAATATCTCAGACACCTCCGGCATCAAGTGAACAGGACGAGATTCAAGCGAAATACTCCCGTCTATCTGCTCGTTGATGAGGGTGTGGCCGAAGTCGAATGCCACAGCCCGGATGACCATAACAGTGGAAAGTTTCGCAACTCAGACCCCTTTCCCGCAAGCGGAACATATTCGCCGGGTGAGGTTACTGGCGAAAACAGGCTCTCACCAACTTGAGAATTGCGGTAGAGCGACCTTGTGAACCAAGGGCTAGTTAACTTGACACGGCTGCGGCGGGCGCTATAGTGGCCCATACAACGCCTAGGTTGGTTCGTGCTGCTCGCATTGGTTTTGGAGGAAATGGATGAAACGGGCAATCGTGATCTTCGCCGCCGCCTTCTGCGCCATCTTTTTCGCTCTCTCGATCCCTAGCGACCGCCATTTGGCCCCCTCGCTCCAGCTAGTGAGCACTGTCAGCTTGGGTTGGATCGGCTTCTACTGTATCTACAATTCGTTGAGAAGGCGCAAGGCAGCGAAGCCGAATTAGAGCGCTGATGGCCGTCCCCGCTGAGCGCAGATTTCCCCCAAAAAATTCTGGGACGACGGGCCCCGTCCAACTGAATACCTAAAAAATTTCTGTGCCTCGACACCGTGGGCCGTTTCGACCACCCGGAGCCGGGGTATCCCCCACCCCCGCCCTTCCTAGCTCGGCTCTAGCTGCTGCTGACGATTGATCAGCGTTGGGCTAGCATTGTCTGGGTTGGAGTAACCATCGCCCTAAGCTCTAGCCGTGGCGTAGCGGGGGGCGAGGCGAGGGTCAGATTGCGACCGGAGCGCTATCCCGAGCATCTATAAGACAACTCGACGAAGCGCTGGCGGGCAGCTGACGCGAACGGCTCAAGCATCCATTGCGATGCTGAGCAACTCACCCTTTTGGGAGTTCGCTTGCCCGTGACCACCGCTAAAGTAAATCCTCATCCCACTTCCATCATTCCAAGGGTCAACGGCACAGCGGTTCATCAAACCGCAGGGCACAAGCATCCTCCGCTGAATCAATCGCTTGGCGATGCCAGAGAACAGCCTGAGAACAATAGCCCTCACTTTGAGCTGATCGACGCCTCAGAGTTGGCGATGCGCTGGCGTCTGCCGGAGAGCTGGATCAGGGAACAGACACGCTCCCGCTGCGTTGACCCGATTCCCCACTTACGCTTGGGGCGCTACGTTCGCTTTGAATGGGGTAGTCCTGAGCTGGCCGCGTGGCTCACCAAAAGGCGCTTTCGCAGAGGCTGACCACTTTCAGGGCCGCTGAGTCAGCTTCTTGACAGTATGGTTCCTTAGCGCCATGATACCTAACCATGAAAGAGAAGAATCCCCACGCTGTGGCCTTGGGCAGTCTTGGAGGAAAGAGGCGTGCCCAGCGCTTAACGAAGGCGGAGCGCTCACGCATCGCACGCAAGGCTTCGCGGGCGGCGCAGAAGCAGGTAACGCCAGAACAGCGGCGTCGCTGGGGCCTTGCTGGGGCCAAGACTCGCTGGAGATCAAACTAGGCTGGGAGGAGCTATGCGGAAACAGACGGGTTGTCTCGTTAAGCGTGGCGGTTGGTGGTTGCTGCGTTACCGGATGCGCGTCATGGAAAAGGGCGAGCTACGGAGCGTCAATCGAGCGCACAAGCTTTGCGCCGTCGATGCGCAGCACAAGACCAGGGCCAGCGTGCGCTCCCTAGCTGAGGATTTCCTGCGACCGTTCAACGAAGGCAGCAGCGAACAGCAGCCCACCTCCCGCTTGGGCGAGTTTGTTGAGAAGGTCTACTTGCCTTACGTCCGAGATCACAAGCGCCCCTCTACTCACAGAGGGTACGCTGACATGTGGGAGGATCACCTTTCGGCGCGTCGTGGGGACTGGTGGTTGCGTGACGCTCGCACAGCGGATATTCAGCGGTTGCTTGACCAAATAGCGAAAGAGGATGGCCGCAACAAAACCACGCTGAAGCATATCAAGCATCTGCTCAGCGGCATTTACAGGTTCGCTATGCAGCAGGGATTGTTTGATCGGGCTAACCCTGTCACCGCTGCGTCTATCCCGATGCACCGGCAGCGAATGAAACACACGCCTATTCGCTTGAGGACATTATGGCGATGGCGGCTATCCTCCCAGAGCCCGCTGCAACAATCGTGCTGACTGCCGCTTTCAGTGGCTTGCGGCGCGGCGAAATCCGAGGCATGCGGTGGGAGAACCTGGAGAGTGGTGATCCTCTCGCCTTCTATCGAGTCTCACAGTCGATCTGGAAGGGCTTCGTCACTGAGCCCAAGACTGCGAAATCGAAAGCGCCTGTCCCTATCATTGGGGCGCTGACAAAGAGGCTGGAGGAACATCGCGCACGCTGTGGCAATCCTACGTCCGGTCCAATGTTCGCCAACACGCTGGGCAAGCCGCTTGATCTGAACGAGCTGTATCGCCGCACGATCAAACCCATTTTGCAGGCGGCTGGCATCGAATGGCACGGTTGGCATGCGTTCAGGCGAGGGCTGTCGCGGCGATGCAGCAGCTTGAAAATGCCGTTTCGTTCTCAGCCCGTTCTCAGTCGCAAGCGACAAAACTTGTGAACTAGCTGAGCTAGGCGAAGCAAGCTGCTGAAAACAAATTGGCGGAAGCGTGTGCGAGTCGAACGCACCGACGACATCAGAGATGCCGCCCGCCGGTTTTGAAGATCACCAGGAGAGTTCTGACTGGTTATGAAAATTCTCTACTCAACCGCTTACCAGGAACGGGTTCTGACGCATTCTGATCAAGGTTGACCCGTTCTGACCATGGAACTATCACGTTTTTATCACGGTAGCCGCCAATCCAAAGGAGTCGAAGCGGTGAGATTCCGGGCCCAAACTTCCCAGAAGCGGACTTCGCAGTACCAATCTCGGGCTCCTAAGGCTTGCCGCACGGCAACTGTTCTTGCGTTGTAGCAATAACGTCAGCGAAATCGGGAGACTGCCCGCTCAGCAAAGCATCTGCCGGCTGGCCACGAAGATGCGCGTCCAGAAACGCTGCGATGTAGCTCCGCAGAACGTCCAGCATCTTCTCCGGGCTCATTTTTCCTGTCTTGATCGCGCCCCGCGCCAGCCAGATGGCATCCGACGGTGCAAGGTGATCCACGCCAGGGAGCTTCAAAGCGAGACGCGGCCCACGTAAATTACTCCACAAGGCGCACTCCTCCACGCTCCACTGTCCGCTTCCCGTCATTACGAGGAGGATCGGCGTTTCCGTCGCCTTCGACGCACGTTCGGGCGAGGCGGCATCAATGGTGATTCCTGCGCGGAATCGAACTTCCCGTTCGACACCCATCAAAGCTGTCAAACCTCCCAACGAATGTCCGGCTAACGCCACTCGGGAGACGTCCAATCGGCCCGAGAAGGGCCCTTTCGCGGTGCCATTCAGATGGTCCAGTTCCTTCAGCACAGATTTCAGATCGCCCAATCGAGCAATCACGGAAGACGTGTAGGCCTCTTCATCCGTCCTCAGTCTCGTCCCCAAGTGGCTGCCAAAAATGGACTCCACCATTCGTCCGTCCGGGAACTCCGTCGCCGTAGCCTCGTTGGTGTGATTCAACGCTGCCACGACGTATCCGCGGCTGGCGAGGTCCTCGAATAAGAATGTGTAATCCGTGAATGTACCCGTGTACCCGGGCGTGAAAACAACCACAGGATGCGCGCCGCTCGCCACAATTGCATCCTCGCAACTGTTTGTTTTCACTTCAGGCAGCGGCACTCCCATCAGCTCTGAGAAATAGCTCCAAACCGCTGGCGAGGTGTATTCGGCCGGTTTGCAATCGCTCGTAACCCCGGTTGGATACCAGAAACGCACCATCAATTCGCGCTTGCTTCCATTTCCCGTAAAGGGATCCTCGCGCGTCGAGTCCACAAAATGCACGACCCGCGTCCCGACGCTGTTCGGACCTGTCGGAGCGGGCGCCGTTACTGTCTGTTCGGTAGCCACAGCAGAGTGCACCGAGGCCCCAAGGCCTTGAGTACCTTGACCAGACAACGGTACAACCTGCGGACTGTCTGCGCTCCCGTCGGTAATAGTGAGTGTCCCAGTAAAAGTACCGACCCCGCCAGGAGTGAACGTGACGGTAACCGTGCAGGAGACCCCTGCTGCCACGCTCGCTCCGCAATCATTCGTCTGCGCAAAATGGGCTGTAGTGACCATGCTACTGATGTTCAGCGAGTTACTTCCCACATTGGCTAGCTTGAGCGTCAAGCTCTTGGAGAGGAGTTGGTGGGTCAAGAGGTTTCGGTATTTGACGTGACCGTAATCCAACATCGCCGGGACAAGCTTGACGGTGCCATTCGTCAGTTTGATGGCGGCGATTCCCGACTTGCTCGCATCCGAGATGGAAGTCGCCGTGAGATCCACTGCCGCGACCGTCGGCACAGCCGCGGGTGCAGTGTAGGTCGTAGCCGCGCCGCTATCCGTCTTGGTAGATGAGAAAGTCCCGCAAATCGGCGTGCACGTGGCAGCGGCTTGGACGGGTGCCCACGTTACACCCTTGCCTGCAGGATCGAAAGACACTGTGCCTGTGAACTCCTGCGTTGCGTTCACGGGTATCAGTGCAGACGTCGGCGCAACCGAAACGCTGATGGCCGGTACCGTTATCTGCACAGAGCTTGACTTCGACGTATCGGTTGCCGACGTGGCTGTGAGCGTCGCTGTCAGGTTGCTTGCTGGCGCACCGGCTGGGGCACTGTACGTTACTGATGCGCTCGTAGCTTTGCTGAGCGACCCTACACCTGTCGCCGGAGATAAGCTCCAGGTGACGCCCGCATTGCTCGGATCATAGTTGGCCGTCGCCGTGAAGTCCTGCATAGTGTTGGCCGCAACCGTCGCGGAACTCGGGGAAATGGAAACTGCAATCGTCGGGACGGTCACGGTTGCCGGAGAACTCCTTGTGGCATCCGTTACCGAGGTGGCCGTGATGGTCACCACCACATCGCTCGGCGGCGCGCTGGCAGGCGCATTAAACGTCACGGACGTATTCGTCACATCGCTCAGCGTTCCTGCTCCGGACGCTGGAGAAATGCTCCAGACTACCCCCGCATTGCTCGGATCGTTGGTCACAGTAGCCGTCAAAATCTGTTTGGTGCCAGCTGCCACAGTCGCCCCGTTTGGATCAACGGAGATCATGATCGCTGGGACCACAACATTTGCCGACGCCGATGTTGTTGGAGTCGCTGCTGAAGTAGCCGTGATGGTTACAGCCAAATCGTTTGACGGCGGGCTCGCGGGTGCATTGAAGGTCACCGAAGTCTTAGTTACATTGGTCAGCGTTCCTGCACCGGACACCGGAGAAATCGTCCAAGTGACGCCGGAGTTCGAGGCATCATTCTGCACCGTCGCCGTAAATATCTGCCCTGTGCTCGCGATCACGCTTACGTTGTCGGGGGACACGGTGACCACAATGGCCGCAAGATTCACCGTATAAACAGCCGATACGGTCGTGCTTGCGACCGCTGTGGCTGTGATTGTTGCGCTCCCATTGGTCGCCACGCTGGCCGGCGCGTCGTATTCAACTGAGGTGCTCGTCTGTTTGCTTATCGAGCCCGGTCCGGCCAATGTCCACGAGACGCCCCTTCCCGATGGATCATTGGCGATCGTCGCCGTAATCGTGATGCTCTGCCCTTGTCCGATTGTCTGCGAGTTGCCCCCACCAAAAGTGACTGAGATTTTCGGGGGTGGTGTGCTAGTTCCTCCGCCGCAGCCAGCTAGCATCGTCGCCAGAAGATATGCAATGCCAGCCCATCCACACAACTGCCTCTTGTCTCGGTCTCGTCCTTGCATTTTTGAACTCACTCCAGAGATTTCGCCAACGCCAGTCGTGTGACCTTCGCCCTCCGCTTTCCTGGCCTTCGTGTGCCGTCCGGGATGTTTCAGCATCAGCCCTATGTATCAACGCCTGTTGCCAGCTTCAGTGATTCTGTCTTGACAACAGGGAAGGAAGACGCTCACGTTCGTCAGTCCGTGGGAAACATTTTCGAGTTATCCGAAGTGATGACCACGGGAACGTTCGTGCCATTCGGTAACACCAGAGACTCGAAAATCCCGCGGGCATGGTTCATGTCTTTGTCGAAGACTACGGCCAGCAAAGCCGTACGTTGCAGCTGCCCATTCACATACACACTGATGGTCGCTGTGGCCGTGCAATCGCGGTTCACACTGATCGTTCCGGCGATGTCTTCCCCTCCCGAACTTCCGGCCACACTCCGCGTCTGGCTGCCGGTCAGGTGGCCGGTCGCGTCCTCGGTAAATCGGCCGACGGATGCGGCAGGTAGTGGACCATTCGGAGTGAAGATGGTTCCCGTGTAGGTGTAAGCCCACTTCCCGGCCGCACCAGCGGTCGAACAGTGGCTGGCCTGAGCCTGCATCGGGGCCGAAATCACACCAAGAATCAGGGCCAGACAAGCGGACACAAGCATCCCGCGAGCGATAATGCGCTTCATATTTATCCTCCTGCCTTAGCAGTACGAATCGAACGAAAGAACGGGAGTACCCTTGATGCTCCCATCCGGCTTCCCCACTACTGTGTGAGAGGGTTTATGTCGCAAGTCTCGCCCGAGAGTCCTGAGGGACCGCCGAGTTTTGAGCGATGCTTTACCGAGGATTTCGAGGATTCAAGGACTTGCGGACCTGGTCTATAATGTTGGCCTCGTTTTTTTTTGGTCGCCTGTTGGGGGGAACATGAACGGCGACTTTCGTATCGGGATTTGGCTGGTCCAGCCCGGCCTGAACACCATCTCCCAAAACGACACAACGCGACAACTAGAGCCGAAGGTGATGGAGGTGTTGGTGTGCCTGGCCCATCACGCCGGCGAAACCCTTCCTAAAGATCAGCTGCTGAAGACAATCTGGCCGGACACGTTTGTTTCTGACGACGCCCTAATTCGGTCGATCTCCGAGATTCGACGTGCCTTTGACGACGACCCGCGGGAATCGAAGTTCATTCAGACCATCCCCAAGCGCGGTTACCGCCTAGTCCCGTCGGTGGAGGTAGTGAAGCGAGGTGCAGACCATGCGGGGGATTCCTCTAGCGCCCCGGACACTGCAAAAGAATCAACGGTCTCGACGCGCGCCTCACGGATTGGCGTAGGGCTTGGTGCGATTGCAGTAGTCCTGCTCCTTGTGTTCTTGGCGGCTCGGCCCACCGCCTGGCGACTTTTCACTGCGGAGAGCATGCCCCAGATTCGATCTATCGCCGTTTTGCCACTTAGCAGTCTGTCTAGCGATGCAACACAGGGATATTTCGCTGACGGCGTTACGGATGCCCTTATCACCGACCTAGCTCAAATCAGCGCTCTCAAGATCGTTTCACGGACCACAGCGATGCGCTACAAGGGAACTGATAAGCCCCTGCCGCAAATTGCCCGCGAACTGGATGTCGATGGAATCGTGGAGGGAACCGTGCAACGCTCCGGCGATCGCGTACAGATTAACGCCCAGTTGATCTATGGCCCAGCCGACCGACATCTCTGGGCCAAGAGCTTCGAACGCGACGTGAAGGACATGCTGCAACTGCAGAGCACTGTCGCCAGCGAGATCGCTCACGAGATCCAGGTCAAACTGACCCCGGCAGAGCAGGCAAGGCTGCGGAATGTACGGCCGGTGAATCCAAAGGCGCTGGATGCCTATGCAGCGGCGCGCTTCCTCATCGACCGAGCGGGCAAGTTTCAGTTTGACAAAGGAAGAGAGGCGCAAAAGGACGAACTCCAAAAAGCGTTCTCTTATCTGGATAGGGCAATCGAGCAAGATCCCAGTTATAGGCCGACATATCTGGCATATTTTGAAGCGATTGAAAACGCCGACCCACCGGCGCCTTTTCAGTACCTGCCCAAAGCAAAGGCCGGGCTGTTAAAGGCGTTGGAACTGGGTGAAGAGGACATGGAAGGGCACCTTGCCCTGGCCAAGCTGCTCATGCGTTATGAATACGATTGGGCGGGGGCTGAAAGAGAATACAAAAGAGGCATTGAAGTTAATCCCAGTTCAGGGTATGCGCATTTCTCCTATTCTGAATACTTGGCGAACGTCGGGCGAACCACCGAGGGTGACAAAGAGCTGACCACGGCGCAGTCGCTCAGTCCGGCGCACGACTATTCCGACGATCATTTCGCCGTTCTTCAGCGAACTAGCCGAACCTTGGAACGGCAAAGGCAGGCACTTGAGGAAAAGACCCCAAATAATTCGTTTGTCCTCATGATAATGGCCAAAAACTATGCCATTGCCGGAAGGTTCAAGGAGTCGGTGGAAATGTGGGAACGGTGTCTGACAGGGTATGGACGGCCCGATTTTGCCAACGTCCTCCGCCAGGCGGAGGCTACGGGTGGCCCGAGATTCGCGTTGGAAGAGTGGATGCGAGCAGCGGAGGAATACTCATCGCATTACGACGATTTGCCGGTTGGTATGGCGGCCTTCACCTACAGCAGCCTTGGCGACAAGGATCGCGCCTTCGTCTGGTTGGACAAAGCAGTCGAGCAACGCAACTGGTGCGTTCCCTTTCTGAAGCGCGACAACGTATGGAATCCACTCCGAACGGACCCGAGATTTAAAAACCTGCTTCGCCGCGTTGGGCTGCCGCCTTAGTCTGGATGAGTATACCTGCCGTGTATTGAATATCGTGCGTGTCTGTGCGCTCTTCTTCCGGTTCTTGCTTCGGGCAAACCAGACCACTGGCCGCATGGCGGGCAGTGTTCGCGACTCGCAAGGTGGACCGTTCAGGCAGTGGGGAAAAAGAGGCACAAGCGCCCTGTTGGGGGGGACCTCTCTGTTAACACTAAACCGACTTCACGACGAAAGAATTGTTTTTTACATCATCTGTGTGGGTGCAGCGTTGTTGATTCCTAGCCTCGGCCTGGCGCAGATCGGCACAGGCAGCGTCGCCGGCTTGGTTTCCGATGCCAACGGTGCTGTGGTTCCAAACTGTGAGGTAATCGTGACGAATGTTGATCGCAATGTTCCTCACACGACACGAACCACTGATATCGGAAGCTATGCTGTCACTGGTCTTACGCCCGGACACTATTCCGTCACCGTAAAACACAGCAGTTTTCGGACTGCTGCCGTCCCCTCTTTCGAGCTGCAGGTGGACCAGAAGGCCGGCATCGACGTAAAGCTGGAACTCGGCCAGGTGAATGAGACCGTAAACATTGAGGGCAAGGCGCCGCTGCTCGATACCGAATCGAGCACCGTCGGCCAGGTGATTGACAATCAGCGCGTGGTGGATCTGCCTCTGAACGGCCGCAACTACCTGGATCTGGCAACACTAGGCCCGGGCGTAACCTTCAGTAAGGACAGCAACACCGCATTCCAGGAGGTTCGGGATGTTGGGCAACGTGTGAGCAATCAATATTCTCTTGGCGGCGCGCGCACTCAAGACACCAACTTCCTTCTGAATGGCGCAACCAATACCGCGCCGGATTTCAACACGTTCGGAGCTGTTCCCTCGATTGACGAGATTCAGGAGTTCAAAGTCCAGACCAACTCCTACACCGCCGAATTCGGGCGTGGCGCTGCCCAAGTGAATGCTGTCACCAAAGGCGGAACGAACTCATTTCACGGGACAGCCTATGAATTCCTCCGCAATCAGGCTCTGGACGCAAAGCATTTTTTCAATGACATTAACAGCTTTCCCGGCGCACCAAAGCCGCCTTTTCATCGGAACCAATTCGGTGCAACCGCCGGAGGAAGAATCATCAAAGACAGGCTTTTTTTCTTCGGCAGCTTCGAGGGCTTGCGAGACCGCACCGGTGAAGCGCAAACGGCAACCGTGCCAACTTCAAATGCCCGGAATGGCGATTTTTCTGAATATGGCGTTCCAATTTTTATGCCGCACCCATCCGATTTTCGGCCTGACAACACACTTCCGAATGGATGCTTCAACCCTAACCCTACGGATGTTCCTTGGCCCGGGATGACGATCCCACAGCAGTGCTGGAATGCCGCTACATCAAACTTTCTGTCTTCTTCGTATGTGCCTGAGCCGAACCGGTCAGGTCTCCTGAACAATCTGACGGGCGTCGTCAGCCTTCCCACAGATTACGACCAGACGGCAGGCCGGATTGACTACGTCCTCAGCCCAAGAACAACACTATGGGGAAGGTATTCGTGGGGTCGGGAGGACAATACGATCAATAACGTGCAACCAGTGAGGGAGTTGTTCGAAGCGGTTAAGACTCAGACCACAACCATACACTATTCGTGGACCATCAGCTCCAGCATGGTGAATGAGGTCAAAGTCAACTGGTTGCGCGTAAACTCCAGGCGCGTCGGCCCACTCGCCGGCACGAATAACGTAGTTGCGCAACTCGGTATTCCGGGCGCCTCCAATGACCCGCTTGATTTTGGAACGCCTAACTTTTTGGGAGAGGGCGACAATTTTCTCGATCTCGGCGAGGATGCATTCGGCCACCCATTGCAGAAGGTCCAGTCAACCTATGAATATGGCGACGATTTTTCAATGATCAAAGGCCGCCATGTGCTCAAGATCGGAGCGAACTTCCGCCATGAGAATTTGAACCTGCTGTCCCATAACATTGCACGGGGATCGTTTACGTCGCCTGCTCTCGCTACCGCAGGACTGGACGGGAGCGGCGGTTTGTCGTTTGCATCGATGCTTCTTGGTGTTAGCAACGATTCCGAAGTTGCTTCGGGGGATTCCCACGTACATTTGCTCCGCTGGACCCAAGCCTACTACGCGCAGGACGATTTTAAACCCACGCGGAATTTAACATTGAATTTCGGCATACGCTATGAGGTTGCACCGTACTGGCACGATCTCGACGATGCCATGGTTAATGTGGATTTCAGCGGGTCTATCCCAGTCGTCGTAAGACCGGGGAGCGGCGATCCTTATCAAGACTTTCCTCCCGTGCGATTTGACTCGGGTCCAGCCTCGCCGACTTATCTGCCTTACGTACGCGACAATCGCCTGGGCCACAATCTAGTCTTTACCGACAGAACCAACTTGGCGCCACGGTTTGGCTTTGCATGGTCTCCTGGTTTTGGCCATGGAAAGACCGTGATACGCGGCGGCGCAGGAATCTTTTATTCCCCGATGAATGCCAATCCGTGGTTCGATTTTGCCCGAAATGCGCCCCGCGCAGCCAAGTTCATTCGCAAAGGGGACTTTTCCGTCGTCGATCAGATCTTCAACAACACCTCCCAAATCATCATTCGACCGTCAATGTTCACGGTCGATCCGCACCTTAAGACTCCGCGCATTCAACAATGGAGCTTCGGAGTGCAGCAAAAACTGGGGAACGACCTGGTTCTGGAAGTCGCGTATGTAGGTTCGGCGTCCACGCATCTGCCTCACTTGATCGACGTGAACCAGACTTATCCGGTCATGCAGGGCGATAAAGTGGTGCAGCCGGTTACATATCTTCCGAAGAAATATGAATCGCTGGAGAACTTTTACAACGTCTTCCAGAACGTAACTTCCGCGAACTACAATGCCTTGCAGAGCAAGGTTGAAAAACGTTTCTCGGGCGGCTTCACCTTCCTGAGCTCATTTACCTGGTCCAAGAGTCTGGATACAGCCTCGGCGACCAGAGATGGCGGCTATGGCCAGGCGACTCCCCACCTCTACGATCTGAGGCTCGATTACGGACCATCCGCATTCGATGCCAAGATCAACTGGGTCAACAGCGGACTCTATGAGCTCCCCTTCGGAAGAGGCCGGCGCTGGGCCGCGAGCTGGTCCGGCCCGATTGAAAAGTTGCTGGGAGGCTGGCAGGTCGGCGGCATCAGCACGGTTCGCAGTGGCTTTGCGGCCTCGTGTCTAACGACCAGCGATGCGGCCATAAACAACGTCAACTTCGAACAGGATTTTTGCGATCTCCTTGGCAACCCAAATAATGGCCCGAAGTCCCTTCTTAGTTTTTGGAACCTTTCCGCTTTTGCTCAACCGACCGATGCAGAGGTGTTCGGCACCGCTCGCCGCGGTGCCTTGCGCGGGCCGCGATTTGTGAGCTTTGATTTTGTCGCCATGAAGACCACTGCCATTTCGGAACGCCTGAAATTGCAGTTTCGATTCGAAGCGTTCAATTTCCTGAACCACCCGGCCTTCTCCATGCCAAAACCATTTGTCGACGACTATCCTCAATACGATCCGAGCGGGAGGTTTCCGATAGGCGCGGTTGATATCACGCAAATAGGTTCTTTCAACACGATCAGCAGCACGGCAGCCAGCAATCGTCAGTTGCAGTTTGCAATGAAGCTCATCTGGTAGGTACGAAACCCTCAGCTCCGTCCAAAACGCTTTCAGTTCTCACGCACACCGCCTTTCGCTTTCTTGTAAGGTGGTGCCGACCTCATCAATTATTTGGGTCTCGGCAACCTGGGTACAAGGATCAATGTCAGAGCGTGACTGCGGTGGTGCGTTGCAGTGCTAAGGACTCCGGCTTAGCCAGTGGGTTTTGCATTCGGCAAAGAACAAGAGCGCTACAGGCTAAAGCCAGATGGCAGCGACTCTGATGACATCACTGAAGCCACGCAATGGCTCGAACCGATGGAGGCTGCTGCTTGCTCAGCTCTCGGGTGCATGATCTTGAATTGTCTCGGTGGCTGCATCCCAGTATTGCTTCTTGCCCGACCAGTAGGACTGTGCCGCCATGATGCACGCCACTGAGTGGGCGAATCCCTCATCCACCGTGCAACGAGGCTGTTGGCGGGAGCGCAAGGATTCAAACCAGTTAGCCATATGGTCGAGCGTGAGATCATCAATACCCATCGGGGGAAGCTTGGTTTCACCTGGAAGGAGAATATGTTTTGAGGCCCTCTGCTCGTCGATATTTGGGTTGTCTTCGTGGTTGCCCTTCTCCTCGACCACGCTATAGCGTGGACTACCTTCGCCTCCATGGTTGACGAGCGTTGCCTTCTTACCCATGTAGCGGGTAAAGGAGGCGGCATCGTTCCCAAAGCTTGTCGAATAACTGACCAGGAAGCCTTTGGGATACTCCAGCAACGCCTGAAACGTATCTGCATTTTCACGGCCATCGTGCCAAGCGAATATTCCGCCGTGAGCAACAACGGAACGGGGAAAGTTGTCGTTCATGAACCAGTGAACAAGGTCAGTGGCATGGCTCATCCACTGGTCGGGAATACCACTGGAGAATTCTTTATAGAGCCGGAATTCGCAATAGACCTGCGGATCAAATGGACGATACGGCTTGGTCATCAACCATTTGCGCCAGTCGGTGTCCTGTTCGCGAATCTGTTTGGTCTCCTCTCGTCCGCGCCAACGTGGCCCGTGATAGTTCCAGACGATTTCGATCTTGCTCACGTCACCGAGCGTCCCACCCTGCACGACGTCGCGAGCTGCTTGCGGATAAGGTTCGCTGCGATGCTGGGTGCCCACCTGCACGATACGCTTATTCCGTTTTGTTGCTTCACGGGCTGCTTTGGCTTCCTCCAGAACATTGCCCATCGGTTTTTCCACGTACACATCTTTGCCGGCTTCCACTGCCATCTTCAGAATCGGAGAATGCGAGTGCTCAGGCGTGGAAATAATTACCGCATCGACGTCTTGAGGCGCCAGCACATCCTCCAAGTACTGGTACGCTCGTGGCGAGCGGCCATAGTAGTGCGTGTTCTCCGCCACGGCCCTTTCTCGGTGTAGTCGCCACAAATCGCAAACAGCAGTCATTTCAACGTTGTGACGGGTTCTATGTTGGGCAACGACCCATGCTAGTTCCTGGCCCCGGCTTCCAGGCCCAATGTGGGCCAAAGAGATACGTGCGTTCGCCCCGAGAATCCTGTTATACGACGATGCAGTTGGGGCAATTGCTGCCCCTCCGAGCAAAGCAGCTGACCCAGCTAGAAAACTCCGCCGATCTATTCTTTTTCTTGATTCGCTCATAGCCGCTCCTCGTCATACCGGGCTTCCAACCCTTACGCAGGGCTAACCCAAGCACCCCTTGCACATTTCAAGCGCGGGTTGGGTGGAGACTCTCCTCCGCTCGCCCGGTTCAGGCGCATGGATCGCATCGCACCACATCCGAAACTCGCGAAGTAGGAAAACTGGAGGTTATCACGATCGGATTTCGCGCACACTGCCGCATGCACCCACTGCAAGAAGAGAGCCATTTCGCCCTGATATGGATCGCCGAGTCAGGGTCGGGTTTTGGTTGGTCCTGGCACGGTTGGTAGTCAACGGCAGGTGAGCGGCAGGTACGTTCGGCTAAGTTATTGAAATTGGCGGAAGCGTGTGCGAGTCGAAATCGCACGCAACCGTAAACTCAACAAGATGCAAGGGCACAGACAGCGGTTTTTAGCATAGAAGGCAGTACAAGGCAGTCTTAACTGATTGTGAAATGATTGTGGAAGACCGAGCAGTGCTCTCTCCAAAATGAGAGATCAGCGTTCGCTATTCGCAAATCCCGAAAGCATCACCCCGAGCCCAGCTTGGCACCATCCCGGTGTCCGTTTGGCGCTTTTCCTGCTTTTCACGGTCGGCTATTTTCATCGAAGTAGTCGAAATGCTTTGTAATACCGGTCGGCCCACTGTAGTTAGTGATGTTTGTCGCATTGCCACGAGAGCCATTAATACTTAGATGGTTCGGAGTATTAGAAGTCACCTGCGGCGGATAAGTAGTCTCGTCATAAGTATAGTTAACGCTGGACAGCAGATTACTTGATCCGCAGAGAGTGAGCACCGCCCACGAACCAACATGATTTTTGTGCTTTTGCTTGAAGCGTTGGAAGCCAGGGAGAAACAGGCGAAAAAGAGGTAGAAGCACAGAGACCAGAATAACCACACTGCCCATCTCACAAATCAAGTCCGCCCAATCTGGCATGTCTGGGAAGCACGGGGGGGCGTGCTTCTACTTCCGTGCTTGCTCCTTCGCTTTAGCTTCGGCGGGATCAATCACTTTCGATTTGAGTTCCGTCAGCAGTGCCCCTTGGTTCTCGTAGCGGAACAAGGGTAGGACCCAGTCATATCGTTTTATGTGGTCGTACATCCCCCAAGGCTCATTCCCTGTCTGCAGCAACGGTTGCACGGGCACCGAAGGAAGGTTCGGAACGATTGAGCCAAGTTCCTGCGGAATGCTCTTCGGGTCGGTGATGTCCGCAATGATGAACCGAGCCATGCCAGCGAGAGTGACAATCGTCTCGTGGGTATCTCTGGTGCTGGGTTTCTCAAAGTCAAACAAGATCGCTAAATACCCGACGTGCCTTAGGGCCTCCCGAATTGCATCCAAGACAGCCTTCCTTTTTGGAGTGAAGCGGCCCAGGATGAGAACAGCCTTCTTGCCGATTGTGTCGATTACGTCCCTGATCTTCTCGTTATTCAACAGCAGGTAAATGAATTGCGCCACTTCGAGATTGTCCACTTGGATCGCGGATTCGTCCGTAGGCGTGATCACCGTGATGCTGTCGAGAATCAGACCAAGGTCGTCATCAGTACAGGGCCTTTGGCGAGAACTTTGGTGGACCAGTATCGAGCAGAGAAGATGCCAAAACGCTACAGTACGCGACGGTCTTACGATTCATGGCTGGACAATCACATCCTGCCCAAGTGGGGTGAGAATCCCATTACAGACCTGCAAGCCAGACCTGTAGACCTGTGGCTGGAATCGTTGGAGTTGTCGCCCCGTAGCAAATCGTCAATCCGTGGGCTTTTGAGTGCTTTGCAGGATTACTCCATGTGGAGGGGTGACCTGCCAGTACAGCGAAACCCCATGGAGCTGGTTGCCGTTAAGAACGCAACCAAGCGTACACGGCAACCGCACAGTCTGACCGTGGAGGAGTTCCAGAAATTTGTGCAATGTCTGGAAGAGCCCTTCCGTACAATCTCGTCGGTCTGCGTGTGTTTCGGGCTGAGGATCAGCGAATGTCTGGTACTCAAATGGTCAGACATTGATTGGTTCGATGGGAAGCTCAGCATTCAACGCGGTATCGTGCGGCAACGGGTAGACGACGTAAAAACTGCGTATTCGCAGAAAGCCATGTCCATCGACAGCACCATGCTCGAAATGCTCAAGCTCTGGAAGCAGACTAGCCAGTTCTCCGCCCCGGATGACTGGGTGTTTGCAGCCCCGGCACAGCTTGGACGGTTGCCATGGTCAGCCGATGCCGTCAACGACGCCTATAAGAAGGCATCTTTGGCAGCGGGGATTGGCCACGTGAGCACCCACCGTATGAGGCATACCTACCGATCATGGCTGGACGCTGTGGGAACCTCGGTAGCTGTGCAGCAAAAGCTGATGCGGCACGCGGATATCCGCACCACCATGAACGTATACGTGATGTGGTGACAGATGAAATGGCTCAGGCTCACAGCAAAGTCGTTCAGTTGGCTACCTCTCAGGCAGCTTAACTGATTGTGAAACTGATTGTGAGGCCCGTAAACCATTGAAAACTGGCGGAAGCGTGTGCGAGTCGAACGCACCGGCGACACCAGAGGTGCCGCCCGCCGGTTTTGAAGACCGGGAGGATCACCGGACCCCATGCGCTTCCGTAATTGCATGCAAACACTATAGTTAAATCGTTTACTAGCGCCGGATCTTCGTGCCATTTACTGCACAGTTCCTGCACAGTAGCCTTCAGGCATGGAGGAATCCACGCCACAGCAGCGTGAGCGGCATCAGACCGGCAGCATCTACGAGGCATCAGGCAAGTTCTATGTGCGCTATCGCGCGACGAAGATTATAGACGGCGTGCCGAAACGCGTGCAGCAATCGGAGCCGCTTTGCGACAAAGACGTGAAGCACTATAGCGCCGACTGCAAAGCCCTGAAGATGCTCCGCGATCGGTTCATGCTGAAGATCAACGCCAGGCAGACAGGCGACCAGAGCACGACTGTGACGGCGTTTTGGGACGGGATCTATTTGCCGTTCGCTAAAAAGAATCTACGCGGAAGCACGCTGCACGGCTACGAGCAAATCTGGTCACAACATCTCAAATCGCACTTCGGTGAAACAAAGCTACCCGATTACACGACCGGCATGGCCTCACGCTTCCTGACGAAGCTGGCAGAGAAGTACAGCCGTCGAACGCTGAATCACATTCGTTCGGCAGCGAGCGCGATTTCTTACCCACGCGCTCAACCTCGAGTATGTAGCCGCTAATCCCTGGCACGGCGCCAGGGCGCTCGGCAAAATCAGGGAACACCGAAAGCACGGCGCACTACACGCTTGAGGAAGCTGAGAACATCATCAGCGCGCTCGTCGATCATGTCGACGCGCAGCTCGCGTTTGTCCTGGCGTTCTTCATAGGGTTGCGGCCTTCCGAAGTTGCTGGCTTGCAATGGGGCGATGTGGACGGCGGCCACCTGCACATCCGGCGTTCGTTCGTTCGCGGCGAGGTCGGGCCGACCAAGACACCGGAATCCGTGGCTTCCCTGCCGTTGATTCAACCGATCGCCGGACTGCTCGAACTATGGCGTCCCAAGTGTCCGACCACGAACGAAGGCTGGATGTTTCCAAACGAACACAACCGGCCGCGGGACTTCCGCGACTTCACGCAAGACGTGATGCGGCCGGCTGTGTAGGCAAAAGGCCACGTTTGGAAAGGGCTCTACGCCGGCCGGCGTGGCGCGGGTACGATGCTGGTGGAGCTGACGGGAAATCTCGTGGCCGCTCAAGAGCTGCTACGCCATAAGTCGATGACCACGACGGCGCAGTTTTACAAGAAGCAAACGCGATCGGCTCTCGCGAATGGTATGAAACTATTGGAGGCGGCCGCGTCGAAGTAACTATTACCGGAAAGCTCATTCCACGGCTGTGCAAACAGTTGCTGCGCACTAGGAGTGATTAGGCTGATTTTGCAGTCGTTTGGATGGCCCGTCGAATGCTCGTAGCTAGCTATTCCAAGACCGACTTTTACAGGAAGGCGCCGAAGCCGGTCAGCATCTGATCGACTCAGGAGTTACGCGATCCGCCGAAATCCGAGAGTTTGTTCTTGGTCTCGCAAAGAAGCACGGCCTCATATTGTTTGATCCTCAACGTGGCAAGGTGCTCTGGCCTGAGACGTCGGTCCCACTCGCGGATTGATCCTCCCGGGCTTGCATTCCCGCAGCACATGGCTCACGATATCTCCGGACGCGGTACCCTGTACCGCTAGGAGCGGCTGTATGAAACACCGAATTGCTATGTGGGCGATTGCGGGCTTTCTCGTTGCGGGCTGCTGGGCACTCTATGCCTTCGCGACCACACCTCCAGCGATGACCTCTGCCGACCCGATTATGACTCTCGTAGAAATTACTTGCCCTATTGCATTTGCTAGTCTTCATTTCCATTTCGGCGTTTCTTTGTATTGGTCTCTTGTTGCGAATGCGGCGACGTATGCCTTGGTCGGTCTGGTTGTTGAGATGCTACGCCGACGGCAACCGGATGACCTGCATCCGCGACGTGCCTAAAACTGTCCGTCATTTTGATGGACAGTGTCTGACATCTGTTCTTCAAAATCTGCGGTACACACCGTTCAGAGCCTCCAACCCGCCTGCAACCCGCTGACAACATGTTGATTCCATTCAGGCGACCATTCTCGGGTCAATTTTGAAGACCGGGAGGATCACCGAACCCCATGCGCTTCCGTGCTGACAATACATGCCGCTGCTGAAAGTTATGTCTGGCTTGCCGCCAGAAGGTTACGGGCGCACCACAATCCCTGTCAAACCACTAAGCATCCAATACAAGCGCACGACCAACGGATCTCCCAGAAAATCAAGGATCGACGATGAAAGATCACCTGTCGGTTGTTCAGATTGATGTTTTCACCGCAACGCCATTGGAAGGAAATGCGTTAGCCGTCGTCCTTGACGGCCGTGGGCTCTCCGATGATCAAATGCAGTCCCTTGCCCGGGAAACCAACCTCTCTGAAACAACTTTCATCTTGCCACGCGAGGCCGCAATCGAACGGGAGCATGGCGTGCGGGTGAGGATCTTCACCGTCGCTGAAGAACTTCCCTTCGCTGGCCATCCAACCCTCGGAACCGCGTTCGTCCTGCGTGGTTCGACAGGAATCGCCGACCTGAAACTCGATCTCAATGTAGGCTCAGTCCCCGTGAGATTCGAGGATGCTCCCGGCCAGCCTGCGTTTGGCGAGATGACCCAGGTTGATCCGAAGTTTCTGGGACCGCATGATCGCAGTGCCGTAGCAAATGCGACAGGCTTGCCAATCGAAGCATTCGATGACTCGCTGCCGATCGAGACCGTCTCGACAGGTGTGCCGTTCACAATAACGCCCATTCGAAGTCTCGCGACATTGCAAAACCTGCACATCGATCAAAGACACGCGCGTGAGTACCTTGCTCGAACCGGAGGGAGTTTTTTCTACTTCGTCTGCCGCGAGACCGCAGATCCTGGTGCCCGCCTCCACGCACGCATGTTGTTCTACGGCGGAGAAGATCCGGCCACGGGGTCTGCTGCCGGTTGTGCGGCTGCATGGATGGTGGCACATGGCGTGGCGCAGCCCGACGAGCGAGTGCTGATTGAGCAGGGCATTGAAATGAAGCGTCCAAGCAGGATTTTAGTGCGCGCGTCGAAAACCGATAACCGCGTGGTAAACGTGCGCGTGGGGGGAAACGCGATTGAAGTGATGCGCGGAGAAATTTTCTTGCGGCCCCGGTCGTGATCGCAGCGAAAAAGCGCGTAACGCACAAGCTCCAATAAAGTTCAATAGGAAACATTTCCCATTGGCTTTCCCGCCACTTTACAGGCGCCTCGACAGTCCGTAGGATTTCTCTCGCTCTGAAAATTCTTTGAAGGTTGCGGATACCGCTTCCCAATTCCTGCACGCGAGTCTTGGGAGCTGAGTCACGCTCGGGATCCATCATGAAGCCAAAGCGCACTATCCTCTGTGTTGACGACAATGAACAGTCCCTGTCGATTCGCAAGGTCCTGCTGGAAACCCGCGGATATCGCGTCATCTCTTGCCACAATGGTGAGGACGCGCTCACCCGGTTCAAGAAAGGGGACATTGACCTGGTCTTGACCGATCTCATCATGCCCGGGCTTGACGGCGCCAAACTCATCGAAGAGATCAAGGCGCTCTCTCCGCGCACGCCCGCCATACTGCTTTCCGGGAAAGTTCGCATTTACGAGCGGGACACGCAGGCGGATGTCTTCCTGCCCAAGGGCATGCATGTTCCGGCGGAACTGCTCGAACGCATTCGTCTTCTGTTGGTTCGCAAGCGGGGTCCGAGCCGGGCTCATGTGCCAGCCGAGCGGCCCTCCCAAGCCGGAGCGGCTTGAGTCGCGTTACCTCGTTCAGCCCGTCACCTGGTTCAGCCCCAGCATCCTGTAGAATCGTTACTCTATACATGTCTGCTTTCATCGAAGCGGTCGATCTGCGCAAGACGTATCGCGTAGGGAAAGTTGAAGTTCCCGCGTTGCGCGGAATCACCTTTAACGTTGAAAAGGGGAAGTTCGTCAGTGTCGTCGGCCCCTCGGGCAGCGGCAAGTCGACGCTGTTCTATTTGCTTGGCGGGCTGACCCGCGCTGACTCAGGCCGCATCGTGGTCGATGGAGACGATTTTTCGCAGCTTTCCGACGCCGAGCGAACCCGCATGCGGAAGAAGAAGATCGGCTTCGTCTTTCAGAAGTTCAACCTGTTGCCCACCTTGGATGCGCGTTCGAACATCGAGATTGCACGGGACATCGCGGGCAATGGCCGTTTCGACCCGGCGCACTTCGAACGCATTTGCGATCTGCTCGGTCTCACCAAGCGGCTTGCGCATCGGCCTGCGGAACTCTCTGGTGGCGAGCAGCAGCGCGTGGCCTTGGCGCGGGCACTGGTGAACAAACCGGCGATCGTGCTGGCCGACGAGCCCACAGGCAACCTCGATTCCAAGAATTCAGAAGTCGTGCTACGCATGTTGCGGCAGTCCAACCGCGAATTGGGCCAGACTGTTCTGATGATCACCCATAACCCGGAGGCGGCGGCCTATGGGGATGAGATCATCCATATGCGGGATGGCCAGATCGTTACTCCGGAAGAAGATCCCCAGTGGATTGGCCACCATTAAAACGTTAGGATCGGAACGGAGAGATCCAATGGCACCGGGCAGACTCAGCAGGGCCCAGAGGGCATGTTGCGGAAGCCGGATATTTCCGCGTCGCCCCGACGCTTTGCTCCGCACCTGACGCATCGATCGGTGTGGGCTGAGGTTACCTCCGGTTGTTTGCCCGCGTGTAATCGGTCGTTTATAATGAGGTCGCCGAGCGGGAGTAACTCAGCGGTAGAGTGCGACCTTGCCAAGGTCGAAGTCGCGGGTTCAAATCCCGTCTCCCGCTCCAATGTATTTCCCCGTCACGCGCTCTGTCAGTTTTCCATGCTATTCATCCGCGGGGTGTTGCGCGGCGCAAGAGCCGTCTCTCGCGGACTGGAGTCCGCGCCCTATGGCCCCCACAGCCGGTCCGCTACGGTTCCGATTCTCCAAGCCTGAATCGCATCCACGATGCCGCGTCATTCTTGTGACTGAGTCCAGTGCGCGAAGTTGGCGACGGCCGGTGCTTGCACTAGCCCGGGGGTGACTTCCGTCGTCCGACGCGACTGAGTATCCGGCGAACCTTCTTCGGTGACATAGAGAGTCGGGACGCCACGCGTGAGACTTTGCGTCCCTCCCGCTCCCAGACTTTGGGAACAATGAGTTCGGCGAATTGCTCAGTGATCTGCTGGAACGTCTTATCGCCGATGGAGCCTTGTGACCAGGCGCGAAGCACCGGGTTCACACGACCACCGCGTAGAACTCTCGCCCGTAACGCTTCCAGATCCTCCCAGGTGCCGTCTGCATGGTTGCCCTTGGAGAGAGCAACGGCCTGATCGTAGGAAGCACGGCCCGATTCGGGGTCATCAAAAAAGCGATTGCACCAGGTGAGACCTTGCCAGATGTAGGCATCGGCGAGAAGGCGCCGGTTCTGGGTGTGCCTGGCGAGTTCGATCGCCTCTTGGGCGCAATCCTTGGCGAATCGAGCGCGCGTGCCGGGTTCGGCGCTTTCGCCGATTTCTTCCTCCACGCGGGCATTCCCGATCATGCAGTCCAGCAGCCGCGCCCGCGCCATAAGGATGTAGTCACTTTTTTCTTCGCCGAGCCGGAAGGCGGTTTCCGCCTCTGAATCTGCGTACTCAAGATCTCCGCTATCCAGGTAAAGATAACCGTAGTTAATATGCACGCTGCCCAGGCCGTGGTGATTGTGATACTGCTGGTAGATGGTTGCAGCTTCGTCTAGTTCGTTCAGCGCTTCTTGACGCAGTTGCTCGAAGCGCTCGCGATTTTGAGGCTTGCCGTGTTCGTCTCGCACACGTCCGCGGGTGGCGGCTTTCCGCCGGCGGGCCGCATCGGCGTCGATTTTGCGACGCAATTGCAGGGCGATCAGTCGCCTGACAAAGGCCAGGTTGGTCAGGGTGCGCGCGATATTCCGATGGCACGGGTCACGTTGCCGATACTGCGCGATGGCTGCGGTAAAGTGTTCAATGGCGTGCTGGTAACGTCCCTGGCGACGGGCGATCCGGCCGTAAGAAGAATGAATGTTTCCCAAAGTCAGGTAGTCGTCGGTGGTGCTCAGAATCGCCTCGGCCTCCTGCAGGATCTGCAGTGCCTGCTTTGCATCGCCTTTCTGGAAGAAAAGCCAGCTTTCAAGGACGCGCATGACGGCAGCCATGGGCTCGTGTCCAAGTTCCGTGGCGAGTTGCCTGCCCTTCACGGCGTAGGCCAGTGCCTGATCGTACTCGCCTTTCATGCGCAGGCAGCGGCCCTTCCAGAAATTGGCAATAGAAAGAAGTTCCTGATCGTCGGCCTGTTGATCGAGGCCGAGAACAAAATCGAGATGGTGGATCGCCTGCTCGGTGGCTTCCTCCGACATCGCTATCATTCCTTCCGCGAGGCGGAGGTACACGTAGTCGTGCAAGGGCAAGCGGGAACGGACGGACTTGGAGAAGCGAGACACCACCGCTTGAACGAGCTTGGGACGCTGAAAGCCGATGTCTATCCATTGCGCCAGATGGCCGGCAAAAAGGGCAGCATTTCTTTGTCCAGGGTCGAGCGAGATAAATAGATCGTGGTGATCCTGCAGGCGCGTCATCCCAAGTCCCACGCGTCGGCATACCAGGTCTTGCTTGAGCTGCGCTAGAAAATCATCCGAAATTTCAGCAATTTCCTGGCTCATTTTCCGGGTCGACAATGCCCGATGTCTTAGTCGATGTAATCGTAAGCGATCAAGGTCAGGAATTCCGCGAAATCCGGACTCGTGATCATGCTCTCGAAGATGGCGCTCGCCTCCGGGGTGCGCGCCCCCTTCAACAGCTTCCTCTCATCAGCGATCGAGTTGCGGACCATATCTTGGGTCACTCGACGACCGTCACTGAGTGTGGCGCCATGCCTCGCCCATTGCCACACCTGCGCTCGGCAAATCTCGGCCGTCGCAGCATCTTCCATCAGATTGGAGATGGGAACACAGCCGCTTCCACGTAGCCACGACTCAAGGTATTGCAGGCCGACATCAATGTTCCACCGCAGGCCTTTTTCGGTGATCTCGCCCTTCGTGACCGCAAGGAGGTCCTTCGCGGTGATGTGAGTGTCCTTGAGGGGACGGCCGATCTGATTCGCCGACTTCATGTGGGTATCAAATATTTGCTTTGCGATCGGAACGAGGCCGGGGTGAGCTACCCAGGTTCCGTCGTGGCCGGCATGGACCTCGCGCAGCTTGTCCTGCCGCACCTTCTCGAGCGCGCTCTCATTCGCAGCTGGGTCGTTCTTGATGGGAATCTGCGCGGCCATCCCACCCATCGCATGAATCCCGCGCCGGTGGCAGGTGTGAATCAGCAACTCTACATAAGACTTGAGGAAATGCTTGTCCATCGTGAGGGTGGAGCGGTCGGGTAAAACGAAGTCGGGCCGATTTCGGAACTTTTTAATAAAGCTGAAGATGTAGTCCCAGCGCCCGCAATTCAGTCCTGCGGAGTGATCCCGCAGTTCATGAAGGATCTCGTCCATCTCGAATGCGGCCAGAATCGTCTCGATCAGAACGGTCGCCCGAATCGTGCCCCGCGGGATGCCGAGTCTATCCTGGGCGAAGCAAAACACATCATTCCAAAGCCTTGCCTCCAGATGGCTCTCCATCTTGGGCAAATAAAAATATGGCCCGGTGCCTTTGCGAATCGACTCGGCGGCGTTGTGGAAGAAGTACAGGCCAAAATCGAACAGTGAGCCGGAAATTGGTTTCCCATCCACTTGAAAGTGTCGTTCGTTCAGATGCCAACCACGGGGCCGCACCAGTAAGGTGGCTACTTGTGGATTGAGATCGTAGCGCCTCCCGTCCGGACTCACGTAGCCGATGGAACCCCGGACGGCGTCGCGAAGATTGGCCTGTCCCTCGAGGTTGTTCTGCCAAGTGGGTGAGTTGGAATCCTCGAAGTCAGCCATGAACACACTGGCCCCAGAGTTCAGGGCATTGATGATCATCTTGCGGTCCACTGGGCCCGTGATCTCCACGCGCCGGTCGAGCAGATCCCCCGGAATAGGCGCGACGGTCCAGTCGCCTTCGCGGATGGCCGCGGTCTCGGGGAGAAAGTCCGGCAACTGACCGGCGTCGATTTCCTGCTGGCGAATTTGGCGGCGCTCCAGGAGTTGCTGGCGGCGCCCTTCGAACTTTCTCGCCAATTGGGTCAGGAATTCCCGGGCCCCGGGATTCAGAATCTGGGACTCGACTTCAGCGAAGGGGACCGTGGTAGTCGTCATGCGATCCATAGTAAGGACCTCCCTAATCATATACCCGGTCACTAGGACAAAACGGACGACTTGCCCGAGACGGACTACCCCATTTGTTCGACCACCCCAAAATGAGATGTACTGCTAGCAGGACGAGCACCGGGAGGCATCAACGTGCGAACTTTAACAGCTTCTGAAATGGCCAAACAATGGCAATCCGACGCTCGCTGGAACTACATCCAGCGGCCCTATCGGAGCGAGGATGTCGTCAATCTGCGGGGGTCGATCCAGATCGACCATACTTTGGCGCGCCTGGGCGCAGAGCGTCTGTGGTGGTTGCTGCATCACGAGTCGTACGTGCCCGCTCTCGGTGCCCTCACCGGCAACCAGGCCGTCCAGCAGGTCAGGGCCGGGCTGAAGGCCATTTACCTCAGCGGTTGGCAGGTCGCAGCCGATGCCAACGACGCAGGTCAAATGTATCCCGACCAGAGTCTTTACCCGGCGGACAGCGTCCCGAATGTGGTGCGCAGGATTAACAGCTCGCTGATGCGCGCCGACCAGATCCACCACATGGACGGAAACGACAACACCTACTGGTTTGCTCCTATCGTCGCCGATGCCGAAGCAGGCTTTGGCGGCGCCCTCAATGCATTCGAATTGATGAAGGCTATGATCGAAGCGGGCACAGCCTGCGTGCACTTTGAAGATCAGCTCTCTTCGGCGAAGAAGTGCGGACACCTGGGCGGCAAAGTCCTGGTGCCGACCTCGGAAGCCATCCAGAAACTAGTGGCAGCGCGTCTGGCCACGGATGTACTCGGGGTGCCCACGCTCATTATGGCCCGGACGGATGCCGATAGCGCACACCTGCTGACCAGTGACGTTGACCCTCGCGACCACGAATTTCTCACCGGCGAGAGGACTGCTGAGGGCTTCTTCGGTATCCAGGGAGGATTGCAGGCCGCCATCGCGCGTGCCATTTCGTATGCACCTTACGCCGACCTGATCTGGTGCGAAACTTCACACCCCGACCTGGAAGAAGCGCGCCTCTTCGCGGAAGCGGTACATGCCAAGTATCCGGAGAAGATGCTGGCCTACAACTGCTCGCCGTCGTTCAACTGGAAGAAAAATCTGGACGACTCCACGATCGCACGGTTCCAGACGGAGTTGGCCAGAATGGGTTACAAATTCCAGTTCGTTACCTTGGCTGGATTCCACGCCCTGAACTTGAGCATGTTCGAACTCGCGAGAGGCTACAAACTCACCGGAATGACAGCATACTCTCGCCTGCAAGAGAAAGAATTCAGCCGTGAAGCCCAATACGGATACGAAGCAGTGAAGCACCAGCGCTTCGTAGGCACGGGCTACTTCGACGGGCTCACACAAGTGATCTCTGGCGGGGCATCCTCGGTGACGGCGCTGGCAGGCTCAACCGAAGCCGAGCAGTTTGCTGAACTGAAGCCACGGGCGCGCTCGCAGCACGGTCCGGACAAAGCCTGCCAACCGATCTTGGGCGAGTGCCCATCCCCACTACACATTGCACCGGTTCACGAGGAGATCCTCCTGCCCTCGGGAGACTGAGTGCGGCCCGTGTTGTGGCCATCCCGGGGGAGAGTGAGACGTCGAAATGACGGCCGCTGCAGAACTCCAGTTTGGTGAATCACACTCCCCAATCTCTTGCCGCTCCCCGTCGTGTTAACGAGCAAATGGAGACGACGCTCCCTCCGGGTTAGCACTCGCTCCCATTGCAAGGCGCGCAAGTGGAAGCTGAATTGGGAGCGACTCGTGGACCGGGTCAGCGTCGCACTGGCCGGATACTTCCGATGAGACAGCCGTCGTGTCCGATGGAATGCTTCCCGTTTTCGAAGTGCGCGGCGGTTTCGGAATCTTCTACGACCAACCCTCCGAGCGGCCGGAGCAAGACTGCCTTGCATCGGGGCATTCAAGTAGCGAAAATGACCCAATGCGCCGTGCCCTGTCGCGGTCCCTAGCAGCTTCGCTCATCCTCTGCTTCGTCCTTGCTCCTTCGGTCCATGTCGCTGAGTTTGAGCCAATGCGGAGGAACTCTGCGGTCTACTACACTGAACACCATCGGTCTCCAGCCGCTGTCCGTATTCTTACCCGAGAGGTGCAGCACTCGCCCCACGACCTGAAAACACTCAATCTGCATGCTCTCGCCCTCACGGGTGCTCGACAAACTGAGAGGGGGAACAAGACATTCAAGGAAGCACTCGACATCGATCCCCGCCTCTACCCTGCCAGAAAGAACTTGGCCATCCATGAGTTCAATCGGAAGCGCTTTGGCGAGGCCGGGACGCAGTTCAACCGCGCTCCGCCAGCCCTGAGCAGGAACAAAGCGCGATGGAAACAGATCGGCCATTGCAGCTGGAGTTTCTATCGACGTGGGTTTGGAACAGCGCTGTGATCAATCCATTTGCACTTCGAGCCGAACAGCGGCCGTCTCGCCGCACCGTTCACCTATGAGGAGAAAATTGATGGCGTCCGAGCTTTCGCGTCGTGAGTTCATTGCAGGGTTGGGAGTCTTAGCCGCCGCGCACATCCCGTTGTCGACAGCTTCATTGCAATCATCGTCAATGTCCAACTCCTCCAGTCTCGCAACATCACCCTTCAAGATCGCCGTGATCAGCGACGAGATCTCGCAGGACTTTGGTCATGCGTGCGAAGTGGCATCCCGGCAATTCGGAATGAAGTGGGTGGAACTACGCAGCATGTGGGATAAAAACATAGCGAGTCTGGATGCAAACGAAATTGCGGAAGCCCGACGCATCCTGAAAAAGAACGATCTGCGCGTCACCGATATTGCCAGCCCCTTGTTCAAAGTCGATTGGCCCGGTGCGCCGAAATCAAAATTCAGCCCGCAGCATGATCAGTTCAACGCGAACTTTACTTCCGAGCAGCAGGGTCAGGTGCTCGAGCGCGCCATTGAGTTGGCGAAGGCATTTTCTACCGACCGTATTCGTTGCTTCGATTTTTGGCGACTCGAGGACCAGACCCCCTATCGCCAGGCCATCAATGACACTCTGCAGCAAGCCGCCGAAAAAGTGGGCAAAATCGGCCTGATCCTGATTCTGGAAAATGAAGCCGCATGCAATACCGGCACCGGCGCGGAGGCAGCGAAGGTTCTCACCGGGGTACCGTCCCGGTCCTTCATGCTGAATTGGGACCCCGGCAATGCCGCCACCCTCGGCGAAAAGCCTTATCCCGACGGCTACGCTCTTCTGCCCAAAGACCGGATCGGCCATTGCCACTGCAAGGACGCGATCAAAACAGCCAAGGGTTACGAGTGGGCGGCGATCAGCCGTGGCTCGATCGACTGGGCGGGCCAGTTCGCCGCTCTCAAGCACGATGGGTATCATCACGCGGTGAGCCTGGAAACTCACTGGCATGGTGCAGGCACTCCGGAAGCCTCCTCCATTCAGAGCTGGGCAGGGATGAAAGAGGCTCTCCAGAAGGCTGGGGCGCTCTAACCGCTTGTCCGATACGAGGTCCAAACCAAGATCGCCGATGGAGGTCGTGCATGCCCGAAAACACGAGACGTGATTTCATCAAGAAAGTAGTTGTGGGGACCACTGCTTTGCTGGCCTATCCTCCTTCCCGAATCCTGGGCGCCAATGACCGGGTCCGAGTGGCCATGATCGGCGCCGGTTCCCGTGGGCAGGAACTTCTGCAGCAATTGCGCCAGATCAGCAATGCGGAATTGGTGGCAGTCGCTGACGTCTGGTCCCGGCGTTTTGACGAGGCCAGGCAGATCTCTCCCGGCATCCGAACGTTCACCGACTACCGCAGTGTCCTCGATCTGAAAGACATCGACGGGATCATCGTCGCAAGTCCGTTACACATTCACGCCCGGCATTTCCTGGACACACTCGCGGCTGGCAAGGATCTCTACTCAGAGAAGACCCTCACCTGGTCGATCCCCGAAGCCGAGCAGTGCCTGGCAGCTTCGAAGAAATCGGATCGAGTCGTTCAGATCGGACTGCAGCACCAGAGCGAAGGCCCATTCGTCGACGCGAAAAAGTGGGTTGCAGCCGGATTGGTTGGCAAAGTTACTCAGGTGGAGTCATGGATGAGCCGCAATAGTCCTCACGGAAAGGGCCAATGGGTTCGCCCGGTGCCCTCCGACTGCACCGCGCAAAACGTGGATTGGAAAGCATTCCTGAACGGGAGACCGGACACGCCTTTTGATCCCTTCAAGTTCCTCAACTGGCGTCTGTACTGGATGTTCTCGGGAGGCAACATCACCGAAAACATGATCCATCAGATCGCATGGATCATGAGCGTCCTTGATCTTGCGGTCCCCACCGCAGCATACATGTCAGGGGGTGTCTTTTCTGAAAAGGACGGCCGCCAGGTGCCCGACACGATTGCCGTGACCGTGGATTTTCCGAATGACATGGTGGTCACCTGGCAATCCACCTTCAGCAACCGCCGCTACGGACTGGGCCAGCGGATCTTGGGTAGCGATGGCACCATTGAATATATCGCCGGCTCAAACGACATGGTCTCCGGGAAATCCCAGGAGAGCATTCACTACTATCCGGAAGAAGTGAATCGTGCGAACGGGTCAGCGATCACGGGCGAATCTCCATCCCAGAATCACATCACGAACTGGATTGATTGCATACGCAGCCGCGAGACTCCGAATGCGCCCGTCGATCTTGGATACCGATCAGCAGTCGTAGCTCACATGTGCAACCTGTCGTACCGTCAACAGCGGCGCATCAGCTTCGAGGAAGCAAAGGCCGCCCAGCCGGAATTCTAGGAGCCTTTCGAATCTCCAGGCAAACGGCACAGCGCGCCAGGCGCGCTCCGTTTCGATTTCTCATGTACCGGCGTACGTACTCGGCCAGAGGGAGTTCGAGCCGGGAACGATCAGGGAACATTCCCTCCAATTCTCCCCATGGCAGCGTGCGCATCGAAGGTGATAGAGCGGCCTGCCCACCGCCAGATCCTTTTCCTGATAAGGGTTCTTCAGCGCCCTGGCGGACGCGGGAACACCCCTTTAGTTCGAGTGCTGAGCGCGCAGGCTGGCAACCAGTAGGCAGGATGCGCAACCCACGGCGACCACCAAATGACCAGGCTCCGGCGCTTCGCCTCAAGATCTTTCTCTGTTTCCTGCACTGTGGGGCATTTTCGAAATGCTCAATCTAGTAGCCCTTTACCTTCACCACAAAATAGGTAAACTCCGGGGCGCCCTCGAGAAGCAGCTGGTGGGGCACCTTGGCCGGAATGCGGATAACGTCACCTGCCGAAAGTTTGCGCTTGATCCCCCCCTGAATAGAACCATTCCTTTTCTCGTGAGGTCCAACGGTCTCTCCATTCACAAGGGTTCCACCCAGCAGAAGCGTGGCTGCACCCGATTGTACGAAGAACACGTCGGCTTGCGTTTCATGCCATTCGACTTGGCCATCAGACTCTCGGTGGACCAGCATGAAGGCGTCGTTGGGAAAATCGGCGAGCAACCGCACCCCAAAATGATGGGGATCGGTGGCTGCATCTTCTTTCATCGCGACGCCCATCTGCTTGAGTGACGTCGCGCCCCATTGCTCGAAGCCAGTCGGCACTGACTCTTGGGCACTGGCGGCGAACAGGAAGGCGCTAGCCAGACAGAGCGGCCAAGGTTTTTTCATGGAGTCTCCAACTCTTGATTCCCACCGCACGCAGTGGGACAGTTGCGTCCGCGCGCATGCACAGACGGTTGAAATCGCTCGAAATCCTCGGGTCAAAACTGGAAAGATAGGCGTCGAGGGTTAGGGTGTCAAACGGGAAAAACTAAAAAAAGCCTTAAGACAGCCTAACAAAACTCACCCCTTACCAGTCGCGGGGATCGGAAAGCTGGTTCTCGATCAATCGAGGGTGCTTAGTCCACGGGCACTCCTTTGAACGGACCTTCGCTTGGCTGAACCAGTTCCGGCGACCTGCGCGTTCGCTACGAAAAGCGGGCGGACGTTCATGAGGCATTCTTGTCCTTGGGGGCGGGCCCTGATCACCGACAAGGACACGCTCGTCCTCGCCGACTTCGCCAATACCACGGGCGATCCCGTCTTCGACGGCACTTTACGGCAAGGGCTTGCGGCGCAGCTGGAGCAATCGCCTTTTCTTAGCCTTATTTCGGACCAGCGCATCGCGCAAACGCTGACGCTGATGAACCAGCCGAAACAGGCGCGGCTCACGCCAGAACTGGCGCGCGACGTTTGCCAGCGCACGGCCAGCGTGGCCAGTATTGAGGGTTCCATCTCCAGCTTGGGTAGCCAGTATGTTTTGGGTTTGAAGGCGGTGAACTGCCGCACCGGCGATTTGTTCTCGGAAGAGCAAGTGACAGCCAGCGGCAAGGAGCAGGTCCTCGAAGCTCTCGGGAGCGCTGCGACCAGCCTACGTGGGAGATTGGGAGAATCGCTTGCCTCGGTGCAGAAATATGATGCGCCCCAGGATAGCTTAACCACGCCGTCGCTCGAGGCCCTGCAGGCCTATACCCTCGGCAATCGAACCATCGACGTGGCCAACGACTACGCCGCGGGCATCCCCTTTTTCGGAGCCATCTCGCTGGACCCCAATTTCGCCATGGCCTATTTGCGCCTGGGCCAGAGTTATCAACCTCTGAGCGAACTCAACCGCTGTGCCGAAAATACTCGCAAGGCGTACGAATTGCGCGAGCGGACGAGCCAGAGCGAAAGGCTTGCCATTTCCTCATTCTACGAGTTAGTCGTCACCGGTAATCTTGAGGCGGCCCGCAGCTCGTATCAGTTATGGACGCAAACCTTCCCCCGTGACGGGGAGCCGCAAGCGAGCCTGTGGATCACCTACACCTTTATGGGGGATTACGAAAGAGCTCATGCCGCGGCGCTGCAGGCGCTGAAGCTCAACACCGGCAGCGGAAATAACTATGTGAATCTAAGTTACAGCGACCAGTGGATCGACAAACTCGATCGGGCCAAAGCCACGGCACAGGATTCGCGTGCTCACGAGCCCGACTCGCCTTGGCTTCCGCTGGTTCTTTACAACGTGGATTTCCTCGCGCACGCCGCCGCCGCGATGGAGCAGCAGGTCGCCGGCGCGACGGGGAAGCCAGGAGTCGAGGATCAAATGCTCTTCCTGGAATCTGAAACTGCAGCTTGTAACGGCGAGTTCACCAAGAGCGGTGAACTGACCCGACGTGCCGCCGATTCTGCGCAAAGAGTGAGTGAGAAAGAAACAGCGGCGGAATATCTGGGGCATGCCTCGGTGCGGGAAGCACTCATGGGCAATATGGACTCGGCAAAACAGGACGCCAAGGCTGCCATGATGTTTGCCAATAGCAACAGCGGCTCGTGAGTTTCAAAACATTCTGGATCATGCTGGCGTCGTTGGAAACCCACCGATCGGCGCACTCGCGCGTGCCTACGCCCTGTCCGGCGACACCCCGAAATCCAAGACTGCATAGCAGGACTTTTTCACCCGATGGAAAAACGCTGATCCCGACGTTCCCGTCCTGAAACAAGCCAAGGCAGCGTACGCGAAGCTGCAATGAGCGCACGCCAGCTGCCGGGGTGGAGGTTTTGTTAGGCTCTCTAAGGAAGATTGAGAGAATTCCCCGGGACTTGGTAGGGTGACTCCCGGCGATCCCGACGTTGGTCGCCTGCGGTTCGAAAAAGGGCCTTTTCTTGGCGAGGGTACTATGGACATTCACCAGCTAAAACTGTTTCTCGCCGTGATGGAATCGTCGAGCATGACCCGCGCGGCCGAGAAGATCCACCTGTCTCCGGGTGCGGTCAGTCTCCAGCTCCACAACCTGGCCGCAGAGCTCCACACGGAATTATTCGTGCGTTCCGGAAAACGGCTGATTCCCACCCCCGCTGCGTCTCGTCTGGCCGACCATGCCAAGCATGTAGTCAGGCTGATGGGCCAGATCGAGCAGGAGTTCGAAAATGATTTATCAAAGGACGTTCGTCCGTTCCGCTTCGCCACCGGCGTCACCACTCTGATCTACCAGATGGGACGACCACTGCGGGAACTGCGAAAGCAATATCCAAATGCGCAGATCCAGGTGACGGTTAGCGTCACCGAAGAGACTCTCGCCGGCCTGCACGACCGCCGCTTCGATCTCGGCCTTATCACTTTGCCGGTTCCCGAAGAAAATCTGAGGATTATCCCGCTGTTTGACGAAGAACTTCTGGTCGTGCGTCCATCGGCAACCGAGGTACGGGGCAGCCACATCGGCGTGTTGCAAGCTTCCGCACTGAGTGGTGTGCCGTTTCTGCTCTACCCCAGGACCAGCAACCTTCGCCAGAACATTGACCGGTTCTTTGAGTCCATCCAGGTGACACCGCGTGTGGTGATGGAAGCCGACGACACAGAGGCGATCAAACGCCTGGTGGAGTCAGGGTTTGGCTACTCTATCCTGCCCGAACACGTGCTGCGCGGCCGTGGGAAAACGCGCTTTTTCCGGACCTACCGGGTTGAGGGGCATCGGGCGACCAGATCTTTGGCCTTGGCCATGGTGCGCTCGGAGTATCCGCGGAAATTGACCGAGTCGGTTGCGGAGTTTTTCCGAAGAGCTTTAACCCAAAGCTAGCCAAGAATCCCCGTCCAGAGCCTCAGCCTTGGAGTGGCAGCGCCCGACGTGAGCAGACTCATCGAGGCACCCCCCTAGTCCGCTGCGGAAGTGGCAACTCCGGCTCGGACCCAGTTCTCGAAATTAGTCCGGAACAGTCGTTTGACATCGCGTTGAATGTCTTCGCTCCTGACGCCGCGCCCGTCACGGTCAAGCGCCTTGTATGCGTCGGATAGAACGCGGGCCAGCACCAGCCGGGTGTTCCGCCACTTGTAGATGATCTGCTCCAGCACCCGGGCGTCGGAATGTTGCGGAATAAAGCTGGTTCCCAGCATCTCTACGCGCTCCCGCGTGATCTCTTCGACCATGGAAGGATTGTTCAGAAACCACCAGCAACCGAATGGCATCAGATTGTTGAACTTGCGGGCGTAGACGCATAGTTCATGCTGGTTCTCGCGGCTGAGAACGCTAATCAGGAAGCGATTGTCCGGGAAATTCCGGCATAGATCTTCCACGGCTCGCAAATCCGCCTTGCCCGCTGCGTCACCCGCCAGCCGGATCCTCGGATTCACCTGCAGGCGCACGCCAATCATCAGCGAAAGGGGCAGACCAAGCTCGCGGCAGGCGGGGAGAACCGCTTCTCTCAAGATCTTGGTGCGGATGGTGTCATCGGGGAACTGAAACGTATCGGGCAGCGAGACGGCCATATATACCGGTCTCATCCGCTGGTTCCAATCGGCAAGAAATCTGCGGACCTCGGTTATCGACCTACCGGACGCCGACGAATCGACCTCGTATCCTTGCTTGACCAAAGTCTGCCAGTGGCCAGACCAGTCGCGAACGATCCGGTCCAGACGTATCACCGCGTGATATTGAGGGTGAGGCAGAGCGCCAGTCATCCAGCTCCGGTGCTCGTCGGGATCGAGCGGATCGTTGGTCATGACAACCTCGCTCACTCCCCCCAGGCGAAGAACCGTTTGAATGTGGTCCTCGAGTGTTTGCGCTTTGAAGAAGGCCCGTGCGTCTTCCAAGTCCGGGCTTTCCGTCGGCAAATGGAAAGCGTGGAGCACTGCGATCACTCCGCGGGTCGCTTCAGAGACAGGTGTATTCTCCACGAACAGCGTTCGCCAGATCAGGTCGGCTTGTTCCTGTTTCGAAAGCGTCCAGTAGCGCTCGGGAGTGATTTCCGACGAGCGAAACAGTTCGGCCTCGAGATAGTGATACGTGAGCAGCTCATCGATCCCCCACAATCCGATTTTCCCAAAGGAAGGCGGGTACAGGTGCGTGTGCACGTCGATGAAGCGCGTCTTCATCAGCACCTCTGCGACCACGGATTGGATCTTGTCCGCGGGAAGAGATTCCGCCGGAGACTTGTCCCGGTAGACAGGCGGTGGTCCGTCCGTTCTTGTATTCATATCGGTGCCGCGATCGTCGCTCAACCCCTCTCCTGTGCGTCCCGGGAGTCGCAAACTACGGCAGCGGCCCCCCTTGGTGCCAAACCGAAAATTGATCTCCGCTGGCAGAGCGTTTCGGAGGTCGTCTTCTCACCGACCCATCCAACCACCGTCCACCATCAGAATATGACCGTGCACATAGTTGCTGGCCGCAGAACAAAGGAAGACGGCCGCGCCCGCAACGTCACTACTCTCTCCCCATCGGCCCGCAGGAATCCGTTCGAGAATTTGCCGGCTGCGCTCCGGATCGTTCCGCAACGTCGTCGTATTGTCAGTGACCATGTAGCCGGGCGCGATGGCATTAACGTTGATACCCTTTGCCGCCCATTCGTTGGCAAAGGACCTCGTGAGTTGGGCGACTCCACCCTTCGCTGCGGCATAAGCCGGAACGAAAATGCCTCCCTGAAACGCGAGCAAGGAAGCAATGTTCACGATCTTGCCCCCCCGCCCCTGCTTCAGCATCTGCTGACCGGCGAGCTGAGACAACCGGAACACAGCCGAAAGGTTCACAGCAATAAGCTCGTCCCAATCGCTTTGCGGGAACTCAGCCGCAGGCGCCCTCCGGATCATGCCTGCATTGTTCACCAGGATGTCAATTGAACCAAACTCGGTGACCGCTTTATGGACGAGAGCCGAACAAAACTCCACGTCCGCTACATCGCCCGCGAGGTAGAACGACTTCCGTCCCGCCGCGCGTATGCCCTCACAGGTAGCACTACCTCCGGCGCTTTTCCCGTGACAAGCAACATTGGCCCCGGCTTCAGCCAGCGCGATGGCAATCGCCGCGCCCAGGCCTCGGCTCGAGCCGGTCACCAAGGCGTTCTTTCCATCCAGCTGGAAGCTGCCCAGGATCATGGCTACCGTTCAGTCCATCCTGACCGGATCAAGTGTTGGGGTCAGGACCTGAATAGCGGTTAAAGCCGCAAGGTATGCAAAAGCGGCGATGAAGAACGGAATCATGTAGCTCCCGCTCCATTGCAACACGTAACCGACGATCTTCGCCATCAGCATTCCCCCAATCGCGCCCGCCATGCCTCCAATCCCCACGACTGAGCCAACCGTGTGGGCGGGGAAAATGTCGGAGGGCAAGGTGAACAGGTTAGCGGAGAATCCCTGGTGGGCAGCCGCCGCGAGCCCGATCAGCAGAACCGCACCCCACATGCTCTCGACCCGGTAGGCAACCACGATGGGCAGCACCGCGATGGCGCAGATCAACATGGTAATTTTTCGAGCCGCGTTGACGCTATGGCCCCGATGAATCAACCACGACGAGAACCAACCCCCTAGAACGCTGCCGATATCGGAAAGGACATAGATCACCATGATGGGCACGCCGATCTGGGTCAGCTTCAGGCCGTGATTCCTCTGGAAAAAATCAGGGATCCAGAAAAGGATGAACCACCAGATCGGATCGATCATGAACTTGCCCGCTGCGAAGGCCCAAGTCTGCCGGTAAGGTAGAAGTTTCGCCCACTTGATCCGGACAAATGGCACTTGCGGATCGCAACGAATGTAGTTCAGTTCCGCCCGGGAGACACGGGAATGCTCCTCGGGCTGACGATAAAGGGCAAGCCAGAAGATCAACCAGATGAATCCTAACCCCCCGGTTGAAATGAATGCCCAGCGCCACCCCCAATGAATCGTAATCCATGGAACCACGAGGGGAGTGATGATTGCACCGACGTTCGTGCCGGCGTTAAAGATCCCCGTAGCCAGCGCCCGCTCTTTCTTCGGAAACCATTCGGCCACGGTCTTGATGCTGGCAGGGAAGACTCCCGACTCCCCAAGCCCCAGTGCGGACCGCGCGATGATGAAGCTGCCCAGGGAGTTCCCGAGCGCGTGGCCCATGGAGGCGAGGCTCCAGAACACCATGGCCAGCGCATAACCCAGGCGGGTCCCCAGACGGTCGACCAAGCGCCCGACGACAACCATACCCACCGCGTATGCAGCCTGGAAGAAAAACACCAGATTGCTGTAGTCGATTTCACTCCAGCCCAAATCGTGCTGAAGAGTAGTTTTGAGGACGCCCAGGACCTGGCGGTCCATGTAGTTTTTGGTGACGCCCAACAAAAGGAGAGTGCAGATGATCCACCGGAAATACCCCGCGCGCGAAGGAGCCGACGGCGGTTCGCCGCTTTTCTCCGTCACCGCTGGCGGAAGAACACCGGAGGTTGTGTTTGGAGCCGGCATGGTCGGCTATTTCTTCGGGCCAACTTCGAGACCAGACTGGCCCTGATCAAATCCACGCTGCACATTCACCACTTCAAGCTGCCGGTCTTCCACTTCCCGATGGGCTGCCATGGCCCACAGGAAGCAGATGCGGTGACCAGGAACGGAAACGTTGGGGTAAAATCCGTCGGGCATCAGTACTGCGTCACCGTCACGGACGACGGTCACGAGTTCTCGATACTCGCTGTCCCGATGAGCGGGCTGCACACCATAGGCTGGGCTGGGCATGTCGAAGCACACGTGTTTACCGATACAACAGCGGGGCACATCCCTCGGCTCCGCCACTATAGGAAAGCATTTGCAACGGTGTCAAACTATAAAAATTGAAATTCATCTTGAGCTAGATTCAACGAAAAGCCCCGCTGTCCACCCCGCCCGGACGAAAATGCCCAGCCCGGTGGCGCCATGCCCACAAACCAAACTTGAGCCGAACTGAGCTTCACGTTCATTTTTTGTGGTTTGACATCAAAGCGCAAAGGTCCCTATAGTCTGCGACGCCGGAGGAAAATCCTGGACGCGCCGTGCCGCCCGCAAGGCGTGGCTGGGCATGGTTAGCTACCTTGAGCCCAACGGCGACATCCGCAACGTCTGTCCGGCTACGGCAAGAAAAATGACTTGCAGTACTATCTTGATCGCCAGCGCTTTGCGGGAGACCTGCATGGCCAGGCACCGATCCTGTGGTGTGCTTCGGCTTTCCGGCGCTGAACCGGCGAGAAAATGAGACCAGAGGAGTTCCGCGCCCAACTTCGGGGAGTGATCGCCTTTCCGGTCACTCCCTTCAACCCCGATCTTTCGCTGAACACTTCCGGCCTGCGACAAAACATTCGACAGCTTCTCCAGCACCCGATCGCCGCCATCGTCGCCGCGGGTGGCACGGGCGAATTCTATTCGTTGACACCCTCGGAACATCTGTTGGTCGTGCGAACCATCGTGGAAGAAGTGCGGGGCCAGATTCCCGTCATCAGCGGCACCGGTTTCAATCAACGGATCGCCGTCGACTTGGTGGAACACGCCGCCGAGGCGGGCGCAAACGCCGTGCTCGCCTTGCCACCCTATTATCCGAATGCCGATGAAAACGGGCTTCTGGAATACTACGCCGCGATCGGCAAGGCCTCGCCCCTTCCTCTCCTTGTCTATGCCCGCGACTGGGTTAACCCGGGCCCGGCATGGGTTGAAGCATTGGCGAACCGAGTTCCGACTCTGGTTGCCTGGAAAGATGGCCAAGGGGAACTGCGTCGCTGTCAGCAGATCATGCACCAACTGGGAGACCGGTTGCGCTGGATTGGAGGCGCTGGTGACGACTGTGTGCCCGGTTATTACAGCATCGGTATCCGTGCCTACACCTCGAGCATTGCCACGGTCGCGCCCAGATTGTCGTTGCAGTTGCACGAGGCGGCTTCGGCGGGCAATTCCGCGACTCTGCAGCGACTCATGGACACCTACGTGATCCCGCTCTACACCATCCGAGCCCGCCGAAAAGGCTACGAGGTTTCGGTAATGAAAGAAATGATGAACCTGGTTGGCATGGCCGGTGGCCCGGTTCGCCCTCCCCTCCCCAATCTGCGCGCCGAGGAGATTGCGGAGCTGAAGGCGATGATGGAGACCTGGAAGCCGGTGCTGTAGGGAGGCGTACAACGACGCGATTGTCTTCATCCATCTGCGAGGAGACCTACCGATGTTTGAGAAGGTTGCACGACGAAATTTCCTAAGCACGGCAGGAGCCGGAGCAGCCGGCTCCGCGCTAGCTCTAACCGCCCTCTCAGCGACCACCGAGACCCGAGCAACCCCTGCCGAAGGAGGCGAGCTCGACGTGCGCTCGTTCGGCGCGAAGGGCGACGGCCAGACGGTAGATACTCCGGCGATCAACCGGGCCATCGACGCGGTTGCCGCAAGCGGCGGTGGCGTCGTGCACTTCCCGGCCGGCTCCTATCTTTGCTTTTCCATTCACTTGAAGAGCAATGTAACTCTGAATCTCGGGCCCGGATCGACCATCGTCGCCGCCGATACGCTCCCCCAAGGCAGCGACGGATACGACGCAGGGGAACCGAATGCCTGGGACCAATACCAGGACTTTGGGCACAGCCATTGGCACAATAGCTTGCTGTGGGGCGAAGATCTCGCAAATGTGGCGATCGTTGGGACCGGTCTGATCTGGGGCAAGGGTCTGAGCAGAGGTAGCGGCGATACCGCACTGGGGCCGCGCGTGGGCGACAAATCAATCAGTCTGAAGAACTGCCGGAATGTTCTCCTGCGAGATTTTTCGGTCCTGCACGGCGGCCATTTCGCGATTCTGGCCACGGGCGTGGACAATCTCAGCATCGACAATCTGAAGATCGATACCAATCGCGATGGGATCGACGTCGACTGTTGCCGCAACGTCCGTATCTCGAATTGCAGCGTCAACTCGCCCTGGGACGATGCTATCTGCCTCAAGAGTTCCTATGGACTGGGCTTTGTCCGCGCCACCGACCACGTCACGATCACTAACTGCTACGTCGCGGGCGGCTACAGGGAAGGAACCATGCTCGATGCCACCTTCAAGCCAATCGGCCCCGAAGACAAGGCGCCCCGCAACGGCCGGATCAAGCTGGGCACCGAAAGCAATGGTGGCTTCGGGAACATCACCATTTCCAACTGTGTGATGGAAGACTGCCGTGGCCTGGCCCTCGAAACAGTTGACGGCGGCCTGCTCGAGGACGTCTCGATCAACAACATCACCATGCGCGGAATCACGGATGTGCCAATGTTTATTCGCTTGGGAAGCCGAATGCGCGGGCCCAAAGGGACTCCGGTGGGCGAACTGCGGCGCGTGAATATAAGTGATCTCGTGGTGTCCGACTGCGATTCGCGGCAGGCCACCATCATCAGCGGCATTCCCGGACATTCGATCGAAGATCTGAAGCTCAGCAATATCTACGTCCTCCACAGAGGTGGCGGCACCAAACAGGATCAGTCCATCGAGCCTGCTGAACTCGAAAATGTGTATCCAGACCCCAATCGCTTCGGTCCGATGCCGGCCCACGGCTTCTTCATTCGTCACGTAAAGGGGCTCGACATGCATGATGTTGAAATCAAGTCTCTGAAAGAGGATTTTCGCCCGGGATTCGTCCTTCAAGATGTGGACGGCGCGGACTTTACTCGGATCAAGTTGGCCAAGTCTACAAATGTTCCGAGCATCGCGCTCAACAACGTCAAGAATTTCAGCGTGACCCAGAGCAGGCCGGTACCGGATACCCGGCTGGAGAGCGTCCAGCAAACCGTGCTTTAGTCAAGACCACCGATCCGGGTTTCACATCAGATAGCCTGGAGTTTCTGCCAAAGGGCCGGGTCTACGGGTACGCCGTTTGCCAAATTCTCGTTGCGGGTGCGCAGGACTTGCTCGCCCGGGTAGCGAACGCGCATCCCGCCGGAAGAGGTGCCCTGTTGGAAGTGCTCGATCACTTGCTGGGCGATCTGGGACGTTAGCGCAGCCTGGCCGAGCCGGGTAGGATCAAATGCAATAAAGACCTGCGAGATTCCGGATTCAAGCTCGGGATCGGTAGAAATCTGTCGAGAGGCTTTCCCTCCGGAAAGGATCGCAGCCAGCAAGTCCAGCATCAGTGCGAGTCCCGAACCCTTCCAAAAACCAATCGGCAACGGGCGATTCGTCGCTTCGATCGCCGCCGGATCCTTAGTCAGCCGCCCTTGCTGATCGAATCCCCCTTCAACCGGGAGCAACTCGCCCCTCTCCCGATAGGAAGCCAGCGCCCCATAGGAGAATTGCGACATAGCCATATCGAGCACCACGTGCCCGTCGATCTTCGGAACCGCAATCACCAGCGGGTTGTTCCCGAGGCGCGGATCCGCAGCGCCCCAGGGTGGAAGGTTGCGCAGGGTATTAGTCCAGCAAATCCCGATTACGCCGGCGTCGGCGGCCTGCCAGCCATAGGTGCCCCCCCGCATCCAGTGATTCGTATCCGCCAATGCTACGCACCCCATGCCATGCTCGCGCGCAAGCACGATCGCCCGCTCCATGCACTGGTAGGCGTTAAGATTGCCCGGGCCGAATCGTCCGTTCCAACGTTCCAGCGGTCCAGAACTCGACGTCGGTTCGGGTACGGCATGGATGTCAATCGATCCATTGTGGATCATGGCAACGAAGCGGGGAAAGCGCTTCAGGCCATGCGAGTAAACGCCGTCGCGGGTCGTCTCCGCAAACAGTTGAGCACAGTGCCGGGCGCGTTGCTGCTCGAAGCCTAATTTCAGCAACGCCCGCTGGAGTGAACCACAAAGCTCCTCGTACGACACTCTAAGCATGTTTCGCGAGCGCCTTTTTGGAAGCCCACAATCCCAGCCCCGGGTTTGATATGAAGAACACGTCCTCGCCGTTGATCCGGTTATATCCATCCCGAAGGGCTTCCGGTTTATAGCGTTCCAACATTTCATTGAGCGCAGCGTATCGAAAACCGGCCTTCTCAACTTCTCCCGGACTGAGGTGGCCCGGGCAATAGGTGATTGTGAACCGCCCTTCTGATGAGCCGTGGATCAAGTGGGCCGCGGCGCCCAGATTCCCGGCGAGGTCCGCGTCCCGCTTCACGGCGTCAAGCGTGGCGAGCGTTCCGCAGTAGCCGTATCTCCGGATCAGCTTGTCGATTTCACGGTCTTCTCCGAATTCTCGAACGCCGGGGGCAAGCACGATCAGTTCGCCCCGATCCGCTAATGCCATCCTGGTGCGGTAAATGGCTTTGTTCCCCAGCCACGTGCTCTTGAATTCTTGCGGGTTCAGGAACACTACCGCCTTTTGGATTTCCTGGTCGAGCGTTTGAAAATTGACTCGCAGGCTCAGGGTCGCTGCCATTTCGAAACACTGAACATCGTCTCCGATGAACAACCCACGGAGCACCAAGGCGCCGGCCGCATTCTTGCCGACAACTGTCAGCACGTAAACGATCGGGAGAGCCTTTAGGAAACGATCGGAAGCAAAGTTCAGAACCCGCCGCACCGGAGTATCCGCCCGGCCCATGATGCGCTCCATGCCATAGACCGCCCCGAGGAAATGGCTGCGATGAATCCCGAGACGCCCGCCTGTGCCGATCAATACGTTCTTGTTGTAACCGGCCATTCCTATGACTTCATGAGGCACGACTTGCCCGATGGACAGAATCAGGTCGAATTTTCCGTCCGTCAGCAACCGGTTGACCTGGGCAGGCCAGGCGTAGTCCAAGGCCCCTTCGGATTGCTCACGAACATATTCCCCGGGAACTTCGCCCAGCGTGACCACATCGTTCCGCCAGTCGTGGAGGCGGAACAGCGCATGAGGTACGGGTCCGAACATCTGGGTCATTTCGCCGGGACTCATCGGGCGATGAGTGCCCAAAGCCGGCAAGATATCCGTCAGACTGCTTCCGTAATACTGCCAGATGTACCGGGTGAGATCCCCTGATCCCGAATGCACACGTGTGAAATCCGGCGGGATGGCAAGAACTCTCTCTCGCCTGCCGAGCTTCTCCAGGCCTTGAACAATCCCTTCGCGGGCTTCTGCCGCTGACAGTTCGGTGCTCTCGGATCCGGCAGCGAAATAGATGCTCATAAAGATCGGCAGACCCTGCGCGTGATTTGTCCAAGATACACGTTTTGCGGGTGCGGGTGACACGCACAGGCGCCGAAAACTGCAAGCAGCTGGCCCTCAACCATCCTTTAGGTTTTTCAAATGGGTGCTTCAGAAAATCTTCCCTTGACTGGCCCTGCGGCATTCCTGTTAGCTGCCATTGGATTTTTCGTAAGCCGCGACGTGAAACACATGGGCGGCGCTTTCGAACAATCTGAATTCCAACCGCCCTTGGTTTTGCCATGCTTCTTGGCAGTCAGCTTTCTCCTGCTGGCTTCGGGCACACGGAAGAACTGGAATACACCAGTCGGCACGCCGAGTCGTGGACGGTGGCCGGATCACACGCTAAAGTAACCGGATGGCACTGACGATCAAAGCGAAGGAACAATGCAGGTGGGACCTGGTCAGCTTGGGCGAGGTGATGCTGCGGTTCGACCCGGGAGACCGGCGGGTGTGGACGACGCGCTCCTTTGAAGTGTCGGAAGGCGGGGGAGAATACAACGTTGCGCGCGGACTCAAGCGATGCTTCGGTCTCGAGACGGCGATCGTGACGGCATTCGCCGACAACCCCGTCGGCCGGTTGCTGCAGGATCTGATCCATCAAGGAGGAGTCGACCAGTCCCTGGTCCGCTGGGTCGGCTATGACGGCGTTGGACGCGCTGTGCGCAATGGCCTCAACTTCACGGAGAGAGGATTTGGAGTCCGGGCCGCCCTGGGATGCTCGGATCGCGGACACACGGCGGCCTCGCAATTGCAGGCGGGCGACGTCGATTGGGACGACATTTTCGGCAAGCGAGGGGCACGCTGGTTCCACACCGGCGGGATATTCTGCGCGCTCTCGGAGACCACGCCCGACGTGGCGATGGAAGCCGTAAAGACGGCCCGCAAGCACGGCACGATCGTCTCTTACGATCTGAACTACCGCGAATCTTTGTGGAAGGCGATTGGTGGCAAGAATCGCGCTCAGGAGGTCAACCGCCGCATGGCACCGCTGATCGATGTCATGATCGGCAACGAGGAGGACTTTTCCGCAGCGCTGGGCTTTGAGGTAAGGGGACTCGATGAACAGATTTCCAACGTCGAGGCGGAAGCGTTCAAGCAGATGATCGAGTCGGTGGTGAAGGAATTTCCCTTCCAAGTGGTCGCCACCACCTTGCGCAAGGCCAAGACCGCTACCCGCAACGACTGGGGCGCGATCGGTTATTGCGACGGCAAGTTCTACCAGGCGCGGGATCGGAAGGACCTTGAGATTCTTGATCGCGTGGGAGGAGGCGATTCGTTTGCCTCCGGCCTCATCTACGGCTTGCTCTCCGGCAAAGATCCGCAGTGGTCGGTGGATTGCGGCGCGGCGCATGGAGCCTTGGCAATGACCACCCCGGGCGACACCAGCATGGTGACCGTCCAAGAGGTGGTTCGCGTGATGCAGGGAGCCGGTGCGCGTATCGCTCGCTGAGCGGAGGAGACTCTCGATGAACAAGCCAGGGGTGCGGAACCGAATCTTGGAAATTGGCGTTGTGCCGGTTGTCCGGGCATCGTCACCCGCAGAGGCGCTGCTTGCTGCCCAGGCAGTATGTGACGGCGGGATCCCCATTGTCGAAATCACCATGACTGTTCCGGGCGCGATCGACGTGATCCGCGAGCTGAGAAAGAGCGGTGTCTCCGACGCGCTGATTGGAGCCGGGACCGTGCTGGACGTCGAGACCGCACGCCGCTGCCTGGATGCAGGCGCAGAATTTCTGGTCAGTCCCGGATTGAACCTTGCAACCGTCGAGTTTGCGGTGCGGGAAGGGGTCTTGATGATGGCCGGGGCGTTGACTCCGACCGAGGTCATCACGGCTTGGAATGCGGGCGCCGATTTCGTAAAAGTTTTCCCTTGCGGGCAGGTCGGAGGAGCCAAATACATCAAGGCTCTGAAGGGGCCATTGCCGCAGATCCCGCTTGTGCCGACCGGTGGCGTCAACCTGAACACGGCAGCCGAATTCATCGAGGCGGGCGCGGCTGCGCTAGGCGTTGGGGGGGAACTGGTCGAGGGTGAGGCGTTGAAGTCTGCGAATCCGGCGGCGATCGTCAGCAACGCCCGACGGTTCGCAGCGATTGTCAAAGAAACGCGAGACCGCATGGCCCCGTCTAACGTTGCGGCGGGAAGTTTGCGCTAACGGGTTGTCAGAAATTCATTGGTTCACGCCGCTGGCCATGATGCCGCCGTCGACGACCAGCAAGTGTCCGGTGACAAAACTGGCAGCGTCGGAGGCGAGGAACACCGCGGCGCCAGCCAGTTCATCGAGATGCCCGAATCGTCCCATCGGAGTGCGCATCAGGAATTCGCGCCCGCGTTCGGTTCCATCGAGCAAGCCGGCATTCAAGTCGGTGCGCAGCACGCCCGGCACAAGGGCATTGACGCACACCCCGAACTTCGCCCACTCGACGGCCAGAGCCTTGGTGAGCGAAGCAACCGCGCCTTTGCTGGCGCAATAGGCAGCAACCTCGTAAAGCCCGACAAACGACGACAGCGAGCCGATATTGATGATGCGGCCGTAGTGGCGCTCGATCATGTGCTGGCCAAACACCCGACAGGCGCGCAGGGTACCCTTGAGATTGGTTTCCAAGATGGCATCCCAGTCTGATTCGGGGAATTGCAGGGTCGGCATCCGTTTCGTGCGACCGGCACAATTGACCAGGACCTCGACTCCGCCGAATTCAGCGCACACCGCCTGCAGCAGTTGTTCCAGGCTGGAGTCGTCGCTCACGTCGCAGGTCGCGCGGAGTGATCGGCGTCCCAAAGCTTCCACCGCCAAGGCGGCGGCGTGCACCTGCTCGGCGCGGCGACCGGTGGGGATCACGTTCGCACCTGCCTGGGCCAGTCCCTTGGTCAACGCCAGTCCGATGCCGCTGGTTCCCCCGATCACCACCGCGGTTTTGTTCTTAAGGTCGAGAAGAGGATGCCCCATGGAGAGTCCTTGGATGCGCGGTTCTCACAAACCGGTCAATTGGCTTGCGTTGTGAACGCGAATTATAAACGTGCGGAACGGTGCTCGGAATCGAGTCTTTTTCAAGGAAACCGTTTGTAACCCTGAATCGTCGCTAGCGCGGATTTCGACGATATTCCCAAGCGGCGGGCGACGGGGGACCTGCTTCCGCCGAGCCAGTGCCGTCGCCGGCATTGGCTCGCTGGACGATTTCGTCGACTCGATCATGAGCGGGCGCCAGTGAACACACCGGATCGGTCACAGACGAATCGCCTGTGAGAAGAAACGCCTGGCACCGGCATCCGCCAAAATCACGGGTTCTACGATCACAACTCCGGCAGGGCTCCGGCATCCAAGCCTCTCCTCGGAAGCGCTGGAAGGAATCTGATTCTTCCCAAATCCACCTCAGCTTTCTGTGCCGTACATTCTCAAACCGCATTCCGGCAATGACGGTGGCCGCATGGCAAGGCAAGACTTTGCCGGTGGGGTCGATCAGCAGAGTCTTCCGCCCCCACCCTCCCATGCAGGCTTTTGGAAACTTGGCGTAATAGTCGGGGACGACATAGTCGATCCGCATTCGGCCTGCCAGCCGGGTTTGCGCCGCCCGGATCAGTTCGAGCGACGATTCCAATTGCGTGCGCGTGGGCATCAGATGCTCACGATTGCGGAAGGCCCATCCGTAGTACTGCACATGGGCAATCTCCAGCTTGTGGGCACCCAGGTCTTCGGCCAAGGCGATCATTTGCGGAATGCGCTGAAGATTGTGGCGGTGCACCACAATGTTCAGGGTAAAGGCCACACGGTGCCGCTGAATCTCGCGAGCGATCTCAAGTTTTCTGGCATGCACGGTGGCTCCGGCAATCTCGTCGGCCGATCCCGCTTCGGAATCCTGCAAACTGAGCTGCACGTGATCGAGGCGCGCCAGCACGAGGCGCTCGAGCTTCTCGGCGGACAGCCCAACGCCCGAAGTGATCAGGTTCACGTAGAGTCCGGCCTGCCGTGCAGCTCTGACAAGTTCCACAAGGTCGGGGCGCGCGAGGGGTTCGCCGCCGGTCAAGTCCAGCTGTAGCACCTCCATGTCTGCCGATTGTTGAAAGACATCAGTCCATGCCTGGGTGGAGAGTTCATCGCCCCCGCTGCGCAGGACCAGAGGGTTCGAACAATATACGCAGTGCAGCGGGCAGCGATGCGTGATCTCGGCGATGATGGAACGTGGTCCAGTCATGCTGATGGACTTACCCTCGGCCTAGAAATCGACCGCCCGGCGAAGGTGCAATCGCTCCAGCAGGTCGGCCGTTTCACGCTCAATTCGGTCAGGGTCGGCGGCCCGATATTCCTGCTGAAGCATCTGAACAATCTCGCGGAAGCTATGCGCTCCATCGCACGCCGAGACAATGCGCACGCCCGGTTGATTGAGTTGCAGCGCGCCTTCGGGAATCAACAGTACGGCGGTTTGGCCAGGGAGATCGCCGATGCGGCACCCGGGCGCCAGGCGCGGCCGGCTGGTTTCGATCGGGCGGCTCACGACCGCTCCTCAAACACGGAACGCACCGGGCGGCGGCCAGGCAGGTTCGACATAGGCAAAGTGCAGAGCATCCAGTTGCGCCCAGAGAATATCGCATTTCGTACGTAAAGCGTTGGCAGCCTGGTCCTGCTGCTCGGCGGTCAGCGCATGCCGCAAAACCCAGTCCAGAGCGAAGGTGGAGTCTTCGGGGGCCTGAACAAGACGAGCCTCGAAATAACCGAGACCTGTTCTCATCCATGGGTAATGCTCGCGGAGACGATCCACCCTTAGGGAAATCAGCCGTCCCGCGAACAATTCGGTCAGGGAGGAAGCGATGGCCTCCACCATGGTCCCGTGCCGTACGAGGTTGAGATAGGCGTCGACCGCATAACGCACGCCCGGCAGAACCTCGCTCTCGGACCGCACTCGCTCCCGAGACAGGCCCGTGGCTTCGGCCAGCGCGAGCCAGCGCTCGATTCCACCGACCTGGGAGCCGTCCCCATCATGATCGGCAATCCGTTTGCGCCAGGCCCTGCGCAGGTTCGCATCCGTGCTGCGCGACAAGATGATCGAGTCTTTGATGGGGATGCGGCTCTGGTAGTAGTAGCGGTTCAGCGCCCACGCCTGCAGCTGCCCGCGCGTGAGCTTCCCTTCGTGCATCAGCAGATGAAAAGGATGCCGGTGGTGATAGCGTTCCTCCCCAATTTTATGGAGGCGAGACTGAAAATCGTCGACCGAAAGTGGATGCCGCGCAGGAACCGAGGTCATAGATTGAAAAGCATGCCATCGTGGGCCACGGTCCATCCCGCCGTGGTCACCTGGGTGAACTCAGAACTATCTTCATCGAGGATGGGGTTCGTGTTGTTGATGTGAATGTAGACCTTGGTCGGACGTGTGATCGTTCTCAATCGTTCGAGACTTCCCTCGCGACCCGAGATGGGAACATGACCCATCCGTCTCGCGGTGCGCTGGCCTCCGGCTTCGCGGATGAGTTCATCATCGGACCAGAACGTACCATCCAGCAACAGCAGATCGCAAGCCGCGAACCGGGCCAGCAGGTCTTCCGAGATTTCAGGCAACGCCGGACAATAGATCATTTTCCGGCCGCCGGATCCGGCTTGCATCTCCAAGGCAACGACGGCTTCGACCGCCGGCAGGTCTGCAGCGCGTTCAGCATCGACGTACTCGGGAAATGCACCCAGCAAGGGAACGGGTTCAAGACGAACGGCGGAACCCGGGTTATCGGATCCGAGATGAAAGACCTTCTCCGGTACCAGGTCGTGCCAAACCGCTTGCGGCCGGATCCGTCGCAGCATGCGGAAGAATGTGTTTTCTTCCGCGGTGATGTCCTGAACCGCAGGAGTGGCACAGATCTGGAGAGGCTGGAACTCGCGCAAGAGCAGCAATCCCAGAGCGCTGTCGAGATCGCCACTGGTGAGAACAACCGCGACAATCGGGCTGACACGGGACTTCTCGCCCCTCGTCACTCGCGGATGAAGATCGGGCGTGGCTTCGATCTGAGACCGCAGATCCGGCGAGGCGTTCAGCAGGCACCAGTGATCCTGACCAAGCTCCAAGGCAACCTGCGCCTGCGTCCGGGGTTTGCCGTGCAGCGTGCCGTCGCGCAGCCGGCTGCAATTTCGACAGGCGCAATTCCATTGCGGAAACCCGCCTCCTGCCGCAGAACCCAGGATCCTTATTCGCATCGGGTCAGGATACAGTCGGCGGCCATCGAATGACTATGAGCGTGATCTTGTAACGGACAGTTCTGCGGAGAACTAGCGCGACCTTTTGCTCAGGGCTGCCGATGGCGAGGCTGTGGTGGGCCAGTTTAGAGCTCGGCGCTGGCGTATGAATTGATTTCGCAGTTTAGTTCGATCTCGATGAAATCAGGCGTTGTCCATTCCATTTCGCAGCTCCCGGCGCACCTTACAAGAATGATGATATTTAACCATTCCGTGGTCCCAAAAGACAAGGCGTGCCCGTATGGCTCTCCGGCAAATCCCACGGTTCCGTCATGCATTCCCTACCCGCGACACGCTCCTTTGCGACCTCCGTGTCCGTCTTCACGGTATAATTCGCAGGGAGCAGGAAGCAGATTCGCGGTGTTGTTGCTTGCCTGCGACGTCATTTCGGTTTCCGCCCCCTTCGGAGAGCTGGTAGACATTTTGTCCGTCGGGGGATAATTTAGATTTTCAGGGCGCGGTACCCAAGTGGTAAGGGAGAGGTCTGCAAAACCTTTATACGTGAGTTCGATTCTCACCCGCGCCTCCAGCCTTTTATACTCGCTAAGATGCTGTGATACCAATCACTTACGCCCTACCGTGCGAGTTTCGGACGAAAGACGGGCAGGCCAAACACTGTCAGCAGGCTCCCACCCCCTAAATTTAGCACTGCGCCAACAACGATCAGAGTCACGTATCGGAGCCCAGCGAGGTGGCAGAACGTGAAAGCAGATGGCGGCTCCCAGAAGTCCTGCTTGGAGCCGTTAACGAGCCGGTAGTTGAAGATCGATGCCGCATTCAGGGCATTTGAAGTGAGCAAGACGAACGTGGCGAACACCCAGGCCTTTTCCGCACTCTCGACAATTCAGTGGTTCAATTCCACCAGTCGCCATCGATTTACACACCAGTCGGGCTTCGCCTCTTGAGAATACACCGTAGTTGACGCTAACAGGCGTTGAACGAAGAGCGCAACCGCCGGTTGTCGTCAGCCTGACAGGTACCTGAAGTCCGACGGTACGCATCCAACCGCATTGTGGCGGAGGTCCAAGTGAAGGAGCTGCCCAGAAACTACCGCTGGATTCTGACTTTGGCTCTGATGTGTGCTGCTGGCTTGTTCTCAAAGCCTGCCTTTGGCGCCTCACCTTCGGCCAGAAAGAGGTCCCGGTCGGATTGGAACATCGATGCGATCAGACATCGGAAGATTGCCTATATCAGTCCGAATTGGTATCCGATTGATAAAGAGAAAGAAATGGGCGAGACACAGTCCGCCATCCTGGAACAAGCCACCGCTCTTTTGTCGGATGACGGAACGATTGCGTACCTTGAGCGATTGGCTCAGGCGATAGCGCACCAATTCAGATGCGCAGATTCCCATCACAATTCGGATAATTGACAGTACCGAGGCGTACGAAATCACGCTTCCCGGTGGTTACCAGTACATCACTCGCGGACTTCTTCTCAGCGTCCAGAACGAAGGTGAATTGGCGAGCGCCCTTGCTCGTGGGATCGCTCACACAGCACTGCGCTCAGCGATGAGCGAGTTCATAACGGCTAAGCTGATGCACGCTGCGACCATCTCGCCGATCTTCGTAGGGCAGGACGCACCGATCAGCACTACATCCGATTCGGGGTCGGCGGTTCCTTTGACGCTCCGCAGGATGAAGCGAAAGGAGGAACTCGATGCAGACTACTTTGGGGTGCAGTATCTCTATAGGGCTGGTTATGACCCCGCATGTCTCATCCACTTTGTTCAGACGGCATGGGCCAAGGACGGCGCTTCTGGCAGTCCGACGGCAAACGCATTTAGTCCATTTCCTCGGCTACCCGATCGGCTGAAAGGTCTCGAAACGGAAGTCGGTGAAATTCTGCCGAAACGAGACGGGGCAGTTGCGACGACACCTGAGTTCAAGGAGTTCCACGAACATCTCCGGAGTTTGACGCCGGTCAAGTCAGAGCCAAAATCGCAGCCCAAGCTGAATCGCGTCGATTAGCACCGCTAAAAATGATGGTTGACCAACATCGCGTTCGCACTCACTGACCCGGTCGGCAGTTCTCACTGAGCGTTATCGCATGGTTTCGCCAGTTGGCTCTGACGTTGAGTTAAGATCTGCTTTCAGAAGCGGATAGCTCAGGAGAGGAGAATTGTCAGTTGAGATTGGGCAGTTTTGATCTCGATCCGTTTTTTCTTCTCTGCGAGATCGAGCCGAACGCGTGCATAGCCGACATCGCTCCAGAGGCGTCCTTCGAGAGCGTGCAAATAACGTGTCGATTGGCTCGCGATCATACGCGGGGGGCGGCAAACGGCTATCGGACCTGTGGATTCCTGATGCAATCAGATGGGATGAGAAGGTCGATCCCCGATCACGGATGGCGTTAAGCTAGCGGTGAGCAACGCACTCAACGTGCAATCACATGAAAAGGAGATCGACCTTGAAGAAGCATAGCAAGTCTTCGCAGCGGAGTGAACCAACCTTGAAGCGGACGAAAGAAGATATGTCGCAATTTCTCAATCGCCTCGCCGTCGAGCAAGGTCTGCACCGACTTTGAGGCGGGGTTGGTGCAGATGGACGGGGAGGGCAATCCCGTACACTTGCTGGTGAACTACCCCCCGAAAGTGTCCGTCTCATCGCTGGTCAACTCCTTAAAGGGCGTTTCGAGCTACGTTCCACGACCCCAGTTGCCTCGCATCACCAAGGGCTACTGGAACAATGTACTGCGGTCGCCTTCTTACTTCGCCCCATCCTGTGGCGGCGCACCGCTCGACCGAATCCAACGCTACATCGAGCAGCAAGCGACACCTCTATAGTCCTGGCTTACCCCGGCCTGAATTCCGGGGCTTGCGCCACTCGCTGGTCAAATGGGGATGTTACAACAACAACCATGTTGAGCCGCCGCCAACTTCCCGGCTTTCATTGACTTGCTCTCTTTGGCGAACGTAAGATTTGCGCCAGTGATCGGTCAAACCATCTCGCACTACTGCATCGTCGAGAAGCTGGGCGGTGGCGGGATGGGTGTGGTCTACAAGGCCGAGGACATCGAACTCGGTCGCTTTGTCGCTTTGAAGTTCCTGCCTGAGGATGTTGCAAAAGACCCGCAAGCGCTGGAACGTTTTCGCAGAGAGGCGCGCGCCGCGTCGGCCCTGAACCATCCCAACATTTGCACCATATACGAAATCGCGAAATACCAGGGCCAGACGTTCATCGCCATGGAGTTTCTAGGCGGGATGACGTTGGCGCATCGCGTTGCGGGGCGGCCGCTGGATACCGAACCTCTTCTGTCACTGGCGATCGAAATTGCTGACGCGCTAGATGTCGCTCACGCTGCCGGCATCGTGCATCGCGATGTCAAGTCTGCGAACATCTTCGTTACCAAGCGAGGGCACGCCAAGATTCTGGATTTCGGGTTGGCCAAGGTTACGATTCGTACCAATTCTCCCAACCAAATAGCTGCGCAGCATTCCCAGACCGCCTCTACTCTTGCTGCGGAACATCTCACAAAGTCGGGCGCGGCTTTGGGCACGATTGCGTACATGTCACCAGAACAGGTGCTGGGCAAGCCATTGGACGCTCGCACCGACTTGTTCTCCTTT
>WNFS01000038.1_pt1 | contig 80781 bp, 68 predicted proteins | sample 5400141 | NCBI WGS metagenome assembly WNFS01 (sample SAMN13153358, study PRJNA577476) | soil metagenome | isolation source: 60 cm saprolite under Madrone tree | place: USA:California | collected 2016-06-14 | reverse complement strand
CAAACAATTAATTGGCCAACTCTGTGGCTAGCATTGGGACCGGCGATTGTCGCTGGATTTTTCACCGCGCTGGGTTCGTACCTAATCTACCGTTCTCAATTGAAAACAAAGTTAGCTGAGATTAAAGGACAGTCAGAGTTGAGGGCGCGTGAGCTCTTGTTCGAGTCTTATCAAAAGAGAATCGACCGAATCGGAGAGGGCGCAAACAAATTTGTGAGGGCGCTCTACGGATTTGCCGGACATCTTTAAGCACTGACTGATGAAGAGGAGAGACGCCAGATACAAGTGGCGATCCTTGTGCTAATAAAAATGACTAGAGATCCGATTTTGGATTCAGTCGGTGAATTGGAAGAAGCACTTGGGTCGGTAAATTTAGCGACCAAACGGAGTGCGGATTTAAGATTCATCAGGGAAACGCTATCAACCGAGCTGGATAAGACGGATATCGATTTTGGTCTTGTTTACTTGAATTTCATGAAGGCTTTCGGTTTATTCAATGGTCTCAAAGAGGAATTACTGAACAAAAATGTGAAGCCTTATTTAATATCTATCTTAAGCCGAAAGGATGATTGTATGCGTCGAGTTGCGCCAAGCTACCTTTTGCTTCTCTTTGTCTTCCTCGTTTCTGCTATTTCCCAAATGACTCCTTACGCACAAACCCCAACGGCGACGCCAAAGTCACCCGACACCGTCTACCTGCTCAAGCCCGCCCACATCTTTGATGGTGAGTCGATGCAACCACACGGGGATTGGTTCGTTTTAGTGCGCGGCGAGAAGATTGAAGCGATTGGTCCCGCTAGTGAAATCAAAGCTCCGGCCGAGGCGAAGGTGATCGATCTTCCAGGCATGACTTTGATGCCCGGTCTGATCGAGGCGCACTCGCACGTCTTGCTTCATCCTTACAGCGAAACCGTCTGGAATGATCAGGTGGCGCGCGAAGCGCTGAGCCTGCGCGTGGCGCGGGCGACAAATCATCTGCACAGTACTCTCCTCGCCGGCTTCACCACGATTCGGGATCTCGGGACCGAAGGAGCCGGATATGCCGACGTAGGTCTGAAGCAAGCAGTCCAACAGGGCATCATACCCGGGCCGCGTATGTTTGTGGCGACCCGCGCGATTGTGGCAACCGGTAGTTATGGACCGAAGGGTTACGCGCCCGAATGGACCGTGCCGCAGGGCGCCGAAGAAGCCGACGGTTTCGATAGCCTCACGCGCGTCGTGCGCGAACAAATTGGAAAAGGCGCGGATTGGGTGAAGGTTTATGCCGATTACCGTTGGGGCGCCGGTGGTTTGGCGCACGCGACTTTTACCCTGGAAGAGTTAAAGCTTGCCGTCGAGGTAGCGAAGAGCGCCGGCATTCCAGTGTCCGCGCACGCCACCAGCACCGAAGGCGCGCGCCGCGCCATTCTCGCCGGCGTCGAAACGATTGAGCATGGTGACGGCCTGACGCCGGAACTCTTTCGCTTGATGAAAGAGCGCGGCACTGCTCTTTGTCCGACGCTTTCAGTCGCCAGCGGACCCAATATCGACAAGAAGAAGGTGGTCTTCAAACAAGCGCTCACGGCCGGCATCATTATCGCAAACGGCAGCGACGTCGGCGTATTCGCCCACGGCGACAATGCCCGCGAGATCGAAACGATGGTCAGTTGGGGAATGCCAATCATTGACGCGTTGCGATCAGCAACTTCGGTTGATGCCCGCGTGCTGCACATGGAAGACAGGATCGGGCGAGTCAAAGCCGGACTCTTTGCCGACCTAATCGCGGTCGAAGGCGATCCGGCCCAGGATATCTCAGCGCTGCGCCGCGTGCGATTCGTGATGAAAGGCGGAGCAGTCTACAAGCAACCGTGAGGCGGTATGCGGCCTCGAATCAATTCGAACACGCAAATGTTACGCAGACTTATTTATGTTCTGATTGGCAGTGTCTGGCTTGCCTGTGCCACGGCGGCATTTTCGCAGGACGCCTCTGGCGACGTCCATGTGAAGCTCTCGCTTGCCGATAATAAGACCTCATATCGCAGCGGAGATTCAATCAGACTGATTCTGGAATTCACCGCAGACCATGACGGCTACGATGTCGACACGGTGATGGATAAAACCGAATCTCCGAGCGACAAGCTCTTGGTTACGCCTGACACCGGCGTCTCGCATTGGCTGGATGAGTACCTAAGTGGTGGCCGATTCATGCGTGACTATTTCACGGTGCAAAAACTCTCGCCGGATCCTACACGGGTCGAAGTGATCGTTAACTCTGTCGTGCGTTTCGAAAGACCCGGACGGTATTCAGTCAGGATCCAGACCGGTCGAGTGACTCAGCGAAAAGATCTAAACGATCGCGCTCCTCGTGCCGTCACTCTCACCTCCAACGAAGTTAGCTTTGACGTCCAGCCCATGAGTGACACCGAGGAGGCAAAGGAAGTGCAAAGGCTGTCCGCGGCGCTGGACCTGTCGCGGGATGCGGAGTCCGAAGAAAAGCTGACTCAAGAATTATCATTCCTTACCGGAGACACCTCGTCGCGCGAAAAGGTGCGGCGCTTTCTCAACGCTGAGGGGCGGTCCGGAAACTATTTTCAAAACATTAGTCTGGGTCTCTACATCGCCAGGAATCGCGCGCTGATTTTTCAACTGCTGGAAGCGGCAATGCGCGATCCCGCACAGCCGGTCAGCTACGGACTTCTGGGAGCGGTTACCAAATTGAAGCTATTGCGGCAAAACGAAGGTCTCGCTCCAAAGCCGGCAATGAACGTCGCGACGTTGGATCCATTTGGAGATCCACAGTACGACGCGATTCAAGACGCGTATGTGGCGGAACTGGCAGCCGGTCTTTCTAAACGCAGTGGCAAGAGCCAAACAACTACCGCGATGACCATTCTCGGTCGCTTGGCCAAAACGCCTCAGACAGCAGCGCTGAACGAGGTACGACGCGTGTTGATTCAGCAGTTCCAGGACCTGCATCCTTTCGATCAGGAATACTTGTTACGGGTCTACTGGGATCAATTGCACGATCCTTCGATGCTGCCCACGATAAAACAAATCCTTCGCGGCAAGGACAAGACTAGTAAGATGGTCCACGCCACCGCTTTACAGCGAATGATTGAACTAGCTCCCAATGAAGCCCGACCTTTTGTAGTTGCAGAAGTCATCGATCCAACTTCGCTGGTCGATTTCGAAATCCTGCGAAGCCTCCCCGATGCGACACTGCTTGAGATTGATGCGGCCCTTTTGGATCAAATACGCCGGCTCAGTTCATCAACCCGAAGCTTTGATGTCGTTTTTCTGAAGCAGAAGACTTCTTTGGCGGCGCGTTACGCGACGGTCGGAATTTATCAAAGCCTGATGGAACTCTATCAACAGAGTGGAGCGAAATGGCCTTTGGAATCGCGCGCTGGTCTGCTCGCCTACTTTGCTCGTTACAATGAAAACGAAGCCCTGCCTTTGATCGAGCAGGTGCTGGCCGGAATTGAGCCGGGACAGGATTTCAACTTTCTTCCCGACCTTACCCGTCTCTACTATTCAGATGGCATCGACGGTGTTTTGAGAAAGCGGCTTGAAAGTGACGACCCTCGCGCCGTCAGCACCACCGCGTGGCTGATGTCGAAATATGGGCCCGCCGGCGACCAGCAGGCGATCGAAGCCAGACTGGAACGATGGCGGAAGAACTGGGGAAGCCGCGCGGCAGAGGCTCAAACTAGCCTGCAAGGTACGGCAGAACGGGAGATGGTAACAGCCCTGATTCGCGCCAAGTCATGGAAGGCGTCGCCAGAGCGAGCCAAAGAACTCGAGCAAAGTTGCGTCACCGAACTCTGCCGTCAGAATTTTCGACGGTAAGGACTCGATACATAGGTCGATACATAGTAAGGACGGCATTCCCGCTGCGCTTACTTTCCCCAGGTCAGAAACATTCCCAGAGCTGCCGCCGAAATCACCGCAGCCGTAGTCCAGCCCAGAAAATTTGTTAGCTTGCCGTTGACCCGGTCGCCCATGACCTTTCGGTTGTTGGACACCAGCATGACCATTACAAGCAGGGGAGGGGCGAGGACTCCGTTGATTACCGCCGTCCAAAACAGCGCGGTCACCGGCTCGATTTTGAGAAAATTGATGAGCATTCCCACGAAAGTGGAAACGATAATGATCGCGTAAAAGCGCGGCGCCCCGCGAAGTTTCTCATCCAGACCACACTTCCATCCGAAGGCTTCGCCAATCGCATACGCGCTTGATCCGGTCAATACCGGCACCGCCAGAAAGCCCGAGCCGATCAAACCCAGGGCGAAGAGGATACTCGCCAGACCGCTCGATAAGGGCTTGAGCGCCTCAGCTGCCTCGGTCGCGGTTTGAATGTTTGTCTTGCCGGCTTTGAATAGTGTCGCGGCGGTTGCCAGGATTATGAAGTACATCACGGCATTCGATAAGAACATTCCCAGGTTGACATCAATTTCTGCGATCTTAATTTCTCTATCCGTCGCGCCCTTCCTTTCTGCCAACGTCTCGCGCCCCATTTTGAATTCTTCTTCAACTTCCTGACTTGCCTGCCAGAAAAACAGATAGGGGGAAATAGTCGTGCCCAGAATTGCCACCAGAGTCATCAGGTACAGATGGTCAAAGTGGATCATCGGGACCACTGTCGACCAGAGAACTGCGCGCCAATGCGGTTTGGCGAGGAATGCCGCCGCGATATACGCGAATAGAGTCAAAGTCAACCACTTGAAAATGCGCGAAATCAACGCATATGAGCCGAAGATCTGAAACCCCACAATTCCAATAGCGATAGGTACGACCAGGGCGATAGCTGGAATGGGCACGAGCAGATTAATCGCCGCCGCAATCGCCCCAATGTCGGTCCCGGCGTTAATCGTGTTGGCAATCACCAGCAGCGAGACGGAAACGTAAACGACCCAATGTGCATAGTGTTTTCGCAGCACGGCGGCGAGGCCCATGCCGCTGACCATACCGATCTTGGCACAAATGAATTGTACGGCTGCCATCATCGGCAGCGTCACCAGAGCTGTCCAAAGCGTGGCAAAACCGAACGAAGCGCCGGCCTGGGTGTACGTGCCAATGCCGGATGGGTCGTCGTCGGAAGCTCCGGTGATGAGTCCCGGCCCGAGGACCATTAGCAAGCGTTTGATGGGATTTTTTTCGCGCTCGAGTTTTGATTCGAGCGGTTCCTTACTTGATCTCCGAGTTTGGCGATCTACTGGCGTGCCGGCCTCCAAACGACAGGATAAACAGCATTCTATCAGCGTCCTGGCAAGATGAAGCAATCCAAAACATTAGGAAGAACGACCCGGGAGCCGAAGACGTTAAGCAACCCTTGGGGAGCCATGTGTTGGTGAACTAACAGGCGTTCAGAGTTCCGACCTTAATCGGGCGTTTGCTGAGCCGAAAAAGAACCAACTAAAGTTGGTTTTCTAACCGCCCGTCAATGCAGGCACCCGCCCCGGCTTGACAAAACGCTGCATTGTAACTAAAGTGGTTACAAATGAAAACACAAACGTTCCTGAGGTTTTAGCTGTAATGTCGACCAGTAGCCGCTTTGCGGTCGCCGTGCATGCTTTGACTCTAATGGCATGGTCTGAAGACGAGCCACTCAAGTCAGAGCAGATCGCTGTGAGCGTAAACACGAATCCGGTGGTAATCAGGAGGATGTTGTGTGAGTTGGCTGAGGATAAATTGGTGGTTTCCCATACCGGGGCAACCGGCGGATCCCGCTTGGCGCGGAAACCCGCACAAATCAGTCTGCTGGATGTTTACCGGGCGGTCGAGTGCACCAATATTTTCTCTCTTCATCCAAAACGTCCGAGCCACCGTTGCCCTGTGGGCGCAAGCATTGGACCCGTGTTGAAGAACGTGAGGGGAGAGATCGACTTAGCGATTGAGGATGTGCTGGGCAAGATTACGATTGAAGATGTTGTGCTGCGCCTGAAGCCACGGGTTCAGCGATCTGAGATTAAGAGCAAGTCAGCCGGCAGAACATCTCGCAGCGTACCGTCGTATTAAGAGAGTTCGGAGTTTCGGATTAATGCAATCGCAAATTGAATGGCTGAACGATAATGTTCCTGGTTCTGAAATGGAACCAACCGTGACCGCCATGCCAGGACACTTGGACCCGGGCGACGACGTCATGGATGCGTATTCGCGCGCGGTCATCACCGCCGCCGAAAAGGTCAGTCCATCGGTTGTCTTCATAGAGGTCCAACACGCTGCCGGGAGCAAAAGCGGAAAAGCTCGGCGAATGCCGCAGGAAGCTCGGGGCAGTGGTTCAGGGTTCATCTTTACGCCGGACGGTTTCATCTTGACTAATAGCCACGTTGTGCACGGGGCTAAGACAATTGAGGTGACCGCTGCGGACGGACGCCATTTCCTGGCAGACTTGATCGGAGATGATCCGGATACCGATCTGGCAGTCGTAAGGATCAATGCACCCAATCTGGTGCCCGCTCAGCTGGGCGATGCGCAAAAGATCCGCGTTGGGCAATTGGTTGTGGCCATCGGAAATCCGTATGGCTTTCAGTACTCGGTAACGGCGGGAGTGGTCAGCGCCCTGGGGCGCTCGCTGCGCGCGCAATCGGGTCGCTTGATGGACGATGTGATTCAAACGGACGCGGCGCTTAATCCCGGCAATTCGGGCGGACCGCTGGTCAACTCTCGCGGAGAAGTAATTGGCGTGAATACCGCGATGATCTTGCCGGCCCAGGGAATTTGTTTTGCTACTTCCATCGATACCGCCAAGTTTGTCGCCAGCCGGCTTATCCGAGATGGTAAAGTCAGTCGCAGTTACATCGGGCTGGCCGGACAAAACGTCCCGCTGCCGCGCCGAATCGTGCGCTACTACAACCTTGCGGTTGAAACTGGAATCCTAGTCGTCTCGTTTGAGGGCGACAGCCCCGCGAAAAATGCAGGGGCGCTGACTGGTGATATCATTGTGGGCATTGATGATAGACCGATCGCCGGAATTGATGATCTGCATAAGCTTTTGACGGAGGATCGTATCGGACGCAAGTCTGCTCTAGTCGTAATCAGGCGCACTGACAAATTGACCCTGGAGGTGATACCCAGGGAGTCACAGAGCCAAGCGGCCAAATAGATTTGAATGGTAGGAAAGGTACAACGTGCCGGGCAGGCGTTTTCATAAGAGTTCAATGGGTGGCGTGAAAAAAGGGAGGTTCTTAATTGATTAGGCTTGAACAAGAACAGAATGGGATTGGATTGATGGGCGCAGTTGCGCCCGCGTTTACCAGCTTGAATGACGGGCTGCTGGAAGATTCGATTTCTCCGGCAGACATAAACGAGGTCCTCCAGCAACTGGAAACTCCGGCTGCGGGCGCCGGAGATCTGCTCAATGAAGAGGTCTCTTTCTCAGCGGATGAGGATGATGACCGTCTGCCGGAAGAGGCTGAACTGGATCTATCGGCGGGCACTTTGGATAAAGCGTCGGACCCCGTCCGACTCTACATGCGCGAGATGGGTCTGGTGACGCTGTTGACTCGCGAACAGGAAGTCTCGATCGCCAAGCGGATTGAGTGGGGACAGAAGCGGGCGCAGCGGGCGATTACGCGATCTCCGATAGCCGTAGCTGAACTGTTGAGAATCGGTAAAGAGCTCGAGGCTCATAAGATCGGCATTCGCGAGGTCGTTACCTTCTCGGATGACATGGAGACTGATGAGCAGGAAGATAAAGCGGCTGAGTATCTTCAGCGCACTACTACCCTGATTCAGCGTATCGGTGCACTTTATCACCGCGCGCTCAAAGAATCCGCGCAACTGAAAGTTGAGCATAAACTGGGCCGCGGCAAAAATGTGAAGAAATTCCGGCGGCTCAAGCGCAAGCTGGCGCGAACTCGACTTGAAACAGCAAGGGAGATCGGGCGGCTTGGGCTAAAAGAACCGGCTCGACAGCGGCTCGTGGAAGCGGTCGGCGCGGTCCAGAAAGAGACTCGATCACTCGAGCTCCAGATTCAGAAACACACAGACAGGCTGGGCGCTAAACGAATCAAGGAGCAGGAAAAGAAGGAACTAAACAAACACCTTCGCGAGGCCAGAAGTCGTCTCAGAGAGATAGAAGCCGAGCACCACCTCTCGCCCGCGGAGATCAAGCGTTCGCATCGAATGATTGCGATCGGTGAAGCCCAGGCTGCGCAGGCTAAGCACGAACTGACTGAAGCGAACCTGCGTCTGGTCGTGTCAATTGCCAAGAAGTACCAGAACCGCGGCTTGAATTTCCTCGACCTGATCCAGGAAGGAAATCTCGGCCTGATGAAGGGCGTCGATAAGTTTGACTGGCGGCGCGGCTACAAGTTCTCAACGTATGCGACCTGGTGGATCCGTCAGGCGATCACGAGAGCGATCGCCGATCAGGCGCGCACCATTCGCGTTCCCGTCCATATGATCGAGGTGCTTAACAAGGTCAGGACCGTCTCGCGCGACCTGGTGCGGGACCTGGGACGCGAACCAACAACCGAAGAGATCGCGCACCGGATGGGCACCTCCGTCGAAAAGGTTAATAAAGCGTTGAAGCTGACGCAACAACCTATCTCGCTGGAGACGCCGATTGGCGAGGCCGGAGATTCGCAGTTCGGGGATCTCATCGAGGACAAATCAACCGTCAGTCCTGCCGAGCGAGTGATCACTGCCAACTTGCGTGACATTGCCGGCGATGTACTCCAGACCTTGAGCCCACGGGAGGAGAAAGTCATCCGCCTGAGGTTTGGATTGGATCACGAGGGACGTGAACGCACTTTGGAAGAGGTGGGAGAGGACTTTCAGGTTACGCGCGAGCGCATCCGGCAAATAGAAGTCAAAGCCCTCAGGAAACTGCGCCATCCTTCGCGGGCGCGCGTTCTCAGGAACTTTATCGAAGGGCCCAAGGACTAAACAGAACATCCTTGATTGCATTTTCCAGACGGGACGGGGAGCCTCGGCTCCCCTACCGATCGCGTCATTAGCAATCCTTGCTTCCGCCGATCCGTCGCGCTTTGTAGTGACGCGCAGTATGGCTCTGTCCATTTCGAAAATTACCCCATTGGTTCCGACAGGTCTTCCACCTATCTTCGCTTCGCCGAGTCGGTCGTTCGCATGGACTGGCGTTGTGGGCTGCTTGAGATAGTCCCAGGGAACTTAATTCAAATCGGCCTGGCTGAATAACCGAGTGGCCCAGATCACCCCCATGCGTTTGACTTGATTAAGTGGTCAAACAACAGAATGCCCATGAAACGTTTTTGCGATTTCGCACATTACAATTGAATTGCAGATAGTACTTGCTTACTGGGTTCAAAGACGGAACGTTCCGTGAGCTGGAGAATTCTGACGTATGAGAACCAGTTAATTGGAGATGTGAACACCCATGACCTTTACCAGCATACGGACGTGCCTTGTCGTGACAGTTCTGATGGGCTTTGCCGGCCTGTCGTTTACAGCTCAAGGCCAGCGACTCTACGATAAGAAGCGGGATGACCTGGCCCAACAGGCCAAGCAACAAGCGGCTGAGATCAAGAGCGACCCTGTTTTCGAGACCCAGTTAAAGAACCTGACAACCCTTGAAGCGCTCGATGTGGAAACCGTAATTAGCGACTCAAGCCGCGATACACGCACAATCATCAATAGTTTCGACACGTGGGGAAAGGTGTTTACGTTCGTCGATGCAGCAAAGACGGAGTTGGAGCAATCGGACGAAAGGGCCACATCGAGGAGCCATTCTGTGGCTGAAGCCACGGCGGCCCTGGAGCAGCAGATCGCGAGCGCAAAAAATGCTATTAAGAAAGTTCGGGACAACGCGGACACAGCCGGAGATGACCGCCTGGCAATGCTGTTTGCCCGTGCAGGCGAAATTGATTCGCTCCTGGCAATGGCCAAAAATTTGATCGGCAAGAGCGATAGCGAAGCGGCTGTCGCGAATATCAATGCGTTAGATAAGACCAGGGACACGCTGAAAGAAATAACCGATCTGTACAACAAATACGACGCGCGGGTGAAGGAGATAAGCGCCCTCAAAACGCAACTCGGTGAGTTCTACATATCCTTGCAGGAGGCGGCGCTTCACGGTCTTGAAGCGCAAGAAGAGCATTTGAGTATTCTCGGCACCATCGAGGCGCGACGATCGCTCGAACTCGCGGACGCCAGGGAACTGATCGAAATCTTCGAAGCCGATAAGAAGCGTCTGGAACAAGATTACTATGGGCGCTGCTTCGCCGTGAAAAAATCCGATCTCACAGAAGAGCGAGTTACGGATAGTGTAAGCCTCGCCATGAAGATGCCAAATTGCGAAGTAAAGGGAACACTCGCGACGGCCAAGAACCCGACGGAGACTATGCGCCCGCGCGATGTAGTCGCAGACATCATGCTCCTTCTTTACACGGCCACAACGATCGTCTCGCGGGTCCCCGCATCAGTCCGCTTGGCGGACCTGCGCCTTGTGCACGAAGAGCATCGCTACGCCATCAAGCAACGAATCGTTCAGGCACATGCTTACGAGTTGATGCTGAGTGCTGGAGCAGATCGCCTCGCACTGTTTTATAAGGGCGGCATCAAGCCGGCACAACTAGCGCAGTTGATCTACAACGTCGCAAATGTGGCGACACCGATCGCAATTGTAGCCAGGTGAGGAGAGACCGAATGAAAGTAATCAGAAAGCTCTGTGTCGTCTTGTGCTGCACGCTGCTTGTATCGTTGATGTCCGCCTGCGGCGATAAGGCTGCTGAAGATTTGGCGCACCAGCTCATAGCCGTTGCCAATTCGTACCAGGCGCAGGTCGATCGCACGAATGAGGCCGAACGGAAAGCTTATAAGAAGCTCGCTTCGACCTATGTCGATGCTCAGCGCAATGACGTCTTTCTGTCGCTGGGACAGGAGCGCATAGAACGGTCTGGCAAGATCGCCGACGAGGCCGTCGAGGTCAAACAGACTCCGCTGACACTGTCAGAGATTGAGCGCCAATTGCGCGAATATGCCCAACTTGATTTTGAAACCACGCGAAAGCTTATGAAAGATGAGTCGGAGGCCCGCGCTCAGTACCTGGGGCAGCTGGCGAAACTGAGCAGCGATTCCGCGAAGGTTGAGGCACTTAGCAAGTCCTTCGCGGCCCTCGCCAAAAGCAAGAGCAGGACGGAGCAAGTGAAAGAAATCATTTCATATTATGAAGAGACGAAGAAAGAGTTTGACAAGCTGTTCTGTGAAGACCTGACAGCAAAGATCGGTAGTGTTCAGAAGCAAGTTGACGCCCAGAAACCTCTAGCTGGCGAAAAAGCTGACGACAAGGCAAAACGCCTCGCACGTCTTGAAGCTCTGCAGGCCGAACTCGATGCCTTAACGAAACAGAAGGCGGCGAAGAAATGCACCTAACATCTCTTAATCTACCTATGTGAGGAGTATTATGTTTGATAACGGACAGGATCTTATCGCTACCAATGACCGGGCAATTACGGCGTTGAACCAGGTTTTAGCGCAGCTCCACAAGCTGTTGATTGGGGCGCTGCCCCAGGAGAATTCTTTCCTACAGGCACAAATCAGCCGCACTACGTCGCAGATTGACTTACTGCATATCAGCAACGCCCACCTTGAAGCAGCCGGCGTGAACATTCAACCGCTGAGTGCTCAAGCAAAGGATGATTTGTTGGATGCATTTAACCGAGTAGACCAGGCAATCGTTCAGAATGCCATTATTGGTGCAGGTATCGACACCATCAATGACGTCTTCTCCGCGGTCGCCAAAATCGGAAGCATTACGCACGAGGCTGCTGGTTGATTTCAGACCTGGAGATTTTTTTGGCTGGGAGGCAGGGACTCGAACCCCGATAGCCAGATTCAGAGTCTGGAGTCCTACCATTGGACGACCTCCCAGCAGCGAAATCGAATTTACGAAAGTCCGCTGAGCAAGTCAACTGCGCATGCCGGCAACCTCGGTTCTGATTGCCGCGATAATTTCCGGCGATGCAGAATGAAGAATTTCCGAAAATAGTTCTTGCGCTCGACACTTCAATAAAAGCAAAATAGGCGGGCTTGGCGGCAACCCTCGCGCTCGTGCCGTTACTTCACGTTCGTGCTTTTATCCTAGCCGACAATTCGCAGGAGCAAATGAGCGCACCACAAACGCCCCCGGAAACCAATGAACTGGCACGTCTACGCGCGCTGGTCGCCGACTACGAGGCCAAGCTTACCGACGCAGCCGCATTGGTGGCCCACGTCAGACACGAAATCAACAACCCGCTCGCCGCCCTGCTGGGACAGGCGCAACTAATGTTGCGTGAAGAACTCGACGATAAACCGCGCCGGCGCGTCGAAACAATTGAAAAGTTGGCCATCAGGATCAAGGACACCGTCGGTGAATTGCGCGATGTCCAGACGCCGGTGGCCGCGGTAAATCGCGCGAAAGAATAAAATCGCGAAATGATATTGGGTCAGCTGTGGTGGTGGCACAGGCGCAGTTGCGCGTGATTTCGGGAGCGCGATTTTCGACCTAAACGTTCCCAACAAATAGTGTCAGCTAAGCGAGATCGAACAAGAGCACGTCAGCCTGATCGTGCGCAGTGATCGTAAGTTCGCTCTCTCGCTCAACCGCGGCCCCGTCACCGTGCTTCAATTCCACTTCATTCAAACGGACAGTGCCGCGGGCAACCTGAAGCCAGGCGTGCCGATTCTGAGACATTGTCTGAACGACGGTCTGACCTGCATCGAGAATTGTCGCGTAAACTGCGGCATCCTGATGAATCGTGACTGAGCCGTCGCGTCCATCACTTGAGGCAATCAAACGCAGCCGGCCAGCCCGCTCTTCATCGCTGAAATGTCTCTCTTCATAGCTCGGCGGCAAACCGGGGCTCTGCGGTAGAATCCAGATTTGCAGTAGATGAACCGGCTCAACGTCCGAAGGATTGAACTCGCTGTGCGAGACGCCGGTGCCGGCAGTCATTCGTTGCACGTCGCCAGGGCGGATAACCGAACCATTGCCCATGCCGTCACGATGCTCGAGACCGCCCGAAATAATATAGGTGATGATTTCCATGTCGCGATGTGAGTGGGTCGGAAATCCATGGGCCGGTTGCACGCGATCTTCGTTGATGACTCGCAGACTGCGAAAGTGCATGTGCGCAGCATCGTAATACTGATCGAACGAGAACGTGTGGTAAGTGTCAAGCCACCCGAGATCGAAGTGGCCACGATCTTCTGATTTGCGAATTGTAATCATTTTGGAGCCTCGGCATTCCAGCTGGCGGAACGCAGGCATCTTGCCTGTAATGAGTGCGCCGCCAGGCGCAAAACGCTTTCACCGCAGAGACGCAGAAAATGCCGAGGTCCCGCAGAGACTCTCCTGAATGAGCTCAATGAGCCGCGGAATATCTTCTCGCGTAAAGACCGGCAAACCGTTCAAGTTGAGATCTATCGACAACCCTTTGCACCATGCATCAAATCGATCTCGAGCGGTCGAACTGTCCGAATCGTCGATCCGCGAAAGATAAAAGGCGTCGGCCTTTGCCAGGGTTCGTCTAGCCGACGTCTTCATCCGATTCTCTCCCGCGCGCGCGCACGTGATCGCGAAATCAGCCTCGACGAAATCCAGAAAGCTGTTGCCTTCCACGATGACGCCCACCGATTCTACCCGTGCCAGAGCCTGCCTGATCCCGTCTTCAACCTGGTCTTCTCCGGCGATAACCCAATGGACATTCGCGGCGCCCGCGTCCCAGAAGCGGCCCGTGTCTTTTCCGATTTCGTAATTCTCTTCGCGGCCAGAGCGGACGAGCGGCCGGTCGCGAATCAAGTCGCTGACACAGCAGCCCTGTGGGTCCTTGCCACACGAACGATAATGGCCGCGAGTCAATTTGATCGCCTCCCATCCCGGCAGCTGCTCCAGCAGAGCGCACATCAGCGTCGTCTTGCCGGTATTCGACGACAAGCCGCTGACGGCGACAACGATTGGTGTCTGGCGATTCAAGTTACCTCTTTTGCCTTTCGTTATTTTTCGTGTGATTTAGTGGATCGCCTGGCTGTGGGCGAAGATCCGATCCACGAATTCACACGAAGCGGCACGAAAAGTACTTTAAAGTCAATCGAGTGACAGAGCACTAACGGACCGAAGAAAGCAGAACGCGTACCAGCGTCTCGAGTCCGGCAGCATCCTCTTCATTGAATCGCGCCGTAACCGGGCTGTCGAGATCGAGCACGCCGATCAATCGCTCACCTTTCATCAACGGTATCACGATTTCCGAATTCGAAGCGCTGTCGCAGGCGATATGCCCGGGAAATTCATGGACGTTGGGAACCATCGTCGTAGCCCGATTAGCCGCCGCAGTGCCGCAGACTCCCTTACCAATCTCGATTCGCACGCACGCGGGACGTCCCTGGAATGGTCCGAGCACTAGTTCATCGTCTTTCACAAAATAGAAGCCGGCCCAGTTCAAATCGGGAAGCGAATGAAAGATCAGCGAAGAGAAGTTGGCCGCGTTGGCGATCAAATCGCGTTCGCCTGCGAGCAGGCTGGAAAGCTGAGCCGCGAGCTGAGCGTAGAGTCCGCTTTTTCCGTCTTGTAGCGGCATCTAGCGAGCCTCGTTCGCGGACGGAATCGATTCCATTTTTTTCGCGGTGAACATGACCTCGTTCAAAGTTCTGGTTATCTCAAGATGAAGGAAGTGATCTTTGATCCGCATTTGGAGCCTATGAAGTAAGGCAATAGTCACCCGGGGATTCTTGTCCGACGAATTTTGGATCATTTCAGGATACTTGAATGCTTCCTGAATCACTGGCAGAAACGTGCGAATGTTATCCGGCTGATACAAAGATCTCCCGCGATAGATCTTTATAACAGCCGCGCCGATCTTGTCTCCTAGCCGATCATTCGCCTTTTCCAGCCAGCTAACGGAAACTCCCATGTAGCTTGCCTTGAGTAGTGCGCGAACCGTCCGGATGCAATCCTTATCACACTGGGGCCCCGGAGCGAGCGCACTTTCAGAGAAAGCAAACATAATTGCGGCGCCGAAGGCAATTGAGAAGATGGTCCTCATGTCGACTCCTCAGAAGGCCTGATACTAATCACCACCGACTTCGATGCCGGAGTATTGCTTTTCTCCGCAAAGCTTCGCAGAGCCACGAGCATGTTTGTTTCCGGGTAATAAGTCGCGGCGCAGCGACGCGGAATGCTGTACTGCACGATCGTGAACCGGGGCGCGATGCGTTCTTCACCCTCAAAATGGCTGATCAAATCCACCGTCTGCCCATCATGAAGCCCGTCAAGACGAATATCGTCAGGATTGAGAAACACCACGCGGCGGCCGTTACGAATTCCGCGATAACGATCGTCAAGACCATAGATAGTCGTATTGAATTGATCGTGACTGCGCATGGTCATCATCAGAAACTGTCCCGGCTGCAAATCATGCTGTGGTAATTCATGAACCGTGAAATGCGCCCGCCCATCGTCAGTGTTGAATTTCAACTCGCGTATAGGATTAGGCAGATAGAAGCCACCAGGCTCTCGCGCGCGCTGATTGTAGTTTTCAAAGCCGGGCACCACGTGTTCGATGTGTTCGCGAATGCGATCGTAGTTCCCTTGCAGTTCCTCCCAGTTAACCCGAGATCGATCGCCGAGAACCGCCTTCGCCAGTCCCGCAACGATTGCCGGTTCACTCAAGAGTTCTTTCGCCGCCGGCTCCAGACGTCCTTGCCAGCCCTCGACTACAGCCATCGAATTTTCGGTAGTCACCATCTGCGGGCCGCTCTGCTGTAAATCGATTTCAGTGCGCCCGAGGCATGGCAAAATCAACGCCTGTTCCCCGGTAATCAAATGCGCGCGATTCAGTTTTGTTGACACCTGCACGGTCAAACGGCAACGACGCAGGGCCTGGGCTGTAAATTCAGTATCAGGCGTCGCTGAGAGAAAGTTTCCGCCTAAGGCGAAAAATACTTTTGCGTCGCCGCTGTGCATCGCCTGGATCGCGTGTACGGTATCGAGACCGTGTCGCCGCGGCGGCTCAAAACTAAATTCTTTGCTTAGTCGATCGAGAAAATCCGAGCTTGGTCGTTCCCAGATCCCCATGGTGCGATCGCCTTGCACGTTGCTGTGACCGCGCACCGGACACAGGCCAGCGCCGGGCTTTCCCATTTGTCCGCGCAGCAGCATCAGGTTGACGATCTCCTGAATGTTGGCCACGGCGTTTTTATGCTGAGTCAACCCCATGGCCCAGCAAAAGATCACGCGTTCGGACTCGACGAAGATCTTAGCGGCATCTTCGATTTTGACTTTTGTGACGCCGGATTGATCGAGGATGTCGCCCCAGTGAATGCCCGCCAGGGCTGCCTTGAATTCTTCAAAGCCGGCCGTGTGGCTATTTATGAAATTCTGGTCGAGGACCTGACCTTGATGCCGCTGTTCGGCGTCGAACAGTTCCTTCATGATCCCTTTTAGCAATGCCACGTCGCCATTGATCCGGACTTGCAGAAAAAGATCAGCCAGCTTCGTCCCTTTACCCAGCCAGTTCCAAACTTCCTGCGGATGTTTGAAGCGCGCCAGCCCCGTCTCTGGCAGCGGATTGATGTGCACGATCTTGCAGCCGCGCCGTTTTGCCTGCATCAGCGAGGTCAACATGCGCGGGTGATTGGTTCCGGGATTCTGACCGATGACAAAGATCGCGTCGGCCAGGTCAAAGTCAGCCAAAGAGACCGTCCCTTTGCCGAAGCCGAGAGTTTCTGTCATGCCGGTGCCACTGGATTCGTGACACATGTTCGAGCAGTCAGGCAAATTGTTGGTGCCAAACTGGCGCACGAACAGTTGATAAAGGAAGGCAGCCTCGTTACCGGTTCGGCCCGAGGTGTAGAAAATCGCTTCATCCGGCGAGGCGAGAGAGTTCAATTCATTCGCGATCAACGCAAAAGCATCCGGCCAATTGATGGCTTCGTAATGTGCTGAGCCGGCGGGCAGAACGAGCGGATGCGTGATGCGACCCTGCGCGTTCAGCCATTGATCGGGCTGATGTGAAAGGGCATCGACGCTCCACTCTCTGAAAAACTCAGGCGTCACCCGCTTCGTTGTCGCTTCGTCAGCGACGTGTTTAGCGCCCTCTTCACAAAACTCGAAGTGCGAACGCTCGCCGTCGGGTTCAGGCCAGGCGCAACCGGGACAATCGATGCCCTGTTTCTGATTTAATTGCAGCAACGTGCGGGTCCCGCGCACCGCGCCCATTTCTTTGAAAGTGTATTTCGCCGTGCTGAGCACCGCGGGAAAGCCACCGGCAACTTTGCTGACGGACTTGACGGTCGGTGGCGCCATTTCTTCCGGAGGAAGCGGGTCCGGAATCGCCGCATCGCGCGCTGGCGATAACGGGTTACCCTCTACGGACTCTTTTTTATCTTGATCGGCTGCCATGTACCCCTTGATTTTAGAACTGCCGGAGGATTTTGCAAAACGAGGGATTGGGCGGAGCGGGGGCAGTAGCCCGACCGTAAGGGAGGGCGTATCTCTGACCAGGCACTATGCCCTCCCTCACGATCGGGCTATTGCCCCGATTTCCTCATTGACTTGCTGGCCCCGTTTAGCTTAAAAGCATCTTCTTCTCTTTTATCGTTTTGTCGTTGTGAAACAAGGGCATCAAGCCACCAGTGTCGAGGAACCCAAAATGACCTTCAAGAAGTTGGCGCGCTTGCTCGTCGCGAGCGCTTTGTTGGTGGGTACGACCGCATTCGCCACCCAGGCGCAGAGCAAGCCAGGCCGCGATCCTAATCAGCCCGTTGACGAGGAATATACAAAAAAGATTCGCGAGTACACGACCGAACCTTTCTTCAACTCGCCCCTGACCGATTATCTACCTGCGTCGCCGAATGTCCCGACACCCAAAGCGGTCCTCGGCGACGTGGCAGGCGCGCCGGGTAAGCTGCCCTACGCTGAAGATGTCTATCGCTATATGCGCCTGCTGGAGAAGGCCAGCCCGCGCGTAAAAGTCTTTTCCATCGGCACCTCAGAGGAAGGCCGCGAAATGATTGCCGTGGCCATTGCCTCTGAAAGCTTGCTGGCCAGGCTGGATGAGAATCGCGCCCGCTTAACCAAGCTGGCTGATCCACGCACGATCAATTTCGACGATGCCGAAGCCGATCGTCTGGTCGATCAGTCGTTTCCGATTTACTACATTACGGGAACGATTCACTCTGTCGAGACGGGCGCGCCGACGGCCTTGATGGAACTTGCCTATCGTCTGGCTGTCGATGAAAGCCCTTACATAAAATCGATCCGTGATGGCATGGTCACTTTGATAACGCCGGTAGTCGAAGTCGACGGCCGCAACCGCATGGTTGATGTCTACAACTGGCATCTCGCGCACCCGAAAGAAAACTGGCCATCCCTGATGTATTGGGGCCACTATGTCGCCCACGACAACAATCGCGACGCGATGGGCATGTCGCTCAAGCTCACGCGCAACATCATGAACGTCTATCTGAATTGGAAGCCGCAGGTGCTGCACGATCTGCACGAGTCGGTCCCTTATCTTTACGATAACACCGTCGGTGACGGGCCTTACAACGCCTGGGTCGATCCGATTCTGACGGACGAATGGCAGATAATCGGCTGGAAGAATGTTTCCGAGATGACCAAGTTCGGTATGCCCGGCGTCTTCGCCCATGGCAACTTCGACACCTGGTCACCCGGTTACCTGATGTTTATCGCTGCCACGCACAACGGGATCAGCCGGCTTTACGAAACGTTTGGCAACGGCGGCGCCGACACCCTCGTGCGCACGCTTTCACCCGACGAAACGTCGCGGACCTGGTATCGCCAGAACCCGCCACTGCCGCGCGCCAAATGGTCCCAGCGCAACAACAATAATTACGAAGAGACCGCGCTCCTGATCTCGCTCGACTATTTCAATCGCGAGCAGAAGCTCTTTCTGAAGAACTTCTATTTGAAAGCCAAACGTTCGATCGAAAAACCGAAGAACGAAGGTCCGGCGGCTTACGTTTTTCCCGCAGACGATCCACGGCCCGGCAATCAAGCGACGCTGTTGCGTCTGCTACAGGCCCAGGGATGTGAGATTCATCGCGCCACCGCGCCCTTCACGGTAACCGTCAAGAACAAGACAACGCGACGTGATTCAGCCTCAAGGCCTGCGAGTATGCAGCCCGCAACTTCGCCGGCAGCAACGGCAACTCCTTCCGACGCGGTTCCACGAGCATCACTCGCTCCATCGCCATCGTCATCGCCCGTAGCCGCGGCCAAACCTCCGGAAACAGAGACGCGCACGTTTCCCGCGGGCAGTTACATTGTGCGCATGGATGAGCCCTACAGCCGCATCGCGGACGCTTTGCTCGACTATCAATACTGGAGCCCGAAGGATCCGCAACAGGATGTTTATGACGATACTGGATGGACATTTGGCGAGCTTAGCAACGTGCAGGCCGTGCGGGTCACGGATGTTACAGTCCTCAGCGCTGCGATGGATCGCGTCAACGGCGACGTCAGGGTGAATGGCGGCGTCGGTTCCGCGACCCCTGTCGTCACTGGCCCCGTGTACATCGTCAATCACAACGCCGACAACAGCCTGATCACTCTGCGCTATCGCCTGAACAAAGCATCATTTGAAGCTGCCGAAGAACCGTTTGAAGCGGCAGGGATGAAATTCAATCGCGGTTCGTTCATTATCCGCAATGCGTCACTAGACGATGTAAGGCGAATCACGTCTGAGCTTGGCTTGAATGCAGTTCCCGTGGCGCAGGCGCCAGCAGTGAAGATGCACGCGGTCAAGGTTCCGCGCGTTGCGATCCTGCACACCTGGCTCAGCACTCAGGACGAAGGCTGGTGGCGGCTGGCGTTCGATCAGATGCAGATCCCCTACGACTACATCAGTACTCAGGACGTGGCGAAGGATTCGGATCTGAATCGCAAGTATGACGTGATCGTATTTGGCCCGGTGGGTCGCAACGTCAACGCGATCATCCAGGGCTTGCCGATGTATGGCAATCCGCTGCCGTGGAAGAAGACTGAGCTGACCCCAAACATGGGCGGCTTCGCTTCTACTGACGACATGCGACCGGGTTTGGGCTGGGCCGGGCTTACGAACCTGCAAAACTTTGTGAAGCGCGGCGGCGTCTATATCGGCACGATGGATACGGCTGACCTCGCAGTCTCAAACGGGTTTACGCCGGGAGTATCGATCCAGAGGTCACAGCGTTTGCGGGCCATCGGTGATGTCCTGAAAACGAGAATGGTCGACTCAACCAGCCCGATTGCCTACGGCTATGGGGATTCGCTTTCGATTTATTGCTTCAATGGACCAATCTTCAACGTCAGCAACGTAGCGGGCGGTGGAGGCGGCGGACGTCGTCGCGGTGCCGGCACAGATCGCCCGACCGGACGCGGCACGATCGAAGATCCTGACGTGGTGCAAGGACGGCCGCCCGCAGAAGCTCCCGAGCAGCCACCGACTTCAGAGGTTTGGGAAGCCACGCCTATCACCGAAGAGCAACGACGCAACCTGATCGGTTTGATTCCCATGGGCCAGCGTCCGCGGGTGGTGCTGCGGTATGGCGATGCGCGCGAGCTTTTGGTTTCGGGCTTGCTGGATGGCGGAGACGAAATCGCTCAACACGCCGCCGTGATCGACTCGCCGCTCGAACGCGGCCACGTCGTGCTGTTCTCAAACAATCCGTTCTGGCGCGGCCAGACTTCGGGCAGCTACTTCCTGGTCTTCAACACGATTCTGAATTTCGATAATCTGAACGCGGGACGGAAGGTGGACGAGAAGTAGGCATACGGCAAGGGTGATGTCTGAAACGTCGGGACGCAAGGTTTCAAACGACGTGGCGAACACTCAGCGTCTGAGGTATGATCGGCAAGGCTTGGATACAGAATACCCCTGTGAGCTTTCAACAATGGTGACCGCGAAGGAACAGATCGCCGAACTTATCAGTAGACCGCCTGACGACAGTTCGTATGACGAAATCATCCGCGAGCTTGCGTTTGAACTGATGGTTCAGCGCGGCCTGAAGGATTCAGACGAAAGCCGTACAATTTCCAACGAAGAAATGCATCGCCGGATAAAGACTTGGCAGAAATAATCTGGACCCAGGAAGCCCAAGCCTGGCTCAAAGATATTTACGACTACATCGCAGCCGATAACCCCGAAGCTGCCGCCCAAACGGTCAGCGGTATTTATCAACGAGCCCAACTGCTCAAACGGCACCCAGAAGCTCGTTACCAGTACAGGACTGCGGGCTTACGCGAAATTCGAATACTTCTCTATGGTCACTATCGAATCACTTACTTGATCAAGGCTGACAATAACCTCGACATACTGGAGTGTTTCATGGTGCCCTAGATATCGATCGGTATCTGGTCCAGGGGCTATAGGCTCTCGGAGGAAACTCAGAATGAAACGTCTCATCTTCCTGCTTTCGATCTCGCTGCTCTTGTGCTCAAACGTATTAGCGCAGCGCTCTGAGTCCACCAAGACGCCAACGATCGCCGAAAAAGTCGCCACGATGGAAAAGCTTCCCGGCTACTCTCCGCTTTACTGGGACGCCAAAGCAGGCAAGCTGTGGCTCGAGATCGATAAGTGGAATTCTGAGTTTCTTTATGTCGAGTCTTTGCCCGCCGGCCTGGGTTCAAACGACATCGGTTTGGATCGAGGCCAGCTCGGTCAAAGCCACATCGTGCGCTTTGAACGCACGGGACCAAAGGTCCTGCTGATCGCTTCCAACTACGGGTTTCGCGCCAACAGCGATGATGCTGATGAACGCCGCGCCGTCAAAGACGCCTTCGCCGAATCGACACTTTGGGGATTTGAAGTCGCCGCCGAAGAAGGAGGTCGAGCTCTGGTTGACGCTACCGCTTTTTACTTGCGCGACGCGCATCAGGTTCCCGGCACGCTGCAACGCAATCAACAAGGGACTTTTCGTTTGGATCCGACGCGCTGCGCTTTTTATCTCGCGAACACAAAGAACTTTCCCAGGAATACCGAAGTCGAGACGACGCTTACTTTCACCAGTGAAGGCGAAGCAGGGCCGTTGGTGCGACAGGTCACGCCGATACCACAGGCCATTACGGTTCGCGAGCACGTCTCGTTTGTCGAGTTGCCGCCACCTGGTTTCAAGCCTCGCGTTAACGATCCGCGCGCCGGCTACTTCGGCATCAGCTTCATGGACTTTGCCACGCCGATCAGCGAACCCATCACCAGGCGCTACCTCAACCATCATCGATTGCAAAAGAGGGATCCGTCGGCCGCGATGAGCGATCCCGTCAAGCCGATTATTTATTACGTAGATCGCGGAGCGCCGGAGCCGGTGCGTTCGGCGCTAATCGAAGGCGCGAGCTGGTGGAACCAGGCGTTTGAGGCTACCGGCTATCGCAACGCCTTTCGCGTCGAGTTAATGCCCGTCGGCGCCGACCCGATGGACGTTCGCTACAACGTGATCCAGTGGGTGCATCGCTCCACACGTGGCTGGTCGTATGGCAGTTCGGTGAGCGATCCCCGGACGGGAGAAATCATTCAGGGTCGAGTTTCGCTCGGCTCGTTGCGTGACCGGCAGGATTTCCTGATCGCCGAAGGTCTGCTGGCTCCCTACGAAAAAGGTAAATCACAAACGGCGAAGATCATGGAGCAGGTTGTGCTCGCGCGTCTACGGCAACTCGCAGCGCATGAAGTCGGTCACACGTTGGGACTGCAACACAATTTCGCCGCCAGCAATTCAAATCGCGCTTCGGTCATGGATTATCCCGCGCCTTTGGTTAAGCTCGGCGCTGACGGTATTCCCGACGTTGCGGACGCTTACGCGCGCGGCATTGGAGAGTGGGACAAGGTGACGATCGCCTACGGCTATCAGGATTTTCCAGCCGGTACGGATGAGCAGGCTGCGCTCGACAAGATTCTGAGCGATGCTTTCAAACGCGGTTTGACGTATCTAACCGATCAGGATGCGCGGCCGGCCAGCGCCTCGAGTTCGGTCGCACATCTCTGGGACAACGGCGCAAACGTCGTCGACGAACTGGCGAATGTCATGAAAGTGCGGGCCGCCGCACTCCGGCGCTTTGGCGAAAACAACATTCGCGAAGGCGCGCCCATGGCCACGCTCGAAGACGTTCTGGTGCCGCTCTATATGTATCACCGCTATCAGGTCGAAGCGGCCGCGAAATTGGTCGGAGGTGAGGACTATGCATTTAGTTTGCGCGGCAAGGGCGACCGGAACCCGCAAATCATTTCACCCGAAGAGCAGCGACGAGCGCTCAACGCCGTGCTCGGCACACTTAAGCCTGAGGCGCTCGCTCTTCCTGAATCCGTGCTGCGTTTGATTCCGCCGCGGCCTCCGGGTTATCCGCGAACGCGCGAAGACTTTCGCATTCGCACTTTTCCGAACTTTGATGCGCTCGCGCCGGCCGAAGCAATTGCCGATCATGTCTGTGATTTTCTGCTGAATCAGGAACGGGCCGCGCGTCTGGTGGAATATCACGCGCGCGATGCTCGCTATCCCGGATTTGATGAAGTGCTGGATAAGACTATCGCGTCGACCTGGAAGGCGCCGCCTTTGGCTGCGGGCTACAACGCTGAGATCCAACACATTGTAAATATGGTCGTGTTGGCAGATCTGATGGCACTCGCCTCAGGCGAGCACGCCTCGAACCAGGTTCGGGCAATTAGTGAATCAAGACTGGCCTTATTGAAGGATTGGTTAATGCGGCAACACGATCTGACGCGCGACGAAAACCAGCAGGCATCTCTGTCCTATGCTGCAAACCAGATCAAACGCTTTCAAGATGATCCGAAAAAGATGAATCTTACCAAGGCAAACGACCCGCCCGATGGCCAGCCGATCGGGATGGATTGGTGGAACCTCGCCGATCGCGATTGGTGCGATTGGAAGTAACGAGGGGTCTTTCACGCTTTTCAGCGTAAACAGGGCCCTCCCTCACGGTCGGGCTACTGCCCCGTGTTATCATCGATCGCTGTTTCAGCGAATCTCGAACATGAATCTATACGACGAATTCCAATGGCGGGGAATGCTCCACGAGGCTACGCCGGACTTACAAAAGATCCTCGGTGAGGAAAAGTTGACGGCCTACATTGGCTTTGATCCTTCGGCGGCCAGTCTGCATGTCGGATCGCTTTTGCCGGTGATGGGTCTGGCGCGATTACAAAAATTCGGGCACACGCCGATTGCGATCGCCGGCGGTGGCACCGGCCTAATTGGCGATCCGAGCGGGAAGACCAAGGAGCGGCAACTATTAACGCCGGCGCAGGTCGAAGAAAACCTGTCTGGCATTAAAGAGCAGTTGAGCCGTTTTCTTGATTTCGACGCACCGTCGAATCCGGCGCGCATTGTCAACAACGCGGACTGGCTCGCTCCGATATCCATGATGGAGTTCCTGCGCGACGTCGGAAAGTACTTCACGGTGAACAACCTTCTGGCCAAAGAAGCCATTAAACGGCGACTCGAAACGGATGAAGGCATTTCTTTTACTGAGTTCAGCTATCCTTTATTACAAGCCTACGATTTCCTGGTCCTCTTTGACCGGCATGGCTGCACCCTGCAAATGGGTGGCAGCGATCAATGGGGAAACATTCTCGCCGGCGTCGATCTGATTCGCCGCTTGCGCAGCGCGCGGGCCCACGGCTTGGTTTTTCCGCTGGTCACTACCGCAGCGGGCGTGAAGTTCGGTAAGACCGAGGCAGGCGCCGTGTGGTTGGATCCTAAACTGACTTCGCCTTACCGCTTCTATCAGTTCTGGCTGAACACTGACGACCGCGACGCGATTATCTATCTGAAATTTTTTACCTGGCTGTCGCAGCCTGAGATCGAGGAACTGGCAGAGAGTGTCCGGACTGAGCCAGAGAAACGCCGGGCCCAAAGAGAGTTGGCTCGTCACGTGACTGCGTTGGTTCATGGCGAGACGGAACTTGGGAAGGCTGTCCGGGCGTCGGAAATTCTCTTCGGCAAAGAGATCAGCGGTCTGGCAGTGCAGGAGATCCTCGATATCTTTGCTGATGTACCTTCGACCGAACTGGAAAGATCAAAGCTGGATGGCGACGGCTTCACGCTCACCGATGCTTTGGTGGTGTCGGGTTTGGCGCCTTCGAAAGGCGAGGCCAAGCGTCTGGTGCAGGGCGGCGGCGTTTGCGTGAACAATCGTCGAGCCAGCCATGCGCGGCAGACGATCTCTGGTTCAGATTTGATCGACGGCCAGGTTTTGGTCTTGCGCAAGGGGGCGAAACACTATCACGTGATTAAAATTGTCGGCGGTTAGTTGCATCACAGAGACTAAACGCAAAGGGCGCTAAGTTTTCCGCAAAGGATCGCAAATAGTAACAGTTGTCTTACTTTGGTTTTTCGTTTTCCCGCTCGGACAAGAACGATCCACGAAATCACACCAAAACCAATCCCCTGTTCGGCTTCGTGTATTTTCGTGGATCGCTTAATCGGGGAGCGGCATCTCAAACTACGAAACTACTCAAAGAGGTTTTCTTTGCGTAACTTTGCGAACTCCCTTGCGCTCTTTGCGTTTCACTTCTTCTCTGGGACCTAAGCGCCCGGACTGAATCTCTGCAGCAGATATGTGGGCAGGTCAGCTACCTTAATTCTCTCCTGCTCCCAGGTATCCCGGTCGCGCACAGTGACGGCTTCGTCTTCCAGCGATTGATGATCGACCGTCACGCAGAACGGCGTCCCGATCTCGTCCTGCCGCGCATACAACTTTCCAATCCCGCCAGTGTCATCATAAACCGCACGCACAATGGGCTGCAGAGAGCGCTTGATCGCTTTCGCCATGCCGACGATCTCAGGTTTGTTCTTTGCCAGGGGTAACACGGCCACTTTGATCGGCGCCATCGAATGATGGAGTCTCAGGATCACACGAGTCTCGCCCTTGTCGTTCGTCTTTTCGGTATAGGCGTCCATTAGAAGCGCGAGCACGGTGCGATTGACTCCCGCGGCGGGTTCGATTACGTAAGGATAGAAGCGCTGCTTCGTTTGCTCGTCAAAATAGGACAGGTCTTCCGTGGAATTTTCATTGATTCGCTTCCCATCCTTTTCTGGTTTCTTCGAGTGCGTCTTGAGATCGAAATCGGTCCGGTTAGCAATGCCCATGAGCTCGTCCCAGTTACGTTCTTCGTCTTCGCGTTCCGGGAAGAACCGATACTGAATATCTACGGTGCGCTTGGCGTAATGCGCCAGCTCTTCCTTTGGCTGTTCATAAAGCCTGAGGTTGTCAGCCGAAATCCCTATTTTCTGAAACCATTGATGACAGGCGTCGATCCATTCCTGATGAGCCTGTTCGTCTTCGCCGGGCCGCACAAAGTATTCCATCTCCATCTGTTCGAACTCGCGCGTGCGAAAAATAAAGTTGCCCGGCGTTACTTCATTGCGAAAGGACTTGCCGATTTGGGCGACGCCAAAGGGCAGTTTGCGCCGGCTCGTGTTAAGTACGTTATGAAAGTTTATGAAAATGCCTTGCGCGGTTTCCGGACGCAGATAGACGAGCGCGTCTGGATCATCTTCGGCTGTTGCTCCGACATGTGTGCGAAACATCAGGTTGAAAGGTCTAACTCCAGTCCAATTAACTTTCCCGCAATTTGGACACGGAAACTCCTCAAGAAAGGCCCAACCAAAAACTGCGACTTGCTGCTGGAATTGAGCCATCTTCATTTGGCGATATTCTTCTTTTAACTTATCGGCTCTAAAGCGGCTCTGGCATTCGCGACAGTCAACGAGAGGATCGCTGAACGTATCTTCATGCCCAGAATACTTCCAAACCAGACGGTTCAGGATTATCGAAGAGTCGAGTCCTTCGATATCGTCGCGTTCGTAAACCATCCAGCGCCACCATGCCTGGCGCACGTTGTTGGCGAGTTCGACGCCCAGTGGGCCGTAATCCCAGGCGCTGCCGAGACCACCGTAAATTTCCGAAGACGGATAGACAAAGCCGCGCCGTTTGGCGAGCGAGACAATCGTTTCAATACTTGGTGCAGACACTTTTTCTTGAATCCTGACGCTGAAATCGTATTTAAGTTAGCGAAGAGCGGGTTAGGAGTGTACCAGCCAAGTCTGACAGTGCAAAAGGGGTATGAGGTTGGAGTGTGTGTTAGTTGACGGGTCGCGGACATCCTGTCCGCCTGAGCGCGTAGCGCGAATGTGCCTTGTCCGAGAAGGTAGTGAGCGTGCTGCGCACGCTGGCGGACAGGATGTCCGCGCCTCACAAACGAAAACGCGACCGACTCAATTGAATCGGCCGCGCTTTTTCCCCTTGTACTTAATTCAGCGACAATGACTGCTGGCCAGTGCATTAGGCTTGCGGCTGCTGATAGATCCTGCGAGGCTCCCCCTAGCCTCATTCAGGGCGTCCATCAGCAGCCCTGCCTTTTTGCTCTTCGACCGTCCTGGCAACTCCGTTCCCCCGAAAGAGTTGCCATCGCTCAGATGTAAAGCGCCTCCCCCAAAGCGCCTTGCAACCGTTGTCTCCGAGCCTGACCCTGATTGCTTTTTACCCTTTTGCTTTTTTCTCGTTCGAAGCATCAGCAACGGTCGTGCCAGTCAAATGAATTCGCGCAGAGAGGTGCCAAACTTCCTTAGTTTTCCGAAAAAACCTCGGAATCGAATTACAGAGCCGCTGACTGATAGAAAGGAATCGATAGGGAGAGCAGAAACAACTTGTAGGTCTTCAATACAGATTGGTTGCAATTATGAATTAAAATCGCTCGCACGTAGTACAGAGCCGCTTGAGGCAGATCGGCCACGCCCAATCTCGCACCTGATCATGGTTACATGGTTATTCAGAAGTTTTCGGGACGAAAAGGACGAGCGTAGAATTCGCCGTACAGCCAACCGAGGACTCGAATCTCTGCAGTGCACAGCGTTTCCAGCCAGCAATTAAGAAGAAAGTCAACGCGCGTTGTTGCGGCGGGAATTTTTTGTGATTCGCCAACCACCGAACTGGCCGAGCTCATATCGAGATCATAGGCGGCGGTAACGTCCTCAGTCGCCTTGGAAGCACGATCGAGCGCGTTCAATAACTGGGCTATCCAGGCGTGTAGTTCACGTTCCGAGGGATTGTGCGCGACCGATTGGAGGATGCCGATAGCCAGGCGATCCTCGGCGCGATTGAAGTTGAAGACATCTTCACCCGCCAGGCGGCTCTGTTCCTGCTTCCATTGAAACAGTTCTTCGATCTTTGGGTGTTTGATTACCGCTACGCGCTGGTCGAAGTCGAGGAACCATTGAATCACGGCTGGCAACGAGTCATAGTCGATGCGTCCGTATGGATCCCGGAGGAGTACGGGCTCTGCCGCCGCCGCGCTTTTACCGAGCGAATCTGTTTCGATTGGGTTATGGCTCATTTGACAGCAGTGCATTAACGGGCTCGAGACGTGGAAATCAAACAATCACCCGACTCGATTTATGGCCAGCGTGAACGAGGCTCGAGCCTCGCCGACCCGTTCGCCGCGTCGATTCTTAATAATCGTCGGCGCATAAGAAGCCAGGGCCATCAGTTCGCTCTCTGCCAGGACGTTTAGTTGTCCCAGGGCTTCAATGACCGCTGGGGGCCGGGCGCGATGATCATCGCCATCTTCAATTTTTAGAGCCAACCCGAGGCCGCTCGGCCATTCAGCGGAGGGCAGCACTCCAACGGTATAGACGCCTTCGGCGCCTATTTTTGAAATCAGCCGGCCCGCCCCGGCTCTAATGAGTTCGGTATCCAGGCGATCTTTCGTGCCCCCCACCATCTCGGGAAAGTCTATCATCGCCTTAATGATGCGCTTGCAAGCATCCCGTGTGGCGGCGTCGAAGCTCTGGGCCGGCGAGACGAGCCGGGCATACATCAGCGCCATGGCCCTCACCGGCACCCCGAAGACCGGAACTCCACAACCATCTACGCCGACAGCGATCTGCGGCAAAGCAACGCCTGAAAAATTTGCAAACGTTTCCGCAATCATTTGCTGTACGGGATTGCGCCAATCGTCGTAGCTTTCCGTCGCTGCGCCGATATGGAGTGCTAATGCCAGCATCGCTGCGTGTTTGCCAGAACAATTATTTTGCAGCACGCTGGGAGGCTTTTGACTTCGGGCTAACTCGCGCGCTACTTCGGCGCTGAATGGTTCGTGTACACCGCACTTGAGCGCACTTTCATCCAACCCGATCTTGCCGAGCATTGAACGAACCGTGTTGACGTGAATTGGCTCGCCGCTGTGCGAGCCGCAGGCGATAGCGATTTCCTGTTCGGTAAAGCCAAAACGATCTGCCGCGCCTGAAACGATGACCGGGAGAGCCTGAAAAGGCTTTGCCGAAGAGCGCAGGTACGTCACGGTTTCCGGGAAACCCAGCGAGGCGATCGTCTCACCCTCGCCTGCAACCGCAGTCAGATGTCCGCGATGCCGCGATTCAACAATGGGACCGCGCCAGACTTCGACCAGCGAAGCAGGTGTTCCGGCGACAGCATCACTCGGGTTGGACATTGCGGGAGCATCTTAACTGCTTCGCCGAAAAAAAAGAAAAGCGGGCTAGATTCTGTCTAACCCGCTCTCGCGGAAAGCTTCGGTCCCTGCTGGGATTCGTAACGCTACTTTTCTCGTTTGTCTGTCGGTTGAACTGCCGGCAGTGTGGTGGACGAGGCGTTGCCCTGACGAGTTGCATTCGCTTTCGCGCGTCGACCACCAAACGAAAGCACGGTCAGTTTCACGGCTCTTCGTCCGAACTGAAGAGCTTCCCGAGAAGTAGGCGTCCAGATGTCTATGCGATGTCCCTTGACTGATCCACCAGTGTCGCCTACGACATATTCGCCGCTAAAAGAGCCGGCTTCCAGCCTGACTCGAGTCCCCAACGGCAGAACTCTCGGGTCGGCGGCAATCAGCCCTCGGGTAACGGGCTTACCGCTGGCGGTCCGGCCATGTAGGCTGTAAGCCGTCGCCGTGTACGTTAGCGGCGCAACTTCAAAATTGTCTTTGAGTGCGGAAGGCGCTGTTGTCTTAGGCAAAGAACCTGTCGAGGCTGGCTCGGCTAGAGCCGATCCGGCGACTTTGGATTCCGAGTTCGTGGACTGAACTTCAGTTTGCTGACCTAAAACCTGAACCTGCTGTTGAGCGGGCAGAACTGGCTTTTTGTCTTGAATGTAGCTTTTCGAATACGAAATTGCAGAAAAAACGAGAAGCACACTTACTGCGCTTCCAATAGCAGTGGATTTTATCAATCGGGTTCTCCTGTCCGAGGTTTAATGTCCAGCTCTTCAGAAACGCAGCGCGCGAGTCGTTCAATTCCTATGACTCGACCCCTCGGCTCTAGGAGACTGAAGGTAGTCAGCCGAAGTTAGAGGGCTTAAATCCTTAATGCGCGGCGCTGAAAAGGCCAAAAGAAAAAGCGAACCTTAGGGGTTCGCTGCTTTAGTGCGGGGAAAGGCTAGCACAGGGTTTTTGAGGTGTCTAGGAGTCGCTAGGCAAGAAAGTGTTCGATTTCCGCTGCATTTTGCGGGGTTTGGAGTCCCAGCCAACGCATCATTTCAAGTCTATTTGCTGACCGAGCGCCTGAGAACAAAGCGTTCGTGGAACGCTCGACGGGCTCCAGAATCCATCAACTAAATTTAGTCCGCAGAGGTCACATTGACCTTCTTTTTCCTAGCCTTTTTCCAGATTCGCATATTTTTCGATGAGCTTCTTCTGCCCGTAGCCGGGGAAGCTGACTGTAAACTTGGTCTGGTCACCCGAGCCCTCGCGCCGCAGAACCAGCCCACGGCCATACTTGGCGTGCCGGACATAAGATCCGGGAAGTATGTTGTTACTGGGCGCGTGGATGCCCCCGCCCGCGCCGAGGGACGAGCGCGAATTTTGTCTTTCGCCTCCCGAAGCGTTCGCATTAGCCATCCCAGCCCGACCTTCTGGTTGGGCTTGGGCCCGCTTAATCTCCGTGTTCTTTCCAGCCTGGGTTCCGAGACCACCCATTTTCGCAGCCCGTTTGCGGAAGAATTCCTCGATAGACTCGACGCTGTCATAGGTCTTACCCGGAAATTTACTTCCGGGCCGCCGGGCGCTCAAGCGGCCAGAATTGCCGGATTCGGTAATCTCTCCGGAGCCGCCTGGTGACGATTCGTCATATTCATATTCGAGCGAACCGGCCGCCGGCTCCAAAGGTTTCGACGCACGGGCGAATGACAGCCAGGATCTCCCGCGCGAAATATCTTCGATCAGATCGAGGGGCATTTCATTCAGGAACTGTGAAGGCTCTGACGCCAACTCCTCCCCATAAACCCGACGCTTCACCGCATGAGTAACGTACAGGTACTTCTCAGCACGTGTCATCGCCACGTAAGCCAGCCGGCGTTCTTCCTCGATGTCAGAGGCGTCGCTAAGCGAACGCGAATGCGGAAACAGACCATCTTCCAGCCCGACGATAAAGACAAGCGGGAACTCGAGGCCTTTGGCCGAGTGAGCAGTCATCAAAGTAACCGGCACTTCGGCCTTGTACTGATCAGTGTCCGCAACCAGGGCAGAATGATCGATGAAGTCTCGCAAACCCTCGGGTCCCTGCTCGTCATAGTCGACCGCCGCGTTAACCAGTTCCTGTAAGTTTTCCAGGCGGGCTTCGGCTTCGTCGTTGTTCTCGGCTTTCAAAGCATTCTCGTAACCGGTCTCCAGAATCGCGGCCTTAACCAGATCTGAAACTGGTGAAGAGGATTCAATGACCTGCGTGCCCGAGCCCTCTCTGACGGTCGGCCTACTGCCCCGTGCTTCGAGGCTGTCTTCGTCGCGTTCGCCGTCTTCGCTCTCGCTGTTATTCGCGCCAACGATCACGCTCTCAGCTCTGGCCGCTAGTCCTTTGACTATCTTTTGGAAGTTTGCGAGAGCGGCAGACGCCCTCGGCGAAAGTCGGCGCTCGTCCGCAAGCAGATCGGTAATCGCCTCCCAGTAAGAGACCCCGAGTTCGCGCGCGCGAATGTCGATCTCGTCGAGTGTCATTTTGCCGATGCCACGGGACGGAGTATTGATGACTCTTTGCAAAGCGATCGAATCGTGCTGATTCATCGCCAGCTTCAGATACGCGATTATGTCGCGGACTTCCATCCGCTCGTAAAAAGAAAACCCGCCCACGATGTTGTACGAAAGGCCTGAGCGGCGCATAGCCTCTTCAAAAACGCGCGACTGCGAGTTGGTCCTATAAAGCACGGCTGCGCGAATATTCCGATCCCCGCGCAGATGTTCCTGGATCTTTCCGGTAACGAAACGGGCCTCGGCATCCGCGTCAAGAGCCTGGTAGTAGCGAATCTTTTCGCCCGCGTCGTTCTGCGTCCATAGAGCTTTTTCTTTCCGCTGGACGTTGTGACGAATCAAGCCGCTGGCAACATCCAGAATATTCTGCGTCGAGCGATAATTCTCTTCGAGGCGAATGACCCTTGCCGACGGGAAGTGCTCTTCAAACTTCAAAATGTTCGTGATATCGGCGCCGCGCCAACGATAGATAGATTGATCGGGGTCGCCTACTACGCATATGTTCTGCTGTTTTTCGGTAAGCAATCGAATCAGGGAGAATTGTAGAGAGTTGGTATCCTGATACTCGTCCACCAGCAGATAGCGAAATCGATCGTTATAGCGATCGCGCACTTCCGGAACATCGCGCAGCAAGCGAACGGTCTTGATCAGCAAGTCGTCAAAGTCGAGCGCATTATTCTTCTGCAAACGTTCTTCATATTGCTGAAATACAGCCGCGATCGAAGCCCGGCGTTCGTCTATGAACTGCGCCCGCGCCGTAAAAGCTTCAGCATCTTCGCCACGATTCTTGGCGGCGCTAATAGCCGACTCCACTGAACGTGGCGCCAGTTGTTTATCATCGAGACCCAGGTCGCGAATGCAATTTCGGGTCAGCCGGACCGCATCATCCTGATCATAGATGGTGAACGAGCGAGTATAGCCGGCCTGCAAAGCTTCGATGTCGCGCCGCAGAATCCGCACGCACAAACTATGAAAGGTCGAGATCAGCGGCGTGCTGCCAAGCTCGAGCCCTTCGAGGAGTTTATGAACGCGCTTGCGCATTTCCTCCGCGGCCTTATTCGTGAATGTGACCGCGAGAATGTTGCGCGGCCAGATGCCACGCTCAGCGATGATATAGGCGATGCGATGGGCGATGACGCGTGTCTTGCCAGAACCTGCACCAGCCAGAATCAGTAACGGTCCGTCGCTTGAGCTGACTGCCTCGCGCTGCTGTTCGTTGAGTTGTGAAAGAAAATCCAAGACTTATCCTTTGCGCTTGAAGAATTGCACGGCGCGCTCATGTTTCTTTGCAGCCGCCAGAGAGTCAAACGTTCCCAGATTTCTGCGTTTACCGGTCTTTGGGTTTTTCTTGCGGGAGTAGAGCCGATACTTACCCGACTTTAGTTTTCTGATCACTGCAATGCCGTCCTCTCGTCCGTATACAATCATTTAAGCACGTGACGACGAGTGTTTGGAAGTTATGAATGTTCTTGCAGCGAATCGATTTTTGGGTCGTCGGGTTTAGACTACTAACTTTAATTGGATCTCTGCGCGCAAGGGCCAGCCTGAAGTCGGCACTCCAACTTTTCTTATTCCTCCGCAGCGCGGCGCAGTTCCGCGAACATTTTCACCAGATCAGGCAGTTGATAGTTTGCGTTCAAACCACTTGGGTTCGGCAGCAACCAAACCCGCGCTTCGCCGATTTTTTCCGCCTGTTCACCCATGACAGCTTTCGGGTGCGCGAATGCCTCGCGATAAGCGCCGAGGCCGAGGACCGCAACCACTCGCGGATGATACCTTCGCACTTTGGCTCTCAGCTTCCGACCTCCGTTTATGAAGTCATCCCTCGTCAACTCGGAAGCTGCCGCGCTAGCGCGCGCGACGACGTTGGTGATTCCAATTCGGAGGCGCAAGAGCTCTTGTTCTGCGAATGGCGACAGCAAACGATCTGTGAACCCTGAAAGATGGAGCGCCGGCCAGAAGCGATTACCAGGGCGCGCAAAGTGATGTCCTACGGCGGCCGTGTAGAGCCCGGGATTGATGCCACAGAAAAGCACGCGCAGGTCTGACCCGATCACATCGGGCAGGGTTTTTCCCTCGGCCTCAATTAACTGTTGCTTCGTTGGCTTGAAGGGCTGCTCGGCCGTCGTTTCTGCTTGCTTGCTGACCATCCGGATCACTCTTAGGCTAAGATCTCCAAGTGAAAGAGGCAAATTCAACGCTTGCAGGCAAGTGAAGAATTTGATTACGATCCACCAAACTACACGAAACAACGCGAAGAAGCCTCGTGTTTCGAGTTGTTTTGTATGATTTCGTGGATCGCTTGTGCAGATTACTGCCTGTCAGCAAACAGGACATGACAAATAAGAAGACGCCCAGGAAAAAAAGCCGCGAACGAAAGACGTCGCTCGACCTCTGTTCAAAGGCCCGCGCGGCTCGCATGCCCGAGGTGATTCACCCGATGCTGGCCACGCTGGTCGATGATCCCTTCTCGGATCCCGAGTGGATCTTTGAGACGAAGTGGGACGGTTTTCGTTCCGTCTGTTTCGTTAAAAACGGTGAGTCACGATTTGTTTCGCGCAATCAGATAGAAATGACTCCGCAGTATCCGGAGCTGACCGGTGTCGCCAAGCAGATCGAAGCCAAAGAAGCGATCCTGGATGGTGAGATCGTCGCGCTGGACAAAGATGGCATGCCCCGGTTTCAACTCTTGCAGCCACGAGTTGGCCGCAAGAGCGGTCTCGAAGCACTGCGGGGCTCGGGACATATCGTCTACTTCGTCTTCGATCTACTTTACGCCGATGGCCATGACCTGATGTCGCGTCCTTTGGTTGAACGTAAAGAAGTGCTCGGGCAAATTCTGAAGCCAGCCAACTTCATTAAACTTTCTGAACACGTCGTTGGCGACGGCGAACGCTTCTTTAAACAGATCGAGAAGTTTCATCTGGAAGGTATGATCGCTAAACGCGCGGCCGGCCTCTACGTTCAGAAGAGAACGCGGGATTGGTTAAAGGTCAAGACCATTCAGCGTTCGGAAGTAGTGGTTGGTGGTTACACACAGCCGCGTGGATCGCGGGCACATTTTGGCGCATTGGTTGTAGGACTCTATCGCGGCCACGATTTACATTATGTCGCGCACGTCGGCGGCGGCTTTAACCAACGGACCCTGGTTGAGATCTACAAGTTAATGCAGCCATTGAAGACGAAAGCCAGTCCGTTTGTCGATGCCCCGAAAACTAACGAGCCGGTGCAGTGGATACGTCCAAAGCTGGTCGCCGAAGTGAAGTTCTCAGAATGGACCGCGGAACATCGCCTGCGGCATCCGGTCTTCGTCGGTCTGCGCGAGGACAAGGAACCAGAGGACTGCAGGTTCGAGTTGGAACGCGATACGGACAAGATTGTGCGCAAGATTGGTCGTGCGCGTTGAATTTTCTTTGCGCCTTCCGATCCTCTTCGCGCCTTTGCGCGAAACGATTTTGGCGGCGCATTGATTTTCACGCAAGGGCGCTAAACAAATAGACGAAGGCGCAAAGTTTTGTTAAATACCTGGGATTTTGGGTTGTTTTGCAGGCTCTATCGAAGAAACTAACTACGCGTTGGGCCGCATCAACCCGCGGAAGATGCCTTGGACTTCAACGCGTGAAGCGTGTATCCGGATAGGCTCCAACTGGGAATTTGAAGGTCGCAGTTCCACTTCCTCACCGAAGCGGAACAAACGCTTGAGAGTAGCGCGCGCGCGATCGATGAGCGCCACCACGATTTCGCCGTCGCGCGCCTCAGTGCGGTTTTCAATCAGCGCAATGTCGCCGTCGCAGATGTGTTCGTCGATCATCGAATCGCCTTTGACGCGCAGAGCGTAAATGCGTTCAGGACGCACGCGGCCAAACAGGAAGCGCGGCACGCAAATCATCTCGATGTCTTCAATCGCGTCAATCGGGACGCCGGCGGCTATGCGACCGAGCAGCGCAACTTCGCAAACAGCATCCGCCGCTACTTCCTCAACTTTGACGGCGAGAGTGAAACGTCCGGGCTGATGGTCACGTTTGATCAGACCACGTTTTTCCAATGCCGAGATATGTTTCGCGATCGTCGCCTTCGAGCTTACTCCGAAGTTGCGCGCGATCTGAGCGTATGACGGTTCGTGTCCGTGCTTCGCGAGAAAACGCGTAATGTAGTCGAGAACTTCTTTCTGGCGCTGGGTACGTGGCAACATTTTGAAATTAAGTCTGAGGACGATCCGAATTCTAGTCGCGCAAATGTAAATGGTCAAGCAATCTGTGTTGTGATCGGTGATTCATTCTTGTCCGTATCATCTCGAGCGTTGTGTGTCGGAGTCCCGCGCGCTAACCAAAGGCACGGATCAAGTCCGGTCAATTTTGCATCGGACCAAACGTTCGCATCGAAGTTTCATCACGAGTAATTGACAGTGTAGCCTCTCCCTAACGGTCGGGCTCTTGACACATGCATTCCATTGATTGAGTGAGCACGAGAGCACATTGGTGGGGCTTAATTACCTCTGCCCGTCAAAATTCATTTGACTAAGCTCGGCTGATCGGATAAATGTTCTCGCCCGATACCAGTTTCGATAGTAGCGTGTAACCAGTTCTGCTGCACGGACGTTCTTAGTGTTGTCACCGTTTTCTGCGACGACAGATTTTCTACCTGCAGTTTCTTTACCACAACTCGATTGAAAGGAAGTTTCCCCAGATGAAAGAGACGTGTCGTTCTGCTCGCGACTTCGGCGGGCTCATGGTCGCAATCTGTGCGCTTCTGTTTGGAGCAATGGCGTTGGGAGCATTGGGCGCCCATGCGCAAGACCCGGCTGCTGCTCAGTCACCAGCTGCAGCGCAAAGCCCGTCGGCGACCCGCAGCGCGACGGCCACCCCAATCCCTAGTCCCACCCCGACACCGGTTAACTGGTCGACAGATCCGATGCTGAAACGCTTTGTTTGGCGCGGCATTGGGCCGGCTAGCATGGGTGGGCGCATCGACGACATCGCTGCGGTGGAGGGCAACCCATATATTTTCTACGTGGGCTTTGCGACCGGCGGGGTCTGGAAGACTGTCAACAACGGCACAACTTTTAATCCTATCTTCGACATGTATTCGACTGCTTCTATTGGGGACATCGCCATTGCGCCGTCCAACCCCGACATCGTCTGGGTAGGCACCGGCGAGGCCAACAACCGTCAAAGTTCGAGCTTTGGCGACGGGATCTATAAATCGACTGATGCCGGCAAGACCTTCACGAAGACGGGCCTTGAGAATTCGCAAACCATCGCACGAATTGTCATTGATCCGAAGGATGCTAACGTCGTTTACGTGGCAGTGCTCGGACATCTGTTCGGACCAAACAAGGAACGTGGAGTTTACAAAACAACGGACGGCGGCAAGATCTGGAACAACGTTAAGTTCATCGATGAAGACACTGGCTTTACCGATCTGGTGATGGATGCTTCCGACAATAAGACGCTTTACGCTGCATCGTATCAGAGACGCCGGACCTCCTGGGGCTTTAATGGTGGCGGACCAGGATCCGGGATTTGGAAGACCACCGACGCCGGAAAAAACTGGACCAGGCTACAGGGCAATGGTTTTCCGGAAGGCCTGCTGGGACGAATCGGAATTGATGTTTCGCGGTCGAATCCAAACGTGATCTATGCGCAAATGGAGGTGGGAGCCAGCACAGGCACTGGCGGTGAAGAGCAGGGCACCCCCACGCCAACACCGACTCCAACGCCTGCGTCGACCGCAAGCCCGGGTGTATCACCGACACCCACTCCGCCCGATCCGAAGAAACCCGGTGTGTGGCGCTCTGACGACAAAGGGAAAACCTGGCGCGTGGTGGCCACCTGCTTCAACGCAAACAACTGCCCTGAAAATAATCGGTCGATGTATTACAGCCAGATTCGTGTCGATCCCAGTAATCCGGAAAGTGTTTTCGTTGGTGGCTTGAACTTTAGTAAGTCTACTGACGGTGGCAAGAAGTTTACATCGCTACAACCCGGGATCGCGCATAGCGACCACCACGCAATTTGGGTAGACCCAAAGAATGGCAATCATCTGCTAATCGGAAACGATGGCGGCCTCGACGTTAGTTACGATCAAGGCGCCAACTGGGAGTTCATCAACACCATTCCGGCGGCGCAGTTTTATGCAATCGCCGCCGACATGCGAAAACCGTATTACGTCTATGGAGGCTTGCAGGACAACGGGTCGTGGGGCGGCCCGAGTCAGACACGCAGCAATGCGGGCATCACCAACGCAGATTGGTTCCGGACGGGTGGGGGCGATGGCTTCTACTCGCAGGCCGATCCAAATGACTACAACATCGTTTATTCCGAATCGCAAAATGGTTCGATGAGCAGGACTGACATGCGTACCGGCCGCTCGGTCAGTATTCGTCCGCGCGCCGCGCCACGTCGTGGCGGCGGAGGAGGCGGCGGCGGTGGTGGTGGTCGTCGCGGTGGAGCTCAACCAGGCGCATCGCCTTCGCCGACACCCGAGGATCCACAAGCGGCGCTGGCTGTGATTGCGGCGCAACAGGGCTTTGGCGGATTCGGAGGTTTGAACTTGGCTTCAAATGTAGTTCCGGCTCCCCCGGCGGGCGAACAGTATCGCTTCTATTGGAACACCCCGATTGTAATGTCGCCGCACAATTCGCGAATTCTTTACGTCGGCGGCGATAGGTTCTTTAAGTCACTCGACCGCGGCGATACCTGGACCGCTTCCGCCGATCTCACCAAGCACATCGACCGTAATACGCTTTCAATCATGGGCGTAAAGGGTACCGATCCGATGGCCTCAAAAAACGATGGATACACCAGCTTTAGTTACATCGTGACCATAGCCGAGTCGCCCATGATGCCCGGTATCCTATGGGTCGGAACGGACGACGGAAATATTCAAGTGAGCAAAGATGGCGGCGCCACCTGGACAAACGTGGCCAAGAATGTGCACGGCATCGGCGACACGTACCATATTAACCGGGTCGAACCTTCCCATTACGACGCTGGTACTTGTTATCTTGCGGTCGACGGGCACCGGTTCGATGACCTGAAACCCTATCTGTTTGTCACTCGTGACTACGGCGCGACGTGGAGTTCAATCGTGGGTAATCTGCCCAGCTGGGGCACTGTCAACGTCGTGCGCGAAGATCCGAAAAACAAGGATCTGTTATACGCTGGGACAGAGTTCGGGCTCTACATTTCAACTGATGGCGGACGAGAGTGGAAGCAGTTCATGTCGGGTCTGCCTACGGTGCGCGTGGATGACATTCTGATTCATCCTCGTGACAACGATCTAATCATCGGCACGCACGGTCGCGGCATCTACATCCTCGATGACATCGGTGCGCTGCAACAACTCACTTCTGGGAAAGTTTTGGACAAGGATGCATTTCTTTTTGATGTGCGGCCGGGAACCCAATGGTTAAACGACGTTCGCCTGGGACGATACACTGGCGGCGCGAAACTATATCGCGGCACTAACCCACAACCCGGCACCGCGATCAGTTATTACTTAAAGGCGGTACCTACAACCGATGTAAAGATCACGATCGCTGACTACACCGGAAAGGTGATTCGCAGCATCGTGGGCACGAAAGAGGTGGGCATCAATCGCATACAGTGGAACTTGCGTGGAGACGTTCCGCCCCGCGTAAACCTGCCCGGATTCGGTGGCGGCGGTGGTGGTGGCGGCGGGGGTGGCTTCGGCGCCTTCTTCAATCAGGGGCCCGTTATTGAGCCTGGAACCTACTTCTTGAAACTTTCGGTCAATGGTAAGGATTACTCGACGAAAGCTGTGATCGAGACCGATCCGGGGATGCAGTTTTAAGTCTGCTCAACCGTTGGTGAGGTGACTTCGTAACCCGGCAACTTTGCATAAGAACGAGTTTCGGTTGAGTCCGTCTAAGCGGACGACTGCCAATAGCCCAGCGATTGATCGCACGTAGACCTTCCGGCGCTTTTCCAGAGCACGGGAATGTTCTGAAAGCCTGTTCGCGCTGGCAGCGTACATCCGCCTCATGAATCTGTTCCATGGTGTGGAGGAATTGGGCGCCGTTTTCGTTAGTCATCTTACTAAGTTATTTTTTATGCAAACCCTAACCCAACCTCAGCGGAAAGTTGAGCCGTACTCCTCAACAACTTCGCGATTGAGGCAGAACACGAAACGCTATTCCGCTATTCGCGCAATCACGCATTTCAAATAATGCGTCTCTGGCACGCCCAGTAACACCGGGTGATCGCGTGACTGGCCCCGCTTCTCAATAATCTGCAGTCGACGATGCGCGTCCCGGGCAGCATCACCAATCAGTTCAAGAAAGAGATCCTCGCTCAGGTGATAAGAGCAAGAGCAGGTCACCAGTATGCCCCCTGGATTCAAAAGCTTCAGCGCGCGCAGGTTGATTTCTTTGTATCCACGCGCTGCTGATTTCACGGTCGCCCGGCTCTTGGCGAAAGCGGGAGGATCGAGAACGATCGTATCGAAACGCTCGCTGCCCACCTCCATTTCCCGCAGCGCATCAAATACGTTGGCCGTACGAAATTGAACGTTGTGCGCGCCATTCAACTCAGCGTTTCGCTCGGCGGCTGCAACGGCATCGCCAGAAATATCGATTGCCAGCACGCTTTCGCACGAAGATGCGATGTGCAGCGCGAAGCCGCCACTGAACGTAAAGCAATCCAACGCGCGGCCATGCGCCACAGCGCGTGCGGCCAGATAGTTCTCCCGCTGATCCAGAAATGCTCCGGTCTTTTGCCCCCCGAGCGGAGACACGATGAATCGAACGCCATGTTGAGCGATCTCGATGTCGTTTACTTCGTCACCTGAGAGTAAGCCGGACCGCAACTCGAGTCCTTCAAATGCTCTCACGCGCGCATCATTGCGCTCAATCACGGCGTGCGGGTTGAACTCTTCCCGCAGTAGCTCAGTTATCAGACTCTTTAGTTTTTCACTTCCCTGCGAGAGAGTCTGGAGCACCAACACGTTGTCATAGACATCGACGATCAGAGAGGGCAGCAAATCGCCTTCCGAATAAACCAGACGGTAAGCATTTGTCTCGCGGCCAATTGCCCGGCGGCTGTCAGCACAGCGACGAAGACGTGCGCGCCACCATTCACGATCGATCGTCTGTTCGTGCGTACTTAGAAACCGGAGTGCTATCTCTGAACGATCGCTGTAGAACGCCTGGCCGACGAAATTGCCGGCATCGTCCACGGCCCGAACAACTGCGCCACCTGCGGTCTCGCCCGCATCCCGCACATCGCTGCGATAAACCCACAAGTGGCCCTGACGAATGCGCCTGGCTCCGCGCGTTGAAATCTTTACTTGAGACATGTTCGGGGCTGAAGTTAGCACAAAGATGCCTGACAAGCAGACTTGGATGTTGTCCTGACAACGGCGATGCTGCAAGATGGGCCGAATCCAAATGAGAAGTGCCGAAGCTGAAAGCGCGATTGGTTGCGAAAACATTTGCAACTGAACTCAACCGGATACCGATCAGTTTGTTACCAGAATTTGAAGAAGATACTTGCATTCCGCTAAAGGCGGGGTTAAGCTACGCGACGGTCGGGGCCCTCCCAAAAGCAGTTTTTGATCGCAGTCGTCGGTCTTTGAGAATCGTTAACTTCGCACACTTATAGCCGTCTGCCACCGAGATTAACTCATTGGCAGAATGAGCTCTTATTTTTGTTGAGCAGAACTAGCCAGGCAGTGCTGACTAAAACAGCGGCAGAAAATTCAGAATGACGTCTGCCGCGATTCGAGCAAGTGACGTTTCATTCGTCACGGCTGACGTGCCTGTATCGCCGGTGGCTACGTGAGTTCCAGCAGTTGTGTTCACCTTTTCCGTAGCTAGCTGCGTTGCACAGGGAGGTGTCGGAATCTGACCCGGCTCAGTACCGCAGGGGGGATTTTCGGTTGCCATTACAGAAATGGCGAGAGCAAACGTCATTAATGCGGTGGCGCATAGTTCTTTTAGCTTTTTCATGTGTTCTCCTTAGCTCGTCAGGTCGGTGGTGATGCTTTTTCTCTTAAAGCGAACAATACAATGCATGTTTTGGCGACGTAAGGCGTTAGGCAACGCGCTCCGCTCATTCACACGCAATCTTTTTATCAAGTATACAGAAAGGGATGCCTCACATGAACTTACAGTCTCAACTAACAACACTTCAAGAAAAAGGGCGCAATCTGACATTGTCAGAGCGTGCTCAAGCCTGCTGCAGTCTCGCTAAACAGCTTGAGAGGGTTGGCGAATATGCCGCGGCGAGCGAGGCGTTGGCTGAGTTTTGGCCCGAACGGTCAGAAGCACCTAAGGTCGAAGGGCTTGATGAGGCGAGTGCTGCCGAGGTTCTTCTAAGGATAGGTGCCTTATCCGGATGGCTCGGCAGCAAGGATCTGACAGATACCTGCCAAGAGGCCGCCAAGAATCTCATTACCCATAGCATTGAAATCTTTGCCAAGCTCGGTCTTTCGGAACGAATGGTTGAAGGACGCGGCGATCTCGCTCTTTGTTATTGGCGCGAAGGATCATATGACGAAGCACGTATTCAACTCGCAAGTGCCATGAAGTGTGCAGAAGGTGTCGATCTCGAGCTTAGGGCGGTCATTCTTATACGGGCCGGAATGGTGGAAGTAGAAGCTCGGCAGTTGAATCAAGCTTTGCGCTTTTACGATGAGGCTGGCACTTTGTTAGACGGTAGCCAAGATCACGCGCTGAAAGGCTCGTTCCATAGTCAGCTAGCCCTCTTATGCAACAATCTTGCGCTCACGGGCAATCGCGATGAGTACATTGACCGAGCACTCATTGAGTTTGCGGCTGCAAGTTTTCATTTTGAGCGGGCAGGCCATGCGCGGTATACAGCCTGCACAGAGAACAACCTAGCTTTCTTATACCTCACGATCGGCAATCTCGCCGAAGCGCACGAGCATCTCGACCGCGCTAGAGAGTTGCTGTTTGGTATTAAGGATTCCGTGGATGTAGCTCGCGTTGACGACACTCGGGCCCGAACTCTTCTCGCTGAAGGGCGGCTGCGTGAGGCGGAGCGGTTCGCGCGCTCGGCGGTGCAGACCCTGGAAAAGGGTGACGAACACGCGCTCCTGGCGGAGGCATTGACTACGCACGGGATCGCCCTTGCCCGTATGGGAAATGCGCGATCGAGAGTGCTGCTGCGACGGGCGATCGAGGTCGCGGAGACCGCCGGCGATTTAGAGGGCGCGGGGCGCGCTCATCTGAGCCTGATTGAAGAGATGGGTGATCAGACTGCTGCTACTGAGCTGGCCTCAGTCTATCAATCGGCAGTCGATCTCTTGCAGCGCTCTCAAGACCCTTCGGTTGGTAAGCGTCTGATCGCCTGCGCACGTAAAGTGATCCAGGCGTTAGGCGACTCTGAGGGCGAGGATCGGGAACTGCCGACAAACTCATGGGAAGGATTTTCATTCAAAGAGAAGATCCTGGAGTGCGAGCGAACTTTGATCGAACGGGCCCTGAGAGATTCAAACGGCTCGGTTACTCGCGCGGCTCGGCTGCTGGGTTTCAAGCACCATCAGAGTCTGATCTCGCTAATAAACAGCCGTCACAAGGAACTGCTCAAGACCAGAACGGCTGTGCGCAAGCGTCGCCGTCACATTTTTTCAAAACCGAGGAAGATCAAGTACCGCCCGGTCGGGCTTCCTGAGCCGGGCTCAACCCAGATCTCGATCCTTCACGCCGAAGACAACCAGCCGCTGGCCAGTCTGATCAATGAAATGTTGTCAGTAGAAGGGTGGCGAGTAGAGCTTTGTGTTGACGGCGACAGCGCGCTCAGAAACCTTACCAGCGACGAGCGTTTCGATCTGCTCCTGGTTGATAATGAACTCCCGGGAGTGAGTGGTTTGGATTTGGTGAAGCGCACCCGCAAAATGACCCATCGCCGGCGCACCCCCATCGTCATGCTGTCAGGCAATGACTGCGAAACTGAAGCCTGGCGGGCCGGGGTAGACGCGTTTTTGAAAAAGCCGCAGCAGGTCAAGGATCTGCCAACTACCATATCTCGTCTACTCAAAGTGGACATGAAGCAAGGCTAGACCTCAAACCCTTACACCTCTGACCACGCTTCTGCGGGAAGCACGACGCGCAATCCCGCGCGCGCACAAAGAAAGGCCGCTGATAAAAAGAGGCGGCCTTTTTCATTAGGTTGGACGCTGAAACGCTTATTGAATTACGAACACGTCATCACCGATGGGCTGATTCAACTTAACCTCTTTGACTTTGTACTCGGCAAAGAAAGCCCCTTGCTGCATTTCCAGACGCTGCGAAAAATTGAAAGGTATGAGCACGCCTTCGACTTCCTTAAATTTTGAATTCTCGGTTCCAAAAGTGTAACCGTTGTAGGGGGTCAGATACTGCATCACACGAGCGTTGGCTGGGTCAACGTAAAAGTCCGTGGTGTTGCCTTCCGAATCCACTATACGAAAGCCTCGGAGCTTCTTCTTGTCTGGCAAAGCAGACACGGTATAGCCGGGCTCATCGAACTTTGCCAACACCGGCAACCCAAATTTGCTGGCTGGCGGCAGCTGTACGCCGGGCATCGAGCTGTAAGACTGTTGACCGTCATAGACCTGCTTAAAATTAAATATCGGACGCGCGTCGATATCGATCCGCACCTTTTCGCCGGCCGTAACTATTACAAACTTACCGGGAATCGATGAAGCGCTATTCGGCGCATAGAGATCGGCTGAACCAATCAGCATCATGCTCTTCAAGCGCTTGAATTTGTCGCCACCCTGTGCGGCCAACGCTGCCCGGGCCAGTTCAATAGGAGTAGACGCGCCGGAAATAGCGGGAGCCGCGGGAATCGAGTTCGATGCCGGCGCCGCACCGTTGGATTTTGCCGCGTCAGGCACCTGGGCCATGGCGGCAGAGCCGATCAGAAGCAAGACAAGCGTCGCTGCATATATTTTCATGGTGGGCTTTCCTTTCGAGAAGTAGGATCAGTAGTGCGGTCCCCTCTCTCATACGCCCCGATTCTGCTGAGGTTCAGAAATTAAATCTGAGGTTCATATAGATACGTCGATTGCCCGCGTTGGCGCTGCCTCCTCCTCCTCCTCCAAAACCGCCGAAACTGCCCGCAACGCTCTGCGGCTGGCCAAAGAGAGGGGACGAAAGACTGCCAACGTAATTCCCAACATTGACGGTATTCAGAATGTTCTGGAAATAGAGGGACACGGTCAAGTTGTATTTCTTTTCGGACGCGGCTCCGCCGCCACCGCCACCTCCCATCATTCCGCCACCGCCACCGCCGCCACGTTCCCCGCCGCCACCGCCGCCGCCGCCCATAATCATCGGGCCGCGTGCACCCGGTCCACCGGGACCACGTTTGTCTCCACCCGCGCTCGCTGTGCCGGCTCCGGTTTTCTGGTTAGAGGCCGCAGCTTTGTGCACATCGCCAAAGCCAAAGCTTCGGGTAATACGCAAGTTTGCGGTAAAGGAACCACTGGCCTTACCAAAGTTGCGCGGGATAATTGTCTCACCCGGCAAGGGCGCCAAATTGAAATTCCCAAACCTCGTGCACCTGATGGACGGAGAAGCGCAATTAGCGTTGGCTGCGGCAAAGCTGGGACGATCAGCAAATACTCGATCCAGGTTTAGATCGCTGCCGGTCGTAATATTGAATGGCGGAGCTGAACTCGCCGTGACGAACGGAGAGAAGGTCAGCTTCCACAATTTTGGATTGGTGTAAGTCCCGAACAGGAAGAACCGATGCCGAACATCGCCCGAGCCCCGACCCCACTCTCCGCTCGTGTCATAAGAGTTGGCCGGGAACAAGGAACTCGACCCCTGGCCATCGGTGTCGTTCATGGTCTTACTGAGAACGTAATTGCCGCTCAGTGAAAACTGCGGGTTGAGCCGGCTGTTGAAACCAACGAACATTTGCTCCTGGTGAAAGCGGCCAGTGGCCTCGAATTGGTCAATCTCACCGCCTGCATTCGGCCGGGTGCCGCCCGGATTTAGAGTCGTTATCGATCCGGGTATCGGGGCGTTGACATCGCGAGCGCGGATTACGTGCAGAATGCGAATGGCGTAAGCGCCAACACTTACGGTGAAGTTATGAGGTAGTTGGCGTTCCACCTGGGCTCCCGTGACATAGACCGTGGGAATCCGCAAGTCCGTCTGCACACGCCAAACGCTTTGCTGTAATGGGGAAGCCCCGGCGATCGAGGGCACACTGCTAACACAATCCGGCCTGAATGATCCATCGGCGCAATGGTATGAGTTAAGCAGTGTGAGCGTCGCCGGATCGGTAGGTATCAGCGGATTAGCCGACTCAGCAAAAGTGAACTGCTGGACGTTCACCCCGTTAAAACGATTGGCAATCAGCGTCGAACCTTCATTGAACCGGTTATAGAAAATCCCCCCGCCGGCGCGAATGACCGTCTTCGGTGGATGCGTGCTATCGGCAGCTCCCGGCGACCAGGCGACGGCAAACCGTGGCGCGAAATCAAATTTGCTGCCGGCGTTGTTTTGTATTTCATAGCGAAGCCCGAAGCTAAAAGTGAGATTAGGCTTGTAGCGCCAATCGTCTTGCACGTACGGCTCAATATCAAACTGGCTGACGGTTGCAAGTGGATTGCCGGTGCTGATGCTGAACTGCGCAGCTCCTCCACCAGCGGCGCGGATCTGGCCCGCCGATTGGCCCTGCTGCATTAACTGAAGCGTTCTCTGGTAGCGCTGAATACTGGTGAGTCCTGTTGTACCGCCGGTGAAAATCCACTGCCCACCAAAGTTATTCGGGCTGATGTCGCTGATATGGACGTCGCGGATGCGCCCACCAAACTTAATGGTGTGCATTCCCTTCTGAATCTGCGTGAAATTCTGTAACTCCCAGCGGCTGGTGGTATTGCTCGAGTGACCGATTTGCGAGCCGCCACCAATAAACGCGCCGCTGACATTGAGCACCGGTATCGTACTGTTGCCCAACTGCTCTGAACGATTATGGGAAAACTGAAATCGCGTCTCGTTGATGGTGGTCGCGTTGAGCACCGCGGTCTCAGTAACCTGAAAAACGTGTGAGGTAAAGGCGGAGTCGTACGCTCGCTCAAGTAAAGAAAAGCCATTCACTCCACTGTTTTTTAATACATTGTGATTGAAGCTGTACCGCGATACCAGGGTATTCTTCGGGTTGATCGCGTAATCAATGCGCGGACTGAAACCAGTGAAGCGCGTAGGCAACACGACGCCCTGGCCAATCTGCACTATGTTGTAAGACGGATCGAGAATAGTCGCCCTGACGAGACCATTGTCGTCAACTTCGTTACGGTTCACTTCCAGGAAAAACGAAGCCTTTCCTTTTTTCAACGGCCCGCTAAGATTACCGCCCATCTGGCGAACCTGGAACGGTGTGCGTTTGCTCGAGCTAATCTGGAAAGGGTTGCGCGAATTCAAACTCTCATCGTTGAAATTAAATGTGGCGCTGCCGCGCAGCTTGTCGGAGCCCGGTCTGGTCAGAATCTCGATGCGTGCCGAGGGCTGGTCGTTTTCTGCCGCAAACGGATTCTGATTAATGCGAATCTCGCGAATGGATTCCTTGGGCGGCATGTTGCCGCCGGAAAACCCGTCGATGAATATTTGTCCACCGTTGGGTCCGATTGATGGTCCGGCCAGCGCCTGCAAAGCTGCCGCTAGTTCAGTGGGATCGTCAGGCAGAGCATCGAGGTCGCGGCCAGAGATTACCGTCTGGTTGGCATTATTAGAAGAATCGGTGCTCAGCGGGGCTTCGGAATTGATTTTCACCTGCGACTCAATCGCCGCGATCTTCAAGCTAATATTGAAGGGATCACGGCGCGCCGGGCTGACGTCCACAGCAGCGTCTTCAGAGGTCGCGAACCCCATCGAGGTAGCATGAATTGTGTATTTGCCCGCCGTCAGTCCGGTAAAACTGTAGGTACCGTCCGCATTCGTTGTAGCCGTTTTCTGCGCACCTGACGCATCGGTCAAGGTTACGGTGGCGCCCACAATAGCCGCACCCAGTTCGTCGGAGATTAAGCCGCGCAAATTTGCCCTTCCCTGAGCAAAGGTAGCGGTCGAAAAACCGGCGACCAGAATGATAGAAGCCAGACAGGCTAATAGTCTTCGGATATTCATCATTAAGCTCTCTTATTAGAAAAGCAACCGCGGGCGACGGAATCCTTCGCTCTTCGCGGTTGTCTCTGAAGTCAAAATTGCGATATCAGAGGGTTAGTTTACGGCCCGATGCCACCGAACATGCCACCAAAGCTTCCGTTCAGATCAACGCCGCCTTGAGGTCGCCCAGCCTGACCACCGGTCTGCTGCCTTGCTGCCACCATGGCAAAAAGTGTCTCGGCTCCAGTTACCAGCGAAACCGCAGTCAACTGGGCTGGATCTGAACCCTGGACGCCCGACATTATGATCATGTCGCCGACTTTCACGTCGCTGACGGAAATAATCGGCAATCTCTCAAGCAGGTCCGCCATGTTCATGCTTGCTCCCCGGCTTGGTCCTCCACCTTGTGGTCCACCGGGCCCAGCGCCTTGCGATCGCTGTTGAGCCTGACCTTGTCCCGGCCCTTGTGCGCCGCTCCCGGCACCCGGTCCGCCGGGTCCCGCGCCGCCGCCGAACATTCCGCCCGCAGGAAAGCGGCGAAGTACGGACTCTGGCTTAAGCACAATCGTCAAGGGTTTCTTGGTTTGCAAATCGTTAATTTTTATTTGATTGGTCGCGGGATCGATCGCGGTTACAGTTCCCCCGGCAATCTTAAATGTGCCGAAAACAATCTCCTCGGCGGTCACGTGACTACCGTCCGCGCTTTTGTCGCCAAGCGCGCGCAACTGATCATTAACTTTGACTTCTTCAAACTTGCTGGGCTTGGCTTCGCTGTATTTTGGGATCGTATCCGGAGGATAACGCCGCATCATTACTTTGTCCGTTACGGGAATGATTACCGACTGCGGAGCACCTGCCATGGTACGGCTCGACACGGTTATTTCCTGTGTTGAAGGATTGACCGAAACAACGATGCCACTGACTCCACGACGGCGCCACTCGGCCCGGTCCTGTTCCTGCTTTTTGGCGAGGTCGGCCTTGCTCATCACTACGACCTGTAGCGCCGGCACGGTCTTCTGGTCGGCTGCGCCGCGGCCGCGCGCCAACACTCGATCTCCTGCACCCACATCGGCCAAAGTGATCTTGGTAGCTTTGGTAAGCGAAGTTTCGCCCGGTGCTACTCGCAGATACTGAGTCTTGTCGCTGAGGGTGACGTTAAAGAGAACGCCGCTATCGGCCCGAACGACCATCTGATTTGCTGTGCTATCGATCGCTTTCACCTCGCCGATCACACTTACTACACCCGGAGTCTGGCCGAGCGCGCTGGCGATCAAGCTCAGCATGGAAATAACCGCCAAAATCAAAAGTGTTAATCGTTTCACAAGTTTTCTTTCGCTCGCCAGGAAGTTATCCATTATCTACGCCTCACAAACCCTGATAGTTGCAAAAAGTTTAGAATTAAAGCTCCAATGTCGTGTATTAGGGAGCAATAGACTGGATGCCGGAACCGAAGGTCTAACGACGCGATTTCTGCTCTTCGTCGTGTTGCGCATCCTGCTGCGCCACCATCGCGTCGAACTTCTGCTGTTGTTCCGGAGTCAACAAGGCGCGAATCCGTGCCCGCGCCTTCATTCGCGGTTCTTCAAAGCGTGGTCTCAATTCGGTGCGGAGCGTTCGATACTCGTTGCGCGTTTCATCGAGAATAGTGCGGACGGAAGCGGTTTGCTGATCAGTCAGGTTCAACTCAGCACGCATCTTTTCGAAGCGTTCGTGCATTGCGCGCTCACGCGCTTCGGCGCCGCCGCCACCGGCTGCGCGCGATCGATACAACCCGGTGAGCGCCGCTCCGGTGACGCTGCCCAGCACAAAGACCGCCAGCAACACGAGCCAGATCTTCAAAGTTGTGCGGCCTTTCAAAGTCATTTATTGCTTCTTTCGATGTTTCGGATCAACGCGCATTGCGATCGACCACGATGGTGAAAACTTCATCGCGCGATAGAGCGTTCCGGGTGAGAATCGTCTGTTCGACTCCAGGGTCCCGCGTATCAGTCAACGCTTCATCCTCAATTCCGTACCCAACTCCTGGAGCAGCGGGCTGCATCGACCATACTGTCAGGATCGCAGCCAGTATGGCAACCAAAGCCATCGCCGGGATCGCGCGACGGGCCACGAAAAGCAAAGAGGCCCAATTCCGTGCTTCCTCTCGCCGGCGCTCCTCTTCTAATATCCGGGCGCGCAGTCGCGAATAAAGAAACGGTGAAGACGCCGCGGCCTCGGCCTCGTCGTCATTTCCGGCGGCGGCAAGCAATACCAAGCGACCCGCATGGTCCCGCTGGTCTTCGTTTTGCCGTTTAGCTCTAGACATTTTGTGATCCACCAGCGCCAGACATTTCCGCGCTTCCTCAAGAAAGACGCCCCAGCACCCCTGGAAGTTACAAGAATTCTTTCCCGGAGAGCATCTGAAAAACCGACGGCGGCTACAGGAACCGCTTCATCACGCGGCGCAAATGAGCGCGGGCCCGGTGCGCACGCACCTTAACCTTCGACACCGACCAACTGATCATTTCCGCAATCTCAGCAACCGAGAAACCCTCGACATCCAACAGGGTCAGGACCAACCTGTCATCGGCACTCAATCGCGCCAGAAGTTTCACCGCCAGATCGCGCGAGATGAGGGCGCTTTCAACGTCGCTGGCAGCCCCACGAAGCTGTCCAGAAAACTCATGTGCTTCGTCGTCATTGAAATCCTCGACGGTATGTTCCGGCCGCCGACGTGTGCGTCGCAGTTGGTCATAGCAGGTATTGACCGTAATCTGTGTCAACCAGGCTCGGAATGATGCCTCGTGAGTGCCGTGATATGTCTTGAGCGCGAAGTAGGCTTTAGTAAAACTGTCCTGAATGATCTCTTCTATCTGTTCGCGTTGAGAAAAAAAGCGGCCCGCGATGCGAGCTACCTGACGGCGGTGACGTTCGAACAGTTGCTCGAAAGCCGACTCGTCGCCCGCGCCGGCGGCCGCGACCAGCGCGTCATCTGTCCACTCAGCGAATGAAGACACCAACCTTTACCAATCTTGCACACGAAGAGCAATGCATTTTACTCCGCAGCCATTAGGATTCAACAGACCGCGGTTTTTTCCAACTAATGCGATAGCGAGCGGTTAAGGCCAGACCCAAACTGACCACCAGCAACCCCGCAATTATGATCGGCCAAGCGTAAGGCAAGGAAGCCGTCACGACCCAGAACGTCACTCCGAGTAGTAAGACAACTGACTCAGACTGCAGCCGCGGCAGAAAGAGTCTCTGTAACCATCGTCCTGTGGCGGCGATGATTACGACGCGACCAAACAGCGTGGCGACGATTACCAACAGCAACGCCATGATGGAAATCAGCGCCCCTAATATCGGCGGCAACACCAACAAACTTACAAAGACGCCCAGGGTAACAACCACCGAGCCCAGCAAGCCGATAAGGGCCACGCGCAAGCTGCTCAATTGCAAACGGGATACTGCCCGGCTGACAGTGTTGGGCATCACGGAAGTCAGCGCTAGTGAAATGATAAACCACACCAGGATCGCGAGCAGTCGCGTGCCAAAGAACACTCCCGACAACTGTGGTCGCAACACGCTGAAAGGCTCGCGCATCAGACGGCGCAATTGATCCTCGTAACCGGCATACATAATCGTCACGCTTTGCGGATCGCGTCCCGGCGCCGCCTTGCCGTGATGGTAAATACCACCCAGCACGATTACATCGCCGCCGATCCGCGAACCCTCACGCTGGATTACCGAACCACCGATCGCTGCAACATCGCCGTCCACGGATCCTTCGACAATCACGTCGCCGCCGAAAGCGATGGCGCCTTCTTTAACCGAACCCGTAATTCTAATGGACTGTCCCAGGCCGAAGACCGTGTTATTAACAGCCCCGTCGATCACTCTCGCCTGCGGATCACCCGGATGTTCATCCGGAACTGCCTGCGCCTGGGCCACGATCATCAAAACCATCACCGCTCCGAGGAGGGCGATTGTTTTGCAGAAGGCCCGCGCGGCACAGGCACTGATTTGATTCTCTTGAAAGAGCCCGTTCGCCGTCATTTGAATAGAAGCTTCGCTCTCCTATTCAGTGGTTTGCGCCCGATGATATTTGGCGATCAGGAAGGGCAGGAGGAATAGCGAGACTATGAAAGCAACGATTAGCAACAGCCACCAGCCGGACGGCCCGACAATGGCCGCGCGCCCAACGACCCGAACGATAACAGCGATGCCGGTACCGGCATCGTAAACCGCCTGCCACAAGAGACCGAGCAGGCTTCCCATAACGCGGAAAAAAGATCGAATCGGCTCAAAGACCAGGGTGCGGGCAGCGGCGCCCAACAAAGCAAACGAAAGGAGCGCGAGAACTGCGCACAATTGGACCGCGCGACGGCGCTCGCTTCCTTTATGCATTCCACTTAAATCATTCTCGGCATGCGCTGCCACGACTCGAGTAAAATCATGAGGCAGTTCGAAAAGGCGCGACTCGTTAAAGGCCAAGTCGAGAGTACAAAGCAAGTGGCGCTGCGCTCTCAATTCCGCAACGCAAGCGGGGCAGATTTTTAAGTGCGCCTCGAAAGTCTCCAGGGAAACCCCGGCCAACTCGCCGTCGAGATAAGCGGCCACATCTTCGAGTCGGCAGCTCCGCGGACCAATGCTAGGGGCGTTCATAAAGTTTTCTTCGCTCTATCCGATGGCCGACAAACTTCAAAGTTTGTCGGGACATCCTTAAGGACTAGCGATGCCCCGCTGGAGCAAATGATCGCGCATCGCTTCACGGGCGCGGAAGAGACGATTCTTGACTGTGCCGAGCGGAAGTCCTGTGACCTCGGCAATTTCGTCATAGCTTAGATCCTGCGAATGTCTCAGCACGATTAACTCACGATAGGCAGCCGGCAGTAATTGCACCACGGATTCGATCTCGGACCGTTTTTCTTTTCTTTCGCTCTCCTGCTCGGGTGTAAGACGGCGACTCTCGATTGAAATCTCTTTGCGCTCACCGTCAATGCCCGTGGTCAGAGAGTGCTCGCGCACGGCGTGGCGGCGCAGATGATCGATCGCGGCGTTGTGCGCAATCTTGTAGATCCAGGTGGAGAATTTGAACTCAGAGCGATAACGCGTCAGCGAGTTATAAACCTTAATAAAAACTTCCTGTGTCAAGTCGAGCGCCGCGTCATAATCGCCGACCATGCGATAGACGTAGGCTGCGATGGGCCGTTGGTATCGGCGCACCAGCTCCTCGAAAGACGTTTCCCGTCCGGCCAGGGCACTCTGAACCAGTTCGCCATCGGCCAGGGCGCCAATTTTTCCAATAGAAATCGTTGCGCTCATCGTTGCAATTGCTTCGGTTTTACGTTGCCGGGTTATGGAAAGTTTCACGCAGAGAATAGATCCGACAGGTCGAGTCGGCTCCATATTTCTCTCTTCTACCAGGCCAGCCGTGCCAGGCCCGCTGGTGCGGCAATCGTATCGAAAGCCAAATTCCCCGCGGGAATAACCAGTCCGACATCAGCTGCATTGAGTGGTCTCAGTGCCACTCCCAATGTCTCCTGCGCGATTGTGACCACGCGCTGCTTGTCCAACCAGTCGCCTACCAATAATAAGCGGTCGACTGAAGCACTGGCGCCTGACCCTATAGATCCTGAGCGTTCGCGATAAAACAATAGCAGCCGGTGAAGTTCGTCGTCACACTCTTCGGCTTCGCAAAATACGGCCCGCACTGTGATGGGTTGGTTATTGCGCATGAGCACAGCAGTGAAGCCCTCTGCATGGGCGGTCAGTAACAGCCCGTCGCCTTGATGCCCATTGCGCAACCATTGCTCTTCGCCCGCATGACGGGGCAGGATCAAGCCGGCTTGCCAGCCAAGGCTCGCGAAAATCGCCTCATACTCGGCCAGCACCGAGAGCCGGATCGCGGTAATCAGATATCGTGACTGCTTTTGTGAGTCGGGTGCCAGTTGATCCCGCGAAACTCGGAGTTCGGACAGCGGCGCGCCAAAACTGCGCTCAATTTTCCACTCGAGCACCTCCTCCAATTCCCGGCGCGAACCGGGTGCACTGTCCAGGGCGAGGACCGTGGCACGCGTAGACGTTTCAGGCAATGTCACCGACCACTTACGCTGGCGCAACAGACCAGCCGCGGCCAACAGATCTGAAAGCGATCCGGTTAACTCTGCAGGGTCGTCGATATTACTTTCATTAAAGCTCGCGCGCACCAAACCTGCCGGCAGATTGATTGAGGCTGCGCGTTTGACTGTGAATCCGCCGCGGGCGCGGTCGAGTTGGACCACTGCAGCGCCGCCACTATCGATACCGACAGCACAGGGCGGGAAACGCGGCTTCAGGAGTTTACCGAGGGGATTTGCAGGCATTTGTAGTTGCTGTCAGTGGTTAGGTGTCAGTAGTCAGTTGCTCGGTTAGCAGACAGTCGTCGATGGTCGTAACCCACTTGCTAGTAACGACTGCCAACGACTGACGACTAGCCACTGGCAACTGACAGCCTTTTACCATTCGCTATAAGGCGTGCCCTCGGTTGAAGCGTCACCCGATGCGCTGTGCACGTCAGTAACTCCGGTCCCGCCTTCACTGGAAAAAGGATCGTCGCCGGTGACCACCGTCCAGTCTTTGCTGTCGGTAATGGGATCTTTCGGAACTTCGCGCAGGTAATGTTCGGTGACCAGGTCGTCGAGCGATTGCGGTAGTTTCCCTTTGTCTGCTGCGTACTGATCGAGCAAAGACCGCATCTTGAACAGATCGTCGCGCAGGACCGTCTCGCGCGCATGCATGATGGTTTTTTGATATTGCGGCAGCGCAATGGAAGCCAGAATGATGATGATCGAAATAACGATCATCAGTTCGAGCAAAGTAAAACCGGCAGCAATGAGCAGTGAGCGGTGAACTGTAAGCAGTCCGCGCTTCTTCATAATAATCGCGACTGACTGCTTACTGTTTACGGCCCCCTGCTTGCTCCGCTTACCATTCACTATACTTCTCTCCATTCAATGAGGTCGCTTTCGATTTTGAGCGGACGTCGAAAACGTTTTCACCGCCCCAGGACGTTGAGTCCGCGGTATCGTAACAAGAGCGAACATCCCAGTCGGCCTTACCAGTCAAGGGATCGACCGGAATCCGGCGCAGGTAAATCTTTATCTTCGGAATGATCGAGTCGTTCTGCTCGAGCACGCCCTTAGTTCCGTTTAAGCCCTGACCACCTAACTGTTGGGTTGAGGTAAGCGGTAAGACGTTCACACCTTTTACGAGCGTGTCGAGATCCGGCGGATAACGATCGGGATTTTCGGTAGTAAAGATCGTCTGGTCAGTGATCCCCACTCGCACTCGGGGATCCGAGAATATGTTCACCTGGCCGCCCTGGACTCCTTGCCCGCCCTGGACTCCCTGACCGCCCTGGACTCCTTGCTGGCCCTGACCCTGTTGTTGTTGATTAATCTGCAGCTGGGTCCCGGCCAAAGCCTCCCGATGAAACTGGTCGATAGCCTCGCGCATGGTGCGTAGGGCTTCGCGCAGTTCCTGCTCTTTCTGCCGCTTGACCGCGACCTGAACGAGGGGAATAGTTCCCATCGTCAGGATGGCAAGCACCGCGACCGTAATCACCAACTCGATCAGCGAGAAGCCCCGCGAGGCAGTAGGCAGGAAAGGCGAAGCCTTTCGTTTTCTGCCCTCTGCTTTCTGCCTTCTGCCTTCTCTTTTATTGGTCACTACTTCACCGTTAACTTAACCGGTTCGACCTGAAGCAGAATGTTACGGCCGTCGCTGGCTACCAGGTGCACGTTCGCCAGGTCAAACGCCAGCAGGCTGTCACCGCCAGCAAGAGCCTCAATTTCGATGTTGAGCAATACGCCGTCACCACTAACCGGCGAACCGGCGGCAGGCGCCAACGAAACCAGGAGCATTCCGCTCTGATCCATGGACTGGGTCAAAGCCGGAGCAGTCTTCGCGTTTGCGAAGAGGCCGCCCGCCGTAACAGAGTTGATCTTCATCACTCGGGGATCAAAACGCAGAGTCAGGACCGCCATTCCCAACGGTGCTCCCGTTCTCAAGCCCAAAGCGATTTGACGCTTTTCCCCCGCGCGCATTTCGCTTTGATCCGGAGAGAGCCGGAGCTCGACAACACCTGCTGCCAACTCATTAGGTTTGATGCTGATGTCAGTCTTCTCACTCTTGGGCGCAAGTTCTTCGACGACGGGGCTCAGGTTTGTATCCTGCTTAACGCTGCCGGCCGTTCCGGAAACGCCAGTCGTTGGCGACACGATACTCTTGAGCGCGCTCGCGACATCCATTTTCTGCGATGCCGGCGGCTCAGTCTGAGTGTTGACGGCGAGTGCTTTTGGCGGAGGCATTGCCGAATCCATCGCGGCGGCGCCGACATCTTTCTTTGGCGGAGCAACCAAGGCAGCCGTTTGTATCTGTGGCGGGGCAGCATTATTGGCTGGAGAGACCGGCACTACCTGCGCCGCAACGTCGCTTGTCTTGCCAGCGTTCGAACTCGACTGATCGGCAACGGCGGTATTCGCCGGCACATAGGTCACCTGCGCGTCAGCTGTTTGCACGGCGGCATCCTTTGATTTGCTGCGGGCCGCGATCTCAGCTTCTTCGCGTTCGGTTTCCTGCATCAGCACGGCAATCGATCCCGTGGTCGGCGAGGTCAGCGTACCGCTGGGCCTCATCTCTTCATCGCGCGGCGTCACCGCCGGAGCGCGCAGCACGCGAGGTGTCACGGCGATGACAATGTCAACCTGACGATTATCCTTGGTCGGTGAAGTAAAGAATCGTCCGAGGATAGGTAGCCCGCCGATAAACGGCAGTCCCTGTCGTCCATTCGACTGGACGTCCTGGGTCACACTCGCCAGCATCATCGTGCGGTTATTCTGCACTCGCGCCGTGCCGGTGATAGTTCGTTCGGTGAAGGTCGGAGTCAGGGTACTGGCTCCGCTGACATCCTTCGACTCGATCTTCATCTTGACCTGCACGTCGAGATTGGGAAATACCTGCGGCGTAAAGTTCAACGTCAGACCCGTCGGCTCGTAATTGATTACCGGAAAACCACCCGAGGGAAATCCTGTCTGGTTATTGGTGGTGGTGCCCGTCTGAACGCCAAACGGATATGCTTGCGCTGTCTGCACCGGTACGCGCTGGCCAATGCGGGCAGTGGATTCTTCGTTGTTGAATGCATGAATCTGGGTCGAGGCGAGCAATCTCGAATTGTTCTTGCTTTGAAAAGCGGTGAGTACCGAAGGCGGAATGACCAGGGCTGCCGCCGCGCCGGTAGGCACGAGACCAACGATGCTCCTTAGATCCACACCCGGACTACCCGTACTTGTCGTTCCGTTCGCAGTGAGCACCGATAATCCTGGTGACCCACCCAGATTGAATGTCCCGCTGCCCAACTGATTTCCCAACTGCAACAGATCCGATCGCGATACTTCATAGATGTTCACATCCATCACGACCTCGGCGCGGTCCTTGTCGATGCTTTGCAGCAAGTCGCCTATCAGTTTTACGTTTTCAGCCGTATCACGAACCGTCAGGCTGTTAGTGTCTTTGTCGGCCACTACGATCGATTGCGGTCTGCCCACGGAAGCCGGCAAAGCCTGAACAATTAGCTGCTTGGCCTTCTCGGGATCCGAGTTGGAAATGTAAAACGTGCGCACAACCAGTTGCTGGTATTGCTGGCGGCGGGCCTGATCGGCAACCAGGATCGTTCGTCGATCAAGTTTTTGAAAGAATAAATTCTCCTGCAGGAAAATGTAATCCAGGGCCTTCGCGGTCGTGACATCTCGCAGACTTACATCGATATTTCGCGGCTGAGCAAACGACTGGCGATCAAAAATAACGTTGAGGTTCAGTTGATCCGCCATCGTGCGAATGAATTGCTTCAGATCGCCGTTGAAAGTAATCACGCGCGCCGGCTCTTGTTTTGTCGAGACCGGCGCCTCTGACTGGCGGGCAGTCGAAGTGGTGGCCGGAGTTCCTGCGCCATCAGCCGATAACGCTTTCGCGTCACCCGCCGCACTTGGTGTCTTTCCTTCCTTCACCTCCTGAAGGCGCACCATCCGTTCCATTTCTGAAACCGCGAGCTGGTTCACCGGATCGTAACCAAAGGCCTGGCGAAACGCGTTGTAGGCTCCGACATAGTCGCGCTGCTCAGCCAGTGAACGTCCCTGCTGCATGAACGTCTGCGAGGCGTTAAAGATGGCCCGGCGATAATGCAGTTGATAATCGACGTTCGAAGGATCCGCCGCGACCGCCAGGGTGAACTCCTGTGCGGCCTTCTCCCATTGCTGCTCCTGTTCGTACTTTAATCCGCGGTTGAAGTTGTCTTTGCCCTTTTTCCCGAGAGCGCTCACCGGTACGGCCAGCAAGCATGTGACGATTAGGAGCGCGACAATCGACTGCCAATGGTTTCTTGATTTCATAATTGAACCTCTTGGAACGAACAGCTTCTTGAAAAGTGGCCCGAAAAAAACATCGGGCGTCTTGCTCATTACACGCAAACGGCCTGGACCAGTTCCCCAATCCAAAAACTCAGGCAGTCTAGCAGAAAAGCAGAGCCATTTTAAGGGTCAGGAGACCGAAGGACTGGGCGAGGCATTGTACCCCGGGAAGATTGTGATTCCTAGCGCCGCCCGGCCAGATTGACTTCCTCAACAAAGGTCACGCGATTGATTTCATGCAGCGTCGAAACGCCTGAAAAAACCTTCTTCAGGGCAGATTCGCGCAAGCTGGTCAACCCCTCGGCCTCAGCTGCGCGGCGCACCTCGGAACCGGGCCGTCGTTCGACGATCATTTCGCGGATGTTGTCACTGAGGTCCAGCAACTCATGAATCGCCGTGCGGCCGCGATAGCCGGTGTGATTACAGGCATCGCACCCAACGTTTTCATAAAAGACGCTGCCCCTCTGTTCTTCCGGTCGCAGGCCGGATTCCAGCAACTCGGCATCCGAAGGATGGAAACCACGTCGGCAAACGGGACACAGCACCCGGATCAAACGCTGAGCGAGCACGCAATTCAGAGAGGAAACGAAGTTGTAAGGCTCGACTCCCATGTTCAGAAAGCGGCCGATGACGTCGATGACGTTGTTCGCGTGCACCGTAGTGAACACGAGGTGGCCGGTGAGGGCAGACTGAATCGCGATCTGGGCCGTCTCTTCGTCGCGAATTTCACCCACCATGATCTTGTCCGGGTCGTGGCGCAGAATCGAACGCAACCCGCGCGCGAACGTTAGACCTTTTTTCTCGTTGACCGGAATCTGGGTGATGCCGTGCAACTGATATTCAACCGGGTCTTCGATCGTAATGATCTTGTCTTCTTCGTTTCGAATTTCGTTGAGCGCGGCATAGAGCGTGGTCGTCTTGCCCGAACCGGTCGGGCCAGTAACCAACACCATGCCGTAAGGCTCGGCGATGTAACGGCGAAACTTCCTGAGATCGTCCGGATCGAATCCGACCACGTTCAGATCCAGATTCTTGAATTCTTCGTTGATTTGTTCTTTGTCCAGAATACGAATCACCGCGTCTTCGCCGTGCACCGTCGGCATGATCGAAACGCGGAAATCAACGTTTCGTCCTTTGTAGCGCACGCGAAAGCGGCCATCCTGCGGCACGCGACGTTCGGCAATGTCGAGTTCGGACATGACCTTGATGCGCGAGATTAGCGTCTGATGATAAGCAAGATCGATCGGATCGACTTTTTGATAGAGCGCGCCGTCGATACGGTATTTCACCTGCACTTCGGTATCGCGAGTCTCGATGTGAATATCAGAGGCGCGCGATTCCATCGCGTTATAGATGATGGTATCGACCAGTTTGATGATCGGCGACATCTCGCTGTCAGTCGCCAAACGATCGAGATCGAGGACTTCCTCGCCCGTTTCTGTTTCGCGCACCAGCGAAATGCGAAAGCCCGAAGCGGCTTCCTGCAGAACTCGCTGAGTGGTGTCGCCCTTGCGCAACACGATATCGATCGCTCCGGCAGTCGCCACGTGCGGTACCAGACGCATGCGCAAAGCTCCGGCGAGATCGTCGAGCCGATCCAGGTCCGTTGGATCGGCCATAGCGATATGCAGTTTTCCATTTTCGCGCCGCAGCGGCACAAACTGATGGCGCACCATCAGGTCGACCGGAAGTTCGCTAAGTAACGCGTAGTCGATTGGCGACTCGCCATCTTTGGGCAACAGATTGACGAAAGGCAGACGATAACGACTCGCTAATTCTCTGGCCTGTCGTATTTCCGGGGGTTCGGCCGCTTGCGGCACTGGCGTCATGTCGGCTGAATCCGCGATGCCGCCCTGCAGTGCGCCTGCCGCCGAAGGAGCTTGGTCTTCGGTGAGTTGCTTCATAATGTAGCGCAGGTTGTTAACTTGCGTTCTTACTCTTACTTCCTCGACCTACAGCGCAAATTAACAATTTGCGCTAAATCATCAATGGTTGATCATAGGCCCGTGCGAAATCGATTGGATGATCGGCAAATAGATTGCGAGTAAGATCACCACCACAACGCCACCCATTAATACCAGAATCGCAGGCTCAAGCGTGGTCGTCAACTGCTCTAAGCGCACCTCTGATTCAGCGTCGTAGAAGGTAGCCACTTCGTCCAGCATCTCGCGCAAACTGCCTGAGCGTTCGCCGATGCCGATCATATCGATGGCGAGATCGGGCATCCAGTTGGCCGTCTCCAAACTTTCGGTAAAGGTTCGGCCTTCGTTAATCAGCGGCAATATCGCCGAGCTGCGGCGGCGTAATTCCAGGTTCGTGATCGATTCCGCGGCAATCTCCCACGATTCCACCAGCGTAATGCCGCCCGCCAGGAGTGTCGCCAGAGAGCGCGACGCCTGGGCCGTAGACATCTGCGTCAAAAGTTTGCCGACCAGTGGCACCCGCAGCAGAAAAGCATCAATCGTCAGAGGACCCGAAGGGGTCCGGGACCAAATGAAAAACCCGACCGCGCTGATTATGACCAGCGGCACAAACCATAACGCATTGCCGATCATCCAGTTTGAGAGTCCCAGGACAATCTTCGTTACCGTCGGCAGATCGTTGCCAAACCCGGCGAACAAATCAGACATTCTCGGCACGACAAAGGTGGTCAAAAAGATCACCATGCCCAGACAAGCCAGAAGCAAAAATGCCGGATAGGCGAGGGCGCCGCGAATCTTTCGGCGCAAGCCAACCGAGCGCCGCATGTAAGTCACGTAACGCGAAAGCACTTCGTCCAGCGCACCTGAACGCTCGCCGGCCAGGATCGAAGCCGTGTAGATGCGCGGAAAGATCGCGCCCTGCGCAGCGAAAGCTTGGGACAGCGCCGCGCCGCCACGAATTGCCGTTTCGACTTCTTCCAGTACCACGCGCAAACGCACCGAGGTGGCGCGCCGGCTCAGCATGGTTATCGCTTGCAGGATCGGAATGCCCGCGCGCAGCAAGGCGGCGAGTTGCTGATTAAAAAGCAGGAAGTCGTTCGCCTTAACTCGAACGCGCGCGGCGCTGCCGGTCTTGGTAAACGAAGTCAGGCCCTGGACTTTTGGCGGAGTGATGGCAAAAACCTTGAAGCCTTCGCGCTCAAGCCGCACACGCGCTTCGTTCGCGGCAATAGCCTCGACCGTGCGCGTCACAATTTCGCCCGCCGGCGTTCCTAAACGACAAATAAACTCAGCCATATTTCGAATTGAAGTATATCACGCGATGATCAGGGCCGGGATTAGCCACGGAAGACCTCTATGTCCTGATTCCTATGCCTTGAGAGCTTAACTTTAGTTTCAGCGTTAGAGTACCCACTTTAGTTGGGCGTTTTTCGACCCAGAAAAACCCGACTAAAGTCGGTACTCTTAACACCGCTTACTGCCGGAGATTGAACTACGATCCACGAAATCTCACGACGTAACGCTAAGAGGAGTCTTGTTTCGAACCAGTTCGTGTGATTCGTGGATCGCTCTTGCGTTTTCTACCTAAATCTCTGGTCTTCCGCCTTAGTCGATCAGGAGCTCGCCTCCTCAACACGCTGAAGGCTGTCTGCGGTTGCACAAAAACTCGCATTATTTATTGACCTTTACCGCCTATTGGCATATCGTCCGCGCGTTTCAAGGTCTAATCAAACTCTTCGAGCAAATAAACGGAGGGATAGCTGAATATGGACGCGACCCGCCAGAGGCCAGTTGAGCCGATGCACCTGGTCCGCGGTCTTAGTCTGCTCGATGCGACGATGATTGTGATCGGGTCGATGATCGGCTCGGGCATTTTCATTGTTTCGGCAAAGTCCGCGGCGCTGGTGGGTGCGCCCGGATGGCTTTTGGCGGCGTGGGCCCTCGCCGGACTGCTGACAATTACCGGGGCGCTCTGCTGTGCTGAGCTGGCGGCGATGTTGCCGCGCGCCGGCGGCCAATACGTTTTTCTGCGTGAGGCTTATGGCCCCGCGACCGGCTTTCTCTTCGGCTGGTCGCTGTTCTTCGTCGTGCAAACGGGCACGATTGCGGCAGTCGGAGTTGCCTTCGCCAACTTCATGGGTGTGTTGACGAATCGAGTGTCCGACAGCAACTACATTATTTCTCCCATTCATCTGGGAAGCTACGCGATCACTCTTTCAACGCAACAACTCGTTGCGGTCCTGCTCATACTCTTTCTCACGTTCACAAACACTCGGGGCCTGAAGACGGGCAGGCTAATCCAAAATACTTTTACTTTTACGAAGACGGCAGCACTAATCGGTTTGATCGTAATTGGCCTCTTGCTTGGCTGGAATAGCGGCGGCGCGGCCCAGACGTCTTCATGGTGGAACCCCTGGTTGAATGGCGGTTGGAATCCCGGATCGGTGCAAGCCGGACTGACAAACACAAACGGACTATGGTTGGTGATGCTTCTGGGACTGGCTATGGTCGGTCCGTTGTTCGCGCAATCAGCCTGGAACAATGTCACGTTCACCGGCAGCGAAATAAAAGAGCCGGGACGCAACTTGCCGCGAGCTCTGCTGATTGGCTGTGGAACGGTCGTCGCCCTTTACCTGCTCGCTAATCTGGCTTACATCGTCAGCCTGCCGCTCAATGTCTTTCCAGGCTTGCAGAAGCCTCCCAACACCGTGGCCACTGAAACGATGAAAGCAGCTTTGGGTCACCCGGGAATGATCATGATCGCAATTGCTATCATGATCTCGACCTTCGGGTGCAACAACGGATTGATTTTGGCGGGCGCGCGGATCTATTACGCCATGGCGCGCGATGGTCTTTTTTTCAAACGGGCAGGCAGTCTCAGTTCACGTCACGTACCGCTGGCCGCGTTGATCGCCCAGGGCATCTGGGCTTCTTTGCTGACGCTGCCGCGAACCGTGACGGCCGGCACCAAACCCGGAGAGTTCAAATACGGAAATGTCTACGGTCAACTGCTCGACTATGTTATCTCCGCAGATCTCATTTTTTATGCACTGATGGTCGGGGCCGTGTTCGTGATGCGTCGCAAAGCTCCGGATCTGGAAAGGCCTTATCGCACGTTCGGCTATCCGCTCGTACCCATCGTCTATATCGGAATCGCGACGTTGTTGGTGCTCGATCTGGCTTACCTGACACCTGCGACTTCTGGAATTGGATATCTGCTGGTGCTCACCGGAATACCTGTGTATTTCATATGGAGAAGGCAGGCCAAAGCTTCTTAAGCTCGGGGCCTGCCCTCTCTGATTCGCAAACAATTAGCCGCAGAGTCACCCGGATTTACGCGGATAAGACCAACAACGGAAAGACTGCTCAATAGTTTAAAGTGCTCTTTTTCAGATCTGCGTTATCCGCGTTCATCCGTGGCTAATATTCCCGCTCCGGAGGTCCGTCGGGTGGTCTTTGTCCAGGTCCACCGGGGCCTGGTCCGTCCGATCCACCAGGTCCGCGACCAGGAGGGTGTCCTGGACCACTCTGGCCCGGGCCTTTCGGGGGTCTCATCGATTGCAGCTTCAGCTGCTGTTCGGCCGTCAGTTTGTTCTTGATGCGAATCGCCAGTTCCATATGCGCGCGCTTCATCTCGCGTTCATTGTCCAGCACTTTGTCGAGCTGAGACAGCGCCAACTGTTCGTTCACCGAATTCGCTTTCATCGTTTCGTGCAGGGCTTCCATCGCATCCTGCAACTGCCACTGCAGTTCGTTGAAGCGCGCGGTCGTGCGATTGATCTCGCCGCGCATGAACGTCTTTTGATCGTCAGTCAGCCCGAGCTCGCGCTGATGCTGCATAACCATCTCGGGCGGGAAGATCGCATCACCAAGCGGATCCGGCGGAGGCGGTGGCGGTGGCTGCTGTTGCTGTCGGGGCTGTGATGGTTCAGGTTGCTGTGCCGAAACCAGCACTACACTCAAAAGGGTGGCCACGGCAAAAAGCAGGACTAACAATCCAATTCTCTTCTTCATTACTTCTCCTTCTATAGCCGCCTATTTAGGCTGGCTTGGTAGAAATGATTTCAACTCGTCAACCGTTTGATTAAGTTGCGGCAAAGACTTGAGTAATTCATCGGCCGGTGAACTCAACAAGGTCGCCGTCGGTGACTGCCAGCTCTCGATAGCTTTCGCATCGCGCAGGATCTTCTTGCCGGCCGCCACTAGCACCGCACGGCGACGTTCGGCTAATTTCAGCGAGCGCGACTTGTCACTAAAGCGACGCTGAGTCACCGTCACAGGTTCCGGATTATCTTCCGGCTGAATAATCGTGATCGGAGTTAGTATCCAGGGAACATTCGCGATAACTAACTTCTGGTTCTGCTGCACTGGTCTCGCCCACCAGGCCAGTGAAACCAAAGCGCAAACCAACAGCGCTGTGGCCGCTACGAATGAAAGCCTTAATGCCCTGCTCGGGCGAACAGTTTTTGCCTGGGAGCGGTTCCACACTCCGGCAAAGCTCGGCACCGACTGCTCGTCTGTGAACCTGACGTCGCTAAACAGCGCCCGGATTCTCTTTTCCTCTCCAATCAATTCCATAGATGCTTTCCGTCTGTCCGAAGGATTCGCGCAGGCGTTTCTTACCCCGGTCATAATGTTGACGCGCACTTCCGATCGAAATGCTCATCACCTCGGCGGCTTCGCTCAAGCTGAGGTCCTGATAAAAAACCAGATGCAAAGCTTCACGTTGCCGGCGCGGCAAACTCTTCAAGGCGTTTTGAAACAGCGCCTGGGTCTCGGATTTTTCGAAAGCCGCGCCCGGCTCTTCCAGTGACGAAACCGACGTCGAGATAGTTTCGGAACTTTCGGTCCATCGCAACTTGCGCAAGATGTCCTTGCGATGTTCTCCGATGGCGGTCTTGCGGATCACAGCAAACAACCAGGTCTTCAAACTGGCCTCGCCCCGAAAACGTGCTTTGCCTTCAAGGATCTTCAAATAGACCGTCTGTAAAACTTCTTCAGCTTCAGCGCGGTCGCGCCGGCAACAATGCAAGGCCCAGCCGAAACTCGCGCTGTGGAGCGTTTCCAGTTCAGCCTTAAGCTCCGCGATGTCCATTCCGTATTCGGTCTATTCCCACGGATTCGGTCCGTGTTCAAAGTATTAGTCGCTTGAACGAGAGGATTATATGACCGCGATGCCGAAAATGCTCAGTTCGCCCAGCGGCACAGTTGCCCGACCGTTAGGACGCTCCCGGTGGGCACCGCGAGATCGAAGCGACGAGGTCAGTACCGGGAGCGGAAGCGACCGGGTCGCAACGCTCCACTAAGCCGCGATCGCGAAAGCAAAACCCGGTCGCTATCGCTCCTGGTACTGACCTCACTTGCAAGCTAGTCCGTTCCTGCAAGCCCGCATAACCGCTCGCAGCATCACTCGCCGAATGAGCCCACTAAACGGCCGCACAAAGAACCAGTAGACGCGAAACTTCCGCCGGCTGATGTCATCACCACAGATCACCCGTGTCTCAGTAGATAGGATCGTGCGCCCCCGTTTTTCTTCTTTGACGCAGAAATTCCAGACCCCCCGTGCGAACCCCGGCGGTACGGGGCGATCAAAGTCTGCGCGATTGAATGGTGAAAGATTACCGGTGGACCGCCAGAACTTGCCCGTGACTCCGAGCACGATCTCTTCCGGTTCGTTAGCCAGAATACCGAATCCGGAATCAATTATGGTCTGCAGCGTGATCAATCGGTTTCGCGGCGGCACGCAACCCCGACGCAAAATAAACTCCGGCAGCGATCGCAATCCCATCAGCAGCTTGATGATTAGAGAACTGCCAAGATCCGTGGCCCATAGCGCTCTTGTCACTTCTTCAGTCGAAGCTTTGATGATAATGCTGTGCCTTTCCACAACGTCCGGATTCGGCGCGAATGAATCGATCAGCATATGTCAGAACCGCCTGCGGTTGATCTTGACTACCCGAGTACCGATATCCTCCAAGTTCAACCGCCCGCTACCCCAGGCGGTTCTGACCTGACGCTATTTAGCCCACTCTGAGGCGATGTGAGACTCAACTTTCACCGGTACAGTCTGCACATACTCCTCACCCGCGGTTACCATGGCCCGTTCAACCTTCGTTGCCACGTCCTCGGATTCGCTCTCATCCACTTCGACAACGATCTCATCGTGAATTATGTTCACTATCCTGGCTGAGGTGCTGCGCAACTCGTCATTCAAAAGCCGCAGCGCGCGTTTCAGAATGTCCGCGCTGGTACCCTGGATCGGTGCGTTCTTGCCGTTGCGCTGAGTCATCGAAACCTGCTGACGATCTGACGGATCGAAATTAAAACGCACCAGCCGCCCTGAAGCTGTCCGGGCTTGCTTGTCGCTTACTGCCCGGCTGGCGGAATCGCGGAGGTACGTGTCCAGCTTTCGATAGGTGGCAAAGTAACGACGCAGGACATTTTCAGCTTCACTTACGCTCAACCCTGTCATCATCGAAAAGCGTTGCGCGCCGATCCCGTACACCACGCCAAAGTTCAGACGCTTGGCAAAATCGCGCTGTTCTCTGGTCACCTGATTCTGATCGACACTGAACACCTGCGCCGCGGTCACGCGATGCAAATCCGCACCCGATCTAAAAGCATCGATAAAGGCCTGGTCACCCGAGAACTCCGCGAGGATGCGCAACTCGATCTGTGAATAATCGGCAATCACCAGTCGGCGTTGCTCGGGATGTCCGGTGAAGCAACGACGGTACTCAACCGCGTGAGGCACCTGTTGAATATTTGGATTGGTGCAGGCAAAGCGGCCGGTGGGTGCGCCAATCTGGCGAAAGTCCGCGTGCAGGCGGCCGGTCTTTGGATTGATAAATTCAATCATGTTCTGACCATAGCTGGTCAGCGCTTTTTGCATCGTGCGGTACTCGAGCAGCTTTGCCACCACCGGATACTGCGCGGCCAGCGGCTGCAATTTCCAATTGCGAGTCGAGTCAGGCAGCGGGATGCCCAGGCGAGTTAACGACTCAGTCACTTGCTGCTGCGAATCCAGATTTATGTTCGCGCGCGCCGGCCCGAACAGAGACGCCTGCGCTACGCCTTCGCCCAGCATCTCTTGTAGCTCGTTGGCCAGCTCAGCTCGCCGCTCTCCTACAATGTTGAGTTGTTCCAGCCAGCGGTGCTTGTCCATGTAGAAGCCCGTGAGCTCGATATCAACGACGGGCATCACGCATTCAAACTCAAGCTGGGCGCACTGCACCAGATCCAGCGCTTTGATTCTCTCGATTAGCTTGTCCCGCAGCGGCAGCAAAACGGCGGCATCGCGGGCGGCATATTCCAACTGCGCGTCCGAAAGTTCGAATTCCCAGTTGCTCAGCCGCTCGGTCTTATCGACGGTTTCGTTGAGATAGCGCTCGGTAATTGACGCCAGGGCGTGGCGCTCTTCAATGTCGCCGGCGGACACGAGCTGGCTGGCCAGCAGCGTGTCAAACAGCCCGACGAGGTCAACACCCAGATTGTATTTGATGAACTTCGCATCGAACTTCGCGTTATGCGCAATCTTGATCGGCCGCGGCGAAGTAAAAAGTTGTCGTAAAGGCGCCAGCGCTTCGCCTTGCTTTAGATCACCATCCGCGAAGCGATTGAGATCGATCAGGTAAACGCCGGCGGCAGAGGCCATTTGAATTAGACGCAGGCGGCCGAGATATGGATCAAGCTCGGTAGTTTCAGTGTCGAGTCCGACGGCCTGTTTACTCGCAAGTTCTTCGACAGCCAGGCGGAGCTCTGCTGCATTAGTGACGATCTTGTACTGCGTGTTCATTACTAAATTATTTAGCCACAAAAAAGCGCAAAAAGCACAAACTGGGAATCAGACGAAAAGCGTTTGGGCCTCTCGTACCCTTCTTGCGGGCTGATTATTGTGCCTAATGCTTTGCGCCGATTAGGTAAATGGCGGGTTGAACGCCGGGCACAAATGCTGAGTGCATTGTGTTGGCCGGAAGAAAATCCCGATCGCCCGGACCGAGCGTGTAACGCTCATAGCCTACACGAAGTTCGAGTTCGCCGCTCAGTATCCAATGGGTCTGATCTTCGGCATGGGCGTGTGGACCATATTTTGTTCCGGGCGCATCGCGCGACTGAAAAACACTGTACCCCTCGCCGTCCAAAAGCGTTTTCAAGGCTTGCGGATCCGGCGGCGCGGGTTCACTCCATCGCTCTACTTCAATACTCATGTATCCACTGTGACACAAAAAATCCGAAGGCGCACTGATGTAGCGCAAGTTGTTAACTTGCGCCCGCAAACAAAACGTGTTCTTTGAAAATTAGCGTGAACGCCGGTTGGAATTCGGACGTTGGTTTGCTTGAGGTACCGGTCTCTGCGTTGGTGAAGACGAGCCGAACCATCCACGCCACCAGCCAAAAACTGCCGCGCAGACCAGCAAAATGACCAGCACTCCTACCAGAGCGAGCTTCAGCGCCAGACGAAAAACGCGCCGCGCGAGGAATAGAAAAAGCACGACGACGACAAAAACGACCAGTCCGGTTGACACAGCAGTGAACATGTTATTGCCGGGAGCGCGGACGTGTCCGCACAGAGTGCGAAGCGCGCTCCCGCCCGTGCTTCAGTCTCCTGTCTTCCGATAGCTCGCGCTAACCGTCGTCTTGATGTTCCCGCGCACGTTGAAGTCGCCCTCGATCTCGACGCTCAGAGGATCGCAGGCTTGCACAAAGTCTTCGAGGATCATATTGATGACATGCTCGTGAAAAACTTTTACCTCGCGAAACGAATTGATGTAAAGCTTCAAACTCTTCAATTCGATGCAGCGCTCGTTCGGCGAGTACTCCAGCCGAATCGTGGCAAAGTCGGGAAAATCCGAGAACGGACAAATGCAGGTGAACTCTGGAATGTCGAATTTGATCTTAATCTCGCGGCCGGGAAATTCATAAGCGAAAGTGTCGAGCGCATAGAGATTCATCTGCGCGCGCGGCGTCGACTGAATGTCGAGGCCTTGTGGGTTTGGTGGCGACAGTTCTGGCTTCTGCGCAGTCATTCAATTTATTTAAACGCTAACTCGCCGGAAACGGCAAGGAGCGAAATCAAAAACAATATACGCGCAAGGGTCGGGGGACGTTCAGCCAAAGCTTATTGAGAAAGTTGCATTGACTCGTATGTTAGTCTGCGGAACTGACGATCAGCCCGCGGAGCGGGCGAAAGCGTAAAGCCTGGGGCGTGAGCCCCAGGAAGCTCACACCAAATAGTGATCCAGCCCGCGAAGTGGGCGACAGCCCGAAGGAGAACCAGAATGTCAGACTCCTACACTAATCCTCTTTATCACATTGTTTTCGCTACAAAGATCGCCGGCCACTAATTACGGCCGAATATCAGGCGCGACTCTACGATTATATCGGTGGAACCGTTCGCTCCGTCGGTGGCATTTCTTTAGAACTTAATGGAACCGGATCACGTTCATTTGCTGGGAAAGCTTCGACCGGATCGTTCTCTTTCTGATGTATTACGAGATCTGAAAGCAACCGCAACCGCATGGAAGCACGACGTGTTTTCTTCGCTGAGGAATTTTTCATGGCAGCTCGGTTATGGGGCTTTCACAGTGAGCCAAGCAAACGCTGAAGAAGTACGACAGTACATTGCCCGGCAGAAAGAGCATCATCAGAAAGTCTCTTTCCGAGAGGAATTCATTCAATTCTTAAAAGTCAATGGAATTGAATATGACGAGCGATTCGTTTGATGTGAGCGCTGTCGCCCGCGGCGCGGGCTCTCGAATCTTTCCAACGGATTCCCTGGGGCTTACGCCCCAGGCTTTACGCTAACGTCCGCTCCGCGGACTCTGTTTTGAACTGAAACCGTTGGAAAAAAACTGCGATGGTTCCCAAATGAAAATAGCACCTGAGCCTAGTAGTTCGATCGCGGCCGCCCTATTTCGAAAATCTTAATCAAAGCAAGTCCCGCCATAAAGCCGCCCACATGCGCTGCATAAGCGACTCCACCCTGTTGCGACCCACTGCCGAGCACGCCGAGGCCACTAATTAACTGAAAGACAAACCAGAGACCGATCGCGACGAAGGCCGGCACCTGTGTTATGAACCATGAAAGGAGTACTGTCACACGCTTGGTAGGAAACAGCAGAATGTACGCGCCGAGCACGCCAGAGATCGCGCCCGAAGCTCCCAGACTCGGAACCAGCAGACTGGCTTCGTTGTTGCCGGCAAAAATAACCGTACTGAACACATGGGCCAACCCGGCCAGCACTCCGCAGATCAGATAAAAAATTAGGTACCGAAAGTGTCCGATGCGATCTTCGATGTTGTCCCCGAAGATCCAGAGGAAAAGCATGTTGCCGAAAATGTGCGCTAACCCGCCATGCATGAACATCGACGTGATCAGGGTTAGAAAGACCGGGACCGGCGTCGGCTGCAGCCCTGGCATCGCGACGCGCTGACCCGAGATCGGCTCGATCAGAATGCGATCGCGGGTAACGATGTCTCGTCCGGTTATGATTTCCGCGGGAACAGTGGAAAAGGCATAGGTGAACTTGTCGTTAGATCCCAGTCCCTGCAGAAAGACAAAGACGAATATGTTGACGAGAATGAGCGTGTAATTGATCCACGGCGTGGATCCTCGATCGTCGTTTTCGTCTGCTATCGGAAACAGCATTGACCTACTTTAACCAAAACGGTCTGGAGTATGTTTGCGCCTTTTCGCCCTGGCGAGATTAATTCACGCAAAGGCGCCAAGCCGCAAAGAAAACCACAATACTAATCACCTTCAGCAGCCGCCTCGGCAAACGCCAGATCGCCTGCGGCCAGATCCCTTCGCGCTTCTTCAGCAGTGCCGAAGACGCGCGCTTTGTCGTCGTCAAACTCACCTTCCCAGCGAGCGACGACTACAGTAGCCAGACAATTTCCCAAAACGTTCACAGAGGTGCGGCCCATGTCCATTAATTCGTCGACCCCGAAAATCACCGCGACTCCTATCGGACCCAGCCCGCCGGGCATAAAGCTGTTCAATGTCGCCAGCAGAATCACCAGGGCCGCGCGCGGCACACCGGCTACGCCTTTAGAAGTAATCATCAGGGTAAGCATCATCACGATCTGACGGCCGAAGCTCATGTGCCCGATCACCGGCTCCGCCGCTTGCGCCACGAACACCGAAGCCATCGCGAGATAAAGGGTCGTGCCGTCCAGATTGAAACTGTACCCGGTCGGCATCACGAACCCGACGATCCGCCGCGGCACGCCCAGGCGTTCCATGTTCTCCATCGCTTTCGGCAAAGCAGATTCGCTGCTGGTGGTCGCAAAGGCGATCGTGAAAGGCTCGCGCACGGCCTTTAGAAATTGCCTGATAGGCACGCGCGCGATGATCATGGCGGCGCCAAAGACAAAAACCACCAGTACGACCAGCGCTAAATACAATGAACCTATCAGCACGCTGAGGTTCTTGAGCACCTGGAGTCCGTTGGTCGCGATTGTGTGGGCCATCGCCGCGCCCACACCTATCGGCGCAAACATCATCACGTAGTTCGTAAACTTGAACATCACCTGTGAGAGCGCTTCACAACCGCGCAGAATCGGAGCGGCCCGAGAGCCCATTGCCGACACCGCCATCGCAAATAAAACCGTGAAGGCTACGATTTGCAGCACATCACCCCGCACCATTGAATCGATAACGCTCGAGGGGAATATATGGACCAGCAGATCGCGAAAGCCCTGGGGCTGCGTCTTGACCAATGAACTGATGTCTCCGCCGCCCGCGAGTACCACTCCGGCGCCCGGCTTAGTCAGGTTTACGATGCCCAGGCCGATGAACAGCGCCGCCGTGGTAACGATCTCAAAATACAGCAGCGCTTTTGCGCCCATGCGTCCGACTTGTTTCAGATCTCCACCGCCGGCAATCCCAACTACCAGCGTCGAGAAGATTAGCGGGGCAATAATCGACTTAATGAGATTAAGGAAGATGTCGCGGAGAAAATAAACGTTATTACCCCAGTTGTATCCCCATTCTCTGCCTAAATATCCGACTAACCCACCGAGGACGAGGCCGATCAAAATCTGCGTGGTCAGCGAAGGCACATACCAGGGACGGCGCGTCACGATTTGTGTTTGCTTTACTTTAGCCATCGGGCTTGTTTAGAGGCGGGCTACCGCCCGCCTGACTTGGCGAATATCCAAGGCGGGCAGTAGCCCGCCTCTAAACGACTTGTTGATAGTTTGTCATCTCCCCCATTTCAATTTATCTCTCAGCACATCAAAATAATTTCGGTTCGGTGGCTGTACCAGATTAAAAGTAGTCCGGCTCTTTCGAATCACGATGCGGTCGCGGACCTTAAGCGGAACGCCAACCTGGCCATCCAATGTCAATGCGACTTCTTCTTTATCGGTCATGAGACGAACTTCGATCATTGACTCGTCCGGCACCACGATCGGCCGGTTCGATAAAGTGAACGGACAGATTGGCGTAATCACAACCGCGTTCATTGAAGGATAGATGACCGGACCTCCGGCCGAAAGGTTATACGCGGTCGAGCCGGTGGGCGTGGCTACGATTAGCCCATCGGCCCGAAACCGGTTCACGAATTGAGAGTCAAGGTATGCTTCCATCTCGATGATTCGGGCCAGCGCCGATTTATTCACTACGACATCGTTGAGCACTCTACTGCGCTTGAGCAACTCTTCGCCGCGCCAAAGCTCAACCGCGAGCATCACCCGTTTTTGCACTTTGTATTCGCCCGAAAGAATAGAGTCGAGCGCCGTGAAAAGTTCTTCGATGGGGAATTCGGCGAGATAACCCAGCCCGCCATAGTTAACGCCGATGACCGGCACTTCCGCGTCGCCGATTATTCGCGCCGTCGCTATCATCGTGCCGTCGCCGCCGAGCACCAGAATCAAATCAACTGACGCCGCCAACTGGTCGTCTTTGACGATTTTCACCGCACAGCCGGTTTGTCGCTCGATCTGTTCATGGGCAATCTCGTCCTGGCCGACCAGCTGAATCTCTTTCTGGTTCAGCCATTCGGTGAGCCGGCACAGAGTATCAAGCGCATCCGGTTGATGCGGCTTGACGACGACGCCGATGCGTTTGATCGCGGTCATGGTGTCTGGGCGTACTAATAAACCACAAAGACACAAGGACCACCAAGCAGAAAAACCGGGCCATTAATCTAGTTTGGCGTTTTTTCGCTCGGACAAGAACGATCCACAAAATCGCACGAAGCCGCTCGAAGCCGCTCGAACAAACATCTTCTTTCCTGCTTGTTTCGTGTGGATTCATGGATCGTTTCGAGCTGCCCTCAAACAAAAAGATCACTTACGCGAAAGAGGTAGATGGTAGTGGCTGTGCGCGAACCCTGGCTTTCTATTCAGGCCGGTGTGTTTGTGGCTTTGTGGTTGATGAAGTGGCTGTTTCGTACAAGGCAAGAAACTCAAGGTTGCCGTCCGCGCCGTGTATCAGTGATTCAATGACACCGACGACCCGCAAACCCAAATGCTGGGCAGCGCTGTTGACCTCTGCGATAACGCGTTGGTGCTGGGCAGGATCTTTGACGATGCCGCCTTTACCGACTTCGCCTTTACCCACTTCAAACTGAGGTTTAATGAGAGCAATTATCTTGCCTTCGTCGGCGAGCAAGGGAACAATCGCCAGCAGGATCTTAGTCACCGAGATAAAGGCGACGTCGATTGTCGCGAGATCAAACTTCGCTTCGAAATCCTCAGACTTCAGGTAGCGAGCATTAACACCTTCGCGCAACTCGACTCGAGGGTCGTTGCGCAGGCGCCACTCGAGTTGGTTATGGCCTACATCGACCGCCACGACGCTTTTTGCGCCATGTTGCAGGAGACAATCAGTAAACCCACCTGTCGACGAGCCGACGTCGAGACAAGTAAGTTCATTAACCTCGATATTGAATTCGCGCAGCGCGGCTTCCAGTTTGAGTCCGCCACGACTGACATAACGTGCGGCTGGATCGCCATCGCCTTTGAGGCGGATGTTCGCATCCGGTGCAAATGATTCTGAGGATTTATTAACTAATTGTTCATCGACCAGGACGATGCCGGCCATGACCTGCGCCTGTGCCCTGGTCCGGGAATGGGCCAGCCCGCGGTCGACGAGCAATTTGTCGATGCGCTCGCGCTTCATCGACGACACTCTACCGCAAAACTGAGAGTTCGTGTCAGAAGCCCGACCGTGAGGGAGGGCCGCGCCACCTTTACCGGCCCCTCACGGTCGGGCCCTGACGTCTAGCGTCGAGCGCCCTGGAGCAAGGCGCGAGGAGCGTCGCTAAGTTGCAACTCCGAAGCGCAATCACGGCACAGCCAGACCACGACTCGAGGCGCGTCTACCCAAAAGAAGGGGGAAACCTTTCCGGCCATTTTCACCGCTTCAGCGCTCTGCAAACGTTGCAAAGCCTGTACAAAAAACATCCCGTTATATGTGTCTCCGTCGGTCCCACCGTCTCGATGTATGCATTCTCGTTCAAACATAAACTGCTTCTTCATAAAGAGGGCCCTTCCCCTCGCGCCGCACCGCGCGAGCTTCGCTATCAAGATCGAAACAGATCCTTACGTCGGGTGCTAATTGTATTGGAGGAATTACAGGGCAGGGCGAACCAAGATAATTAAATTGTCCCGGACGCCTCAGGCGCATAATGCCACGGCAGCGACGTGAGGTCAACGTCTTTCTAACTTATTCTTTGTCTGTCGTCTGACCATTAAGAGAAAAGAGGTCAGGTCAACGTTAATTGATCGCTTATGGCGGACCTCGACCGTCGAATATCTCTTGAATCCGGCCCGCTCCCTTGTCGATTTTTCCGCGTTTTGTTCGCGGCGAAGGGCCCTCATTCCGAGTTAAGAGGTGCACTCTTCGTTTTCTCACCAGCCGGCCGGGTTCGGACGCGATGTTCGATGCGCTGGCTGCCTGATTCCCTGTCGTTTGATCCAGTGAAACTTCAGAGAGAACGATCGGAGGCGAATTGTTTGATTGGTTTGCATTCGCGCGCTGGTCTGTGACTGGCTGAGGGGAAGGGCTGACGGTTGGCCCGCCGGCTGCGGTCTCGGACTGTGAAATCGAATCAGAAGCGTTCGGGTTGGCAACTCGAGTGTTCTGAGGTCGCACCATCTCATTCTGAGGGGCCGCGACCAGGGAACCGGGGCGGCCATGCTCAAAATAGTTAACGCCGATTGCGCCCAGCGCGCCACATGCGGCCGAGCTCAGCAGGATTAGAGAAATCCAAAGGGCCGCGGTCTTTCGTTCGACGACCCAGGCCTTTGCGATCGGCACTACCTGACGGGCCGAGACAACTGTGGCCTCGTCATCGAAATGAGGCGCCGGCGGATCGGGCGTAGTGGTTGGAATTACGATGCGACTTCTATTCATTTCATTTCCGGGAGAATGTTTTCTTATGACAACTAGGAGAGATGATCTTGGCGCCGAGCCTTTGATGCTATTTGGGGGCTTTGCGTTGAATGCAAATAGGTTGCCGGATTCTGAAGCTGAAGGTTTCTTGATACGGGCGGGATTTATAGAGGATGACAATCCGCAAAGCGCCGAGTGTGCGCTTCGCGAGCCCGTTTCAAAACAGCCGTACAGTTTTCTCTAAACGAGATATCTTTTCTTGATGAGGCGAGAGTGACGATGCGCCTTAGACGGGGACCTTTTGATGTTTCGCACGACGGTCTTCCAGGACTTCGACGGCTTCTTTCACCCTGATGTAGATGCCATCGGCGTCCAGGCCATATTTCGCCATTAGAAGTTTCGGATCACCGTGGGTGACGATCCGATCAGGAACACCCATGCGCACCACTCGGACCTGGTCCTGGAGTCCGTTCTCTTCCAATAACTCAATCAGGGCCGAGCCAAAACCACCCGCCAGGTAAGCTTCTTCCACGGTAACGATCAGACGTTTGGTACGCGCCAGCGCCAGCAGCAGACCACTATCGAGAGGCTTTACGAAACGCGCGTTTACGACCGTGGTTTCGATTCCATTCTTTGCCAGGTTATCGGCTGCCTGCAGGGACGGATGAACCATCGAACCGTATGCGACGATCGCGATCTCACCACCGTCACGCAAAAGCTCGGCTTTGCCGATCTCCAAAATCTGCGGGTCGCGGTTTAGATCCACGCCCATGCCGTTGCCGCGCGGATAGCGCATGGCCACGGGCCCCACGTGTTCGATCATCGTGAACATCATGTCGCGCATCTCGCCTTCGTCCTTGGGCGCCATCAACACCAGGTTCGGAACGGCGCGCAGATAAGCGATGTCCAGTAGACCGTGATGCGTCGGCCCATCACCTCCAGCGATACCACCTCGGTCCAAACAGAACTTAACGTTCAAGTCCTGGATACAGACATCGTGCACCACTTGATCGAATGCGCGCTGCAGGAAGGTAGAATAAATCGCGCAGACCGGCTTTAGTCCTTCACAAGACAATCCCGCGGCGAAAGTTACGCAATGTTGTTCAGCGATGCCGACATCGAAAGACCGCTCCGGAAATCTTTCCAAAGGCAGTGAAACTCCGGTGCCATCAGGCATGGCCGCGGTCAGGGCCACAACCTTCTCGTCTTTCTCCATTAGCTGGCACAGGGTGTCGCCAAAGACTTGCGTGTATGTTGGCGCCTTCGCTGCTGATTTGATCGGTGTGCCCGTTTTCAAATCGAACGGGCCGGTCGCATGCCATTTGTAGTAATCCTTTTCCGCAGCCGGATGGCCCTTGCCCTTGGTCGTCAACGCATGCACGATCACCGGTCCGTCTTTGACCTGTTGAGCTTCACGCAGGGCCGCGACCAGCGCCCGCACATTGTGACCATCGACATAGCCGATGTACTTGAATCCCAGTTCGTTCACTAGCGCGCCCGGCAGAACCGCCGCGGCGATCGCGTCCTTCACCGTCTTGGCAGCGTGATGGAGTCTCCCGCCAAGCGAAGGAATCGCCAACAGTTTTTCTTCCACCTCGTCCTTAAAGCGATGATAACCATGGGCCTCACGAATGCGGTTGAGATAGCCGGTGAGCGCACCCACGGCCGGAGCAATCGACATTTCGTTGTCATTGAGGACGACAATTAAGCGCGTCTTTAAGTGGCCGGCCTGATTCACGGCTTCCATCGCCATGCCCCCCGCGAGCGAGGCGTCGCCGATCAGCGCGACTACATTGTGATCTTCGCCTTTGCGATCGCGCGCAATCGCCATCCCCAACGCCGCGGACAGAGAAGTTGAAGCATGGCCCGCGCCAAACGCGTCGTATTCCGACTCGTCGCGCCGCAAAAAGCCGCTGATGCCGCCGTATTGTTTGACGGTGGGCAGGAGATCTCGCCTCCCGGTCAGAATCTTATGCGCGTAGGCCTGGTGTCCAACGTCCCACACCAAACGATCATGCGGTGTGTCAAAGGCGTAATGCAGCGCCACGGCTAATTCAACCGCGCCGAGCGAAGCGCCGGTGTGCCCCCCGACACGAGCCATCGTTTCCAGGATGTATTGTCTGACTTCGTCTGCGACTTCCTGCAACTGGTCCATTTGCAGGAGCCGCAAATCCGCGGGTGAGTTGATATTTTGAAGCATTTTCATGCGCGCCGAATTGTAAACCCTGTCACGGGCTTTTTACTATCTCACAAAAGTTTCAATTTTTGACCGGCCCGGCCTCTGGGCCGGAGTTTTCTACTCCGGGGCTCCCATCTTTCATTAGAGTGGCCATCGCCCAAGTCTTTGTTGGCTCAATGACCTCTTCGCTTTATCAGGCAAAGTAGTTTGTATCCCAGAAAGGCACCGTCCGTCAAGAACTTCTTTAGACCATTTGACCTGCTCATGCGTCTGACCCTCACACGTGAAGGATTCTCGACTCGCTGAATCCACAAATTAAAGTTTGAATTATCCGAACCAAGGAGTAACCGACAAAATGTTTTCACGCACAAAATTCACATCCGCCGCCCTGGCTCTGGGATTATTGACGGCCTTTGGCGCTATCGTCCAGGCTCAACAGACTGGGAATCAAAATCCAAACGAAGGACCCGGACAAAAGCGCCGTGAAGATCGCGGTTTCCGGCGCGGACCACATCGGGATGGCGGTTTCGGTCCCGGCTTTCTACGCGAACTGAATCTAACCGATGACCAGAAACAGCAGGTTCATACGATCATTCAGCAGAGCTTCGCAAACAGCACAGCAACGCGGGAAGAGCTGCGACAACTGGAAGAGAAAAGACGACAGGGCACGTTGACGACTGAAGAAGAGGCTCGGACCAGGACACTGCATGAGCAGATGAGCGCCTCGATGAAGGAAACAGAAACGAAGATAGCTTCAATTCTTACGCCTGAGCAAAAAGCCAAACTCGAAGAGCTGCGGAAAGAACGCAAGGCCAATCATGAAGGCCGCGGCGGCCCGCGCCGTGGATTTCGCGGGCAGACTGGGCCGGGTAATCCTCCAGCACAAAAACCGTCGAATCCCTCTTCCAATCCATAGTCGGATGTAGAAGCTGAGAAATCTGAGCTGGAGTAAAAGCGGCGTCCCAATTCAGCGACGCCGCTTTTTCTTATGCACCGTCCGACAGTGGCACGGCCATCCGCCCGTGAATATACGCGCCACAATCAGCCGAAAGGATCTGTCCTCATCAACCTGCCTGCAAGCTAGGAAATCTGTGTCAGTGGCCTTGCGTCTTCGTTAACGCCACAACACGCGCTCGACTCCATCAGATTATCTTGCAGAACGACGAATGCTTCCCACTCGTTGCCGTCAGGATCACGCACCCAGGTCTTGTCCTGAACCGCATAACAGCAACTCGTCTGCATCTCGTCACGCGTGGCCAGCCCGGCCTCGTTCCACTGCTGCCTCATTCTCAGCACATCCTCGGATGATGCTAACTGAATGCCAAAGTGTGAAAGCGCACCCCCGCTCGTAACCAGGGCTTCATTCAGAGCCAGGTTCAAAGGGGGATTCTGCACGTCGAACTTCGCATAGCCGGTGCGGACTTTACTCGGCTCAATACCCAGCATTTTGCGGTAGAACTGAATACTTTGCTCGACATTCCGCACGTTGAGCGACAAATGCGCTTTCAATGCGTTCACTGCTCCGCTTTGATTTTCACTCCCGTTGATCTTGCTTTCCATGTCGGTTCTCCTTTAAACTCACATGCGCTAAGGCGAATATGACATGAAGCATAGCAGTCAACTTTACATGCGTCAAGGCGTATGTGACAAATTTTAGGAGGCTGGAATCGGCGTCCCGCTAATGTCGCTGAAGATCGATCCAATGCTAACGACTGATTGGCCGGCGGTGCGCGCGATCTACCTGGAAGGGATCGCGACCCGTCTGGCAACTTTCGAGACTCAGGCCCCTTCGTGGGAGGTCTGGGATGCGTCACATGTTTCTTTCGCGCGTCTGGTCGCGCGTGAGGCGGAAACCGTGACCGGGTGGGGAGCGCTCAGCCCAGTCTCGGCGCGAAAAGCTTATGCCGGAGTAGCTGAAGTCAGCGTCTATGTAGCTGAAAGCAAGAGAGGCGCTGGTCTTGGGCGCAAACTGCTCGAAGCTCTCATTGACGAGTCGGAAGCAAATGGAATTTGGACTCTGCAAGCCGTGATGTTTCCCGAGAACTCAGGCAGTGTCGCCCTGCACCGCCGCTGTGGCTTTCGCGAGGTGGGGTATCGCGAGCGCATTGCCAGCCTGGACGGCGTGTGGCGCAATACAATTCTGCTCGAGAAACGCAGTCCGAAGATTGGTGTCGACCGTCCCGGCGCAGTTTGAGAAAGTGGCAGGGCCTCCCGCCTGCGAAGCGCGAAAGTGCGCCTGCCACCACTCGATGATTGGCAAAGTGATGACCAAAAAAACCTACAACATCGAATTTCTTTTCAAAGCTTTGGCCGATCGCACCCGACTGCGTCTGATCGGCTTAATTGGCGGATCAGAGGTTTGTGTCTGCTTCTTCGTAGCTATTCTGAAAGTGAGCCAGCCAAAGATCTCACGGCATCTGGCTTATCTGCGGCGCGCGGGCATTGTCTCGGCTCGGCGCGAAGGCAAGTGGATGCACTATCGTTTGACGGAACCGCCCGACGAGCACGCGGCGCGCATCTTTCGCGAAGTTCGCGGCGCTTTGTCTGAGCATCCTGAGATGCAAAGAGATCGCGAGAAGCTCATGCAGGTTTGTTGCGCTCCCACTCTTCCGGTGCAACTGCGTCGCGCGCCCAGACCGCTGGATCTGTCCGCGTAGGGCAGCTTGGCTTGACGTTGAGGGCAATACCAAGAGCGCTAGCGACCCGGCTCCAACCAACAGGCCGGCGGCCGGTACTGATCCACTTCTCGAGTTGACAGATTAAGTCGCCACCCCCGTTGCCTCATAACAAAACCTACTCGAAGAGTGATTCGTTGCCTCACAAATAAATCTACTCGAAAGGAAGTAGCCGCGGAGCGGCGTAGTGTGCCGCGAAGCGGCGCTGGTTGGCAAGCTAAAGTTTTTAGTATTG